>Ga0136846_1212670_pt1 | contig 11945 bp, 7 predicted proteins | sample HopSoiMetagenom2_FD_96841 | JGI IMG/M metagenome (GOLD analysis project Ga0136846, IMG submission 96841) | Grasslands soil microbial communities from Hopland, California, USA - 2 Assembly 2016 (version 4) | ecosystem: Environmental > Terrestrial > Soil > Grasslands | place: USA: Hopland... | reverse complement strand
CCCCTCCCCGTCGATGCCCCGGACGCCGGCAGGCCCGACGACGCCACCTCCGACCGGTCGACAGGTTCGGACCTCATCGCCGATGTCACCCTGGCCCAGGGTGTGACGTACACACCGCGCCCGCTGCGGGTGCTGCGGACGAGTTACGTCTTCCGGGTCGACGCGGTGATCCAGGGCGACGTGCCGGGCGATTTCGTCACGATCAACGACACCGGTGGCGCCTACCCCGACGGATCCACGGTCTCGACCGAACATTCATTCCGGTTGGAGCCGGGTGGGCGGTACACGGTGTTCGCCGACCGGGTCGGGGACGAGCTGTGGCTGCGCCAGGTCCTGCAGGTACACGAGGACGGCGCGGTGGTGGCCGACGCCTCCGGCCGGGTGGTGGTCGGGATCCGGGACGGCGCCCCGGTCGTCGAACCCGTGCCGACGTACGAGGCGCTGCGCTACGTGCGCCAGGTGGCGCAGGTGGCGGAGCCCATGGAAGACCCACCCGAATCCGGGGCGTTGTCGCTGCCCGTCGCGGACAGCACGGCCACCGACCCGGCCGAGGCCGCTCCGCTGCGGGTCGAGACGCTCCTGGACCACCTGCGGGCGGTCGGCAGCGGCACCCGGCCCGCGGATGTCCCTCCGGCCCCTGCTGGCACGTCTCGCCGGCCCCGTTCCAACATCGAGGGCCGCAGCCAGGAGTCACCCGGCCCCGGCCCTGGCGCTCGTTCCGTGCTGTCCGGGAACTACGTCACCTCGTTCCAGAGCCACTTCCACTTCATGCCGAACGACGACAACTGGGCGTGGGCAGGCAACTGCCGGGGAAGCTGGAACACGCTGGTCGACAACGACCTCGGACTGTTCGCCTACAAGATCACCACGGCGACCGGCCAACCCATCAGGGACCGGCTGCCGGTGGCCGGTGACGGGCAGCACAACGTCGGCGTCCTGAGCAGCACCCAGATGACCGACGGCGGGTTCGACACGTGGGAGACGCTCGGCGCCAATGGCGTCTGCTACACGTGGACCAGCGGAAATCGGGTCACCGAAACCGACATCCTCATCAATCCGGCGATCGCCGCTGATGAAACCCAGTTCCGGAAGTCGCTCACCCATGAGTACGGCCACGCGCTGACCCTGCAGCACGAGACGTCGCGGATGGCCCTCATGTATCCGGGAACATTCCGGCAGCCACCCAACTACGCCTCGCAGTGGTATTCCCGTCAGGACGACCACCACGGCGTACGCGCCATGCTGGACTGGGTCAACGCGAACGCCGGTGGCACCTGGAAGATCGCTCAGTTCACCGACATGGCGACCTGGTCACAGGCCCACGACAACCCGGGTGCGGCCGGCAACCTGGTGATGACACGTCTCTCCGACGAGACGATCGCCCGCGGAGCGACCGCAACGGTGCAGTTCATGCACGTGGAGAACCGCGGCAACGTCGCAGCCCAGAACGTGCGGCTGGCGTTCTACCTCTCACCCAACGAGATCATCTCGAGTGGGGACCACGAGATCGCCTCCTACACGTGGAACACGTTCAGCACCTGGTGGAGCGGGTCGCTGAACGTCCGGGTGCCCGACTCGGTGCCGCCGGGCCGGTACTCCCTCGGCTGGATCGTCTCCACCAGCAGTGCGGAGCGCTCGTCGTCGAACAACATCGCGCTCCTGCTGCGGGACCGCACCTCCGGATTCGCCCCGGTTCAGATCACCGTCATCTGATCTTCCTGTTCTGACGAAAGCGAGAGATGTCATGTCCATTGCCGTGTGGCGGGAATTCTGCGCCGTGGCACCCAGCCCGGAGCTGCGTGAGCGACAGCGCGACGAACTGCGCCAGTTCCGCGACGACACCGACTCGCCGCTGCTGCGGCAGTTGACGCTGCCCGGCCGTCCGCGCCGGCCCGGATTCGACGACGGGACGATCATCCCGCCCGCCGAGTTCCCGCTCGGCACCTCCGCGCGTGAGGTCAGCCGGGCCGCGGCCGAGCGCGCCCCACTGCGAGGGAACGTGCGGGTCGTCGTCGTGCTGGTCGACTTCCCGGATCACCCCATGAACGAGACTCCGCAGCACTTCGAGGATGTCTTCTTCTCTACCGGCGTGCTTCCGCACGGCAGCGTCGCGGAGTACTACCGCGAGGTGACCGACGGCATGGTCGACCTCGTGGGCGAGGTGGTCGGTCCGTTCCGGCTCAATCGGCCTCTGGCGTGGTACGCCAACAACAACTTCGGCATCGGACGACCGACGGGCACACCGCGCGCACAGCACATGGCCCGTGATGCCGGGGTCGTGGCCGACCCGTCGGTGGACTTCGCGCCGTACGACAACGACGGCAACGGGTTCGTCGACGCGTTCATCGTCATCCACGCCGGAGCCGGTGGCGAGGCCACGGGCAACCCCGGGGACATCTGGTCCCACAAGTGGACCTTCACCTCGCCCTACATCACCGACTCGACCCGCATCTTCGCCTACCTGACCATCCCCGAGGACGCGAAGATCGGCGTCTGCGCGCACGAGCTGGGGCACCTGCTGTTCGGTTTCCCCGACCTCTACGACATCGACGACAGCTCCGAAGGAGTCGGCAACTGGTGTCTGATGGGCGGCGGCTCGTGGAACGGCGGCGGCGACGTCCCGGCCCACCCGTCGGCGTGGTGCAAGATCCAGCAGGGCTGGGCGTCGGCGGTCAACGTGACCAGCTCGGGGACGGTCACCTTCGCCGACATCAAGTCGAGCAGGACGGCTCACCGTCTGTGGCACGACGGGCAGCCGGGGGCGGAGTACTTCCTTGTGGAGAACCGGCAACGCACCGGGTACGACAGCCTCCTGCCCGCGGGCGGTCTGCTCGTGTGGCACGTCGACGAGGCCCAGGGGGACAACTCCGACGAGCACCATTACATGGTGGGGCTCGTGCAGGCCGACGGGCAGCGTGACCTCGATCGCGGGCGCAACCGCGGCGACGCCGGCGACGCCTACCCGGGCACCAGCGCGAACACGGAGATCACCTCGGCGTCGACGCCCAGCTCGGACTCCTACGCCGGCCAGGACACGGCAGTCTCGATCACCGGTATCTCGACGTCGGGGCCGACGATGACGGCGACCGTCTCCGTCAGCCCCGCGCCGGTGCCCGACGCCGCCTCCACCGACCGGCGATCCGTCGTCGCCGTACCGCGGGCGAACGGTCAGCTGGCCGGCGCGCTGGCCAGGCTCAGGTCGGACGTGTCGGCACTCGAGCAGTTGGTCGGCGCCGGAACCACCTGAACCACTGCGACCTGCTCATCGCGTCGCACGAGCTGTGATGCCACAACGGCGCATCGAGGCGGTCAGCTGTACACGACGTCGGCGTGGGCCTAGCTTGTTCGCAATGGCGGGGTGTCGGTGAAGACCGTCGAGTCGTCGTTGTGGCGGTTGCCCGCGATCCGGCAGTTGGTCCTGCTCACCCTGCTCGGGTTCACCGGGTTCGCCGCAACTCTTGCGTCGCTCCCGTGGTGGGCGGTCCATCGTGGCGCGTCCCCGACCGCGGCGGGTCTGGTGACGACGGTGATGTTGGGCGTCACCGTGGTGGTCCAGTTCCTCGTTCCCGCGGTGGAGCGCCGGCTCGGGACCGGCCGCACGCTGGCGATCGGCGTCTTCGCGTTGGGCGCGCCGTCGCCGCTGTATCTGGTGAGCACGGATCTGGCGCCGATGCTGGTGGTGAGCGCCGTTCGTGGCATCGGATTCGGGGTGCTGACGGTCTTGGGGGCGAGCTTGACCGCCGTCCTGGCGCCACGAGGCCGTCACGGCGAGGCCGTCGGTCTGTACGGCTTGGCGATCGCCGCGCCCAACCTGCTGGTGGTGCCCGGGGCCGTGGCCCTGGCGCAGAACGTCGCCTTCTGGCCCGTCGTCGTGCTGGCGACGTGTCCGGTGCTGGCCGTCCCGTCGGCGCTGGCCATCGGCGGCGACCGCCGGCCACGCGTCGCGCACGAGAAGGCGGGCCGTCGTCACGCCGCGCTGGCCGCGGTACTGCCCTCCATCGTCCTGCTGACGATCACCTTGGCCGGCGGGGGAGTGACGACGTATCTGCCCATCGAGCGTCCGAGCGGCTTTCTGGCGACCCTCGTCCTGGTGCTGTTCGGGTTGACGGCGGCGCTGGGACGGTGGCGGGTGGGCCGGCTCGCGGACCGGGCCGGGACGCGTCTGCTGCTGCCCGGGACAGTCGCGCTCGGGGTCGTGGGTCTGGCGGCGCTGGCCGCCGGGCTCTGGCAGGGGATGAACATTCTTCTGCTAGCGGGGGCTGCCGTGTTCGGCATCGCGTATGGCGCCGTGCAGAACCTGACGCTGGTGGCGGCCTTCGCCCGAGCACAGGGCCGCGGAGATTCGACGGTCAGTGCGGTGTGGAACGCGGCGTTCGACACGGGTACCGGGATCGGAGCCGTGGTTGTCGGGGCCCTGGCTGCCACCGGTATGGGTGTGCCGCTGGCGCTGGGCGTGTGTGCCGGCCTGATCGCGGTGTGTCTTCCGTTCGCGGTGATGGCGTCGTCGGCCCGGCACACACCCGGCGTGCGCGACCACCAGGCATGACCGCGCAGTGCGACAGACAGGCTTGGGGGCAGACGGCTCCGGCCGCGGGCAGGGTGCCCGCGGCCGGAGGTCCTGAGTGGATCAGGGGGAGAGTTCCTCGAGGACCTTGCCCTTGGTCTCGATCCCGAACCGGGCAGTGATCAGGCCCCCGATCAGGGCGATGACGGCGAACGCGAGGAATACGTAGCGGATGCCGACGCCGGCGACGATGAACCCGACCATGACGGGGCCGATGGACGACCCGGCCCGGAGCCACGCGCTGCCGAATCCGGTGCCCACTGCGCGGAGCCGGGTGGGGTAGAGCTCGGCCGAGTAGAGGTAGAGCGAGAAGGCGATGGTCTGCAGGATCGCGTAGGCAATCGGGGCGAGGATGACGACCTGGGTGGCCGTGGTCGCACCGAGAGCGGTGAGGATGACCAGGGGGACGGTGGCGAGCAGGAATGCGATGGTGTACCAGCGCTTGCGGCCGACCTTGTCGATGTAGAGCGCGCAGAGCAGGGAGGCGACCACGCCGACCGCGGAGGTGATCCAGCCGTAGAGCAGGCTGGTCTCCAGCGGGAGCTTGAACACCTGCCGGTAGAGCGTGGGCAGCCAGGTGACCAGGCCGTTGTTGACGACATAGACGGTGATCCACAGGCCCCAGATCATCAGGGTTCGCTTGAGGTAGAGGCCGCGGAACATCTCGCGCCAGTCGGACTTCGCGGTGGCCCGGGGGTCGATCGGCTGGACGACCGGTTCGGGCAGTGGCTTGCCTTCCTTGCGGGCTTCGCGCTCCAGCATGGAGATGACCTTGTCGGCCTTCTCGATGCGGCCCTTCGAGGCGAGCCAGCGCGGGGACTCGGGCATGAGGACCCGCATGGGGATCATCAGCACGGCCGGGACGAGGCCGACGATGAACAGTGCGCGCCAGCCGAACAGCGGGACGAGGAAGTAGCCGGCGAGTCCGGCGAACAGCAGCCCGACCGGGAAAATGAGCTCGTAGAGCAGGAAGAACCGGCCACGCTTCTTCGCGCCGATGAACTCGTTGATGTAGGCCGAGGCGACGGGGACCTCGCCGCCGGTGCCGATGCCCTGCAGGAAGCGGAACACCAGCATGGAGGCGCCGCTCCAGGCGAACAGGCAGGCGACGTCCATCGAGACGAACAGCAAGATGGTGATCAGCAGCGTGGGCATCCGGCCGATCTTCTCGGCGACCCAGCCGAACAGGACCGAACCGATCAGCTGGTCGTGGTAGCCGGCGGAGAGGATGAGCCCGATCCACGCGGGGGTGAGGCTCCATTCCTCCACCAGCGAGGGCATCGCGAAGGCGATGACCAGCACGGTGTAGGCGTCGAAGAAGGTGGCCGAGCCGATGATGATGCGGATCAGCAGCAGGCGGCGGGTGACCGGGATCCGCTCGAGGCGGGCTACCAACTCGGCGTTGGCGACGGCCGCGGAGCCGCCCGCGCCGGCGTATGAGGTGGACATGTCGACTGTTTCCTCGCCCTCCGCTGCGCACTGGGGCGGCGGAGTTCGTCGGGACTGCGGTGTCACCGGACGGGGCTGCCTCCCCCGTTCGACAGGGGCGGCGCACGCCGGTGTGCGGAAGGAAAGGGGCCGATGGCGAGTATGTGTCGCCCTCGGTCCGCCCGACCCGGCCGGGATGGTCCACGGCCGGGTCGGGCGAGTCTCGACGTCTCCGCGTGGAGACGAACGCGGTGCGGGTCAGGCCTGACCGGCGTGGGTCAGGCGAGCCCGGCGGCCTTGATCGCGTCGGCGATCTCGGTCTCGGCCTCGGCGGTGAGGTCGACCAGCGGCGAGCGGATGACGGCGTTGGGCAGGATGCCCCGGGTCCGCAGGCCGATCTTGAGGGCGACGGTGCCCTCCATGTGCGAGCCGCGGTGGTACACGGCCTTGGTCACCGGCAGCAGCCGGTCGTGGATCTTGCGGGCGGCGGCGTAGTCCTTGGCCTTGCCGGCGGCGATCAGCTCGATCAGCGGCTCGGGGGCGAGGCCGCCGTAGCCGACGAGCAGGCCGTCGACGTCGAACATGGTGTGCAGCAGGTACTCGTCGTGGCAGGACAGGATCTGCAGGTCCGGGTTCTCGCGGCGCAGCACGGGGATCTCGGTGTCCCAGCGGCGCATGTTCCGCACGCCGTTCTTGGTGGCGAACACGCCGGGCTGGGCGGCGATCTCGAGCTGGGTGTCGAGGTTGTAGTTCGCCTTGGTGTTGTCCGGGTACTGGAACAGGATCAGCGGCAGGCCGGTCTCCTCGTAGATGGCCTTGTAGCGGTCCTGCGGGGCGCCCTGCTGGTAGCCGAAGCGCAGCCAGCCGTGCGAGGGGTAGACCAAGCCGGCCGTGGCGCCGGCGTCGACGGCCCGCTTGGCCTCCTCGACCGCGACCTTCGTGCCCTCACCGGTGATCCCGGCGATGATCGGCACCGACACCTCGTTGACCAGGTTGCGGACCAGCGCAACCTGCTCGTCCTGCGTGAGGAACGTGCCTTCACCGGCGTGGCCCAGCACGACCAGGCTCTTCACGCCGTCGATGCCCGCGAGCCACTTGCCCAGCCCGGCCATCGCGGCGTGGTCGACGTCGCCGTCCGGGGTGAACGGGGTGACCGGGGCGGGGTTCAGACCACGCAGGTCCAGAGCGGGAAGTTCAGAAGTAGACATTCGTTTGGCCCTTCTCGGCTGAGGCTCTGTCTGTCGTTTCCGGTCTCTGAGTCCTGCTTGGGATCGGTTCCGGGAACGTTCCCAAAGTGTGCGGTCCGAAGGGGTGAGGCGTCAACCCCTTTCGTGCTGATCGTTTCCGGGAACGTTCCCTACTGCGGTAAGATCCGGCCGTGGTGACCATCGTGGATGTGGCCCGGGTGGCCGGGGTGAGCAAGTCGACCGTGTCGCGCGTGCTCGACGAGCGCCTGCCCCGATCGCAGAACGCCACCGCCGAGCGGGTCCGCAAGGTGGCCGCCGAGCTCGGCTACGTCCGCGATCCCCTCGCCTCGGGTCTGCGTCGGGTCGGGACCAGCACCATCGGGGTCGTCGTCCCGCACCTGACCGACACCGTCATGGCCATGTTCTACGAAGAGATCGCAGCCGCAGCCACCGCCCGCGGCCTGTTCGCCGTGGTCGCCAGCACCAACGACGACCCGGACACCGAACGCGTCGCCGTGGAGTCACTGGTCCGCCGACGCGTCGACGGGCTGATCCTCACCACCGCCCGCATCGACACGCCGATCCCGTTCGGACCGCTCGGCAACTCGCTGCCGCACGTCCTGGCGCTGCGCACCGACGACACCAGCTTCGCCTCGCTCGGCGACGACCGGCTCGGCGCCCACCTCGCCACCCGCCACCTGCTCGACCTCGGCCACCGCCGCATCGGGCTGGTCCGCGGCCCCGGCTACGCCTCCACCGCCCGGAACCGCGAAGCCGGCTACCGCGACGCCCTCGCCGAAGCGGGCGTGCCCGTCGACGAGACCCTGCTCGCCGGCGACTCCTTCACCATGCAATCCGGCGAGATCGCCGGCCGGGCACTGCTCGACCGCGCCGACCGGCCCACCGCCGTCTTCGCCGTCAACGACAACAACGCGATCGGCCTCATGGCGGCCGCCCACGCCCTCGGCCTGAGCGTTCCGGACGATGTGTCCCTCGTCGGCTACAACGACATCCCAGTCGTCAGTCGGCTCCCCGTTCCGCTGACGACGATCCGCGTTCCATTCGCGCAGATCGCGACCGCGGCGCTCGAACTGCTCAACGAGGCGAGCGCCGACGGCGCACCGCGGACAGTGACCGCTGCACCGACCCTCATTCCTCGCAGGTCGGCGACCGCGCCCAGGTGAAGAGGAGTGTCATGGTCGAGAACGTGTTCGTGCTCGGGCTCGACGCGCACAACGCCGACGTCCTGCACGGCCTGCCTGACGCCGCTCGTTATCGCTTCCACCCCCTGCTGTCGGACGGGGAGCTGTCGGGCGGGGAGTCGGTCGACCTGCCCGGGCTGCTGCATGCCGCGCAGCGACAGGTCGAGGCGTTCGACGGGCCGGTACACGCCCTGGTCGGGTTCTGGGACTTCCCGATCAGCACGATGGTCCCGATCCTCTGCGAACGACTCGGGCTGCGCTGGGCCACCACGGAGGCCGTGGTCAAGTGCGAGCACAAGTACTGGAGCAGGCTCGAGCAGTCGAAGGTGATCGACGAGATTCCGGGCTTCGGTCTGCTCGACCTCGACGACCCGAGGCTGCCCGAGGGCCTCGGCTATCCCGTGTGGATCAAACCGATCCGGTCGGCGTCGTCCCAGCTCGCCTTCCGCGCCGACGACCCGCGGCAGCTCGCCGGCGCGGCCGCCACGATCCGCTCGGGTATCCGCCGCATCGGCGACGCGTTCGGCACGGTCCTCGACCTGCTGGAGCTGCCGCCCGAGCTGGCCGGAGTCGGCGGCAGCGCCTGCCTGGTCGAGGAGTCGGCCACCGGTCGGCTGGTGACGGTTGAGGGCTACAGCCGCCACGACCAGGTGCACGTCTACGGGATCGTCGACTCCGTAACCGTTCCGGGCGGCACCAGCTTCCTGCGCTACCAGTACCCCTCGACAGTTCCCGGCGCCGTCTCCGAGCGCATGGTCGAGCTGACCCGGCGGGTGATCCGGCAGATCGGCTACGACGGCGCCACCTTCAACGTCGAGTACTTCTGGGACGAGGAGCAGGACGCGCTCGTCCTGCTGGAGATCAATCCGCGGCACTCGCAGAGCCACGCCGAGCTGTTCGCCTGGGTGGACGGCGTCGCCAACCACCATCACATGCTGGAGCTGGCGCTTGGCCGGGACCCGCGGCCACCGCACCGCGACGGCCCGTACGCCGTGGCGGCCAAGTGCTTCGTGCGCCGCACCTCCGACGGCGTGGTCCGCCGGATACCGACCGCCGAGGAGATCGCGCAGGTCGGGCGGGAGATCGACGGCTGCGTCGTCGAGGTGACCGTCGCGCCGGGCGAGCGCCTGTCGCAGCGGCACGACCAGGACAGCTACAGCTACGCGGTCGCGAACGTCTACCTCGGCGGGGCGAGCGAGGACGACCTGGTCCGCAAGTTCGAGCAGGCGGTGGCCGGGCTGCCGTTCGAGATCGACCACCCCGGTGCGGACTGCGCAGAACCGCCTGCATGAGGATCGGCGCATGAGGTTCGCTGCATGAGGGTGGTCGACCGCTTCCCGCGCGAGGTCGTCGAGGAGGCGCGGCTGCGGATTCCCATGTCGGACGGGGTGCACCTGGCGTGGCGGTTCTGGCGGCCCGCGGACTCCGACGAGCGCCCCGTGCCGGCGGTCCTGGAGTTCATCCCGTACCGGCAGCGCGACCTGACCGCGGTGCGCGACTCGATGCACCACCCCTACCTCGCCGGTCACGGGTTCGCCGGGGTTCGGGTGGACCTGCGCGGCAGCGGCGATTCCGAGGGCGTGCTCACCGACGAGTATCTCGAGCGGGAGCTGAGCGACGCCGAGGAGGTGCTCGCCTGGCTCGCGGCCCAGCCGTGGTGCAGCGGCCGCACGGGGATGATGGGCATCTCGTGGGGCGGGTTCAACGCGCTGCAGGTCGCCGCCCGGCGACCTCCGAGCCTCGGTGCGATAGCAGCGGTGTCGTTCACCGACGACCGGTACGCCGACGACGTGCACTACATGGGCGGCTGCCTGCTGACGGACAACCTGTCGTGGGCGTCGACGATGCTCGCCTACAACTCCTGCCCTCCCGACCCGGACGTGGTCGGCGAGCGGTGGCGGGAGATGTGGCACGAGCGGCTGCGCGACAGCGGGCTGTGGCTCGCCGAGTGGCTGCGCCACCAGCACCGCGACGACTACTGGCGCCACGGTTCGGTCTGCGAGGACTACAGCGCGATCGACGTCCCGGTGCTCGCGGCCAGCGGATGGGCCGACGGCTACACGAATGCGGTCTTCCGCCTGCTGGCCGCGCTCGACGTGCCGCGCAAGGGTCTCGTGGGCCCGTGGTCGCACAAGTACCCGCACCTCGGCCAGCCTGGCCCGGCGGTCGGGTTCCTCCAGGAGTTGGTGCGGTGGTGGGACCATTGGTTGTGTGGCGCCCACAACGGCGTCATGGACGAGCCCATGTTGCGCATCTGGATGCAGGACAGCGTCCCGCCGTCGACGGCGTACGAGGAGCGGCCGGGCCGCTGGGTGGGGGAGGCGAGCTGGCCGTCGCCGCAGGTGCACCCGACGCCGCACCCGCTCGGCGACCACCGCGTCCTGGCTCCCGGAGCCCGGCCCGACGGCGTGCCCGAGCGGCTCACCGTGTCGTCCCCCCTGTCCGTCGGCCAGTTCGCCGGCAAGTGGTGCTCCTACAACGCCCCGCCGGACCAGCCCTACGACCAGCGCGAGGAGGACGGCGGCTCACTGGTCTTCGACGGCCCGGTGCTCACCGAGCGCCTGGAGATCCTCGGAACGCCGGTCGTTGAGCTGGAGTTCGCCGTCGACCGGCCGGTGGCGATGGTCGCGGTGCGGCTCTCGGATGTCGCACCGGACGGCCGGGCCACCCGGATCAGCTACGGCCTGCGCAACCTGACTCACCTCCAGGGGCACGAGCACCCCTCGGCGCTCGTCCCGGGCGAGCGCTACCGGGTGCAGGTGGGCCTGAACGCCATGGCACAGGCGCTTCCCCCGGGCCACCGGCTGCGGCTCGCGTTCTCGACGTCGTACTGGCCCCTGGCCTGGCCCGCGCCCGAGCCGGTCATGCTCAGCGTGTTCCCCGGGTCGAGCTCGCTCGTCCTGCCCGTGCGCCCCGATCCCGGCGACGCCGAGCTCGCGGTACCGGACCAGGGTGAGCCCGAGGCGGCCCGGCCGATCACCGTCACGCCGCTGGCGCCGGGCCGGGAACGCTGGACGGTCACCCGCGATCTGGCCGACAACTCGTCGGCGCTGGACGTCGTCAAGGACCTCGGGGTGGTGCGGATCGACGACATCGACCTGGAACTGACCCGCCGCGCCGACGAGCGCTACACCTGGGTGGGCGATGACGTGGGATCGGTGCGCGGCGAGGTCGCCCACACGATGAGCTTCGCCCGGGACGCCTGGGCGGTCGAGACCCGCACACGGACCGTGCTGACGTCGACGGCCACGGACTTCCGCCTGCACGCCCAGCTCGACGCCTATGAGGGCGACGAGCGGGTGTTCGCCCACAGCTGGCGCCTGTCGATCCCGCGCAACCACGTGTGACGCGGGCTTCACCGGCCACTGCACCCGGTGACCGACGATCGTCCCGGCACCCGGTCGCGATCCCCGGTTCGACTCTCGGCGGTCAGCCGGCTGCGCGGAGGCCGTCGAGGATGACGCCGAGCAGGCGGCGGGCCCGATCGTCGAACTCGGCCGGTTCCAGGCGGGACAGGTAGCCGATCAGGATGATCACGTCGCGGGCGTCCACGTCGGGGCGGAT
>Ga0136846_1239443_pt1 | contig 11946 bp, 10 predicted proteins | sample HopSoiMetagenom2_FD_96841 | JGI IMG/M metagenome (GOLD analysis project Ga0136846, IMG submission 96841) | Grasslands soil microbial communities from Hopland, California, USA - 2 Assembly 2016 (version 4) | ecosystem: Environmental > Terrestrial > Soil > Grasslands | place: USA: Hopland... | reverse complement strand
TCAGGGTCGAAGGCGCGAGATCGCCGCCAATAGTGACGAGGTCGCTGTCGGGCATTTCCGACGAGGACGGGAAACGCCACCGGCTTTCCTCGACCGGTTCGGGTCTTGTCGACCACTCCACTCTGCTGGGCCCTCAACATCTGGTCATCTGGTGATTTAGTCATCTGGTCGTTTCTGCTCAATTGAACAATCAATGACCAGATGACCAGATGACCAGATGACTAGATTCGTGATCTTCGATACCCTCTAAGTATGGCCGACCGGACGGCGGACCGACAGGACACGAACGGGGCGGTCAAGGAACGTGTCGAGCGCAAGACCAAAGAGCCGGCGCTGCACAGCGTGGTCCTCTTGAACGACGACTACACGCCGATGGAATTCGTCGTGGATGTGCTCGAAACGCTGTTCCAGAAATCGCCGGCCGAGGCGTACCGCGTCATGATGCAGGTGCATGTCGGCGGCCGGGGTGTGGCAGGGATTTATCCATGGGAAGTGGCCGAAACCAAAGTCGATGCGCTGCTGTCGCGTGCGCGGAGCGCCGGCCATCCGCTCCAGGCGATCATCGAAGCTGCGTGAAATCAGGGGTCCGTGTTTTCACCATCTCTTGAAATTGTCCTCTCGGTTGCGCTGCGCGAAGCCATCTCGCGGCAGCACGCGTATCTCACGCTCGAGCACCTGCTCTATGCGCTGCTGCACGATCCCGAGGGAGAACGAATTCTCGCAGCGTGCGGAGCCGATCTGCCGGCCCTGCGGCGGGCAGTCGCCACGTACCTCGACGAGTCAGTCGAGCGGCACAAGCGCGGCGGCGAACGCGAGCCGGAGCAGACGATAGCGTTTCGCCGTGTCCTGTCCGCGGCCGTGATGCACGTCCAGAGCGCCGGACGCGACGAAGCCAATGCCGGCGACGTGTTCGCGGCCATCCTGCAGCAGCCGAAAAGTCATGCGGCGCAGCTCCTCACGGCCCAGGGGATCACCCGCCTGGATATCCTGAACTATATTTCGCACGGCATCAGCAAGACGCCCCCCGGCGGACAGGGCGCACCCGTGCCGACACATCCGTCAGGCGAAGGTGATCCCGACAGCATTCCGGCCGCCGGCGACCCGCTCAAGGCCTATTGCGTCAATTTGACGGAGCGGGCGCGCCAGGGGCTGCTCGACCCGCTGATCGGGCGAACCGAAGAGCTCCAGCGCACGATCGAGGTCCTCTGCCGAAGGCGCAAGAACAATCCCGTGTTTGTCGGAGAGTCGGGCGTGGGCAAGACGGCAATGGCCGAAGGGCTGGCCGCGCGGCTCCTGCACGACGACGTACAGGGAGCGTTGAAGGATGCCGAAGTGTTCGCGCTCGACACCGGCGCGCTGCTCGCGGGAACGCGTTTCCGCGGGGACTTCGAGGAACGCTTCAAGGCTGTCGTCAACGCGCTGAGCGCGCTGCCGAAACCCATTCTGTTCATCGACGAAATGCACTCCACCGTCGGAGCCGGCGCTGTCTCAGGCGGCACGATGGATCTCGCGACAATGCTGAAACCTGTCCTGACGTCCGGCGATCTTCGCATCGTCGGCTCGACGACGTTCGAGGAGTTCAAGCAGATCGAGAAGGACCGGGCACTGGCGAGACGGCTGCAGAAAGTTGCCATCGAGGAGCCGTCCATCTCCGATACCGTGAAGATCCTCGCGGGATTGAGGAGCCGGTACGAGGAGCATCATGCGATCCGCTATACGGACGCTGCGCTCGAGGCGGCAGCCAAGCTGGCATCGAGGCATTTTCGCGATCACCGGCTGCCCGACAGCGCCATCGATCTGATCGACGAGGCAGGGGCCGTGACGCGCATCCAGGCGCTGGCGGCACAGGCGTCTGCCGCGGATGCGAGCGGCGCGACCCCGCCGGCGCCCGCCGAGCCCCCGGTGGTCGATGTCCGCGACATCGAGCGCATCGCCGCGCGTGCGGCCCGCATCCCCGACCAGCAAGCCACGTCGTCCGATCGCGAACGGTTGCGGACGCTCGAGGAGTCGCTGCGCCGCGTGGTATTCGGGCAGGACGAGGCGGTTCACGCCGTCGCGCAGGCGATCAAGCGGTCGCGCGCGGGCCTGGCGCAGCCGGAGCGGCCGGCCGGCTGTTTCCTGTTCACCGGGCCGACCGGCGTCGGCAAGACCGAGCTCGCGAAGCAGCTGGCGATTCTGCTGGGCAACGAGTTCATCCGTTTCGACATGAGCGAGTACATGGAGAAGCACGCGGTCGCGCGGCTCATCGGCGCGCCGCCCGGATACGTGGGATTCGAGCAGGGAGGACTGCTCGTCGACGCCGTGCGCACGCATCCGTATTGCGTGGTGCTGCTCGACGAGATCGAGAAGGCGCATCCGGATATTTACAACATCCTGCTGCAGGTGATGGACCATGCGACGCTGACGGACAACACCGGCCGCAAGGCGGATTTCCGGAACGCCGTGCTGATCCTGACCTCCAACGCCGGGTCACGCGAAATGAGCGCCCAGAGCATCGGGTTCGGCGACGGCGATACAGGCGGGGACATGTCCGCGCAGGGACGAACGGCCGCCAGCAAGGCAAAGACGGCCCTCGAGCGGGTGTTCAGCCCCGAGTTCCGCAATCGGCTCGACGCGATCGTCACGTTCAAGGCCCTGACGCCCGAAGCGATGGAAACGATCGTCGACAAGTTCATCCTGCAGCTCGAAAGTCAGCTGTCGGATCGGCGTGTTGCGATTACGCTCGTGCCGGAAGCACGAGCGTGGCTGGCGACGAGTGCATACGATCGGGTGTACGGGGCGCGGCCCCTCGCGCGCGTGATTCAGAAAGAAGTGCGGGACGTCCTGACGGATCAGATTCTGTTTGGCGCCCTGGAGAATGGCGGCACGGTCACGATTGGCTTGGCGGACAACCGGCTGACGTTCGAATACTCGCCAACCTCGCCTCAGCTCGCGTGAACAATCGCGCGGCCTGATTCCGGCCGCGTCGTCATCGCCGCCTTCACCTTCTTGAGCCAGCGCATCGACGGTGTGTGTTTGACGTCTATGGTGTTGAAGCCGGCGGCGCGCAGGATCTGCCTGAGCGCTTCCATCGTTGGCAGCGAGCAGAATTCGTGCGGAACGCCGAGCTCGAGACCATCCCCGGGGAAGAAGCTGACCAACGGGTAGCGTTCGTGGAATGCCGGTACCAGCGCATGCGTTTCGAGGATGAGCGTGCCGGCGGTGACACCGCGGACGCGTTCGAGGACCGAGATCGGCGACCGAAGATGGTAAAAGACGCCCAGGCAGAGCACGACATCGAATGTGCCCAGCGTGGCGACGTCGATGTCTTCGGCCGCCAGGCGCCTGTGTTCGACCTTTGAATTCAGGGTGTCGTGGGCCAGGAGAAAGCCGTCCTTGCCGTAGCGATCCCAGGCAAAGGTATCGATGGCGAGCACGCGCGCGGCGCCGCGACGCTCGCATTCGAAGGAAAAAAATCCGTCCCATGCCCCGATGTCGAGGACGGACTTCCCGGTGAGGTCAGCCGGAATCTGCAGAAATTTCAGGCGCCTGGCGAAGCGGCGCCTGACGTGCCACTGCGGGCGGGTCTGGATGCCACCCAGTTCGAGCGGGTGACACCACTTCAGCGCGTCAATCTTCTGCTGCAGCGTCTCTGCGGCCACTGATTGTTCCCCGGGGCCCCCAACTCGGACCCCCGGCTGACGTTAGGCCCAGATTTCGGCGTCGGTCGGCACCTTCTTGTTGGTAATGACCTTGCCGATGCGCGAGACGTTCATCAGGCGTTTGTAGTCGAGGTTCTCGGAGATCGAATTCCCGCCCCACGATCCGCAGCCAAGTGTCGTCGTCGGCGCGAAGCCGTTCGTCAGCGAGCCGCCCGCGGTGAACGAGCTGGCCTGGTTGACGACGAGGCGGCTGATCGGCAGCTCGATGCCGGCGGAGCGGATGTGAGTTTCGTCGTTCGAGTGCAGCGCCGCGGAGTGGCCGGCGCCTTCCATCAGCAGATTGGCTTTCGCCGCGTCCACGGCGTCCTTGAATGTCTTGTACGGCAGGATCGCGACGACCGGGCAGAGCTTCTCCTTGGCGAGCAGGTCTTTGTCGCCGGCTCCCTCCGCCGGCAGCAGGATGATCCGTGCGGTGTCCGGAACGTCAACGCCCGCGAGCGCGCCGACCTGTTTCGGCGACTTGCCCACGACGTCCTTGTTCAGGTGGCCGCCGGGAAACACCGTCTCGCGCAGCTTCTGTATCGTCGCCTTGTCCTCGGTGAACCAGACCTTGCCGGTCGCCATGAACGCCTTCAGCACCTCGGTGTACTTCTCTTCGGGCGCAAGCACGAACTGCTCGTGCGAGCAGATGATGCCGTTGTCGAAGGATGCGCCCAGGACGATTTTTTCAATCGCGTCTTTGAGGTCGACGTCGCGGTCGATGATGACAGGGACGTTGCCGGCTCCGACTCCGAACGAAGGCCGGCCCGAGGAGTACGCGGACTTCACCATCGCGCCGCCGCCCGTCGCCACGACGACGTCCACGGCCTTCATCAACTCCTGCGTCATTTCGATCGACCCTTTTTTAACCATCTGGATGAGGTTGTCGGGGCCGCCGTTCGTCTTCACCACTTTCATGAACGCGTCGGTGAGATGCTCGGTGCACTTTTCGGCTTTGGGGTGCGGCGCGAAGATCACGGCGTTGCCTGTCTTCAGCGCGAACATCGCGTTGCACATGGGCGTGACGATGGGATTGGTGACGGGGGTGACCGCTGCGACAACTCCCATCGGTTTGGCGACAAACACCATGTTGGTATCCGCATCCTCACCGATCACGCCGCGCGACTTCTTGTCCTTCAGGTTGTTCCAGATGACGCGGGCCTTGCCCTTGTTCTTGAGGATCTTGTCTTCGTAGACACCGATGCCCGTTTCGTCCACGGCCATCCGCGCGAGGAGCTCGGCGTTGTCGTAGACGTACTTGCCGATACCCTTGACGATCGCGTCGACCTGTTCCTGCGAAAAGGCCTCGAACACGGCCTGCGCGGCGTGGGCCTTGGCGACCAGCTGCTGGATCTGGGTTTCGGTGATGACGGCGGGTTCCTGAACGCATTCATTCATGGTCGTTCCTTGGGGCAAATACAGCCCGGACAACCACAAATTATAGCGCATTCACTGGGGATCGGCCTTCCGGCCGACGACCACGAACCTCGTGGGCGGGATGCGTCTGCGCCACAACGCCTGGCCCGAGGTGGCCCACATGCCCTCCCGTTCGTACACGATCTCAATGGGGAGGCCCTTCGCCATGAATTCGTCGTAAGCCGGCCCGAACATGACGCAGTAGAACGGATCAGGCTTGCTGAGGAATGTCTCGGCGTCGGCAACCGTTTCGAGATGATTGGCGTGCCGATCGACGTAGAAGCGAAAGACATTCGTCCACCGGTTGAGCCTGTAGACGGCGACGCGGGTTTCCGGTGCCGAGTGCTGGGCGACCCAGCGCGCGACGTCCGGCACGACTTTGCGGTCCTCGAGCGCAGGCATTACCCACAGGATGATGCCGACATAGGTGACGGTGCATGCGGCCATCGCGATCCACGGCACGCGAGGAGGCTGCCAGTTGCCGAGGCTGGCCCTCGCGGTGATCAGCGCGCCCGCGGCAAGCAATGCCGACGGGACGATCACCGCCGCCGCCGGCAGCTCGAGCCGCGCGATCATGAAGTAGCCGCCTCCGGCGCCGATGATGACCAGCATTGGTCCGACGGTGTGAAACCCTAAGCGGGCACCCACACCCATCCGGTGCAGTGTGCGCTCACGGATGTCGGCCCATGCCTGCGCGCAGAGCAGCGAGAGCGCAGGGGCAGCAGGAAAGACATAGTGATCGAGCTTGAACCGCGACAACGAAAAGAATCCGACGACCGCGACGGTCCAGCACCAGAGCAACGCGTTCACCGGATCGATCCGCCGATTCCGGATTGCACCTCGCACATCGTCGAACAGACGCCCAAGCACCAGGCCGGTCCATGGGAGCAGCCCCGCGGCCAGGACCCGGAAATAGAACCACGTGTCGGTTCGCCCGTTGAACCGGTTGGCCGCGAAGAGCCGGATATTCTCGTCGAGGACGTATCCGTTCACGAAGTCCGCGCGGAAGCGGATCCACATGTAGACAAACCACGGCGCGGTGATCGCAAGGACAATCGCCAGGCCGGACCAGACTCTCAGCAGCAAGAGGCGGCGGCGCAGTTCGGCGGACGCGAGCATCGCGAGGCCGAACGTCAGGCCGCACAGCGCAACCGCCAGCGGGCCTTTCGTCAGAACGGCGAGCGCGATGAGCACGTAGCCGCCCCATTGCAGCCCCGGGCGATCCTTCACCGCCGCAACCGTCACAAGCGATGCGCCGCCGAACAGGAACGCCGTGAACAAGGTGTCGAGGATCGCATAGCGCGCCAGTGCGAAGATGGACGGACTCGCCGCCAGCACGAGTGCAGCGACCAACCCCACGTCGAACGACACCAGCACCGTGCCGAGCCACGCGGTGATCACGATGAGGGCGAGCGCGGCACACGCGGGCACGAGGCGGGCGGCCAACTCCGTTGGACCGAGCAGCTGCATCGTTGCCGCCTGCAGCCAGTGAAAGAGCATCGGCTTGTCGAAGAAGGGCTGCTCGTTGTAGAAAGGCGCGACCCAGTCGCCGGTTCGGATGAGCTCGCGAGAGGTCTCGGCGTAGTGCGCTTCGTCGGGATCCCAGAAGGTCGGGGTGCCGAGGCGCCAGAAGAGCACGACGAATAGAAGGACGGCGACGCCGCCGATGCGGACTATCGTGCCTGGCAATCCCGCCGACCGGGGGGTGGCTGCGCTCAACGGCTCGGCGATTATAAGTTCGTTACGGGTTTTTACAGCAGGATTACGCATCTCACGGACCGGATTTTTTCAGACCGCGCCAAATACCCGTGGTCATCGGGCGAGGCGCGGCAGTAGCATGGGCTGACTCAGCCCAAGGAGCGTGATATGTCAGCGACAGCCGCTTTGATGCAGGAATTCGACCAGGAATGCCAGACCACCCGGCGCGTGCTGGAGCGCGTGCCATCCGACAAGCTGGCGTGGAAGCCCCACGCGAAATCGATGTCGCTTGGGCAGCTCGCCATGCACGTCGCATCCGCGCCGGGGTACATCACCGGTTGGGCGCTCCAGGACGCCACGGAAATGACCGGTGGCAGCTCGCCCGAGGCGGCGTCAACCGCGGAGGTTCTCGCGGCGCACGACGCCAGCGTGGCGAAAACGAAGGAGGCTCTGGCGACGATTGGCGACGCCGGCCTCGGTGCGATGTGGACGATGAAGATGCCCAACGGCGCGACGATCATGAGCATGCCGAAGGCTGCCCTGGTCCGGTCGATTGCGTTCAATCACGTGTATCACCACCGCGGCCAGCTGTCCGTCTACCTGCGGCTGCTGGACGTGCCGGTCCCGTCGATTTACGGCCCGAGCGCGGACGAACGCCTGGGCATGTAGTATCCGCGGGAAAGTCGTGGAGGCCTTCAGGTCTGCCGGAGCAGGCGGACCCGAAGGTCCGCCCTGCACTGCACGAGACGCGCGCTAGCGGGAGAGATGAAACGGCACGCTGGTGACGACCGTGTTGGGCCGGAACAGCAGTGCGCCCTTGATCAGCAGCGCGCTCTGATTGTGAAGCAGGTGCTGCCACCAGCGTGCGGGCACGAACTCCGGAAGGATGACGGTGAGGTAGTCCTCGGGCCGGTCGCGTTCCACGCCGCGAATATATTCGAGCAGCGGTTCCATCACGGACCTGTACGGGGACGGCAGCACCACGAGCGTCGCCCGCCCGCCCCACGTCTCCCAGTCCTTTCTGATTTGATCGGTCGCACGCGCATCGGTGTCCACGTACACGGCCCGCACATCGTCGGACAGCGTTTCCGCGTACCGAAGCGCCTCCACGACCGCCCGCTGCATGCCGCCGATCGGCATGATGACCCTGTTCCGCGCACGGGTTTGCGGCGTGTAGCCGCGGAGCGTCAGCTGCGAGGCGACGTGATCGTAGTGGCGCCGCGTGCCGTTGAACAGCAGCACGATGAGCGGGATGAGCAGCAGGACAATCCACGCGCCTTCCACCGTTTTCGTCACCGCGACGATCACCAGCACGATACCCGTCACGACGGCGCCAAACCCGTTGACGAGCGCGCTCGTTTTCCAGCCAGCCTCCCTCGTCTTGCGCCAGTGGATCACCATGCCCGTCTGGGACAGCGTAAACGACACGAACACGCCAATCATGTACAGCGGCAGGAGCAGCTGGGTGTCTCCGCGAAATGCGATGATCAGCACCGCGGCAAACACCGAGAGCACCAGGATGCCGTTCGAGAACGCGAGACGGTCGCCCTGGTTCATGAACTGCCGCGGCAGGTACCGATCCCGCGCGACGATGGAAGCCAGCCGCGGGAAGTCGGCGTACGCGGTGTTCGCGGCCAGCACCAGGATCATCGTGGTGGCGGCCTGGAGCAGGTAATACGCGATCGTTCGATCGCCGAAGATGGCGCGTCCCAGCTGGGAGACGCCGGACTCGGCGGTGTTCGGAATGACGCCGTACGCATGCGCAAGGACGGTGATGCCCACGAACATGCCGATCGCGAGGACGGCCATCGTCACGAGCGTCGCCGACGCGTTCTTCGACTCCGGCGGCCGGAAGGCCGGCACGCCGTTCGACACCGCCTCCACCCCCGTCATCGCCGTGCACCCATTCGCAAATGCCGTGAGCAGAAGGAAAGTCGTCAACCTGGCCTGGCCGGTGCCCCGCGGGAGCGGCACGATCACCCGCTGGATACCCCCGACCGCGTATTCGTACAGGCCCGCCAGGATGAGCACGGAGATGCTGCACACGAAAAAATACGTGGGCACGGCAAAGATCCGTCCTGACTCGCGAATGCCCCTGAGATTGCCGACCATCAGCAACGCGAGGAACGCCAGGCACATTTCGACGCGATAGACGTCGGTCCTGGGGAAGGCCGACGTGATGGCCAGCACGCCGGCGGAGATGCTGACGGACACCGTCAGCGTGTAGTCGACCAGCAGCGAGGCGGCGGCAATCAGACCGGCCGTCGGACCGATATTTTCCTTGGCGACGATGTACGCGCCACCGCCGGTCGGGTAGGCGTGAATGGTCTGCCGGTACGAGAACGCGACAATGGCGAGCAGCGTCGCGATGACGAGACTGATCGGGATGGCGTACGTGAACGCGGCGACCCCCGCCACGACAAGGGTGGCCAGGATGAAGTCCGTGGCGTACGCGACCGACGACAAGGCGTCGGACGAGAGGACCGCCAGCCCGGTGACGCGTGACAGGCGCTCGTGATGCGCGAGCGATGAAGGAATAGGTTTGCCGACGAGGAGACGTTTGAACGAGAACGCGGCGTCGTGAGACATCCGCGGCCCCGCATCCGCTGGATGCGCCAAGGTGTGCTTCCGTGAAAACGCCGACGGGGTTAGCTGACGGGCTAGGACTCGGAATGTCCTCCGGCATCGTGCGCCGGTTCGCCCCGACTACTCGGGTCCCCCGCATCCCGCGAGTGGCGCGGGATTTGAGCCGATCGAATGTTATCATGACGGGCCTCGAGTGGCGCCCATGCGCGTGGCGCGGCGATTTCTCATCATCGGGCGCGTTCAGGGCGTGGGCTTCCGTTTTTTCACCGAAGCTGCCGGCCGGCGCGAAGGGCTGACGGGATGGGTTCGCAACCTTCCCGACAGGAGCGTCGAAGTCGTGTGCGAGGGCGACGAACCCGCCCTGGACCGGTTCGAGCACGCCATCCGGCAGGGACCGCCTGGCGCGCGCGTGGATAGTGTGGCACGACAGACGTTGCCGCCCGGTCTCGCCGAGGCCGGCTTCAGGATCCGTGACGATTGACTCCCGACTGCTGACAGCTGACATGACATGACTGACTTGTTGAAACAGAGGATTCGTCACGTTCAGGATTTCCCGAAGACCGGAATTCTTTTTTACGACATCACGACGCTGCTGCAGGATCCGCAGGGCTTCAAGGCCGCGGTCGACAGCATGGCCGATCCGTTTCACGGCAAAGGGATCGAGCTCGTCGTCGGCATCGAGAGCCGCGGGTTCATCTTCGGATCCGCGGTGGCGGATCGGATCGGCGCCGGGTTCAGCCCGGTGCGCAAGCCCGGCAAACTTCCCTCCGCCACGATCAAGGCCAGCTACGCGCTCGAGTACGGCAGCGATTCGCTCGAGATCCACGAGGATGCGGTGCGGAAAGGGCAGCGCGTGCTCATCGTCGACGACCTGCTGGCCACGGGCGGCACCGCCCGGGCGACGCTGGATCTCGTGACGGGGCTTGGCGGCGAGGTGTACGCGCTGGCGTTTCTGATCGAGCTGGTCGCGCTCAACGGACGGGAGCGCCTGACCGGGCAGCGGCTGCACACCGTTCTGAAGTACTAGCGAGTTGCTGCTGTTCCTGGCCGCGGCTGTCGTGGCGGGCGCGCTTTTGTGGGGCGCCGCGCAAGTCGTTCGCGAGCTGCGGGCAGCTCGCGAGGAGGCCGCTCGCGGCCGCGCGCTGGCGATCGTCCAGTTGTTTGCGCCGGCGCTCCAGTCGGCAGGGGGCGATCCCCGCGTCCTGCTGGTATGGCAGCCGCTTGCGCGGGCTGTCCGGCAGCTGTATCCCGCCGAATCGGCGGCCGTCGACCGCGCGCATGGGACGGCGTTTCCGTTCGGCCGGGACATGATGGCGGCGGCGCACGCGAGGTGGACGTCTGACTGGCTGGCGTGGGAGCAGACGCACGACGCGGACTACAAGTTGAAAGCCGCCGTGCTGCACGCCGAACTGGCAGCCGCGGGCGACACGGCCGTCGGCCGCGCGCGGTTCGAAGCGCTCGAGCGAGAGAAACTTGCGTTGTACCAACGGCGGTACGAGGAGTACACGCGCGTGGCGAAGGCGCTCCAGGCGCTGGCCACGACGTCAACCGCGTCGTTGCCGGCGTCGAACGCTGAAGTACACTGAAAGCGTCTTCCATCCGCGCCCGTAGCTCAGCGGATAGAGCACCCGCCTCCTAAGCGGGGGGCCGCAAGTTCAATTCTTGCCGGGCGCACCACATTTCGCGAGACCGCTTGACACCAGATTGACACGGGGCGCATGCATCGAACGGTCCGACCGCCACTGTGACCTTAGGCTCCGCCTGTCGTCGGCTCCTCCCAATGTCGTGACGATCGATGGTTTTCGGCCTGAAACGCACGATTGTCGTTTCGACACGACGATCGACGAATTTGCGCCAAAACAGGTCGGTCGTCATCTTGACATGACGCAGGCAGCGGGCGTCAGGAACAGCGATGGATGTGAGGGGGAGGGTTCGTCGCGTGTCATTGATCGGTGAGAGCCCACGCGAACGTGCCGCTACACGCGTATATGCTGTGGACGTAATCCATGGCGATGGTGCCGATCATGATGCCCGATGCACGACCATCTGGCCCAATTCCTCCGTTTGCGCTCGCTGGATGCCAGACATTGACGTGTTCCGTGACAGTGATCCACGCCGGGACGCCCTGACGAGGAACCAGATCTGTAGTGACGCCCACGATCTGCCCCGCGAGTTGTCCGCCTGTCTTAGTTAGACTTAAGGTCAGCTGTGGCGTGAACGTCCCGGATACAAATGTGAGCTGTTGCTCATCCACGATCTGCGTCCCAGCGATGTGGACATCGTCTGTCATGTGGTTTATCGGACAAGGAACGCTGGCAACAGGTGCGTACAGTGTCAGGAGCGCCGGCCCTGAGATCGGGCCGGCGCGCTGAAGCGTGCCATCGATCCGCGTGTCAGCGGAAACCGCCATGGATTTCGTGAGGGTGACATAGCTCTTCGCGGAGAAGGAGACGGTCAACGGCCCCGTCGCGACATTCGCCACCAAATACTTGCCGCTCGCGTCGGTTCGCGTGGACTTGAGGACACTGGTGGTGTCGACGAGTTGCACCGAGATGTTGGGCAGGAT
>Ga0136846_1236243_pt1 | contig 11946 bp, 10 predicted proteins | sample HopSoiMetagenom2_FD_96841 | JGI IMG/M metagenome (GOLD analysis project Ga0136846, IMG submission 96841) | Grasslands soil microbial communities from Hopland, California, USA - 2 Assembly 2016 (version 4) | ecosystem: Environmental > Terrestrial > Soil > Grasslands | place: USA: Hopland... | reverse complement strand
GATATCACCGAGGCCTACGAGAGTGAGGATTTATGCGCCGGATGTTTTCTCCCGGTCGCGCATGGAGGTCTGAGCTACGTGGAAGCCACCACCATGACTTCGTCCCAACTGGTTAAGACCTTAAGATTGTTTGATTCCTCAAAGGTCCCAACGTCTTAACAAATCGGTTTGGCTATTCCTGCTCTCACCTCAAGCTGCTCTCAAGCGGTCGCGTGGGTATGTCATCACAAAGGATGATTTAAGTGGATTTATCTCCAGGGCCAAAGACGGCGCTAAACATATGTGACCGTCACGATCTGTCCGCTGTCACCAGACAAAAAGGGCCCTAAAGTTACGGTGGTAAGGACAAAGTCCAAAACTCCAAATGACAAAGCATATAAGTTCCTTTCTTTGCCGGAACGAATCCATTTGGATCAGTGGCGCTTGCTTGAGCTTTTCACGCAAGAGCTTCGTCGTTCACCGCTCACAGATCACTCTGGGATATGCTCGCGGCTCACTCCTCGTCTTGCGCGAAAGCATCTGCGCAAATCGCACCTTCCTAAATGATTCGGTCCGGCGTTGAGGCCTTTGGGGACGGAACACACGTGTGTTCCAGAATTCCTTTTAGCGGGGATGAAGAGCAACTCCTACTCCGGAATTAATCTTCAGGCCAACTTAAAGCCTGTGTTGATGTATAAAGTAGCAAAAACGCTATTTGTATCAACAAAAAAAATACAAATAAGAAAGGGCGCTGCGAAGTTTCTCGCAGTCGCCGTGAATCGTGGTCTGAATCAATCTCTAAGAATCTCGAGAGAGCCATCGAAACAAAAGTGATTGACTCCCTGAGTGCATGGGTAACCGGTGTATGAGGCTACGACGTTGCGGCCTTTCATCCAGCCGTCCGTGATCACGCCGACCATCGCCCCGCTTGCGTCGGGTTGTTGCACGATATCCCAGTGCACGGTAAAGGAGTGTTCGGTACCGTAGAAATGGTAAACAGCGTCGAATACCAAGCTGCCGTCGGCTTGAGGGGCGGCGTTAAAAGCCTCTCCGGTTACGTTGCCCTCGCCGATGTCTCCGCTGGCTATACCCGCGATGGTTCCGAAAAGGCCCGTCGGACCGACCGGGGTGACGAATTCAGTGACATGCTTGGTCCAGTTGACCTTGATAGCGCGGTGATGCTGGTCACTTGTTCCGTTGTCCCCTCCTTTTTGACCATGGGCCAGCGTGCTTGAAGGTTGGAAGAGCAGGGCGACGGCAATTAGCGCCACGACTGCGAATGTGAAGTGTTTGATTTTTTTCATAGGCTGTCTTTTCGTTTCTTCTGTTTTTTGACTACGGCGAAAGGCTGGGTTGAAAACGGCCATTTGTCTGGCCCGGTAGCCTCATGGCCGACCGCCAAGCTTTGTCGTGTCACAGTCCAAGGCGTTTTTCGTCTCCCAATCACGCCACGGATTGTGAAAACATTTCTTGAAAGGAGAGGAACGGGGTAGCTGCCTGCAAAGTGGCGGTCAGGGGGAAACGCGAGCGGTGGGAGTTTGTTCAGTCGGGACAACTGCGTCCACATCCAGTGGGGAGCTGCGACGTTGTTTTATGCGAGGGCTATTGGGACTTCATGTCCGCTGGATCAGTCTTGCGCAGGAGGCACTGATCTCACTTTCTGATGCCAGTTCTTTCAATCAGCCAATCATAGTCAGCTTTTTCGCTCATTAAGAACAATAGGACTATTTGCGGCTCGTAAATGACTTTGGTGCGTGTGCTCGCAAACTTCCAATGGCGAGTCTGGACATGGCCATCGGCAAACGAGAGACTTCCGGAACCGGCGTGGTGAGACGAGGGCAAGCTGTGCCAATGTCCCACATTCTCCGGATGCATGAAAAAGTTGCCATCGTTGACGTGGTCGGGATGTTCGTCCAACATCACAAAGATGCGCGAAGGTTCTGAGATGGCCGACATTGTGAGCATTTTGCGCCAATCCGGATGTTCCGTGACATTTTCACCTCCAAGAATGGTCGGATTGCCTAGAAATCCATTCATGGAAACACTTCGCAGGCGTCCTTTCCAGCCAGCTTTCTTTTGTATCGGACTCAGATAATTGTCCGAAGGGCATTTGTAGGGGCCGAGAGCCCGGCTTGCATAAGGGGATAGCTTGGCATCCGTGAGATAGGCCCGATTAGTGTTGTCGGCATCCACTCCCCACGTCATGACGTTGTTCACCCAGTTAATGCGCGTGGCGCGAGTTTCGTCGGCGAAATGATTTGCCACCAAATGCTCGTCATTATCGTCGGCATACATCTTCCAGGCCAGGGTCAATTCCTTGTTGTTGTTCAGGCACGTCATGAGTTGGGCCTTGCTTTTGGCTTTGCCCAACGCTGGCAAGAGCATCGATGCAAGAATGGCGATGATCGCGATCACAACGAGGAGTTCAATGAGCGTAAAAGCTTTCGACTGGTGCTGACGATCCGGCCGGCGCATGAGAGGGAAAAGAATATGTTTTTTCATAGAGATAAGTGGCTTTGGAAATTTTTAGCAGATCCTGGAGTTTGACATGTTATGGAGAACTTTCAGAAGTGGCGTTCGAGTTCTGAGAGATGGTAGCACGCCAAAGTCGCACGGTCGTATCCGAGCTCCCAGAAGCGAGGGTCATGCCATCGGGCGAGAAGGCGAGGGACAACACAGAGGCTTCGTGACCGACGAGAGTAAACAATTCCTTGCCGGTGGCCAGGTTCCAGAGCTTCACGCCGCTCATATCACTGGCGGCCAGCGTTTTTCCATTCAGAGGCGAAATGGCCAATGCCATTACTTTGCCGGCCTGGCCCCTGAGAGTCGTCTGCTCTCCAGTAGTCAGATCCCAAATTCGAATGGTGGAATCGACACTGCCGGTGACCAGAGCGTGACTATCCGGAGTGAATGCCAAGGTGCTGATGGCATGTCCGAACTCCAGGCTCCCGAAGCCTCTCCCGCTGGTCAGCGTCTGGAGTAACCTCCAGGTTCCAACTTCCCAGAGCTGCACCGTTTCACTGTGAATGCCCGTTGCCAGGAGTTTCCCATTGTTAGAAAAAGCCACGTCACGTCCACTGGACCCGCTCAGATTAGTCAAAGCCCGCCACGAACCGACTTCCCACACATCTGTGAAGCCTTTTTCACCCGCCACGAGGAATTTACTATCGAGTGAAAACCGCAACTGCGACCCCTGCGACGGCGGATCTCTGCGCGGGTTGGTCAAATGGGTCACTCCCAGCCAGGATTTCACGTCCCACAGATTGACCCCCTCAAGATGTCCGGCCGCCAGATATTTCCCATCAGCAGAAAACGTCACGCTCAGGACCTCATTGGTGATGTCCGTTAAAGTCTGGCGAAGTTCCCGCGTGTTCGGGTCCCAAATCTTTACACTTTTCTCAGCGCTGGCCGTAGCCAACAATTGACCATCGGGAGAAAAATCAACGGCTATGACTCCTTTGACATGGCCCCGCAAAACGTCCTTTTCAGCCGGGGCGACCGGCCAAAACCTCACAGTTTTATCCCGGCTGACTGAAGCGAGGTGCGATCCGTCGGGCGAGAATACTACCTGGTCCACGCGGTCGCTGTGGCCCTTGAGCAGGCGGATCTCTTTTCGTTCGACGGCGTCCCAGAGTTTGACAGTGCTATCGGCGCTGCTTGTGGCCAGATGACGGCCATCGCGTGAAAAGACCGCTGAGATGACTTCATCATGGTGCCTGCCCAATTTGATGATGCGTCCAGCCTGAATCTCCCAAAGAGCTACAAACCCGCTGGAGAGACCACAGCTCACCGCCTTTGAATCGAGCGAAAAATCCAAAGAGTTGATGTCGCCATCAAACGATAGAGCTGTTTCCGCAACGACACTCTGAGATTCGAGGTCCCAAAGGCGGAGCGCGCTTCGGGAATTAGACTGGGCATCCGCAAAAACGAGTAATCTGCCGTCCGGTGAAAAGGCGAGCGCCGACGAGGATTGCCTCGGCAAGTTAAAGACGTTAGTCTCCTTTCGCGCAACGGTGTCCCAAAAAATGATTCCTCCAGTGAAAATAGAGGCCAACAACCTGCCGTCGGGCGAGAAGGCCATTCTGATAGCGGGTCCCGCCCTTCCGTAAAACGAGTCGAGCTTTTGCCGGGTGACCGGATCCCAAAGTGTCACGACTGAGCCTGCACTCCCAGAGGCCAGGAGTTTGCCATCAGGCGAGAAGGCCACACTGCGAATGCCGTCGCGGGTCGGAGTTCCGTCAGGCCCTAACAAGACGAAGTTGTGAATTTCCTTGCGGGAATTGACATCGAACAACTTCAGTTCACCCGAATAATCCTTTTGTTCGAGGTAAGAACTTCCCGTGGCCAGCACTTTGCCATCCGGAGAATAGGCCAGAGCAAAGACCTTTGATTCTTGTGGCGGGAAAGTGAAGTCTTGTTCACCCGCACACTGTTGCCGCAGGTAATAATATTCAAATCCTCTCAAATCCTCTCGCGAGCCACGTTTGGGAACCTGCCCGTCGAGTAATTCCTCCACTCTGCGAATATTTCCTTCGCTCCAGGCTTTGTTAGCCACAATCATGTCGGAAACATAGAGCTGGCGCCGGGCTTCATTCTCAGCCCGTTTGGTTCGAACCGCTTCCCGAACGCTCGCCAGGAGGCCGACCAGCAGCGCGGCGATGACCGCTCCGATGGCGGCAAACAACCTTTTGTTCCGCCGAACCAGTTTTTGGGCGCGATACACTGCGCTCGCGGGACGTGCGAGAACTGCTTCATTATTGAGGTGCCGTTCGATGTCGTTGGCCAGCCCGTTGGCTGTTTCATACCGGCGGGCGCGATCCTTCTCCAGGCACTTCATCACGATCCAATCCAGATCGCCCTGAAGTTGATGCACCAGTTTGCCTACGTCGGTCTGACGACGTTTGCCTGCCGTCGTCCGAGCTTCGCCGTGCAATGTGTTCAGCCTGGTCGAAGGACGCAGCGGTTCCTTCTCTCGAATGATTTGCCGTAACACCTCGAGGCCGCACTGCATCATTTCCTTCGCGTCGAAGGGCGTTTGGCCTACCAGTAATTCGTATAGCAATACTCCCAGGCTGTAGATGTCCGCTCGTGTGTCGATGTCCAGTCCGCTCATCTCCGCTTGTTCCGGGCTGATGTAGGCTGGCGTGCCGATAAACTGGTGGAACTGCGTGAAGACAGTCTTATCCGTCAGCTCCTGCTGCGTAGCTTTCGCGATGCCGAAATCAATGACTTTCGGCACGGGGACACCGTCATGCAGAGTCACCAGGATGTTTGAGGGTTTGATGTCTCGATGGATGATTCCTTTCTGATGTGCGTGCTGAATCGCCTTGCACACCTGGATGAAGAGCTTGAGCCGCTCCAGAGTAGGCAACTGGTTCTGATCGCAGTACTCAGTGATCTTGATCCCCCGCACCAGTTCCATCACGAAATAGAGCCGGCCAGTTTCGGTCACGTCCGCGTCAAAAATCCTGGCGATGTTCGGGTGGTCCATCATTGCGAGCGCCTGGCGCTCGGCCTCGAACCGCGCCACAATCTGACGGCTGTCCATGCCCAGTTTGATTATTTTCAGGGCCACACGTCGTTTTACTGGCTCGCGCTGCTGCGCCATCCACACTTCGCCGAAACCGCCTTCGCCAATTTTCTCCAGCAACTTGTAGCGCCCGAAAATCTGCGCCGGAGCTTCTTCAGGCTCGGATATGGGAATCGGCCGGTTAGGACCGTCTCCTTTCACCGCCGGGCCGGTTAACAGGCTGTCATTGGAAAAATGTTCCTTTAGCAGGTCGTCCACCCTGCGGCGGAGCGTGATATCGCCGGCGCATGCTCCCTGGAGATACGCTCCGCGCTCTTCCGGAGTGGCTATCTCAAGAACTTCAAAGAAAATTTCGCGTTCCGTCATCATTCAAATCGCTTCCAGTTGACTTGATTGACCTGTCACCCCTGTAAGGCGAGTTCCCACTGGAAATCGCGCCACTGGAGCTAAATAATTTTTTAAACCGACCCGTAAAGGGACATGCGGATCGTGCGTTTCAGCCACGCCCGGGCAAAGGCCCAATGCCGATCAACCGTGCGGGGGGCAAGGCCGAGGGCGTCGGCAATCTCGGGGACGGTCATACCGACGAAGTAGCGCATCTGGACCACTTCCGCGGCCTGTGGGTCTTCAACCGCCAGTGTCGCCAGGGCGTCGTTAACAGCCAGCAATTCCTCGGAAGGCACGGACATGGCGATTTGGGACTCGTGCAGCTCATTGCCAACCAAGTTGGCGCCATGTTTAAGCCGCTGTTTTCGGCGTGCAACGTCGATCAGGATCCGCTGCATCGCGCCCGCGGCGGCCTTGAAGAAATGCCCGCGGTTAGCAAAGTGCTCGTTGGCGTCACCGGCGATCTTCAGCCACGCCTCGTGCACGAGGGCCGTGGGCTGCAAGGTTTGACCGGCTTTTTCGTTTGCCATTTTGTAGGCGGCAAGCTTTCGCAACTCCTCATAAACCAGGGGAAGCAACTCATCGGCGGCTTTGCGATCACCCGAGTCAATAGCGCTGAGCAACTGGGTGACGTCGGACATTCCGCCATCTTAGGGTTATCCGTGTTGCAAGCGAGCATATTTCTTATGAACTCGATAAGCATCGAAAACGATGAACAGCTTCGACGAGGAGTGGTCTGGGTTTAAAGAGAGAACTGGAGAATTCGTTCCACTAAAGAAGTCAAAGCGATGCAATGATGACGGTCGTCTTTTTGTGGTTTCATCCCGCGCCGTATGGTTCATGTTTCCTAAACGCGAGTTTGGCTCGCTGCGGGATTTGCGGCAATGCCGGGAACTCCTGCAAAAGAATCTGCGGCCATCAAGATGGTTCTTTCTATGAAACAGTTTTGGATCAATAGGGTTTTAAATTGACCAGACATTTGTTCCTTTAACGCCTTCCACGTGCCAGTCGAAAAAGGCGACGTTCCGAATGTCTTTGCCGTGGACGGCCGGAGCGGAAATACGTTAATGCCACCAGGGAGGGTTCACTGGTGTATCCACCAACTGGTCGACGTCGCGGAAAGCGGAAGTGCCGCTGAAATCGTTTGTCACAGAGGCGAGCACACTCATACGCATAGCTTGAACGGTGCGCCAGGAGAGGGGGGCACGGTGTTGCTCGGGTAACCGAATGGGCGGGAAGTATCATCGACGAGGATTGTGCCGGAGACAAACCGAAAGGCCTGCCGGGATGCATAATTGACCTGGTCTCCTTCTCTCACGTCGGCGCTCGCAGCTTCATTTGGGACGGGCAGGTCAAAACGCGCGGTAACGCCAGATCCGTGGTGGTAAGACTGCTGGGACTGGGCTGGCCGAGTTCAGACCAGAGGAAGTTGCCGAGCCGTGGAAAGGGAGAGTCCCCTCCGGTGCTGAGATTGTAACCAGCCTGAATTCCAGTGAGCAATGGGCCGGGCAAAGAATCGTCGTTATCGATCGCATACAAGTGAATGGCGAGGCCGATTTGCTTCAGGTTGCTCACGCAAACTATGCGGTGGGCTTTCGCTTTGGTTCCACCGACTGCCGTAAGCAGCAGGCTCGCGAGAATGGCGATAACGCAATCACAACGAGCAACTCGATCAAAGTGAACGCGTCTCGAAGGAAAGATTTTCGGTGCATCAAGTTATAGACACCGCTCCGTCCGGTTTTGCTTGGATAATCTCCGTTCAACCCTCCATGGTTTTTTGTGGTCCTCAGTCACAGGTCTTGCAGGTTATGCTCCTTCGTCCGGACCCGGCCAAAACAAGTCGCTGCACTGTCATCGTTTGTATGAGGACCCTTGCAAAAGAGGATTTTGATTCCGCGGAGATGAGGGATTCGGCGACTTCAGTTTCCGTCTTAGTGACGGATATATAACCAACTGGCTCCCGGAAATTGCGCGCGGTGCTTCTTCAGACGCGAGTCAAAGGGCGGTTCCAGCACTTACGGGAGCCGCCTTTTCCTTTCGCGCACGGCTCCATTCCGATGCCTTCTTCGCGGCCAGTGCGACCAGTTCTCGGAGTTCTTCCGGGCGTAAATGGTCAAATGCCTGCCTGCGGGCGAGTTCCAGGAAGCGGGTCTCTTCGGTATCGGTCATGGCGTCAGGGTTGTAAGGGGATCAGACCGAGATTAGGCACGGGACCGCCTGGTAACAAGCTGATTTGGTGATTTTTTTCACTCGCGGTCCGAATAAAGTATGAGGACCGTGTTTTAAAAAGGGATTTTTGAATCGGCGGGGATGGAGGATTCGGCGGTTTCAGTTTGTTCCCTAACGGTGGACTGAATAACTCTGATGGCTTTCATTGAGTACTCATTTGTAGAGCAGGAAATTGAATAAAGCTGCGGCAAAAGGCGCCTGGCCGCATTGCGGAAGGATTCATTTTCCGGGCACGATTTGAGCAGGCGGCGGCAGGCGTCACGGACCACGTCCGAATATTTATCCTCGAGGGCGAGACTGAGAATCTGGATCGGGAGTTCGGGATTGTTCGGGGCAAGCCAGGGACCCGCTTCGTAGGCTGTAATTTTTCGGACGGCGACGCTTTTGTCGTGAGTGCATTCCAGGAAGAAGCTGGCGATGGCTGGATTGGGGTTTTTACGCGCGAGGTCGCTGAGCGCAAGCATTGCAACCCAGCGGCCCGCGACGGGCCGAGGGAGGGTCGGACGAATGATCCTTGCGATCGGTTCGGGCAATTTTTTCGCGGCGCGAGCGCGCCAGTTCGGGGGAGCGGAATAAAGACGAACCGTATTGATCAGATGCCGAACGGCAAGTTCGCGATGATCTTCAAAGAGTTTCCGGTAGTTTGAAGGGTAGCCGTAGCTCTCGCGGCGAGGAGTCGGTTCGATGAGAAGGAGGCAACATTCGCTCATCCGTTTCCCTTCAATGAAGGGATCATTCTTTTCTTGCTGATGGTGGGCGATCACCATGCCCGCGGCAATCAAGACGAGCAGAACCGTGCTGAGTATCCATCCTCGCCGGGGCATTACAAAACTCGACGAACCGCTTCGAAAACATATTCAAGTCCCCCCGGCTGCGTCAGTTCGTCGCTCCGCGACGAGAATCCGATCGAGTGCCCATCCGAGTTAAATAACGTTTAATGTGCAATCGATTCCAGCTAAGCTGGCCCGATGACGCGGCTTACTCTTTTGATTGCGTTCTTTCTCGCGGGCGCGAGCGTGCGAAGTGCCACGATTCAAACGATCGCCGGGACTGGCGTAGCTGGTTATGCCGGTGATGGAGGACCGGCTCTCAAGGCGCAGTTGAATAATCCTTATGGGCTGGCGATTGGTCCCGACGGCGATCTTTATCTCTGCGATATGAGCAATCATGTGATTCGACGAATTGGGAAGGACGGAACGATCAGCACGGTGGCTGGCAGCGGCAAGAAGGGTTATTCGGGTGATAATGGTTCCGCGCTTAAAGCTGAATTGAATGAGCCGTATGAAGTCCGTTTCGATTCTCAGGGCGTGATGTTCTTTGTGGAGATGCAGAACAATTTGATCAGGAGAGTTGGACGAGACGGAATCATAACGACAGTAGCAGGATCCGGGCAGAAGGGATTTAAAGGTGATGGAGGATCGGCAATGGAGACGGACTTTAATCAACCGCACAGCATTCAACTTGATTCCAAAGGGAATCTTTTTGTTTGCGACATCGCTAATAACCGCGTTCGGAAAATGGATCTCAGTGCCAAAACGATTTCGACGTTTGCAGGGACGGGTGAGAAGAAAAAAGCGGAAGATGGTGCGCACCTTCCGAGCGTGCCACTAAATGGACCTCGAGCGATTGATTTTGATAGGGAAGGGAATATGTGGCTGGCCTTGCGAGAGGGGAATGCGATTTACAAAATCAATATGAAAGAGGGGACGATTCATCACGTCGCTGGAACGGGGAAGACCGGTTTCACTGGAAACGGAGGTCCAGCCAAAGAAGCAACGCTCTCCGGGCCGAAAGGCATCAGCGTAGGTCCAGACGGAAATGTTTATTTCACCGATACGGAGAGTCACAGCATTCGAATGATTGATACGAAACGAGGAACGGTGGAGTTAATCGCTGGCACCGGGGAACGCGGGGATGGTCCGGACGGTGATCCGTTAAAGTGCAAATTGTCGCGCCCGCACGGAATTTTTGTGGCGAAGAATGGCGAGATTTACGTTGGTGATAGTGAGAATCGTCGCGTGCGAGTGATCAGGAGATAGCTTGCGACGTAACGAATTGAATCGAAGACCGTCGAATTTCTTCGACAATGGGGATGATCCATCTATAAAGATTCCCTTAAGGAGAGAATGACAATGACTGCGAAAAATCCGATTCGATGGTTTGAGATTTATGTGAAGGACATGGAACGCGCGAAGAAGTTTTATGAAACGGTGTTCCAGGTAAAACTGGAGAAGCTATCGGGCCCCGAGGGAGAACTGGAGATGTGGAAGTTTCCATCTGATCCGGAAAGCTCCGGTTCCTCCGGCGCGCTGGCGAAAATGAAAGGAGCGGAGCCGCACGGATTCGGGACAATCGTTTACTTCGCCAGCGATGATTGCGCCATCGAGGAAAAGCGCGTCGAGCCGGCCGGAGGCAAAGTGCATCGACCTAAGATGTCGATCGGGCAGTATGGGTTTATCACATTGGCGGTCGATACCGAAGGAACGATGATTGGGATTCATTCGTTGAAGTGAGGGGTGGCTGGTTGGAGGGAGCGAGTTCGCCCTCCCAAAAGCGATTCCTCAGGAGCGTCCTGAAAAAAACGGGATTGGCGCGAACAGACAAGATAAAGGGGCCGGCTACCGCTGGTTTAAGGCGACTTTTCGCACAAAAAGGATTGCCCTTTTTCCATAAGTTGGAATTATCGAAGCGATGAAAGATCGCGGGCAGAAGTACTGTTCCGGGGAACAAGAATTGAACAGGAAAGGACAATTCAGGAGAGAGCTTCTTTTCAAAAATCCCGCAGATTCGTTTCAGGAAGGAGTACGTTTATGACAGCATCATCTCGTGAAGCCGAAAAACTAGTAAGCGATGTCAAAACCGTGGTGCGCGACGCCGATAATTTGCTGCGCGCGACCGGGAATGACCTGAGTGAGAAAACTCAGGAAGCCCGCCAAAAACTGCGGGACACAATGGAAGGCGCCAAAAAGTCAGTAAAACGCGCGGAGGAGAAACTGACGGAAAAAGCCAAACAGGCGGATGAACTGGTGCGCGATCATCCATATCAGGCAATCGGAATCGCGGCGGGCGTGGGCGTGCTGCTGGGGTTTCTGATTGGCCGAAAATGACCGGGGATTTTTTGGTTGCGGCTGGTAAGCGCCGCGACCAAGGAGTTTGGGTGGTGGGACTGGCAATGCTGGGATTGCTGACTTGATCTGGTTCTCGACCGGAAAAGTCCTGCTGGTCTCGCCACCTTTTTTTAGGAGTCGTTCTCAGCTGCACGCTCACTAAATCGAACGCTCACGCGTTTAAATAACTTTAGTTTCTGTTCCCGCGACGTTGCAGCGCCCGAGCCGGGCGCGCTCCGACAATTAACGGTTGCCTGGCGGCATTTCCGCACCGTATTGTCTGGTGAATGCTCCAAGCTGCTGTTCAAACGCCACCCGTGTCGCGTGAGGCGACATCGTTGCGCGAACTCACCCCCCGGCAATGGAAATCAGGCATTGCGGCCTGGCTGGGGTGGCTCTTCGACGGGCTGGACATGCATCTTTACACACTGGTGGCCGCTGCATTTGTGGCTTCACTGGTGAACAAGCCGATTGGTGATCCAATCACGAAAACGCATAGTTCATGGATCCAGGCCGCGTTTCTGGTGGGCTGGGCTTTGGGTGGAGGGTTTTTCGGACGGATTGGCGATAAGCTGGGGCGGAGTCGCGCTCTCAGTCTCACGATTTTGACCTACGCGCTTTTCACGGGACTTTCGTTTTTTGTGCACACCTGGTGGCAACTGTTGATTTGCCGTTTCGTGGCGGCGCTCGGGGTCGGCGGTGAATGGGCGGTCG
>Ga0136846_1233226_pt1 | contig 11948 bp, 13 predicted proteins | sample HopSoiMetagenom2_FD_96841 | JGI IMG/M metagenome (GOLD analysis project Ga0136846, IMG submission 96841) | Grasslands soil microbial communities from Hopland, California, USA - 2 Assembly 2016 (version 4) | ecosystem: Environmental > Terrestrial > Soil > Grasslands | place: USA: Hopland... | reverse complement strand
TCGTGGTTCTACACCGCGAGCCGATCGGACAAGGGCCCTCTGCGAATAGCTTTGTTTTGGATTCCAGCAGTTGGAATTTCAGTGTTGGGCCTGGGGTTCTGGATCGGCCTTACGTTGTTGCTGTCGCGGGTTCGGATGCAGTAAATCGAAACTCCCGCGCGACAGTCCGCATTAAAACGAACTGGGCATGTCGAACTGTGCTCGACACTTAAACTGATATCATTCTTGGCTTGAACAGAACTGCCGAACGACACCCATGGCATATCCCGGACTCGATCTAACTTCGAAGACTGCTGTCGTAATCGGCGCCACCTCTGGTATTGGGCGCACGCTGGCGCTCGGCTTGGCGGAAGCCGGTGCAAATGTGGTAGCTACGGGTCGCCGCGAAGACCTAGTCCGCTCGGTGACACAGGAGGTCGAGGCGCTCGGGCGCAAGTCGCTCGCGATTGCCACAAACGTTAGCGATCGCGCCAGTATCGAAGCGCTGCATTCTGCAGTTTGCGCTGAATTTGGACACGTGGATATCCTGCTCAATGCTGCGGGATTTACCCGGCGTACTCCGACCATTGATGTTAGTGAGACCGAGTGGAACCAGATTTTCGACACCAATCTCACTGGGACGCTGCGCGCCTGCCAGGTCTTTGGCCGAAAGATGATCGAACGAAAGGCAGGCCGCATCATCAATATTGCCTCGATCTCCTCCGGGCTGGGATTTTTTGAAGTCGCCGCATACGCAGCCAGCAAGGCGGCCGTCGTTTCTCTTACGCGAACGCTTGCGGTTGAGTGGGCAAAATACAACGTGTGCGTGAACGCAATTGCGCCCGGAGTTTTTCCTACTGATATCAATCGCGCGCTTATCGACGGCACTCCGCGCGGAAAAGAGTTTCTGCTGCGCACCCCGATGGGGCGGTTCGGGAAAGTTGAGGAACTGATCGGAGCGGCTGTGTATCTGGCCTCTGATTCCGCCAACTTTGTTACCGGACATGTGCTCGCTGTGGACGGCGGATTCCTCGCCAGCGGGGTGAATCAGTAGCACATCAGGATCCGCATAGAACGAATGCCATTCACGATCAAGCCAAAACAAAACTGCCGCTGGGACTGCCTTAGCCTCGGTGAAGTCATGCTGCGCTTCGATCCGGGCGACCGCCGCGTCTGGACTACGCGGAACTTTGAGGTCTCCGAAGGCGGCGGCGAATACAACGTAGCACGTGGCCTGAGACGCTGTTTCGGTCTTGATAGCGCAATCGTTACCGCGCTGGCCGATAACCCGATCGGACGCCTGGTTGAAGACCTCATGTACCAGGGCGGGGTCGATCAAAGCCTGGTGCGCTGGGTCGGATACGATGGCGTTGGACGCACTGTCCGTAATGGACTCAACTTCACGGAGCGCGGCTTTGGCGTGCGGCCTGCGCTCGGATGCTCCGATCGCGGTCATACCGCTGTCTCGCAGCTCAAACGCGGCGACATTGATTGGGAAAACATCTTTGGCAAACAGGGAGCGCGTTGGTTTCACACCGGAGGAATTTTCTGCGCGCTGTCTGAGAGCACTCCTGATGTAGCTATAGAGGCGATGGAAGCCGCCCGGAAACACGGGACGGTTATTTCTTACGATCTCAACTACCGTGATTCGCTATGGAAGTCGATTGGCGGCAAAAAGCGGGCGCAGGAAATCAATCGGCGTCTGGCTCCGCTGGTAGACGTGATGCTCGGCAACGAAGAAGATTTTTCTGCTGCGCTCGGGTTCGATGTCCCGGGCATGGATGAGCACATTTCCAATGTCGAAGTTGAGTCGTTTAAGAAAATGATCAGCGCGGTGGTAAAGGAATTTCCATTCAAAGTGGTTGCGACCACGCTGCGCAAAGCTCAAACTGCGACTCGTAACGATTGGGGCGCAATCTGCTACGCAGACGGCCAGTTTTATGAATCAAAGAAATATGACGGCCTGGAAATCTTCGATCGTGTAGGCGGCGGTGATTCCTTCGCCTCCGGTTTGCTTTATGGTTTCTTGTCCGGACAGGGACCGCAATGGGCCGTAGACTGCGGCGCAGCGCATGGAGCGCTGGCAATGACCACTCCGGGTGACACCACCATGGTGACTTTGAAGGAAGTGACTCAACTGATGCGCGGCGCAGGAGCGCGCATCGCGCGCTGACACGGCTGCTTTCAGACTTATGACTCAGGACCAGGTAGCGGCGAAGATTCGGGAGATCGGCATTGTGCCGGTGGTGCGCGCGAAGTCGGCTAAACAGGCGCAGCTTGCAGCCGATGCGGTCTGTGCCGGCGGAGTTCCCATTGTGGAAGTTACGATGACGGTTCCGGGCGCGGTGGAATTGATCAGTCAATTGGCGAAGACCACGGGCAACGGCGTACTGATCGGGGCGGGAACAGTGCTTGACGCGGAGACCGCGCGGCGATGCCTTGATGCCGGGGCGCAGTTCGTTGTGAGTCCCGGTTTTGATCTGGAAACTGTCCGTTTCGTGAAACAGCAAAAGGTGCTTATGATGGCCGGCGCGCTCACGCCTACTGAAGTTATATCTGCGTGGAAAGCCGGCAGCGATTTTGTGAAAATATTTCCGTGCGGCTCGATGGGCGGAGCGAAGTATCTCAAAGCGCTCAAGGCGCCCTTACCTCAGGTTCCGATGATTCCGACCGGCGGAGTAAATCTCGAAACGGCCGCCGATATGATTCGTGCCGGAGCTGAAGCTCTGGGTATAGGCGGCGAACTGGTTTCGGCTGCTGCGCTTGCGTCGGGAGATGCCGCCCCTATCACCGATGCCGCGCGCAAGTACGTAGAAATTGTGTGCGCTACTCGCGAAGACATGGGCCGCAAGGCTTAGCTATTGTTGTCCGGAGGCATCTAATCGCCACACACGCAAGCAGGCGTTTTATGTCTTGCAAAGCTTCTTCGGGAAAAATCAGCGCAATAGCTTCATCTCCTCGGATCAACGCGGATGAACCCGGATCAGGCAGAATTCGAATCGTGTTTTGTCCGGCAGATACAAAAAACACTCAAACTCCCGTAGTTTCGGCGTTGATCCGTGGAGACAGTTCACGAAAGGGACAGCATGAGATACCGCAAGTTTGGCCGTACCGGATTTGAGATCAGCGACATCGCGCACGGGCTGTGGGGCATGGGCGGTTGGAGCGGATCGGAGGACGAGCAGTCCTTAAAAGCACTGCAGCTCGCGGTCGAACTCGGCTGCAACTTCTTTGACAGCGCGTGGGCCTATGGAGACGGCAAGAGCGACGGGCTGCTCGGGGACACGATCGCGCGCAATCCGCACAAGCGTCTATATGCAGCCTCCAAGATTCCGCCCAAAAATCTGCAATGGCCGGCTTCGCCACAGTACAAGTATCACGATGTTTTTCCGCCCGATCACGTTTTTACTTATGCCGACCTGATCAGAAAGAATCTGGGCGTGGAAACGATTGACGTTCTCCAGTTCCACGTGTGGGACGACAACTGGACCAACGAGCCGGATTTTCGTAACACGGTCGAGAAACTCAAACGAGACAAAGTGATTCGCAGTTTCGGCCTTAGTTTGAACCGATGGGAACCGGAAAACGGAATCAAGGCCATCCGCACCGGCCTGGTCGATGCGGTTCAGGTCATTTACAGCATCTTCGATCAATCGCCGGAAGATGAACTCTTTCCCGTGTGCCAGGAATTGAACGTGGGCGTGATCGTTCGGGTTGCACTCGACGAAGGCAGCCTCGGCGGAAAGATGACTCGAGACACGAAGTTCCCTAAAGGCGACTGGAGATCGGGCTATTTCAATCCCGAAAATCTCGCCAACACCATGGACCGGGTGGACAAACTCAAGCAGATCCTGCCGCAAGGCATGTCGCTACCTGAAATGGCGCTGCGGTTCGTGCTTTCGCATCCTGCCGTAAGCACGACCATCATTGGCATGCGAAAGTTGGAACACGTTGAGGAGAACATCGCACTCAGCGATAAGGGCCCGCTCAGCCCGGAGCTGCTGAAGCAGGTGAAGGCCCATCGCTGGGACCGCAAACCAGCGCCGTGGTCGGACTAAAATGCGCTCCAGCACCAAGCGCTCGATCATCGAGCCGGAATTTCCTGTCCGGCAGCGCAAGCCTGTCCCGCACGAATTTGTGCTGGATGCGCTTGCGGAAATGCAGCCGCGTACAAATCCCATGTTCGGGTGCCTGGCTGTCTATGTGGGTGAGAAGATCGTACTGGTATTGCGCGACAAGCGCGACGGGTCTGCTGATAATGGTGTTTGGCTGGCCACAATCCATGACCACCACGAGAGCCTGCGCGCAGAATTTCCCACCATGCGTTCTATTCAAGTATTCGGGAAAAAAGTCACAGGGTGGCAAGTGCTGCCAGCGGACGCTCCGGATTTCGAAGAAGCCGCATTGCACGCCTGCGAGTTGATCGTGGCCAGAGATCCGCGAATTGGAAAAGTGCCCGCGTCAAAGGGCAAACGCAAAAGAGTGAAGTAAGCCGCTGGGCTTTCAAGATGCAGGATTCGAGAGCAGGATTTAACTGCTAAGGATTGAGAGCTGATTCAGGTCGCAAGATTTCGAACGTCTTCAACGCTCACGCGTGTTTTTTCGACGATCTGGTCCCGTCCGAATTAAGGCTTCCTTCCGCGGTGATGCGAGTGGCCTTGCAAACCTCTTTTGCCACCTTCAACGCTGTTTCCCGCAGCGCCGCGCCATCGGCAATGATCGAACTGGCAGCAAGCGTGAACTGAAGCGCGTCCTCTTGCCGATCGAAGTAGAGCACAACCTGACTAGCTGCCATGGCGGGATTAACCTCCGAGAATTCTTTTCCGTCATCATAGGCTGGAATCGGTTGAGGAACGTGTACTGTTTAGGTGCCCGGCTCTCGTCCATTAACTCAAAAGTATCTAGGTGTTTAGGCTTAGATACAGCATGGGCCCGAGGGCGCTCCCGCCTGCGAAAGAGTAGAAAAACAACAGGTTCCGCGCTGCTGGACCTTTTGTCAGCGAGTACCCGGCTGTAAACGCGGACTGGAATGGAAACATCAAAGCCCCTGTGACACGCCTGATTCTTTTGACGATTGCACCGCTTGCTTTCGCGACACTCATCTTTGCACAGGATGCTCCGCCATCCACTCAAATCTTCTCATCGGATTTGATCGCGTGGAGCGGCATGCAACAACCGCAGCCTCCCGAGGAACACTCCGGCCGACAGCAAGCGCCGGAGTCGTATGGGCGAACACCATCTTCAACGAATCAAAATAACTCGACTGAAGCGCAACAGACGCAATCGTCGACGCACGATGCAAATGAGAAAAGCCAGGCACCTACTGCCTCGAGCTTTACCGGAACTGTGACGAAAGAGGCTGACGATTTCGTCCTGAAAGTGTCGGAAAACACGAGATACAAGCTCGATTCCAGTCAGGAGATTGAGCAGTACGATGGTCAAAGGGTTCGTGTAACCGGCACGATCGAGTCGGGCGTGAACATCATTCACGTGGACAGGATAGAGCCGCTTTCCTAGCTTCATTCACCGCCATTGCGCACCGCCCTGTAGTTTGTTTTTTGCGTAGTGCGGGCGTATATTAAGTAACTGGAACTGTTGTGTAGTAGCAAGATTTTGTCGGAGCACACCAGTGGGCGCAAGCCCACTTTTTACTTGCACCAACGTTTCAAAGCAGCGGAATTCCGCTAAGTTATTGTTTTTATGGCGGTTGATCTCGATCAGGTGCGGGCGGTTGTCGAACGCGTCGCTGCCTCGCACGGACTCGAGGTAGTTGAGCTTGAACTGCGCGGTGGAGGAAAGTCGCGCATGTTGCGGGTTTTTATAGATAAGCCGGACGGGGTGACGCACGAGGATTGCGCGAACCTCAGCCGGGAGGTGGGAACGATCCTCGATGTCGAGGATGCGATTCCGGGCGGATCGTACTTGTTGGAAGTTTCGTCGCCCGGGTTAGACCGGAAACTTTTTAAGGCAGCGGATTTCGAACGGTTTCAGGGCAGTCGCGTGAAGCTGACGACCCGCGAACCGGTAAACGGCAACCGGCATTTCGAAGGCCGGTTGGAGCGTTTCGCGTCGGGCAGACTGATTTTGGATTTGGCTGAAGCGCGGCGCAAGTTTCGACCGCGGAATGCGGGCGAGGCGTCCGCGTCACACAAGTTGGAAATTGATCTGACGAATGTGGAGAAAGCGAACCTGGTACCGGAGATTTGAGCATTTAGCCTTTAGCTCTTAGCTTGACGGGTTGGTTGAGCTAAAAGCTAACAGCTAATAGCTGGTTTTTCTTATGGCAAGCGAGCTTTATAACACGATTGATGCTCTCAGCAGAGAGAAAGGGATTGATCCGCAGGTAGTGGTCAGCGCGGTGGAAGACGCCATCGTGGTTGCTACCCGGAAGTACTACAAGTCCCAGGAGAATCTGCGTGCGCAATTAGACAAAGACAGCGGCAAAATCCGCGCGTTTGCGGTGAAGACCATTGTTGAAGCGCCGGAGCAGGTGGAAGATCCGAACCTTCAGGTGACTCTGGATGATGCGCGCAAGTCCGATCCCAACGCAGAGGTCGGTGGCGAGTTGCAGATCCCAAAGGTGACCGAAGGAATTCTCGGACGAATCGCGGCTCAGCTTGCGAAACAGGTCATTTTCCAGAAAGTCCGCGAAGCCGAGCGGGACACGGTTTACAACGAGTACATCGGCCGCGTCGGCGAAATCGTGAACGCAACCGTGAAGCGCATCGAGGGTCCGGATGTGATCTTCGATATCGGCAAGGCGGAGGCGAGAGCCCCGCGCAAGGAGCAGTCGCGATTGGAGTCCTTCGCAATCGGTGAGCGCGTTCGCGTGGTCATTGCTCGCGTTGAGAAAGCTTCGAAAGGGCCGGCAGTCGTGGTTTCCCGCGCGGCGCCGGAACTGGTTCAACATCTGTTTCAGACAGAAGTCCCTGAAATTTACGACGGGACGGTTGTCATCCGCGCCATCGCGCGTGAAGCCGGAGAGCGCACCAAGATCGCCGTCATGTCGAAGGACAAGGAAGTGGACGCCGTTGGCGCGTGCGTCGGCATGAAGGGCATGCGGGTGCAGTCGATCATTCGCGAACTGCGCGGCGAAAAAATTGACATCATTGAATATCACGAAGATGCGGTCACATTCGCCGAAAAGGCATTGCAGCCCGCTAAGGTGAGCCGCGTCACGATTCTCGACTCGACTGACAAGCATCTCGAAGTCGTGGTGGACGATAGCCAACTTTCGCTTGCAATCGGCAAGAAAGGCCAGAACGTCCGACTGGCGGCCAAACTGTTGGGCTGGAAGATTGATATCAAGAGCGAAGAGGAAAAGCGCCAGGAAGTTGAAGCGCAAATGGCCGAACTGACCAGCGCGACGGCGACTCCGCTTGAAACGGTCGAAGGCCTGGGTGAGAGTCTGGTTGAGAAACTCAAGGAAGCAGGCATTTCGACCGTGGAAGCTCTGGCTGATATGACGCCTGAGCAGCTTGAGGCAATCGAAGGAATCGGCCCCAAGACTGTGGAAAAAATCAGCGTCGCGGTCAATAATTATTTCGCTACATTGGAAGGCGCTGAAGCTGTCGCTCTGCCCGAGGAAGGCGCTGAAGGCGTTGCTCTGGAAGGCGCGGAAGGCGCTCCGGAGAACGAAGGCGTCGAAACGGAAGCGCCTGTCGAAGCCGCAACCGAAGAAGGGGAAGCTGAGCCCGTCGCGGCGGAAGAAGTTGAGGCTGAACCGGGTGCGCCGGAGGCCGAGCCTTCTCAGGAAGCGGAAGCAGCGCCGGAGAGCGTCGGCGCCGATGAGCAAAAGGAATAAGCAGTTCAAAGTTTCACAGGTTTTCAGTTCGAATGCTTCTTTTTGAAACCTGAAACTTCGAAAGGTTCGGAAATTTCCGTGAGGTTGATATGAAGACTTAGCGGGACGGTTCGGAGGAACATAGAGGCGGATGAGTAAGATTCGGATTAACGATCTAGCGAGAGAACTCGAAGTCAAAAGTAAAACCATTCTCGATACACTGCCGGAAGTGGGTGTGACCGAGAAGAAGACGCATTCAAGTTCTCTCGAGGACCATGAAGCGGCCAAGGTGCGCGCATATCTTCGCGGCTCCGGCGATGGATCTTCTGCTGCCAGCAGGGCTTCTCGTCCGGCACCGTCAAGCCCCGACGAAATCAAAACGAAGATCGACCTATCGCACATCTCCAAACCCGGGGATGTGTTGAAGGCCATCATCAGCAAGCAAACCGGTGCCGCGCCGACTCAACCGACTCCCCCAGCACGTCCCACGGCTCCTCCAGTCGAAGCGAAACCTCCGGCATCCGTGGCCAGACCCGCTGCTCCGGTGCCTCCGCCAGCGCCGGTTACGCCTCCGCGGATCATTACTCCGCAGAGTGTCAGGCCTCCTGCTCCGCCATCAGCACCTATAGCTCCGCCGGCGACGATTGCGCCACCAGCGGCTCCGCAAGCACCTGCTGCGCCAGTTGCGCACGCCAGCACTCCGTCGCCTGCACCGCCGCAAAGTGCAGCGCCTCGGCCGGCTGCTCCCACAGGCCAGGCGGCAGCTCCACCAGCGCGGCCGCCGCAAGCTCCGCCAGGACCACGCATGATTGTGCCGCAGACTGGCCCGCGTCCGGTCTACAAAGCTCCTGCACCGCTGCCACCCCGTCCGGGGCAGCCTATCGCTCCGCGTCCGGGACAGCCGATCGCGAGTCGTCCTGCGCCTGGACGTCCAGTCCCAGGTCAGCCAATTTTTCAGCGTCCGCGTCCCGCAGGTGGGCCTCCGGGCACGCGCCCCCCTATGCGCCCTGGCGAACGCCGCCCGATGCATCCCACGCGAACGGGTTCTGCTGGACCGAGGCCGCTTGGTGTCGGCCCAGGATTACCGCCGCCCGGACCGACGCGTCCCGGCAGCCGGCCAGGTGGCCCGTCGCGCAGACCAGGCCAACGATATGTTCCGCGTGGGGTAAAAGAAGGCCCAATGAAGGGCTTCGTACCGCCGCCGCGGCTCTCGCTTTCCAATGAGCCGCTGCCGATCACGCGCAGCATCACGATCACTGAAGGCATCAGCGTTAAGGATCTCGCGGAAAAACTTGAGATTCGCGCGAAGGATCTCATAGCGCGGCTGCTGTCTCGCGGGGTATTCGCGACTATCAACCAGTCGCTCGACGCCGAACTCGCCAGCGATATGGCGCGCTTCTTCGGAGCCGAGACGAATGTGATCACCTTCGAAGAACAGACCGCGAAAGAAGTCGCTCAGACATCGGCCGGAGAAGAAGGCGCCATGGTAGAAGGTTTGCCGCGTCCGCCGGTGGTGACGATCATGGGCCACGTCGATCACGGCAAGACCACGCTGCTCGACTCGATCCGGTCGACGAGTGTCGCGGAAGGCGAGGCGGGCGGGATCACGCAGCACATTGGCGCGTACAAGGTAACGATTCAAGACAAAGAATCGCCTGCTTACGGCCGGCAGATTGTGTTCCTCGATACTCCCGGTCACGAGGCTTTCACCCGAATGCGTTCTCGCGGAGCCAAGGCGACCGACATCGTTGTGCTGGTTGTAGCCGCTGATGATGGAGTCATGCCGCAGACGATTGAAGCCATCGACCACGCGCATGCCGCCGAAGTTCCCATCATCGTCGCGGTGAACAAGATTGATAAGCCCGGCGCCCTGCCTGACCGAGTCAAGAAGCAGCTCGCCGACCGCGGGCTGGTTCCCGAAGATTGGGGCGGCAAGACGGTATTCGTGGACGTTTCCGCCAAGCAGAAGACCAATCTAAATCTGCTGCTGGAAATGATCTGCCTGACTGCCGACTTGCAGGAGCTCAAGGCAAACGCTGACCGTCCGGCTGCAGGCGTGGTGCTCGAAGCCAAGCTTGATCGCGGACGCGGCCCAGTGGCCACGGTTCTGGTTCAGAACGGCACGCTACGCAACAGCGACAACTTTGTTGTTGGCAACGTGTACGGAAAAGTGCGGGCCATGTTCGACGATCGCGGCCAGCAACTCGCAGAAGCGCCGCCATCAACGCCGGTTGAGATCCTCGGCATGGAAGGCCTGCCGCAAGCCGGAGATCAGTTCCTGGTTGTGGGTGATCGCGAGAAGGCCCGCGGAATATCCGATTACCGGGAACAGAAGGCTCGCGAGGCCACGCTGGCCAAGAGTTCGCGTGTTTCACTTGAGGGCCTGGCGGAGCAATTGAAGACCGCTGGCACGAAAGAACTGAACATCATTCTGAAGGGCGATGTGCAGGGCTCGATCGAAGTGCTGAGCGATCTGCTGGCGAAAATGTCGAATGACCAAGTCCGTCTTAAAGTGCTGCGCTCAGGCGTGGGCGCGATCACCGAAAGCGACGTGCTTCTCGCCTCGGCGTCGAACGCAATCATTATCGGATTCAACGTCCGTCCCGAGCGGAAAGCGCAAGAACTTGCCGAGCAGGAAAAAGTTGATATCCGCCTGCACTCGATCATTTACGAGCTGCAGGACGAGATCAAGCGTGCCATGACGGGCTTGCTTGAGCCGACGTTCAAAGAAAACTATCAGGGCCGGGCGCAGGTTCTCGACACCTTCCGCATCCCGAAAGTCGGCACCGTCGCTGGCTGCCGAGTCACGGACGGCCTGATCAAGCGCGATGCTGAAGTGCGATTGCTGCGCGACAATGTAGTCGTTTTCAAAGGCAAAGTCGGCTCGCTACGGCGGTTCAAGGATGATGCCAGCCAGGTCACCAACGGCATGGAATGCGGCATTTCGATCGCGAACTACGGGGATGTAAAAGTCGGGGACGTGATCGAAGCCTTCGTCACCGAGCGGGTGGCAGCGGAAGTTTTAGTTTAGTGATTAGTGGCTAGTGAGCAGTTGTTAGTGAATGGTCGCGGCCATCAGCTCGGCTTTCGCCAGCAGCTAGCACTAGCCACAATCAACTATGGTCGCCCTTCTCACCCTCGAACTCAGCATCGAGCACGCTCAATCTCTTAAAGACAAGCGACAAGTTGTGCGCAGCATGAAAGACAAGCTGCGCGCCCACTTCAACATCGCAACGGCTGAACTTGATGCATCGGGCCTGTGGAACCGAGCGACGGTCGGCGTAGTCAGCGTGTCGGATTCTCGCGACTATCTCGATGGACTAATGAAAAACGTCGAGCGCCAGGCTATGAGGATCGCGAACAATGCCGGTGCGGAAGTGACCGATTCGTGGGTGGAGTTTCTGTAAGCCTTTCCTAAAACCACGTACCTGAACGATAAGCCGTGTATTGGTCGCCAAACTCCGCTTTAAGCACTGCCGCTTCTTTCCGGGCTCGCCAAATCTGCAAGGGAATAATGACAAGAAAGATCAGGAGCCATGCCGGATGCCCAAGCAGCAGGAACGCACCGGCAATGACGCAGGATCCAAAAACGTATATCGGATTGCGAATCCTCGAATACAGTCCTGTTGTAACTAACTGTTTTGCTTGAGCAGTGACCGTGAACGACGCCCCAAGTTGAAAGCGGGCAACGGTCCAGAGTAAGAAGCCTGTGATCGCCAGGCACGCGCCGGCAATCTGCATAGGCGCAGCATCAGAGTGAAACCCGCGCCAGAGTACCAAGCCGAGCGCCGCTCCAACGATCAATGTCAGCGCAATGTGTTGTCTAACCATGGCGATAAGGGATGAGGGTAAACGAGGAACCAGCTTGCGGCAAACGGGCCATTTGTCCAGATCATCGGCGATGTGCCTGCTGCAACGTTGACGTTTGCTTCAACGGCAAGTCCTGCGAGTAGCTTCCCACCAGGACGTGTAGTCACCTGGCACGCGTTGGCAGGTATTTTGCCTCGTTTTCCTCAAGATGTTTGACGAGAGCGCATCGTATCCGTTCTCGACTGATCGCGCGATTCCCCAGGATTTACGATGGCGGCGGATGCCATTGCTTGAACCAGCCAGAGTCAGGCACTTGGGTCGGGCCTGCTAAAATCAAGATGTCCGCTCCCCTATGGATCCCCAGCACATCCGCAAC
>Ga0136846_1221487_pt1 | contig 11949 bp, 11 predicted proteins | sample HopSoiMetagenom2_FD_96841 | JGI IMG/M metagenome (GOLD analysis project Ga0136846, IMG submission 96841) | Grasslands soil microbial communities from Hopland, California, USA - 2 Assembly 2016 (version 4) | ecosystem: Environmental > Terrestrial > Soil > Grasslands | place: USA: Hopland... | reverse complement strand
CCAATGAGAAACCGCACCCACTTCCCCAACTCCCCCTCGTGGGGCGGAGCAGTGGGCGCTGACGTATATGCGGAGAGGCTAGAAGAGGGGACCGCAACCCGGCGCGTCTAAGCAGATTTGGTGAGGCTGGCTAGGTCCGCAACGAAACCGGGGTAGCTGGTCGCTACACATCCCCAGGCGTCGATCTCGATGGCGCTGCCCTCTGGCAACGCGGACGAGGCCACCGCTGCGGCCATTGCGATCCGATGGTCACCGTGTGAGTCGACGGCGCCCGAGCGAAGGGATGACGCATGGATCACGAGTTGATTCGCCCGGGTGTCGACCTCGCCTCCCAACACCTGCAACATCGCGGCCACCGAATCGATGCGGTCGCTTTCTTTCGTGCGGAGTTCGCCGGCGTCCTGGAACTCCAGCGAGCCTGTCGTGGCAAGGGCGCCGGCGACAGCGAGTGCTGGCACTTCGTCAATGAGGTCCGATAGCTGCTCGCCTGTGACGACAGTTCCGTGCAGCTCACGCCCTCGCGCGCGAACGCGCCCCGCGGCGCGGTCGATCTCGAGATCGGCGCCCATGGCACGCAGCACGTCAAGAAACCCGCTTCGCTCTGGAGCGAGGTACAGGTTCTCGACGGTCACGTCTGAGCCTGGGACCGCTGCGGCGGCACAGATCCAGAAGGCAGCCTGCGAAGGATCACCGGGGACTTCGAAGGCGCCAGGCTTTACCGGTCCGGGCGCCAGGGTGACGACAGCACCGCCACCCGCGTCTGGTTCTGTCGAAACTGCGACCCCATGCTCGGCGAGCATCTCCTCGGTGTGTCGACGAGTAGCGACCTTCTCGCGGACGACCGTGGTTCCCTCTGCGAAGAGTCCGGCAAGCAGCACTGCGGACTTCACTTGCGCACTCGCGACCGGTGTTGTGTAGTCGATCCCGGTCAATCCGCCACCGCGAATCACCAGCGGCGTGAACTGGCCGCCGTCACGTCCCTCGATCGATGCGCCCATGGCGCGCAGCGGCTCAACCACCCGGCCCATCGGACGCTTGGGGATGGATTCGTCTCCGGTAATCAGGCTGCGATAGTTCTGGCCGGCGCATAGACCGGCAAGCAGCCGCGCCGCGGTTCCGGAGTTACCGACGTCCAGATCAGTCGTCGGCTCGCTCAGATCGCGACCCTCGACGGTCAGCGTTCCGACTGAATGAGCGTTGTCGGCGTCAGGCGCCTCACTGATCTCGACGCCCATCGCCTGCATGATCTGGCGGGTGTGGCGCACGTCATCACCTGCGGACAGGCCAGTGATTGTCGACGTGCCATGAGCAATCCCTGCGAGCATCAGCGAGCGGTGTGACACCGATTTGTCGCCGGGGACCCGCAATGTTCCGCGAAGCGGGCCGCGGCTGGTCACCGCAATCGCGTCTTTGGGGTCGGTCGTCACGCACTCCATTATGTCGGCACCTATTCGTGGACTTGTCCGATAGGGAGGCGCCGACCAGCCAGTCCTGCGACAGTGGATGCGTGATGCGCAACGGCGAAAACGACGGGCGGGTTGCAATCGTCACCGGTGGTGGCACGGGCATCGGCCGAGCCACGGCGCTCAAGCTTGCAGACCAAGGCTTCCGCGTTGCCATTTGTGGTCGACGGGCCGAGCCTCTTGAGTCAGTGCGAGAGCAGATCGTCATGAACGGCGTTGTGTGCCTCGCCGAGTCTTGCGATATCCGAGAGCCAGAGCAGGTAGCGCACTTCGTTTCCCGCGTTCTAGATGAGGGAGAACGAATCGACGCGCTCGTCAACAATGCCGGAGGACAGTTTGAGGCTGATGCCGAAGACATCAGCGTCAAAGGCTTCCGCGCCGTGCACCGACTTGCCGTCGAGGCGTCCTGGTCGATCACTCGCGAGGTTGCAACACGGGCGCTGATCCCGCAACGATCGGGAGCTGTCGTATTCGTCGGTTTCAGCCCACGACGCGGGATGCCACGCGCGGCGCATGCGGCGTCGGCCCGCGCCGCTGTCGAAAACCTCGCAACGGGTTTGGCGCTCGAATGGTCGAGGTACAACATCCGCACCAACTGCGTGAGCGTCGGTGCGATCGCAACCGACGCGCTTGATGCTTACGGCGCAGACGTTGTCGCCGAATGGGTCGAGATGATCCCGCTGAAGCGGCTCGGTACGCCTGAAGAGGTGGCGTCCGTGATCGCCTTCCTGCTCTCCGACGCCGCCAGCTATGTCACGGGAAGCGTGCTGACCGTCGATGGTGGTTCGGATGCTTGGGGTGTCGGGGGACTGCCGCCACCCTTGGCAGATTCCGCCCCGGGAGTGAAGCCCGAGGTCTCCTCCGGTTAGTCACGGCGGAGACGGATAACCTGAGCGAATGGAACCTCCGAGTACCAAGGGGACCCAGCGATGAGTCCCCTCTTGGTCAATATTGGGATCGTTCTGATCTTCGTGCTCATCGGTGGTTTCTTCGCTGCCGCCGAAATGTCGCTCGTCTCGCTACGCGAAAGCCAGGTCAGGCAGCTGGCAGAGCGTGGCAGCCGCGGTCGTGCGGTCCGGCGCCTTCACGACCAGCCCAACCGGTTCCTCTCTGCGGGCCAGATTGGCGTCACGCTGTCTGGTTTCCTGTCAGCCGCCTTCGGGGCATCGACGATCGCCGACGACGTCTCGCCGGTCTTCGAGGACTGGGGTATGCCTACGCGACTGGCGGATGGATTGGCATTGGTCTCGATCACGCTGACGATCGTCTTTCTGTCTCTGATACTCGGTGAGCTCGCACCTAAGCGGCTCGCCCTGCAGCGCGCAGAGGGAATTGCCATCGCGTCGGCGCCGGTCATCGAGTTTCTCGCCACGATTTGCACCCCGGTGATCTGGCTACTGTCTCGCTGCACCGACGTCGTCGTGCGAATCGCTGGCGGTGACCCGAAGGCGTCCCGCGAGCAGATCAGCGAGTTGGAGCTGCGCGAGCTGGTGGCGCTCAACCCCGACCTGGACGAGGACGAACGGCGGCTGCTCGCCGAGGTATTCAGCGCCAACGACCAGCAGCTGCGCGAGGTGATGGTGCCCCGCACTGAGGTCGACTTCCTCGACGCTGGGACGCCGCTATTCAAGGCGTTGAAGGACGCCGCCAAGATGCCGCATTCCCGATACCCCGTTGTCCGGGGCTCGGCTGACGACGTCACTGGTTTCGTGCACGTGCGGGATCTGTTCGATCCTGAGCTGTCGGGCCGGTCGGTGCGGGTCGGCGAGCTGGCTAGGCCGGTGCTGCTGTTGCCGGGTACCAACCGCGTCCTCTCATCGCTGCAGCAGATGAGACGAGAGGGCCAGCACCTGGCCATCGTCGTCGATGAGTACGGCGGTACTGCGGGGATCGTGACGCTGGAAGACCTCGTCGAGGAGATCGTCGGCGACATTCGAGACGAGTACGACCCGCACGAGCCGGAGACCACCAGGGTCGGCGAGACGGTCGAAGTTGACGGCCTGCTCAACCTTGAGGACTTCCAAGACGAAACCGGCGTGGAGCTGCCCGACGGTCCGTACGAGACCGCGACTGGCTACGTCGTCAATGCGCTCGGTCGGTTCCCGCAGCCCGGCGACCGGATTCGGGTTGACGGGCACCGGCTCGAGGTCGTCGAGGTTGAAGGACGTCGCGCCGCGCGCATTCGGGTCACCCCAGAACGAACGCCAACTGTCTGAGAGACTGCTCGACATGTCGCAGTCCCGGTTCCCATCCCGACCCAGAGTGTTCTCGGGTATGCAGCCGACTGCCGATTCACTGCACCTCGGGAACTATCTCGGGGCGCTGCTTCAGTGGGTCCAGATGCAAGAGGAACACGACTGCGTCTACTGCGTTGTCGACGAGCACGCCATCACGCTGCCGCATGACCCTCAGGAGCTCAGGCGACGCACTCGCGTCACGGCTGCGCAGTATCTGGCGGCCGGCGTCGACCCAGAGCGCAGCGTGCTCTTCGTCCAGAGCCACGTTGCTGAGCATGCCCAGCTGGCCTGGGTGCTCGGGTGCATCACCGGGTACGGCGAGGCCAGCCGCATGACACAGTTCAAGGACAAGGCGGCGCGGCAAGAGCTCGACAGCGCCACCGTTGGGCTGTTCACCTACCCGATCCTGCAGGCAGCGGACATCCTGCTTTACCAAGCAGACCGGGTCCCGGTCGGTGAGGACCAGCGCCAGCACATCGAACTGACTCGTGACCTCGCCCATCGGTTCAACACACGCTTCGGCGAGACGTTTGTCGTTCCGGAGCCCTCCATCGTCAAACAGCGCGCGAAGATTCTCGACCTGCAACAACCCGACAAGCAGATGAGTAAGAGCCTCGGCGGTTCCGGATGCCTGTACCTCCTCGACGATGTTGCAGTGAACGTCAAGAAGATCCGGTCGGCTGTCACCGACAGCGGCCGCGACGTCACCTATGACCCCGGGCAGAAGGCTGGTGTCTCGAACCTCCTGACGATCCTCGGCGCGCTCACCGACCGTGAGCCGGGCGACGTCGCAGCCGACTTCAGCGGCAAGGGTTACGGCGATCTCAAGGCTGGCGTTGCGGATGCGTTTGTGGCAGTCGTGGAGCCATGGCGACGACGCGTCTTCGAGTTGCTGGACTCCCCAGACGTCCTCGACAAGGTGCTTGCCGACGGAGCCGATCGGGCGCGAGTGCTGGCCGGACCAATGCTGACCAAGGCATACGAACGCGTGGGCTTCTTGGCGGCCCGTGGCTGACGCCGCGTTGACCCGCAGAAGAAGATGTCAGATGACGTGCGCACGGTCGGCGTCGCGTTAACTGTTCCCGATCCGTGGGGTGAGGAACTCCAAGAGCGGCGTGCGGGCTTCGGCGACGGCCTGGCGTGGACGATCCCGACGCATGTCACCGTGCTGCCTCCCACCCAGCTACCGGTAGGTCGGCTGCCTGCGGTGGACGCGCATCTGAGCGACATCGCCTCGTCATGCTCGCCGTTCGACGTGTCGTTGCAGGGCTCGGGCACCTTCCGGCCGGTGACGCAGACGTCCTTCTTGGTCGTTTCCGCCGGACAAGGCGCCTGTGAACGACTGGCAGAGTTGGTTAGGAGCGGCCCGCTCCGTCGGCGGCTCCCGTACCCGTACCACCCGCACGTGACGATGGCCGTCGACCTGGCCGACGACGTCCATGACCGGGTTGAGACCGAGTTGGCCGACTACGAGCTGACGTTCCGGGTAGAAGATCTAGTGCGGTTCGAGCTCGCGGAGCACGGAGTGTGGGAGCCGGTGGCCACGTTCGCGCTCGGTGACGGACTGCCAGCGACGACGTAAACGGCTAGGCAACGGGATTAGACGGGAGGCGTCGGTGAAAGCGCGAGTAACTGCCGTCTGGCGTCGACTGCGACAGGTCGGGTGGATCAACCACCACGTGCTGGCCTACCAGCGTGCGAACGGTTTGCGCTTCGGCCGATGGGCAGCCGGTATGGCGCTCTACGGATACCTGTCCATGTTTCCGTTGCTGGTGTTGGCGTTCATCACCTTCGGGATCTTGCTGCGCCACTATCCGGATCTCCAAACCAAAGTTGAGAGCCAACTAAAGGACACCTTCCCGCTCCTGTTCGACCCGCAAGGCTCACAGACACCCGTCGACTTACAAGAGGTGGCGAAGGCAACGGTCAGCGCGGGAATCGTCAGCGTCATTGGCCTCGTCTATGCCGGGCTGGGATGGGTGGGCGCCACAGTTGAAGGCGTACGCCGCATGCTCGGCGCACTGCGACGTAGCGGCAACGGAATCATGCTGCGAGTCAAGGACGCCATTGCGCTGCTGACAATGGGCCTGGTGCTCGTGGTCTCGCTCGTTGGCGGCGTCCTGGTCCAGGCGCTCGGCGGTCGGATTCTGCAGTCCGTTGGGCTGCAGCGCAACTCACACTGGGTTTTGACCGCGACGACGGCGACCCTTGCTGGAGTGCTGATTTGGTTGGTTTTGGTGTCGCTCTACGGACTCTCGTGGTGGCACCGGCCGCGACGGCGCTGGCGGACTGTCTTGCTTGGTGCGCTGCTGGCGAGCGTCGTGCTAGTCGCGCTGATGCAGCTGTCGATCCTGATTGTCGGCAGCACCCTCAACAACCCGGTCTATGGCGTGCTGGCGATTGCTGCAGCACTGCTGATCTTCCTGAACATCGCATCGCAGGTGCTGCTGTACTTCGCGTGCTGGGTGGCGGTCGGAGAGGGCGCCCCCGAAACGCTGGAAGAAGCCGCATTCCAGGATCGTGACGACAGCGGCGCGATCGACCTGCCGTTCAGCTCCGACGAGCGACCGGCCACCGACGGCGCAGCAACCACGCAACCATCAGAGCCACGGCACCGGCAGCCCACCACGTAGCCGCGCCAGGTCCTCCCGACTGTTGCACGTCGGCCTGACTCGTTGTGACGGACTGGCCCGACGCAGCTGCGCCGCCAGCACCGGGCGTAGCCGCAACGGCGGAGGCTGGCACAGCCGGGTCCAGTGAGCCAACGGGCTTCAGGTGATCGGCGTGCTTGAAGCCCCACTCAAAGAGTCGTTCAGCGGCAGTCTCAGAGGGTTCACCAATGGCCATGAGCGTCACGATCAGCGTGCGACCTCCGCGATGGACGGCGCCGACGAAGGTGTTACCGGCCTGCGTGGTGTAGCCGGTCTTAACGCCGAGGGTCCCGCGGTAGCCATCGACCAGCAACGGGTTCTGGTTGTAGATCATGTACGACTTGCGGTGGTGTCCCTTCTTCGGCTCCTCTGCGGGAAAGGACGTGGAGATTGTCGAGACGTAACGACGGAAGTCCGGATTGGTAAGCCCGGCCCGCGCGAAGACGGCTAGGTCAAACGCCGATGACCATTGCCCGGGACCATCTAGGCCAGTGGGGTTCACCGCATGGGTGTCATCGGCACCGAGCTGGTGCGCCTTTGCGTTCATCAGGCGCACGGTGTGCGGCAGGGACCCCGCCGCTGACGCGAGGGCGCGCGCCGCATCATTTCCGCTCGGCAAGAACATCCCGTAGAAGAGCTGGTTGATCGAGTAGCGCGATCCCGGCACGATGCCGACCGCGCTTCCCGCAACGTGTGCATCAGCCCAGCGGACGCGGTACCGGTCGGACAGGTTGAGCCTCGGGAGCAATGTGTCCGCGGTCAGCGTCTTGAGCGTGCTCGCCGGACGGAGCCGCTCGTGGGCGTTCTTGGCAGCCAGTACCTCGCCGGTCTTGGCGTCGGCGATGACCCACGACTGCGCCTGAATCTTCGGTGGAACGCGGCCATCGACGGAGATCCCGCGAGGGATCAGACCGTCGGCCGCTTGTGCGGGGTGGGTCACTACGCCGACGACGGCTAGCGCAAGGAGGAGGGCGGCCAGCGGCCGGAAGGCCTGGTCTATGAACGTCATGTCGCGCGTGAGGGTATCAATCGCCGGGGGGTGCGGTCAGACCCCGCCGTTCAGGCCCTGCGATCAGACCCTGCAATCAGACCCTGCGAGAGATCAGCGCCCGCTTGACCTCCTGAATGGCCTGGGTGATCGGGATGCCGCGCGGGCATACGTCCGTGCAGTTGAAGATCGTGCGGCACCGCCACACGCCGTCGCGGTCGTTGAGGATGTCGAGCCGCTGCGATGCGCCCTCGTCGCGGCTGTCGAAGATGAAGCGATGCGCTCCCACGATTGCGGCTGGTCCGAAGTACCGGCCGTCGCTCCAGAACACCGGACATGCGGTCGTACACGCCGCGCACAGGATGCACTTGGTGGTCTCGTCGTATCGCTCGCGATCATGCTGGGACTGTCGCCGCTCGCGGGTTGGCTCGTGCCCCTCGGTCATAAGGAACGGCTTCACGTCCCGGTAGGCCTGGAAGAACGGCTCCATGTCGACGATGAGGTCTTTTTCGAGGGGCAAACCCTTGATCGCCTCAACGGTGATGGCGACGTTCGTGTTGAGGTCTCTGATGAGTGTTTTGCACGCGAGCATGTTGCGGCCGTTGATGCGCATGGCATCAGAGCCGCAGATCCCATGCGCGCACGACCTGCGGTAGGTCAAGGTGCCGTCCTGTTCCCACTTGATTTTGTTCAAGGCGTCCAAGACGCGGTCGGTCGGTAGTACCTCGACGCGATAGTCGTGCCAGTGCGGCTCTTCATCGGCTTCGGGATTGAAGCGTCGGATGCGCAGTGTCGCAATCAGCTGCTCAGGTTCCTCGACCGGCTCCATCGCCTCAGGCAGCAGCGTGAAGTCGGTGAAGTCGGCATCCATGGTGTCGGGCATCAGTACTTACGCTCCATTGGTTGGTAGCGGGTAACCGTCACTGGCTTGTAGTCGAGCCGAATCGCCACCTGCCCGTCATCGGCTTGCTCCCGGTACGCCATGGTGTGCCGCATGAAGTTGACGTCGTCGCGGTTCGGGTAGTCCTCGCGGAAGTGCCCACCTCGGGACTCGTTGCGCGCCATGGCTGAGACGACCAGCACCTCTGCGAGGTCAAGCAGAAAGCCGAGCTCGACTGCCTCTAAGACGTCAGTGTTGTAGCGACGACCCTTGTCTTGGACGGTGACATCGGAGTACCGCCGTTTCAGCTCAGCGACGTCGACCTCTGCTTGTTTGAGCGTGGTCTCCGTTCGGTAGACCGACGCATGGCCGTCCATGGTCTGTTGCAGCTGCGCCCTGATCGCACCAGTGCGCTCGCCGCCGGTGTCGTTGAGTAGGCGCTCGATAAGTCGACGAACGTCGCCATCAGGGTCGGTCGGCAGGTCGACGTGGTGGGCAGTTGTCGCGTACTCGGCAGCAGCGATGCCTGCCCGGCGTCCGAAGACATTGATATCGAGCAGCGAGTTGGTGCCTAGCCGGTTGGCCCCATGCACTGACACACAGGCCACTTCACCCGCGGCGTAGAGGCCGGGCACGATGTGCACGTTGTTGGACAGCGCCCTGCCGTCGATGTCGGTCGGTATGCCGCCCATCGCGTAGTGCGCTGTGGGATAGATCGGTACCGGCTCGACCACCGGATCAATGCCGAGGTAGGTGCGGCTGAACTCTGTGATGTCAGGGAGCTTTGCTTCGAGCTGCTCGGGGGGAAGGTGCGTCAGGTCAAGCAGCACGTATTCCTTTTTCGGCCCGCACCCTCGTCCTTGCCGCACCTCGGTGTAAATAGCGCGGCTCACCATGTCGCGGGGCGCAAGGTCTTTGATTGCCGGCGCGTAACGCTCCATGAAGCGCTCACCGGAGTCGTTGCGCAGAATCCCACCCTCGCCGCGCGCACCTTCCGTGAGCAGAATTCCGAGGCCGGCGAGGCCCGTTGGGTGGAACTGATAGAACTCCATGTCTTCAAGTGGCAAACCGCGTCGCCACACCACGCCCATCCCGTCGCCGGTCAACGACAGCGCGTTCGATGTGGTCTTGAAGACGCGACCGAATCCGCCAGTCGCGAAGACGACCGACTTCGCCTGAAACACATGGATCTCGCCGCTAGCCAACTCGTAGGCAACGACTCCGGCGACCTCTCCGTCGTTGAGCAAGAGGTCAAGCACGTAGAACTCGTTGTAGAACTCGACGTTCTGCTTGATGCACTGCTGGTAGAGCGTCTGCAGAATCATGTGGCCGGTTCGGTCTGCGGCGTAGCAGGCACGCCGCACCGCTGCCTCACCGTGGTTGCGGGTGTGACCGCCGAACCGTCGCTGGTCGATCAGCCCATCGGGCGTCCGCGAGAAGGGAAGGCCCATCTTCTCCAGGTCAAGGACGGCGTCGATGGCCTCTTTGGCCATGATCTCTGCGGCGTCCTGGTCTACGAGGTAGTCACCACCTTTGATCGTGTCGAACGTGTGCCACTCCCAGTTGTCCTCTTCGACGTTTGCGAGCGCAGCGCACATGCCGCCCTGGGCTGCACCGGTGTGTGACCGTGTGGGGTAGAGCTTGGTGAGCACAGCAGTTCTGACGCGCTTGCTCGACTCCAGCGCAGCGCGCATCCCGGCACCGCCTGCGCCAACGATGACGACGTCGTACTTGTGCACGGGAGCCATGACGCCTCAGGTGAGATTGGGATCGAAGGTGAAGATGACGAGTGTTCCTGTGAACAAGACAAGGACTGCCGAAAGATAGAGCGCAGTTTTGAGCCACATGCGTGTCGCGTCACGCTCTGCGTAGTCGTTGATGATGATGCGCAAACCGTTGGCGCCGTGCAGCTGCGCCAGCCAGAGCATCAGAAGGTCCCAGACCTGCCAGAAGGGCGACGCCCATCGACCGGCCACGAAGGCAAAGTTGATGCGCTGCACGCCGCCGTCCAGAACGTTCATGATGAGCAGGTGCCCCAGCACCAGCACGATGAGCACAACACCGGACATCCGCATGAACAACCAGGAGCAGAGCTCGAAGTTCGACCTGCCGCTAGAGCCGAAGCGACGCTGCGAGCGCGGCGCCTTGATGTCGGGAACGGAGGCGGTCATCGTCACGCCTGTCCGAAGATGGCCGCGAATGTGTGCTCAAGCATGAAGTACGCGCCGGGGACCATGACGACGAGCCACACCACGACGATCGTCCAGAGCATCATTTGCTGGTAGCGCGGACCCCTGCTCCAGAAGTCGATGGCGATGATGCGCAGTCCGTTGAGCGCATGGAAGAGAACTGCGCCGACCAGGCCGAGTTCGAGAACGTTCACGAAGGGGTTCTTGTACGTCGCGATGACCGAGTCGTAGGAGTCGGGGGACACCCGGACCAGCGCGGTGTCGAGCACATGTGCGAATAGGAAGAAGAACGTCAGCGCCCCTGTGATGCGCTGCGCCACCCACGACCACATACCTTCACGCCCTCGGTAGAGCGTTCCGGCGGGGGCGGTGACCACAAACCGATCGTAGCCGCGCAGGTCGGGGGCGTTTTCGTGACCGTTGACCACCTGTCGCGGTGCTGACGACGGACCTGAGAAGGTGGCAGCGTGGCAAGCGCTTCCGACCCCGACGCCGTCGTTGTCGGTTCTGGGCCGAATGGGCTTGTGGCCGCAGTCACATTGGCTGAGGCCGGATGTCGGGTGCTCGTGCTCGAAGCTGCTGCGCAGGCTGGCGGGGGGACGAGGACCGAAGAGCTCACCCTTCCGGGCTTCCGGCACGACGTCTGCTCGACGGTTCACCCGTTGGCAGTTGCTTCGCCGGCTTTCCGAGAGCTCGACCTAGCGCGTGAGGGTCTGCGCTTGGAATATCCGAAGGTTGCGCTCGGACACCCGATGCCGAGCGGGGATTCGGTGTTCATGCACGAGGATCTCGCGAGCACGGTCGCCGACCTTGGGCGTGACGGCGCTGCGTGGGGGCGAACGGTCGGCGCGCTGGGGCGTCGCTGGGAGCCGCTGACTGAAGGTGTGCTCAATCCGTTTGCCGTTCCGCCGCCGACGCCGATCACCACTGGTGCCTTCGGAGCTGTGGGGATCTGGCCGACAACGCTGCTTGCCAAGACGTTATTTCGGGAAGACCGTACTCGCGCGTTGTTCGCAGGTCTGGCCGCACACGCAACGCTCGACCTCAAGGAGCCGCTCACCAGTGCGGTCGGTCTGTTGCTCGGTGGGTTGGCGCACGGCGTCGGATGGCCGGTCGCCGTTGGCGGCTCGCAGTCGATCGCTGATGCGTTGGTGAAGCGGCTCGAGTCGTTGGGTGGAGAAGTACGGCTGTCACACCCGGTGGCGTCGATGGGCGACGTCCCCGCGTCGAAGGTTGTGCTGTTCGATGTGACGCCGCGGCAGCTGCTGCGCATTGCCGGTGATGAACTGCCGGAGGCGTACCGCAGGAAGCTTGCTCGATGGCGCTATGGCGCTGGCGTCTTCAAGATGGACTGGGCTCTCGATGCGCCGGTCCCATGGACTGACGAGCGACTAGTCGGCGCTGGCACTGTTCACCTCGGCGCCACCTTCGACGAGATCGTCATCGCGGAACGCGAGGTAGCCAATGGGCGAGTGGCCGAGCGTCCTTATGTGCTCGTGGTTCAGGCCACAGATGCCGACCCGTCCCGGGCGCCGGAGGGT
>Ga0136846_1242905_pt1 | contig 11952 bp, 15 predicted proteins | sample HopSoiMetagenom2_FD_96841 | JGI IMG/M metagenome (GOLD analysis project Ga0136846, IMG submission 96841) | Grasslands soil microbial communities from Hopland, California, USA - 2 Assembly 2016 (version 4) | ecosystem: Environmental > Terrestrial > Soil > Grasslands | place: USA: Hopland... | reverse complement strand
TAGATCAGGCGGCTCGTCGCCGCGTCCTGCGGCGAGGTCGAGGGGCGCGCCTCGATGAGGGCGATCCGGCCGTTCGGGCTCGGCACCGGCGGGCTCACGGCCTCGAGGCCGTCGGTCTTCTGCAGCGCCTGCTGGAGCCGCCGCGCCTTCGGCAGGTCGGCCTTGCCGTTGGGCGTCCGCGCGACGATCTGGAACGTGCCGTTGAAGCCCGCGCCGAAGCCTTGGGCGAGCAGGTCGTAGGCCTTGCGCGTGGTCGACGAGGGCGGGTACTGGCCGGCGTCCGACGAGCCGAGGCGCAGGGCGAGCGCCGGCACCGCGAGCGCGAGCATGATCGCGAGCGCGGCGACCGCGAGCGGGATCCGGTGCCGCTGGACGAACGCCGCCCAGCGCGGCCAGAAGCCCTCGAGCTTCGGGTCGCGCGGCCCGGTCTCGGCGAGCCGGCGGCGCTCGCGGCGCGACAGCGCGCGCATGCCGATCATCCCGAGCAGCGCGGGGATCAGCGTGATCGCCGCCGTCATCGTGGCCAGCACGACGATGGCCGAGGCGACCGCGACGCCGTTGAGGAAGCTCACGCCGAGCACGAGCAGGCCGAGCAGCGCGACGATCACCGTGCCACCGGCGAACAGCACGGCCCGTCCCGAGGTGTTGAGCGCGCGCACGCATGCGGCCTCCGGGTCGCGGCCCGCCTTGATCGCGTTGCGGTGGCGGGTGACGACGAACAGCGAGTAGTCGATGCCGACGCCGAGGCCGATGAGCGTCGCCAGCGTCGGCGAGAACGTCGCGATGTCGATCGCGTGGGCGAGCAGGCCGGTGATGCTCAGGCCGCACCCGAGCGCCAGCACGGCCGTGAACAGCGGGAGCAGCGTCGCCCACAGCGAGCCGAACGCGATCGCGAGCACGACCGCGGCCGCGAGGAAGCCGATGAACTCGCTCGGGCCGCCGCCCGGCTGCTGGGTCGCCTGCTGGATGCCGCTGCCGCCGAGCTCGATCCTCAGCCCGTCGCCACGCGCGCCCTCCGCCGTCGAGATGAGCTTGTCGTAGGCCGACTTCGGCACGTCGGCGATCGGCTGCGCGCCGTCCATGTGCACGTTGGCGAACGCGACGGTGCCGTCCTTCGAGATCTGCCGCGCGGCCGCACCGCGCGCGAACGGGCTGTCGACGCGCTCGACGTGCGGGATCTTGGAGATGTCCTCGAGCGTGCGCTGGATCCGGGCCTTGAACTGCGGATCGTTGACGTTCTTGGCGGAGAACACGACCTGGTTCGTGTCCGTCGCCTCGGTCTTGAAGTTGTCGGTGAGCAGGTTCAGCGCCGTCGTGGACTCCGTCCCCGGCAGGGAGAAGGAGTCGGTGTAGCCGGACCCGGCGCTCGCGTTGAGGCCGCCGATGGCGACGAGCGCGGCGATCCACGCGCCGAGGACGATGAACTTGTGGGTGAAGCACCAGCGGGCCAGCGATCTCATCGACCCGACACCTTATGGGGCGGCGCCGAGGACGTTGACGGCGCGCGCGACGACGAGGATGACCACGGCGTAGGAGATCAGCGACTCCATGGCCATTAGGCCCTTCGCCCGGCGGGTCGAGGGCATCGTGTCGGTCGGGCTGATGGCGGTCGCGTTCGTGAGCGAGACGTAGAGGTAGTCGCTGAGCCGCGGGCTCCGGACGGAGCGCCGGATGGTGTCTGCGGGAACTGGAAGTCGGGGCTCCCCAGCAGGCCGAGCAGCGCGACGCCGGCGTTCCGCAGCCGGCCGGGGCTCAACTCCGCGAGCGGGACCGCGAGGAGCAGGATCATCAGCAGCAGGGCGGGCGCCGCGAGCAGCAGCCACGCCCACCACGGAAGGTCGACGATCTGCCAGCCCTTCGCCCTGTCGACGACCGCGCGGCCGCCGATCAGCGCGACGTCGATCCCCACGACCACGACGGCCTCCGTTCGCGCCTCGCGCATGGCCCTCCGGGCGCGTGCGTCCCGATCGATCAGTGCCTCGCTGTCGTCGACGGCGACGAGGGCCACGAGCCCCGGGACTAATGACGGACCGAGCCTGATCGACCCGCGCGCGTCTCTCATCGCCCGGATGGGGTGAACCCGCCGCGGCCCGCCGCCAGACATCGGTCGGGCGATCATCCGTTTCGGGTGACGACCGCGGCGCCGCTCGCGGAGATCATCGGCACGCCCCGCTCGACCCGCTCGGGGCGACGCCATGTGGCTCCCCGACGCCCTCCCCCTGGCCTCCAATCTCGAGGCCGCCCGAAGCCAGATGGCGTTCACGCTCGGCTTCCACATCGTCCTGGCGTCCCTCGGCGTGGCGTTCCCCGCGATGATGCTGGTCGCCAACTACCGGGGCCTGCGCCATGACGACGCCGACGCGCTTCTCCTCGCCCGGCGCTGGTCGAAGGTCGTGGCGGTGACGTTCGCGGTCGGCGCGGTCACCGGCACCGTGCTCTCGTTCGAGTTCGGCCTGCTGTGGCCGGCGTTCACCGGGCGTTTCGGCGAGGTCTTCGGCGTCCTGTTCGCGATCGAGGGGATCTTCTTCTTCCTCGAGGCGATCTTCGTCGCGATCTACATCTTCGGATGGCGGCGGCTGGCGCCGTGGACGCACTTCTGGGCCGGCGTGCCGATCGTGATCACGGGGCTCGGCGGCGCCTTCTCGGTCGTCGCCGTCAACTCGTGGATGAACCAGCCGCAGGGCTTCTCGCCGACGAGCGGCGACGTGACCAAGGTGCAGCCGCTGAAGGTGATCTTCAACCCGGCGGTCCCGTACGAGGTCCCGCACATGATCCTTGCGGCGTACCTCGTGACGGGGTTCCTCGTCGCGTCGGTCTACGCCGTCGGCATGCTGCGTGGCCGGCGGGATCGCTACCACCGCCTCGGGCTGCTCATCCCGCTCACGATCGCCGCGATCGCGACGCCGATCCAGTTCGCGGTGGGCGACACGGCCGCGCGGGCGATCGCGAAGGACCAGCCGGTCAAGTTCGCCGGCATGGAGTGCGTGCAGCAGACCGCGACCCACGTGACCGAGTACATCTACGGCCGCTGCACCTCCAGCGGCGTCAAGGGCGGGATCGGCATCCCGGGGTTCGACTCCTTCCTCGTCGGCTTCAGCACCGACACGCAGGTGACCGGGCTGGACTCCGTGCCGCCCGACGACCGGCCGCCCGACAACACGATGCTGCACTGGGCGTTCGACACGATGGTCGGCATCTGCACGGCGCTGATCGCCCTCGGGCTCTGGCTCGGCTTCGCCTGGTGGCGAAGGCGGGACATCCCGCAGACGCCCTGGTTCCTGCGGGTGACCGCGGTCTCGGGGGTCGCGGCGGTCGTCGCGCTCGAGGCCGGCTGGATCGTCACCGAGGTCGGCCGGCAGCCGTGGATCGTCAACGACGTCATGCGGACCGAGGACGCGGTCACGAAGGCGGATGGCATCTGGGTGACGTTCGGGCTGGTGGTCGCGCTGTACGTGGCCCTGGGCGTGACGCTCGTGGCGACCCTGCGCGCCATGTCGCGGCGCTGGCGGGCCGCCGACGAGTCGGAGACCGAGGTGCCGTACGGGCCGCCCGACGCCGTGCCGGCCGGCGTGTCGGCCGGGGGCGCGCCGTGAGCACGGCCGACGCCGTCGCGGGCGTCCTCTGGACGGGCGTCACCGCGTACGCGGTGTTCGGCGGCGCCGACTTCGGAGCCGGGTTCTGGAGCCTCGCCGCCGGCGGCGGCGTCCATGGCCGGCGCGCCCGCGACCTGGTCGACTGGGCGATCGGCCCGGTCTGGGAGGCCAACCACGTCTGGCTGATCTTCGTGCTCGTCGTGCTCTGGACGGCGTTCCCGACCGCGTTCGAGGCGATCTTCTCGACCCTGTTCATCCCGCTGAGCCTGGCCGCGCTCGGGATCGTCCTGCGCGGCGCGGGGTTCGCGTTCCACAAGACGGCGCGGCGCCTGGAGGGCCGGGGCGTCGCCGAGCGCCTCTTCGGCGTCTCGTCGCTGCTCACCCCGTTCTTCCTCGGGACGGTCGTGGGCGCCGTCGCGTCCGGGCGGGTGCCGCTCGGCAACGCCGCGGGCGACCCCGTCACGAGCTGGCTCAACCCGCTGTCGCTCGTGGTCGGCGCACTGTTCGTCGCCACGTCCGCGTACCTCGCGGCGGTGTTCCTGGTGAGCGACGCCCGGCGCGCGGGCGTGCCGGACCTCGAGGAGTCCTTCCGGGTCCGCGCGCTGGGCGCCGCGCTGGTGGCGGGAGCGCTCGCGGCCGCCGGCCTCGTCGTCCTGCACGCCGATGCGCGCTACGTCTACGACGGCCTGACGCACGAGGGCCTGCCGCTCGTGATCCTCTCGGCGCTGTGCGGGCTGGCCGTGCCGTGGCTGCTTCGCCGCCCGGGGGCCCGCGGGGCCCGCGCGTTCGCCGTGGCCGCGGTCGTGGCCGTGATCTGGGGCTGGGGCGTCGCGCAGTACCCGTACCTGCTGCCCGAGGTGCTGACGGTTGCCGACGGGGGCGGAGCGAGCGCGACCCTCACGAGCGTCCTGATCGTCTTCGGCGTCGCCGTCGTGCTCGTGGTGCCGTCGATCGCCCTGCTCTTCACGCTCACGCAGCGGAGCCTGGTCGAGGAGGGCGAGCGCCCGCTGTGAACGGAACCGACGGAGGTACCTGTGACCGCTGACGCGAGGACACCCGACACCGCGGCCGGACGAGCTCCCGAACGCGCGCGCCTCGTGCTCGCCGCACTGATCCCGGTGGCGGGGGTCGCCAACCTGAACCTGTCGGTCGCCAACGTCGCGCTGCCGGACATCGGCCGGCACTTCGACTCGTCGCAGACGACGCTCGATCTCATCGCGGTCGGCTACTCGCTCGGGCTCGCGGCCTCCGTGTATGCGCCGCCGCGCGGATGAGCCCGGCAACCCTTCCCCTGGTCGCCGGCGCGTCGACGTTCAGCGTCGACACGGGCTCGTTCCTCGCGATCGTCGCGACGTCGGCCATCGCGGCGACGCTCGTCACCGTGGCCGGCGGTCGCAACCTGTTCGTCCCGGTCGTCGTGGTCGAGCTGGCCCTCGGCGTGGTCATCGGGCCGCAGGTGCTCGATCTCGCCCGTGTCGATGCGTTCACGCAGTTCTTCGCGGACCTCGGGCTCGCCATGCTCTTCTTCTTCGCCGGCTACGAGATCGACATCGAGCGGATCCGCGGCCAGCCGCTGCGCCTGGCCCTCTACGGCTGGGCCATGTCGCTGGCGCTCGCCTACACGCTCGGCGGCGCGCTGGCCGCCGCCGGCGTCGTCGTCTCGCTCGTGTACGTCGGCTCGGCCCTCGCGACGACCGCGATCGGCACGCTCCTGCCGATCCTCACCGACACCGGCGAGACGCGCACCCGGTTCGGCACCTATCTGCTTGCGGCGGGCGCCGTCGGGGAGTTCGGCCCCATCCTGCTGCTCACGCTCGTCCTGTCGACGCAGAGCGCGCTGCACAACGCGCTGATCCTGATCGCGTTCATCGGACTGGCCGTGGCGGTCGCCGTGGTCGCCGTCCGTTCGTCGCACCGCACGGTCCCGCTGTTCGAGAAGACGATCGAGAAGAGCTCGCAGCTCGCGGTGCGGTGGATCGTCGTGCTCGTCTTCGCGCTGACGCTGCTCGCCTCCGACCTGGGCCTGGACCTCCTGCTCGGCGGGTTCGCCGCCGGCCTGATCACGCGGCAGGTGCTCCACAAGCAGGAGGTGCCGTCCTTCGACTCGAAGCTGACCGCCGTCGCGTTCGGGGTCTTCATCCCCTTCTTCTTCGTCATGAGCGGGATGCAGCTGGACATCGATGCCCTGTTCGCGAGCGTCTCGGGCGTCGCGAAGCTCGCGCTGTTCTTCGTGCTCTTCCTCGTGGTCCGCGGAACGCCGGCGCTGCTGCTCTACCGCGGTGTCCTGCCGCTGCGCCAGGACCGCATGGCGCTCGCGCTCTTCACCGCCACGCAGCTGCCCCTCGTCGTGGCGATCACGACCGTCGCGGTGGACGCCGGCGAGATGCGCTCCTCCACCGCCGCCGCCCTCGTCGGCGCGGGAGCCCTGTCGACCCTCGCCGGCCCGCTCCACGGCCTGCGCATGCGGCGGATCGCGGCGCTGAAGCGCGTTCCGCCGCCGAGCACCGACGGCGCGCCGACCGGGGAGGTGCCGGTCATGCCATGAGCCGCGCCGGTCACGACCCGCCCGTCGTCAGGTCGGAGCGACGAGCCGGCTGTTCCGGCTGCCCATCCGCCTGAGCTCGGCGACGTGGCCGGCGACGGCCAGTGCGCCCCGGCGGCCGGAACCGACTTCGCTCATCCACGCCCCCAGCGGTGCACGCGGTGGGACGGCAGGGCCTCGACCTCGTCCTTGGCCAGACGAAGCACGACGGCGTCGTTCTCGACCCGCTCGACGGCGCCGATCGGGATGGTCACCTCGCGTCGCCCCCACAGGTGGCCGCGCTCGAGGACGACGTGCGAGACGTGCCCCTCCCCGTCCACGACGAAGCCGTCGACATGGCCCAGGTCCGCCCCGTCCGACGCCGTCACGGCGCTCGCGCGACGGATCTCCACCTCGCCCTTCGGGACGCGGTCGTAGCCGAACACGATGTGTGGATCGGTCTCGATGGGCGCGGTGTCGATCGCCTGGAAGTACGGGAGGCCCAGCATGTCCTCGACGCCGACGTCCCAGCGGGGGTCGACGACCGGGAACTCGCCGAGGCGCAGGTACGCCGTCTCGTGCAGGCGGTCGAGGCCGTTCACCTCCGCGACGGTCGCCGACAGCGCGATCGCGGTCTCGGGCCCGTCCGCCGTCGCCCAGTCGACGGGCACGATCCGCGCGTCTTCGGGGCGATTGTGCGGTCGGACGACGAGATGCGTGACGCAGCGCGTCGTCGGGTCGACGACCACGTCGGCGAGCTCGCCGTACTTCGCGTCCGTGCAGTGAACCGAGCTTCCCAGGTCGAGGCGACGGGCGGCCATGCACGTATCCAAGCCCGGCCCGCGCGGGCGGGCATCCTCCCAACCGGGTGATGCGCGGGGGCACAGCGCTCGTCGGACTGCAGCGCCGCGGCTACGTCAGACGGGACGCGCCGCGTGTCGCGAGCGTCAGCCGGCGTCGGCCGGCGGCGCGCCGTCGATCGCCGGCGGGAGTCGCTCGAGGGCCTCGATCTCGAAGCGGAGGACCTCCACGAGGCGGCTGTCGGGGATGGCACCCTCGAGCATGTCGAGCGACCGCCGGTGGCGCTCGAACTTGGCGTCGGCCTGCGAGCGCTCGAGCCCCGCGTGGACGAGGCTCCGCAGCTCACGGACCTTGGAGATCTTGTCGGCGGCGTACACGGCCGGCGCGAAGCCCCCGGCGCGGCGCACGCGTTCGCGTACGTCGTCCTTGCGGTCCTCCTCGTCCTCGATCGACGGGTCGTCGCTCACCAGCGCGACGAGGTCGGCGACCTCCGGCCCGAACCGCGAATCGAGGTCCGCGCGCTCGGCATCGGTGTCCTCCAAGACGTCGTGAAGAACCGCCGCGGCGACGACGTGGTCCGGATAGCCCGAGCGCTCGAGCAGCGCGGCCACCTCGATCGGGTGAAGGATGAACTCGGCGCCGTCTCCTTCGCGAACCTGCCCGGCGTGCCGCTCGCTCGCGAAGTCCACCGCCGCCCGCGCGAGCGGCAGGTCACGCAGGAAGCTGAGGTCGGCGCCGTGCGCGTGCGGCCCGGGCATCGCGACGGAGTCTGACGGCGGCGTCGCCACGACGTGTGAACGGGATGTCAACGCTTTTGAGTCCGACCCAATTCACCAAGGACCGCAGCGAGGGCCATCTCTCCGTCCCGAGTCTGGAGGCCGCGGTCGAACGCGTCTGCGGTCCGGCGTTGGCTCTCGCTGCCGCGCACGCCGAGGCCGAACAGATCCGAATCGTGGCGGAAGTCCTCGGGCGACGCGAGCGAGATCGCGTTGACCCGGTCCTTGACCGCGGCACGGCCCGCGGCGGGGAACGCGGCGATGCGACGCGCGAGCCGTGTGACGAACTCCTCGAGCGTGTGGGCCGGGAGGGCGCGGTTGATCCAGCCGTAGCGCTCGGCGAGCTCCGCGTCGTAGTCCTCGGCGCTCAACAGGACCTCGAGCGCGCGGGCGCGGCCCATGACCCGCACGAGGTACTGCACGGCGCCCCCGCCCGGAATCAGACCGAACGCCGGCTCGATCTGACCGAAGATCGCCGTTTCGCGCGCGGCGAAGCGCATGTCGCACGCCAGGACGAGCTCGCTTCCCGCGCCGCGGACGCGACCGCCGATCTGCGCGATGGTGACGAGGCGACTCGCGCTGATGTGGCGGAACAGGGAGGCGATGGACGCTTCGCCGGTCAGCTTCGCCGCCTCCGCCCGGTACTCCGCGACGCGCGTCAGGTCGACGTGCGAGATGAAGTAGTCCGGGTCGGCGCTCGTGAACACGAGGACGCTGCAAGCGGCGTTCGCCTCGGCGCGCCGAATCATGGAGACGAGGTCACGGACGAGCTCGGGGCCGAGAAGGTTCATCGGCGGCGACGAGATCTCGGCGAAGAGCACGCCCGCGTCGATTCGCACATGGAGCGTCTCGAACGTCCATGGATCGACGGTCGATGCGGCGCTCACGAGGCGGCCTCTGATGCCAGGAAGGCATTGACGTCCGCCGCGACCTCCGCGGGGTGCTGGAACAGGAAGCCGTGGGCCGCGTCGGGGTACACGCGAACGTCGGCGTCCGGGATGAGGCCCGCCATGAGGTGGCTGAGCTTCGTCGGGATCATCAGGTCGTTGTCGCCCTGGATGACGAGCGTCGGGTTCCGGATCCCGGTCAGCCGCTGCAAGGCGCCGTGGTCCGGGATGCCCCATTCGACGATCGCGTCGTATTGCGCGTCGCGGGCCGCGTCGCTGGTCGGTGCGTCGCGTCCCTCCCGGCGCTCCAAAAAGCGCCCGAGGAACGCCATTCCCGCCGCCTGACTCGTCTCGGTGTGGGCGAACATGATGTACAGCAGGTTCTCGGGCTTGCTCTCACCGCGCGCGGCGGCGGCGATGTCCTCCCGCCAGCCGTGCATGCCCGGCGCGCCCTTGGGTCCGGTCGCGGCGAGCACGAGCCGGCGGATGAGCGTCGGCCGCACGAGGGCGATCTCCTGCGCGACGAACCCGCCGATCGAGAAGCCGAGCAGGTCGATCCGCTCGAGTCCCATGGCGTCGACGAACGCGATCGTCCGCCGCGCCATCTTCGCGATCGTGCTGCTCGGCTCGCCCGTCGACGACCCGACGCCGGGATAGTCGACCAGGATGACCTCCCGGTGGGCGGCGAGCGCATCGGTCAGCGCGGGGTCCCAGTTGTCGAGGTTGCCGCGGAAGTGCTGCAACAGCACCAGCGGCACGCCGGCCCGGCGCCCGAAACGGCGGTACGCGAAGTCCACGCCCGCCGCCTCGACGAGCTCCGTCTCGGCCGTGTTGTGGGTGATGTGCGCGCTGACGGTCATGAGTGGCTCCCCGTGACCGAGTCCAGGACGATCGAGGCGTACTCCGCCGGCGCCTCTTCCCACACGAAATGGCCGGCGTCGATGATCCGCACGCGGCTGTTGGGCAGCCGCTCGTCGAGGAACTCGGCATTGCCGACCGGAACGACGGGGTCGTGGCGTCCGTTGATGATCGTCACCGCGGTCGGGATCTGCGGCAGCAGCTGGGCCAGCTCGGGCAGCTCCTCGGGGTACCTCCGGACATACCGCATCGATTCGACGAACCGGTCGCCGGCGTAGGAGGCGCGGTAGTCGTCGCGGATCTCGTCGGGGATCCCGCCGGCGATCGTGTCCGCCGCGGTGTCGACGATCACGCGCGGGTCCATCCGCCGGTACTTGTCGAGGTCCGGGTCGAGCACCCACGACGCCAGGGGCTCGCCGAGCTCGAGCGGGATCGCGGCTCCTCCGGTGCCGACGATCACGCTCGCGAACCGCTCGGGGTGTGCCGCCGCCGCGAAGAGCGCGGCCGACGTTCCCACGTCGGGCGCGACGATGTGCGGCCGGCCGAGATCGGCCTCGGCGACGAGCCGGGCCAGGAACCCGCCCATCGCTCGCGGAGACAGAAGATCGTCGCGGCGCTCGGATCCGCCGAACCCCGGGAGGTCGACGGCGAACAGGCGGGCGTGCTCGGCCAGCGTCGCCCACATCGGGCCGAACGCGTACAGGCTCTCCGGCCACGGGCTCGTCAGCAGGATCACCGGCGCCTGCGAGCCACCGCTGTCGGCATACCGCATCCGCAGGCCGTCGACCGCGCGGAACTGCGGCTCGATCGACGCGGTGAGCGAGGTGTTCATCGTGACTCCTTCGGAGATTCGTCGTTGCCGGCGGTGCTCACGTGCGGACCTCGGAGTGGTCGAGCAGGCGGAACGCGGCCGCGGTGGCGGTCCCGAAGACGAGGTGCGCGCTCAGGTCGTTGGCGAGCGTCTTCAGGTCGTACTTCCAGATCGGCTCGTAGACGCCGAGCAGCGGGAGAACGACGTATCCGGATGCCCAGACCGCGGCCCCGAACGGCAGTCCGTACCACAGCTTCGGCGTGCGCCGCGAGCCGAGGAGCAGGCCGTAGCCGCCGCCGGCGGCGAGGCCGAAACCCCAGTGCGTGGCGTTGTTGAGGAACCGCGCGTACGGCGGCGGAAGCTCGTGCCCGAGCACGCCCTCGAGCAGCCGCTTGGCCACCAGCGCCGGCGCCGGAGCGTTCTCCCAGCCGTCGAGGCCCGCGGAGGACTCCCACGCCGGGAAGGCGACGTCGCCACCGTCGTGGCGGTAGCGGCGGTAGAGCGATGCGTCCATCGCGAGCGTCCCGGGCCCGCTCGCGGCGACCCCGCGCACGGCCGGACCGACCGCGCTCATGACTCGGCCGCGACGGTGGCGCCGGTCGTGGCGGCCGCCCCGTCGTTGCGCGCCTCGATCGCCTTGACGCTCTTGGCGAACGCCTTGCCCAGGACGCCCTTGCCGACGGTTCCGAGCACCAGCGCGAGGAACCGCCCCTTGGCGTTGTTGCCCTCGCGGATCAGCCCGGCGACGTACTGCTCCGGCGTGAGGGTCGTGGCCTCGCTGAAGTGGATCGTGGACATGGCTCCTCCTGTCTTGGTCAGGTGCGGATGCGGATGCCGCCGTCGACGTCCTGCACCGCGTACTGGTTCAGGGGCTCGGTCGCCGGGCCGTTGATCACGGCGCCGGTCGTGATGTCGAAGCGGGAGCCGTGGCACTGGCACATGAGCGTCGTCCCGGTCAGCAGTCCGCCGGAGAGCGGGCACGGTGCGTCGCCGCACGGGCAGAGGTCGTCGAACGCGTAGAGCCGGTCCTCGACACGCGCGATCGAGACGCGCAGCTTGCGATCGGCGAGGTAGTAGGCGACGACGAGGTCGTCGGGGATCGCATGGCTCGGCCCGAGCGTGCGCAAGCCGGCGGTCGCGAGATCGGTCATCGTGTGCTTCCCTTGGTCTCTCAAGTAGGGGTAGGCGGGGATGACGTCGGCCTGCTCGACGTCGAGTCGCAACTCGGCCGGAGCCCCGGCGGGCACGACGGGACGGTGCGGCATGACCGGGTCGACGCGCTCGTAGCCGGAGCCCAGCGGCGGCCTCATGTCGGTGTCGCCCTGTTCGGCCACAGCGACATCGCGCGCTCGGCCAGAGCGGTGACGTCAGCGACGGGTTCACCCCCGGGTTGGCCGGCACGACGCTTCCGTCCATCACGTGGAGGCCGGGCTGGCCGAACAGCGGCAGGTAGAGGTCGACGGCGCCGCTCTCGCTGCTCTCGCCGATCGGGGATGCCGCCGACGAAGTGCGCCGAGGCGTTGCGGTTGATGGCCTCGAAGAGCAGCGCCCCTTCGCCGCCGGTCATCTTTCTGGCGACCCGGTCGACGAAGTCCTCGATCACCGGGATGTGCACCGGTTGGGGCGTGGAGCTGTGGCGGCTGTGCAGCAGACCGTCGTGCCAGTACAGCTCGATCGAGGTGTCGGTGGTCTGCATGCAGAGCAT
>Ga0136846_1226977_pt1 | contig 11952 bp, 13 predicted proteins | sample HopSoiMetagenom2_FD_96841 | JGI IMG/M metagenome (GOLD analysis project Ga0136846, IMG submission 96841) | Grasslands soil microbial communities from Hopland, California, USA - 2 Assembly 2016 (version 4) | ecosystem: Environmental > Terrestrial > Soil > Grasslands | place: USA: Hopland... | reverse complement strand
CGGTAGTAATCGGTAATTATCACAAGGAATTTCATAGTTTGGCATTAAAATTTAATGCCATGTTTTTACAGCTTGAATATAAAAAATTAGATATATATACAGTCTCAAAACAATTTGTATATACTTGCTATCAATTAACCAAAACATTGCCTGGAGAAGAACGGTTTAATATGGTATCACAAATAAGAAGAGCTGCTCTATCGATACAATTAAACATAGCAGAAGGGGCATCGAGAAAATCCAATGCAGAAAGAAAAAGATTTTATGAAATAGCCAGAGGGTCTCTTATTGAAATTGATGCCGCATTAGATATTGCGGTTGAACTAAAGTATATAATTAAGGAAGAACAGGGTAAGCTTGGAGACCTGATGATCAGATGCTTTCAAATGCTTACAAAAATGATAGGTCGCTGATTGGAGTAGATTTCGAAAATTGAGATATTGCCGATTCACGATTGCCGATTGCCGAGATAGGCATCACCGTACTACCAATCACCACACAAACCAATGAGCATTCATCAAATACTAAAAAACTACTGGAGCCATACCACCTTCCGTCCACTGCAGGAAGAGATCATCAATGCTGTGCTGAATGGTAAGGACTCATTGGCCCTGATGCCAACGGGTGGGGGTAAATCTCTTTGCTTTCAGGTGCCGGCGATGGCAAAGGAAGGATTGTGTCTGGTGATAAGTCCCCTGATCGCATTGATGAAAGACCAGGTAGACAACCTGCGTAAAAAAGGCATTACGGCTTTTGCAATTTACTCTGGCATGAGCCGCAAAGAAGTGATCCACATATTTAAACTGGCTACCAGCAGCAATTGCAAATTCTTATACGTTTCACCGGAGCGGTTAGAAACTAAATTGTTCCTGGAATACCTCCCTGCCCTTGATGTTAACCTGATCGCTGTTGATGAAGCACATTGTATTTCTCAATGGGGATATGATTTCAGACCCCCCTACTTACGCATCGCCGCCTTACGCGAAGAACTGCGCGGCATTCCAATACTGGCCCTTACGGCTTCTGCTACCCCGGCAGTGCAAAAAGATATTTGCGAGAAACTTCTTTTTAAAAATCCTTCGATCTTCAGCCGCTCGTTTGAACGGCCGAATTTATCATACAGCGTTTTTACCGTTGATTCAAAGATCAACAAGATCACCGAGATACTACAGAAAGTAACCGGCAGCAGCATCGTTTATTGCAAAAGCCGTAAACGAACCAAAGAGATCAGCGATCTGCTGAACATGCATGGCATTACAGCCGACTTTTATCACGCGGGTTTGCAACAGGAAGAAAGAATGCGCAAACAGGCTGCCTGGATCAATAACACTATTCGCACCATCGTTTGCACCAATGCCTTTGGGATGGGCATCGATAAACCCGATGTGCGCGTAGTAGTACATGCCGATGTGCCCGACTGCCTGGAAAATTATTACCAGGAAGCCGGTCGCGCCGGACGTGATGAAAAGAAATCATACGCCGTATTATTATACGATCACAAAGAACTGGATGAGCTACTAAAATTACCCGATATCCGCTTCCCCACCCTCGAAAGCATTCGACTGGTGTATGAAGGCCTGATGAACTATTTGCAAATACCTGCCGGTTCCGGAGAAGGTAACTACTATAATTTCGACTTCACTGACTTTGTAAAAAAATTCAAGCTGGATATTCACCTGGCCATCTACGCCATAAAAGCATTGGAACAGGAAGGCTGGGTTTCGTATAGTGAACAGATATTTTTACCCTCTCGTATTCAGTTTGTAACCAATAAAAGCTGGTTATATCAGTTCGAGACTGATAACCCGAAACTGGAACCTGTTATAAAAACATTGCTGCGTACGTACGAAGGCATTTTCGATATGCCGGTTAACATTCATGAAAAAAGCATTGCCTATTTACTGCGAAGAGAAGAAGCAGCTATTATAAACGATCTGAAAAGGCTACATGCCAACGCCATCATAGAATATATTCCTAAAAAGGATAGTCCGCAACTGTATCTTTTGCTGAACCGGGTAAGGGCAGAAACCTTGCGCTTCAACATGGCTGCTTATGATAAAAGAAAGCAACAGTTTATTGAACGCATCAACAAGATGCTGGAATATATTCATGCGGGTAAACAGTGCCGCAGTCAATATATTGCTGCTTATTTCGGTGATGATAAAACGAAGCCCTGCGGCATTTGCGACAATTGCCTGAAACTGAAAGACCATGGGCTTTCTGCCGATGAATTTAATATCATAACTCAATCGGTGTTCACCATCATTCGCCAGCGGCCTGTACTTAGTGAAGTATTACCCCAGCAATTACCCGGGATAAAAAAAGACAAACTATATAAAGTGCTCGACTTTCTGCAATCTGAAAACAAGATCTACGTCGACAAAGAGGGATATGTGAAACCGGCCTAATAAAAAAGGTGAGCCTCCGCTGGCTTGCGAAGCACCCACCTATTATAAAGGAGATTTATTTTTTACCCGGCATCATTTTACCCGGCATGGCCGCTCCTACCTGCATCATCATCATATTGGGCGATTGTACATTGTGGTGTTCAACGATCTGACCTGCATCGTTCAGTTTGAAAATATCCACATCTTTCATCTTAAACGATTTGTTGGTCGGCTTCATGCCCATGAAATCACCTTTCCAGGTGCCCGACCAGTCACCCCAAACCATCACCCAATCACCATCGGCCACATACTTCAGGTCGCTGCCTTTGTAGTCGGGAAAAGCACTCATCATTGTATTTAACATTTTAGCGATACTATCCTTTCCCTTAATAGGCGGCATACTGCCATCGCCATAATCAACACAATCAGCCGAGCAGTCTTTCAGCATGTCGTTTACATTGTGAGAGCCCATAGCATCATAACTGGCCATGATTATTTTCTTGTTGCGTTCCGCTTTGTTCTCCATCCTGGTGGAGTCTGACATCTTGTTGTCCGTTCCTTCTGCCGTTTTGTTGGCATTGGATTGACAGGCCGCAAAAAGGATGGCTGTTGAGGCAACCAATAAAAGTGATTTCTTCATAATTGTTATTTTAGGTTAAAGAATAAACATCCCTGTCATGGGTCATGACGTATGGTTGGGACTTGTGTAACAATAGAAGATACGGTTATGATTGCTGCAATCAGGCCTTGTTAAAACCAGCTGCCTGATTTTTTGCGTGATGAGCTCCTTCCACCCAAACCCAATGCACCCAATAAACTGCGGGTAATAACATTGGCGGCAGTGCGTCCTATTTGTTTGGTGACCGGGCTTTCCAGTACTTTTTCCAACGTTGATTTTTCTTCTTTCTTCGAGGCTTTGGCTGGTTTTTCTTCTGCCTGCTGTTCTGATTTTTGAGCGGCTTCGTTCAATTTTGCGGTCAATATTTCACAGGCGCTTTCCCGGTTCTCGTCATTGGCGTATTTCTTCACCAGTTTTGACTGATTGACCAGCGTATCAATTTCTGCATCCGTCAATACATCCATGCGTGAACGGGGCGGCACCAGCATCGTGTGCACCAGTGGGGTGGGAATGCCTTTTTCGTTCAGGGCTGTAATCAGCGCCTCGCCTATACCCAGTTGGGTAAGCAGATCATCGGTTTTATAATATTCAGTTTCAGGATAGTTTTCAGCAGCCTGTTTAATAGTCTTTCTATCGGCAGCAGTAAATGCACGCAAGGCATGCTGCACCTTTAAACCCAGCTGACTTAAGATAGCGGCGGGAACATCCTGCGGATTTTGCGTACAAAAAAAGATGCCTACTCCTTTTGACCGAATGAGTTTTATGATGGTCTCAATTTGTTGTAATAATGCGTCGGTAGCTTCCTGAAATACCAGGTGAGCCTCATCGATAAACATCACCAGTTTGGGTTTATCCATATCACCCGCTTCAGGCAGGGTGGCGTACAATTCAGCCAGCATTTGCAGCATAAAGGTGGAGAACAACTTAGGCCGGTTTTGCATGTCGGTTACCCGCAGCACACTTATCATCCCACGGCCATCATCGGCAATGCGCATAAGGTCGTCAATTTCAAAAGAAGGTTCGCCAAAAAAATGATCGGCGCCCTGTTGTTGCAGCTCTATTACTTTACGCAAGATGGTGCCAGTGCTGGTTGTGGCGATCTTTCCATACGTCTGCTCTATTTCTTTCTTGCCTTCGTTGCTTACAAACTGCACCACTTTCACAAAATCTTTCAGATCGAGCAAGGGCATTTTGTTATCATCGCAATATTTGAAGATGAGGGCAACGATGCCTTCCTGCGTATCGTTCAGGTCAAGGATCTTAGATAATAAAATGGGACCGAACTCGCTTACCGTAGCACGCAGGCGTACGCCTTTTTCATTGCTCAGGCTCATCAGCTCAACGGGAAAGGTAGCAGGTTTATATTCGCCCCCGATCTTTGCCAGGCGGTCTTTAATATTATTATTTTCTGTACCGGCAGCAGCAATGCCACTCAGGTCGCCTTTAATATCCATCAATAACACAGGTACACTGGCTTCACTCAGGGCCTCCGCAATCAATTGCAGGGTCTTGGTTTTTCCGGTACCGGTGGCGCCGGCGATCAGGCCATGCCGGTTCATTGTTTTTAATGGCAGAAAGACATCTGTTCCAGCAAGCACTTCCTCACCCAATACAGCCGTACCTATCCGAAATGATTCTCCTTTGAACGTGTAGTTATCCTTTACTGTCTGAACAAACGCATCCTTATTTGCCATATTAAAGATTTATGGCAGTAAGTTACATGTTTACCGGCAATCGACAAGCTCTTGCAAATGAACAATCTAACAAATTGAAAATAAACTTATTAATAAAAAAATGGAAATGTTCGCCGTAGGCAGACACTTCCATTTTCATAGTTGTACATTGGTAATTTTTACAACCTGGTTTTAGATGTCTTCTTCCCGTTCAAGCATCAGGATAGCACTTTGCGGAACGATATAATACTTATCATTTTCATACAACACTTCGGTGGCGCCGCTTAGTAGAAAAATGGCCAGATCGCCTTCTTTTACCTGCAATGGAACATATTTTACCTGTTCTTCGCTGCTTTTCCAGCTTTCTTCCTCAACTGGCATGGGAATGGCATATCCTGGACCAGTCTTGATTACATAACCCTGCTGTACTTTTTCCCGTTCCCCTACCCCGGGCGGCAGGTATAAACCGGTTTCTGTACGTTCATTTGGTTTGGCGGGACGGATCAATACTCTGTCACCAATGACAATAAGCTTTTTCAATTTGTTATCAGTTGTCAAACGCATACGACCTTTATTAAAGGTGTAAAATTAACCAATTAACGGTTCATACCTGTTATTTGCCACCCAACCCGACCTTTCCGCCAGCCGGCGGATACGTAGGGCAAGCCGGCATTATTAACAAAAAATTACGCGGACATTGCCGGTTATAGCAAATGATTTAACTTTATTTACACTATCGAACTAAATCTACATCACAATGGAAGGAAAGAAACCCAAAATTTTATTATGCGAGGACGACCAGAACTTAGGAATGGTGCTGAAGAATTATCTGGAATTAAATGATTTTGATGTGACGCTGGAACGTGACGGTCGCCTTGGACTTGCTGCTTTTCAACGCGAAAGATTTGAGCTGTGCTTACTTGATATAATGATGCCACACATGGATGGATTCACCCTCGCGGAAGAAATTCGCGATGTGGACCCTGATATTCCATTATTCTTCTTAAGCGCCAAAACCATGAAGGAAGACATCATTCAGGGTTACAAACTCGGCGCCGACGATTACATCACCAAACCGTTCGATAGCGAGGTTTTGTTGCTGAAAATTAAAGCCATTCTGAAAAGGAATGAAGAAGTGAATAAAGAACAGGAGAATAAAGAATACGACCTGAGCGATTATCACTTCAACCCCAAATTACGCGAGTTGAGCCACAGCGGTAAAACACAAACTTTATCGCCCAAGGAAAATGAGTTGTTGAAAATGCTGTGCGAGCACATGAACGACCTGTTGCCTCGTGAGCAGGCCCTCAAAAAGATCTGGGGCAGCGATACCTATTTCAATGGCCGCAGTATGGACGTGTATATTGCCAAATTGCGCAAGTACCTGAAAGACGATGACACCATCGAGATCGTGAATATTCACGGTAATGGATTCCGCCTGGTGGTACCGGTTGCTTAACCCCCCAGCCCCCCTAAAGGGGGAGCAATTACAGTTACAAATTTATATTTCAATAAAAAGAAACGCTGAGAGATCAATCACTCAGCGTTTTTTATTTTGAGGAGGCTTGAATTGCCGATTCACGATTGCCGATTGCCGGCATGCATGTTTCATCCACCAACTGGCAGATCGGTTAACGATCTAAATCGAATAAAGAGCCCATTCCGCCGCTGCCCGGTGCTACCCTGCCTAAATGAGCGTAGGCCTTATGGGTTGCTTCGCGGCCGCGGGGCGTTCTTTTTATAAATCCTTCCTGAATAAGAAATGGTACATACACTTCTTCCAGTGTTCCGGTTTCTTCCCCAACAGCCGTGGCAATGGTAGTAATACCAACCGGTCCGCCTTTGAATTTGTCGATAATGGTCAGCAGAATGCGGTTGTCCATTTCATCAAGGCCATGCTCATCAACATTCAAAGCCTTCAATCCATGTTGGGTTATCCCCAGGTCAATAACGCCATTACCGAGTACTTGCGCAAAATCGCGCATCCGGCGTAACAGGCCATTGGCAATGCGGGGCGTACCGCGGCTGCGCCGGGCAATTTCACCTGCCGCATCGGAAGTTATTTTTGTGCCGAGGATACTGGCAGAACGGGAAACAATTTTCTGCAATATATCGGCATTATAATATTCCAGGCGTTGTTTAATGGCAAAACGCGACAATAAAGGAGCCGTCAGCAAACCACTGCGGGTTGTGGCGCCCACCAGTGTAAACGGGTTCAACGTTAATTGTATACTGCGGGCATTGGGGCCACTGTCGATCATAATATCGATGCGGTAATCTTCCATAGCGGCATACAGGTATTCTTCCACCACGGTGCTCAGGCGGTGAATTTCATCGATGAACAATACATCCCGCGCCTCCAGGTTGGTGAGTAACCCTGCCAGGTCGCCGGGTTTTTCAATTACAGGCCCGCTCGTTTCCTTTATGTTCACCCCCAGTTCATTGGCAACAATACGACTAAGCGTGGTTTTACCCAAACCCGGCGGGCCATGGAACAGGATATGGTCCAGGGCTTCCCCGCGCATTTTAGCCGCCTTAATAAAAATGGTGAGGTTATCGATGATCTGCCCCTGCCCCGAAAAATCGTTTATTTCCCGGGGGCGGATATTATTCTCAAACTCCTTATCCGCCGCAGTAAGCGTTTCTTTATTGTTATTTAAATTCGGATTAGACATGCTTTGTAAAACTACGCAAATGTAATGTAAGCCAGTAAACCAGGTAATCACAAAATTCACTAACTTAATAGGCTGCTAGGTTTCGTACCCCGATCATTTTTACACTACATCATCTCTATAAAATCTGAATTATGAAAGTAGGTATCATTGGCTCGGGCATAGTTGGCCAGGTATTAGGCACTGCCTTTTTAGCCGAAGGCTATGAAGTTATGCTGGGTACCCGCAATCCCGGCAAGGTAGAAGTAAAAAAATGGAAGGACGCAAACCCCAAGGGGCAATGCGGCACCTTTGGCGTAACCGCTCAGTTTGGCGACATCGTTGTGCTTGCCGTTGCCGGTTCTGCAGCGGAAGCGGCCATCAAGCTCTCAGGCACCTCGCACTTCAACGATAAGATCCTGATAGATACTTCCAATCCCATTGCAGCCGGCGGACCAAAAGACGGCGTGCTGCCGTTTTTCACTGATCTGAACGAATCGTTATTTGAACGGTTACAAAAACTGATCCCGCAAGCCAGAATGGTAAAAGCGTTTAACAGTGTGGGTAACGCGCAAATGTACAAACCTACTGTAAAGGGCGGTCCTCCTACCATGTTCATCTGTGGTAACGACGCCAACGCCAAAAGAACCGTGGAAGATATCTTAACCGCCTTTGGCTGGGAAACGGCAGATATGGGTGTAGCTACCGCCGCCCGCGCCATTGAGCCATTGTGCATCCTGTGGTGTATTCCCGGTTTATTACACAACCAATGGACGCATGCCTTCAGGCTGTTGAAGGTGTAAAGTTTAGTATCTTTATCACATGAACTTCGACACTTTTCAACAAAGCCTTTCAACCAATACACCACCCGCCGACAGCAGCGTATACCTTCAATCGTTATGGCATGATGCCAAAGGCGATTGGGACCATGCGCATACCCTGATCCAGGATCTGTCAGATAAATCTGCTGCCTGGATCCATGCTTACCTGCATCGCAAGGAAGGCGATATCTGGAACGCGAATTACTGGTACACCAAAGCCAGCCAACGCATGCCTGGTTATTCACTCGAACAGGAATGGGAAGAACTGGTAAAGGCCATGTTATAACACAGGCTCTTCTACCCTTTCAATTTTACAGATGTAACAACAAGCCTGTGCATTACGCGCATGCAGGTAATCAATTTCTGAATGCAGCTCAAATATATTGGCGATCAGCTCATCCACATCATCATTACCCACCTGTTGTGTAAATACCATCAGCTGTTCTTTATTATAGCCGATCAATGTTAAGGGAAAGCTTTTCTTATTGGCTTTTATTTCGGGTGGGAACCGATAGATGTCTGTATATTCCTCTACTTCCTCTTTATTGATAAAAACGGGTCCGGGCTGGTTATAAGGATTCTCAATGTCAAATGGACTATGGCTTATCAACAGTCTTGTATCTATTCCTTTTTTAAATGGCTTTAATGAAACCCGGCATGGCCCTAACCCTGTTGCAATCTGTTCAATTACTGCATGACCAAATGCATCTTTCCCGGTTGCTCTTACCTGTGCGGCATACTCTTTTGACAAGGGAACAATTTTAAACTTTCGCATAACGCATAATTTTATTGTAACACAAAATTGCGATTTGCGAAAGTGTATATCAACCCGTTTATTGCTATAAAGAGTTATGTTTTATATACCGGTTCAATTGTAAAATAAGGTCCGGGTCTGGACAATTAGCCAGGTATTTTTCGCGCTCAGAATATTTGCATACGCCGGGGTAATCGCCTTTTTTCAATTCCATATCGAGGATGATCTGAAAATGCAGGTGTGGCGGCCAGTGCCCGTTCTCCTGCAGCGCACCAAAATGCGCAATAGTTTGACCAATAGAAACGTATTGCCCGGCAGAAAGTGTTTGAATATCGCGTAGGCTTAAATGTCCGTAGAGCGTATAAAAAGGAAATCCATCCAGTTGATGGAGTAGTATTAACGTTGCACCATAATCGCCGAATTGGTCATTAAAAGCAAAACTGTGTATCATTCCACCCATAAAGGCATATACTTTGGTGCCAACCGGACCCCAGACATCAACACCCAGATGTAAGCGGCGCGGTTCTTCCCCAGGCTGGGCACCATTAAACACAGGGCTGATACTATAAATAGTTCGATGTTCTCCATATCCACCTATGCCATACCGGGAGTTGGTGTTTTTCAATTTCTGCTGAATATAATTGCTGAAAACTTGTTCATTGCCCAGTATTTCAGGTGTGAGCTCGGTATTCTGTTGGGTAAAATCAAGGGGCAGTAACTGATCTTTTCCCGGTATAAAATCCACTACCCGGTGAAATGTATATTGATATTTACGGATAATATTTTCAAAAGTAGCTGCGTTCAATGGTTTATAGAATTATAATACGCTAATAATCAGGTTTCTGTTAAATCAATTTATAACTCAGGCAAGCCTGTTTGCTAATATACAACATCTCCTTAATAATCAACCAGTAATAGCTGAAGGTCAAACAAACAATCCATTTAGTTTCATCAACTTTTCGTCACAAATTATAAAATGGCATAATTTCTGACTAACTAACTAGTAAAACATGCAGGGTATGAACACGTGGATGATTATATTTTATTTAATACTGGCCGCTTCGATTGTATCTTATACCATTCTGATGAACTATAAAAAAGATCGCAATGAGTATATGGAAACCGGAGACCAGGAGGATTTGAAAAAAAGAAATTGATCTTTACACCGACTCTTTTGAAACAATCAATTCCTCCTGTGACATTAACGCGCTGTAATTGATCTCAATATCGTTGAGTAATTTCTCTTCAAGCATAGTTGCCATCGTTTCAAAGTACAGCACTACATGCTCACGAACGTTTCGCCTCAGCCATCTGAAGCCACCTGGTAACCGGTTCAATACGTCACGGTCTTCGAGGTATTCCAAATTATGAATATCTGTAGGCGTTAGTCCCAGGTCTTGTAGCTTTTTTAATAACAAATTAATTGGTGCATCACTGACCGAACAGGTTTCCTGAGCCAGCTCAGTCCACTCACCGGTACCGGTATGAGCATAGGTAACAATCTCTTCCTTTGTCAACTTCGTTGTTGCCTGTAATAAATGTCCGCAATTACAGGCGCCATGATGCCCCCAGGCATAATAATTGCCATTTACCAGGCCGGCGGCCGCTTTTCGCAGGCCTTCCACCAACGCTATATTTGGATGTGCCATATTGCTAGTTTCCTAATAAAACAGCCAGGAAAAAAGATTAGTTTAAACGGGATGCAGGAATTCCTGAGTAGCATCAAAATGGCTCAGATCAGCTTACAAAGAATTTCTAGTGAAATCGTTAAATGAAAATACAGGCAAAATATTACCGTATCCAGGGGCGTTTTAAACATTCACAGCTAAATCAATTGCCTTGAAAACACGTATTGAACTGCTATTGGGCCTGCTGTTTTGTAGTTTCTTTTCTATTGCAACCCACGCTCAAACCATTACGGGCGCCTGGAAAGGCAAGATCGGTTCGGCCCACACTGAATTAAAACTCATTAAAAAAGGCGATAGCCTGTTGGGTACTTCCTATTACTACACTTCGCGCAGTAATTATATTCGTTATGCAGTGAAGGGCTATTTTGATCCCAACAATAACAGCGTGGTGTGGTGGGACGATGCCATGCTCGAAGACCGGCTCTCTGGTAGCCTGTTTGGTGGCGGCGATAAAGAAGCGTTGTTGTCGGTAGCTGATTTTAATTGTCCGGGTGAAAAGACCATGATGCTGGATGGTGAAAGCACCGTACGTGATAACAAGAACAAACCCAAGGGAACAGTTGCCCTGCAAAAGATCTCCTCTTCAGGCTTTCATGATGAATGGGATTTTGTAATTGAGAATTATATCTACGGCGCTAATGATCCCGGGATCATCGATAGCATTGCCCGTTTGCATCTGACTCAGCACCCGGTCCCTGAAGAAAAAGAGATAACAGAAAGCACTTATCAAAGCTCTACGGTTAAACCAGTGCAAAAAGACAAGCCTGCTATTGCTGTTACCGCGCCACCTATTGCTGAAAAGAAAACACCAACAGCTGCCACTACCGCACAACAAAAATATTCAGGCCGCGAAAAGAAACTGGCTACCGTTATTCCTGTTACCGGCGATAGCATCGAGCTGCGCTTTTATGATAACGCCGTTGTGGATGGCGATTCCATTGCCGTGTTCCTGAATGATAAAATGCTGTTTGAGCACGTAAGGTTGAACTATAAGCCTTACTCAATGACTATTTCAGTGAATGACCTTTCTGATGATAATGAAATGGTGATGGTGGCTGAAAACCTGGGTACTATTCCGCCCAATACGTCATTAATGGTTGCCATTGTTGATGGCAAACGTTACGAAGCGCGTTTAGAAAGTACCGAGAACAGCAGTGCGCTGATTAGATTTATTAAACAGAAAAAGAAGAACAATAGAGAATAAAAAAAGCCCCGATAATACCAGGGGCTCTTTTCATATAAAGTCGTGAATCGTGAATCGGCAATCGTGAATGGTTCGCGAATTTTGAAATTAATAAACGATCTTGCGGCGTTTGAAATTTTTTGCCGTTTGCCGTTTGCCGTTTGCCGTTTGCCATT
>Ga0136846_1230132_pt1 | contig 11956 bp, 12 predicted proteins | sample HopSoiMetagenom2_FD_96841 | JGI IMG/M metagenome (GOLD analysis project Ga0136846, IMG submission 96841) | Grasslands soil microbial communities from Hopland, California, USA - 2 Assembly 2016 (version 4) | ecosystem: Environmental > Terrestrial > Soil > Grasslands | place: USA: Hopland... | reverse complement strand
GGTTGGCGCCGGGTGGTCATGCCGAAGGGCCAATACCGCGGCCTCGAGTCGGACCACGCCTGCCTCGACTACAGCGCCTGGCCGCTCTATACGCGCACCGACCTGCCCGACGACGACGCATACAAGATCGTCGATGCCATCGCTGCGCGGCAGGACGAGATCGTGTGGGAGAACTTCAATCCGTGGGCGTCCTTCAAGGGCATCGGCGCCTTGGGCGAGGAAACCGAAGCGACTCCTCGCGATGTGCCGCTGCATCCCGGCGCCGCGCGCTGGTTCCGGGAGCATGGCTATCACGTCTAGCTTTATCATCCGGGCGGAGGGAGTGCCTCAGGTGACGAGCAGGTGACGGCGGGCGAAACCACCGCGCAGCGCGCGATCCTTTTTGCCGATGTCTGCGAAAGCACGGCCATCTACGAGAGCGTGGGTGACACGCCCGCGCTCGCCCTGCTCAACTTCCTCTTCAGCAGCTTCGACAAGGAGGTGAAGGCGACCGGCGGCGTCATCGTCAAGAACCTCGGCGACGGCGTGGTTTGCGAGTTTCGCGACCCCGATGCCGCGTTCCGCGCCGCGTGCGGCATGCAGGAAGCGTCCGACAAGGTGGCCGCGGCGGCATGGCCGGGAATGAAGATCAAGATCGGCTACAACTATGGCGCGGTGGTCCTCAAGGACAACGACGTGTTCGGCGACACGGTCAACGTCTGCGCGCGGCTCGTGTCACTCGCCAATCCTGCCCAGGTGCTGACCACGCAGCGGACCGTCGAGGCGCTTTCACCGGGCCTGCGCACGCGCTGCCGGGAGCTCTATGCGACCAAGGTGCGCGGCCGGGACCGGCAGGTAAGCGTGTGGGAAATATTGTGGCGCTCCGATCCCGACGTCACCAAGGTGGAAGCAGCCGAGCCGAGCGGCGACCTGGACGCGAAATGGATCCTGAAGCTCAGCATCGGCGGCGAGAGCTACATCGTCGAAGCGGGCGCCATCCTGCGCATCGGGCGCGACGCGGCGAACGACATCGTCGTCACCACTGAGCACGCATCGCGCATCCATGCGCGGATCTTCACGCGCGAAGATCATTTCGTGATCGTGGACCAGTCCTCCAACGGCACGTTTCTGATGGCCGATGGCTCGCGCGAGGTTCGCCTGCGGCGCAGCGAAGCCCTGCTAGGCGACCGCGGCTGGATCGGCCTCGGCCGCACCGCCGCGAAGCACGGCGACCACGTCCTGCGCTACCGGCTCGAGCGCTATTCCTGAATTTTTCGGGCGAGGCGGGGCATCGCCTCGATGATGCGATCGATCGTCATGCGCACGTGCGCATCGACGGCCGCCGGGTTGGTCTTGTAGTCCAGCACGACCTCCTCGATATCCGGCAGCGCCTCGCAGGCGCCCCCGCAGGCTTCGAGGAACACCGGCGCGCGCGTACGTCGAGTCCTTTGCTGAGCAAGTAGTCGCGCACATTCGGTCGCACCACGTGCGGATAGTCGTCGGTTCCTGCTGACGCGACCACGATGCGGCTGTCGGCGCCGAGCTCGCGCCGCAGCGCGTACCCAGCCCTCAGGCTGCGGAAGATGTTTCCCGTGCAGACGAACAGTACGTCCAACACTCACTTCGCGGACTGGATGAGCTCCCACACTTTTGGCGGCGAGAGCGGCAGCGCGCGCGGCTCGGCGCCGAGCGGGGCGAGCGCGGCGGCGACGGCATTTGCCACCACTGCGCCGACCGGCACGATGCCGCCTTCGCCGGCGCCTTTCGCGCCGAGGGGATTGTTGGGCGAGGGCGAGTTGCCGGTGATGATGGCGCGGATGCTCGGGAACTCGTCGGCGCCGGGCAGAAGGTAGTCGGCTAGCGTCGCGGTGAGGAATTGGCCCTGCTCATCGTACTGCAGGTGCTCGAGGAGCGTGCCGCCGAGGCCCTGCACCACGGCGCCGATGGCCTGCCCGGTGGCCGTGAGCGGGTTGATCACCCGGCCGATGTCTTCGACCATCAGGTAATCGACGAGCTGGACGTGCCCGGTGCGCGGATCGACCGCGACATGTGCGGCGGCGGCGCCATAGGAGTACGTGTGCAGATGACCGGCGAAGGTGCCTTCGGCGCTCTTTGCGCCTTCGCCGATTTTCTTCGCCGCGTCGAGGATCGCCGAGCCGCCCATGACCACCGAGCGCGAATGGAAGGCGCCGAACCCTTCCTTGAGATAGGTCGTTGAACCGTGCAGCACGCGGATCTTGTCCATCGGCAGCCCGAGCGCTTCGGAGGCGATCTGCGCGCACACGGTCTCGAGGCCCTGGCCGACGTTCGCCGAGCCGACGTAGACGGTGGCGCCGCCCTTGTCGTCGAGCTCGATGCGCGCGTTCTCGCGCGGACCGGCGGCGCCGCCCTCGATGAAGCAGCTGATCGCCACGCCGTGGTAGCGGCCGTCCACGAGCTTGCCATTCAGCTCTTTTTTCCGCTCGTAGTCGAACTCGGCGACGCAGCGTGCCAGCGCCTGTGCGTAGTCGCCGCTGTCGAGGCTTTCCTTCTTCTCGGGCTGCGTGATCGTGGCGAGGGGGTACGGCATGTCCTCGGGCTTCGGCAGGTTGCGGCGGCGGAACTCCACCGGGTCGATGCCCAAGTCCTTCGCCGCCATGTCGAGCAGCCGCTCGCGGAAGAAGTCGGCCTCGAAGCGACCGGGGCCGCGGTAGGTGCCGACCGGGGTCTTGTTGGTGAGGAGCACCGACGACTGCATATGGATGTTGGCGATCTTGTAGGGCCCGGAGAGGAACTGGGCGACATTGCGCGGCGGGATCGAGCCGTTCGCGCGCATGTACGCACCCATGTCGACCCATGCTTCCCCGCGCAGGGCGACGATGCGCCCGTCGCGCTCGCAAAGGATCTCGATCTCGCAATCCATCTCGCGTGAGTGGTTGGAGGCGAGCAGGTTCTCGCGCCGGTCCTCCGTCCACTTGACGGCTTTTCCGAGCCGCCGCGCAGCGAAGGGGATGAGGAAATCCTCGGGGTAGAACTCGCCGCGCACGCCGAAGCCGCCGCCGACGTCGGGCTCGAGCATGTCGATGCAGTCCTCCGGCAGGTCCATGTTCTTCGCCAGCATGCGGCGAGTGGAGAACGGCACCTTGGCGGCGCCGGAGACCGTGAGCTTGGTGCGCGCGCCGTCCCACTTGGCGAGGAGGCCGCGCGGCTCCATGCACACCGCGGTATGGCGCTGCACGGCGAAGCGTTCCTTGCGGCTGTAAGGCGCGCGCGCATTGAGCGCGTCTCCCTTGGCAGCGGTGTACTTGATCGCCAGCTTGCCGCGGTGGCAATCGACCACCGCCGGCAGCGGCTCGATATCGACTTCGATGGCGTCGAGTGCGTCCTCGGCGATGGCGGGCGTGTCCGCTACCACCAGGGCGATCGGCTCGCCCACGTAGTTGACTTCCTTCGAAGCGATGACCGGCTGCTCGTAAGGCACCAGCTCGGGCAGCGGCGCGAGGCGCAGCGGAATGCTTGGCACCGGGCCGTCCTTCGCCACGTCGGCAGCGGTGAAGATGGCATGCACGCCCGCCAAGGAACGCGCATTCGCAGTGTCGATGGCACGGATGCGCCCATGACCGACACTCGAGCGCAGGATCGCCGCGTGCAGCATGCCCTCGATGTGCTGGTCGTCGACGAACGAGCCTTTGCCGCGCAGAAGGCGCAGGTCTTCGAAGCGTTCGACGGGTTCACCGATCATTTGCGGTACGCCTTTCGTGCTTCATACACGGCCTCGACGATGGGAATGTATCCGGTGCAGCGGCAGATGTTTCCCGAGAGGACCTCGCGGATACGCGCCTTGTCCGCGTCGGGCTCTTCGGAGAGCAGCGCATGCGCGGTCGTGAGCATCCCTGGGGTGCAGAAGCCGCACTGCAAGGCGTGGTGCTTGCGGAATGCCGCCTGCAACGGCGAGAGCGCCTCGTCCGTCGACAGGCCTTCGACAGTCGTCACGCTTGCGCCATTCGCCTGTACGGCGAGCATCAGGCACGAGCGCACCGCCGCGCCATTCACGATCACGGTGCAGGCGCCGCACACGCCATGCTCGCAGCCGACGTGCGTGCCGGTCTGCCTGAGGTCGTGGCGGATGCAGTCCGCGAGCGTCGTGCGCGCGGGAACCTCGGCCTCCACCTCGCGGCGATTCAGCATAAAACGGGTCTTCATTGCTCGACCCGGATCTTTGCCGTGGCGACGAGGTTCTTCCATTTGTCGGTGTCCTGCTTCACGAACTCGCCGAACTGCGCCGGCGGATTCGCCACCGCAGTCGCCCCGAGCTCGCTCAAGCGCTTGGCGATGTCCGGCTGCTGAACGATGCGCGCCGTTTCGGCTTGGATCCTCGAGATGATTTCCGCTGGCGTCTTCGCCGGCGCGAAGATGCCCACCCATGCCGTTGCTTCGAAGCCCGGCAGCACCTCCGCGATGGCCGGCACGCCGGGCAGCGCGGAGCTGCGCTCGAGGCTCGCCACGCCGAGCGCCTTCATCTTGCCGGCCTGCACAGCCGACATCACCGCGGTCACCTGGTCGAAAGCGAACGCCACATGGCCCGCCATCAGGTCGTTGAGAAGCGGTCCGGTGCCTTTGTAGGGAATGTGGTTGATGTCGGTCTGCGTCATTAGCTTGAAGAGCTCGCCGGCGAGATGCGTCGAGCTGCCGGCGCCCGAGCTGCCGAAGTTGTACTTCCCGGGATTTGCCTTCAGCTTGCCGATGAGGTCCTGCAATGAGTCGGCAGTCGCCGGATGCGCCACCAGCACATTCGGGAAGGTCGCTACGAGCGTGACGGGGGCAAAGTCCGTCAGGTGGTTGTACGGCAGCTTAGGGTTGATCGCCGGCCCGACGGCGTGCGTCGAGGTGGTACCCATCAGGATCGTGTGACCGTCGGGCGCGGCGCGCGCCACCGCTTCCGAGCCGATGGCACCGGCGGCGCCGGCGCGATTTTCGACCACCACGGGCGCCTTCCACGCCTCGCTCATCTTCGCCCCGACGATGCGCGCGATGATGTCCGTCGCCCCGCCCGGCGGAAAGGGAACGATCCAGCGCACGGGCTTCGACGGAAACGATTGCGCGGCTGCCGTGGCGGCAACGAACCAGAGAAGCAGCAAGGCTTTTTTCATAGCGTCCTCGTCAATGCCCGCTCGAGCAGCGCCCCCGCCAGTGAGCGTCGGTAGGCGGCGCTCGCGTGGAGATCCGTTGGGGCGTCGTCGAGTGCCCGTTCCAGTGCATGCGCTGCTGCTTGGACGATGCTTTCTTTCAAGGTGTTGCCGTTTACTGCGGCTTCCGCATCGCGCACGCGGTGCGGCCGGGTGCAGGCGCCGATCACGCCGATATGCGTATTGGCGGCGCGGCCGTTGCCATCGAGGTCGTAGTACACCGCGACGCCAGCGAGCGCGAAGTCGCCGCGCCGGCGAGCGAACTCCTCGAATGCCCAGCGGCGATTGGGCGGCCAGCTCGGCAGGCGCACTTCGACGATCAGCTCGTCGTCGCGCAGCGTGGTGGAGAGCGCGCCGGTGAAAAAGTCGCCGGCGGCGATGGTGCGCGCTCCGCGCGATCCGTTGAGGAGGATCTGAGCGTCGCAGGTCACCACGACGCCGGGCATCTCGGCCGCGGGGTCCGCGTGCGCGAGGCTGCCGCCGACGGTGCCGCGATTGCGGACCTGGTAGTGCGCCACATGCGAGATCGCCTCGACGAGCAGCGGGTGCGCCTTTGCGAGCCCGTCGTGATCCTCGATGTCGCGCCAGCGCACCCGGGCGCCGAGACGCACTCCAGCGGCGTCGATGGCGATGCGCTCGAGCTCGCGCACGTTGCCGAGGTCGACGAGCATCGGCGGCGTGGCGAGGCGATACGCCATCGTCGGAATCAAGCTCTGGCCACCGGCGAGCGCTTTCGCGCCGGGATTGGCGGCGAGGAGATCGAGCGCCTCGCGCAATGTCGCCGGCGCGGCGTAGTCGAAGGGGGGAAGCTTCATTACTCGGGCTTGAGGTTGGCGGTTCGCACCACCTTCAGCCAGCGCTCGATATCGGCGCGCTGGAATGCAGCGAGCTCCTCCGAGCTCGAGCCGATCGGCGTCGTGCCGAGGCCTTGCAGCCGCTCGCGCAGATCCGTCCCGGTCACCGCCTTGTGGATTTCGCCGGACAGCTTTTGCGTCACCGCTTCCGGCATCCCGGCAGGGCCGAAGATGGCGTACCACGACGTGACGTCGAAGCCCGGATAGCCGGCTTCGGCGACCGTCGGCAGATCGATGCCGGGCACGCGCTTCGGCGTCGCGAGCGCGAGCGCCTTGAGCTTGCCGCTCTTCACGTGCGGCTCGGCCGCCGTGTACTCGACCGAAATGAAATCCAGGTTGCCCGCCATCAGATCGGCGAGCGCAGGCCCCGAGCCTTTGTAAGGGACGTGGACCGCTTGGATGCCGGAAAGCGACTTGAAGAGCTCGGCGGCCAGATGGTGCGGCGAGCCGTTGCCGGCGGAGCCGAAATTGAGGGAGCGCTGCTTGCCGAGCTGCACCAGCTCCTTCACCGAGTTCACGCCGAGCTTCGGATTCACGATCAGCGCGTGCGGAATCGTCGCCACCAGGCTCACCGGCGTGAAGTCCTTTACCGCGTCGTACGGCAGGCTCTTCGGATTGAACGCGGGATTGATGCCGTGCGTGGTCGTCGCGCCGAGAAGAAGCGTGTAGCCGTCGGGCGGCGATTTAGCGACCGCCTCCGAGCCGATCGCGCCCGAGGCGCCGGCCTTGTTCTCGACCACCACCGGCTGGCCGAGGCTGTCGGAGAGCTTCGCGCCGACGCCGCGCGCGATGAGATCGAGAGCGCCGCCGGGCGCGAATGGCGCGATGAGACGGATCGGCTTGGTCGGGTACGGCTGCGCCCAGGCGCCCTGCGCGATGAGGAGAGTGAGAATCAAAAGCCGGCGCATTTCAGCCCTTCAGGTGCGCGTCGCGCCGCTTGTAGAGCGAGTCGTCCGCGTAGCCCATCGTCTCGGGGCGCGCGCGGCCGAGCATGACCTGGAAGTACACCGGCTCCAGGCTCTCGTTGATGTAGCCGTGGATCACACCCGGCGGGCAGGCGATGCATTCCCACGGCCCGAGCTTGATGTCGATCCGCCGGCCGCTCTCGTCCTGGACGAAGGCGGTTAGGTAGCCCTGCAGGACGAAGAACACCTCCTCCACCTCGTGCGTGTGCGCGGCGTTTCCCTGCCCGGGCTCGACGTACATGATCGAGAGCGTGAAGCCGCGCGGCGGGATGGCGTGCATATCGCCGTGCTTGCCGGAGCCGCCGGCGCCGATGAAGCGGTGCTGCGCCCGCTTGTAGCCCTCGACCTTGGCGTCTTCGAACGCGGCCCAGTCGGCCTTGCGGTCGCGGAAGCGAGCGACGTATTTCTGCGCGATCTCCTCGAGCGGCATGTCGACCAGCTCGGGTGGGCGCGCGTGGCGCGCGACGGTGTTCATGATGAGATCTCCTTCGGATTCATTGTGCCTTGATGCCGGAGATGCGGGCGACCCGTTCCGCATTGTCGATCTCGGCGCGGACGAATTTCGAAAACTCGGCGGGCGTCATCGCCGCCGGCTCGGCGCCGAGGCGCGCGAAGCGCTCGCGCACGTCGGGCGACGCCACGACCTGCGCGAGGTCGCGGGCGATCTTCTCGGCGATCGGCGCCGGTGTCCCCGCAGGCGCCCAGAGGCCGTTCCAGAACGTGTACTCGAAGCCGGGCAGCGCGGTCTCCGCAACGGTAGGCACCTCCGGCAGGAGGCTGGTGCGCTGCGCCGAGCTGACCGCCAGCACGCGCACGCGCCCGTCGCGGATGAAGGGCAGGGCGAGCGTGAGCGTGTTGAACGTGAAGCTCAGCCGGCCGGCCGCCGTGTCGTTGATTGCGTCCACGCCGCCCTTGTAGGGAATGTGCAGCACTTCGATGCCGGCGGCGATGCGGAACAGCTCCGCGTTGAAGTGCCCGCCACTGCCGATGCCCGCCGAGCCGTAGGTGATCTCGCCCGGCTTCGCTTTCGCGGCCGCGATGAGGTCGCGCGCGCTTTTGTAGGGCGATGATGGATTGACGACCAAGACCTGCGGCTGACTCCCCAGGTGGGCGACGGCGACGAAGTCCTTGTACGGATCGTACGGCAGCGAGGGGTTGATGGCGGCGTTGATCGCGTAGCCGGACGAATGCACGAGCAGCACGCTGCCGTCGGCGGGCGATCGAGCCACCGCAATTGCCGCGAGCGAGCCGCCGGCGCCGGTGCGGTTCTCGACCACGACGGGCTGGCCCCACAGCTCGGCGAGCTTTGGCATCAGCGTGCGGGCGATGATGTCGGTGACACCGCCCGGACTGAAGGCGACGATTACGCGCACCGGTTTGGACGGATAGGTCTGCGCGTACGCGGACGAGATCGCGAGGACGGCGAGGAGGCACAGGATGCGCATGACCGAAGTGTAGAATCGGCCGCTTTCGTTCCACAGCCGGTTTTTCAAAAAATGCTCGCACCTAACCTGCTCGCCCAGTCGGATCCCGAGCTCTGGGATGCCATTCGCCTCGAGAACCAGCGCCAGGAAGACCACGTGGAGCTGATCGCCTCGGAAAACTACGTCAGCCGCCAGGTGCTGCTCGCCCAAGGCAGCCAACTCACCAACAAGTACGCCGAGGGCTATCCGGGCCGGCGCTACTACGGCGGCTGCGAGTACGTCGACATCGCGGAAACCATCGCCATCGAGCGCGCGAAAAAGCTCTTCGGCGCGCCGTGGGCCAACGTGCAGCCGCATTCCGGCTCGCAGGCGAACCAGGCCGTATATACCGCGCTGCTGAAGCCGGGCGACACGATCCTCGGCCTGTCGCTCGCCATGGGCGGCCATCTCACGCACGGCTCGCCCGTCAATCTGTCGGGCAAGCTGTATCGCGTGGTGTCGTACGGCCTGACCGAAAAGGAAGAGATCAACTACGACGCGGCCGAGCGCATCGCGATGCAGGAAAAACCGAAGCTGATCGTCACCGGCGCTTCGGCCTACGCCCTCGCCATCGACTGGAAGCGCTTCCGCCAGATCGCCGACAAATGCGGCGCGCTGCTGATGGCCGACATCGCGCATTACGCGGGACTCATCGCCGCCGGGCTTTATCCGTCGCCGATCGGCATCGCAGACTTCGTCACCACCACCACCCACAAGACGCTGCGCGGGCCGCGCGGCTGCATGATCTTCGGCCTCGCGGAGCAGGAGAAGGCGATCAACAGCGCCATCTTCCCTGGGCTGCAGGGCGGGCCGCTCATGCACGTGATCGCAGCCAAGGCGGTGGCGCTCGGCGAGGCGCTGAAGCCGGAATTCAAGACCTACCAGAGCCACGTGCTCGACAATGGGAGGACGATGGCGAAGGTGCTCGCCGAGCGCGGGCTGCGCATCGTTTCGGGCCGCACCGATTGCCACATGTTCCTCGTCGACCTGCAGCCGAAGCGCATCACCGGCAAGGACGCCGAGGCCGCGCTCGGCCGCGCGCACATCACCGTCAACAAGAACGCGATTCCGAACGATCCGCAGAAGCCGATGGTGACGAGCGGCATTCGCCTCGGCTCGCCGGCGATGACCACGCGCGGCTTTGGGCGAGCGGAAGCGGAGCAACTGGCCCATCTCATCGCTGATGTGCTCGACAAGCCATCGGACGACGCGAACCTCGAGCGCGTGGCTGGCAAGGTGAAGGCGCTTTGCGCCCGCTACCCCGTCTACCCCTGACCTAGGGCGGGCTTCGCCCGCGGGGGATATACTTGGCGAAACAAACGGTTATAACTCGCCATGAAATGTCCCTTCTGCGGCTCCGAGGAAACCCAGGTGATCGATACCCGGGCAAACCTCGAAGCGAACACTACGCGGCGCCGCAGAAAGTGCGCGAGCTGCGAGAAGCGCTTCACCACCTACGAGCGCGTCGACCTGAAGATGCCGCGGCTGGTGAAGAAGGACGGCAGCCGCACCGACTTCGACCGCGAGAAGCTGATGGGAAGCATGATGCTTGCCCTGCGAAAGCGTCCGGTGGCGACCGACCAGATCGAGGAGGCGGTCGATCGCGTCATCGAGCGGCTGCGTTCGCTCGGCGAGCGCGAGGTCCCCACCACTCGCGTCGGCGACTTCGTGATGCGCGAGCTCGCCCGGCTCGACAAGATCGCCTACATCCGCTTCGCGTCGGTGTATCGCAACTTCGAGACGCCGGAAGAATTCCGCGAGGCGGTGCAGGAAGTGAAAGCCGCCCGCCCCAAACGTCGCAAGTAAGTTCTCGGTGAGCTTCTCGCCGTTCGACCACGCCATGATGCGGCGGGCGCTCGACCGTGCCGCCAAGGGACTGTGGACCACCACGCCGAACCCGCGCGTGGGCTGCGTCGTCACCCGGCGCGACGAAGTGATCGGCGAAGGCTGGCACGACAGGGCAGGCGGTCCGCACGCCGAGGTGCGCGCGCTCGATAGCGTGAACGCCGAAGGCGCGACGGTCTACGTCACGCTCGAGCCGTGCAGTCACCAAGGGCGCACGCCGCCCTGCGTCGATCTGCTGGTGAAGAAGAAGGTCAAGCGCGTCGTCGCCGCCATGCTCGACCCCAACCCCCAGGCCGGTGCCGGCGGCGAGCGCCTGCGCACGGCGGGCATCGCGTTCGAGCACGGTTTGCTGAAGGACGAGGCGCGAGAGCTGAATATCGGCTTCGTCTCGAGAATGGCGCGCCGCCGCCCCTGGGTGCGCCTCAAGGTTGCCGCGACGCTCGACGGCCGTACCGCACTCGAGGACGGTCGCTCACAGTGGATCACGGGACCCGAGGCGCGGCGCGATGGTCACGAGTGGCGCGCGCGCGCCTGCGCCATCCTCACCGGCATTGGTACCGTCAAGGCCGACAATCCGCAGCTCACGGTGCGTGAAGTCCAGACGCCGCGCCAGCCGCTTCGCGTGGTGGTGGATAGCCGCCTAGAGACGCCGCACGACGCGCGCATCCTGCAGGGCGAGCGTGTCCTGGTATTCGCCGCTCGCGAAGGCTCGGTGCCGAACGCAGACGTCGTCGTCTTGCCGAATGCGAAAAACAAAGTCGAGCTGCCGCGCATGCTCGAGGCGCTCGCCGAGCGCGGTATCAACGAGCTGCACGTGGAAGCCGGATTGCGGCTGAATGGCTCGCTGGTTCGCGAAGGCTGCGTCGACGAGTTCCTTGTCTATCTCAATCCCAGCTTCCTCGGCGACACCGCACAGGGGATGCTCGATCTGCCGGCCCCCGCCTCGCTGGACGCGCGGCTCAAGCTGCGCGTGCTGTCGACGACCTCGCTAGGCGCTGACATCAGGCTGGTGGCGCGTCCCGCATAGCACAGCTCGAAGGAGCTCGATCGCGAGGCGGGCGCTGCGCCCCGAAGGATCGCGGCGTGGGCTGTATTCGACCAGCTCGACGGCGGCAAGGTCGCTGCGCCCGCCGATCCTCTGCAGGGCGCGCGTCAGGTCTGCGCCGGACACGCCACCGGGAACCGGTGTTCCGACGCCGGGCGCCTCCTCGGGCGATACCACGTCCAGATCGACAGTGATGCCGAAGGCCGAGGTGCCGCCGGTCGCTATGGCGAGCGCGTCGGCAAACACTGCATCGAGGCCGCGCTTCGTTACCTCCTCCATGTAGAAAATGCGCACGCCGAGGCGCTCGAGCCGCTCGCGCTCCTCGGGCTCGAAGCTGCGCACGCCGACGAGGGCGACGTGCTGCGGCTCGATCACTCCGGTCGCGAGGCCGTACAGCGGGTCGTCGTCCTGGCCGAGCAGCCACGCGAGCGGCATGCCGTGCAGCCGCCCGGTGTGGCTGGTGCGTGGCGTATGAGCGTCCATGTGCGCATCGATCCAGACAAGGCCCAGCGCGCCTTTAACCGCGCGCGCGACGCCGGTCCACGTGCCACCGGCGCAGCTATGGTCGCCGCCCAGCACGCACGGCAAGCGGCCATGGACGAGCGCATCCGCGACCGCGGCGGCGAGAAGGCCGCACAGC
>Ga0136846_1228047_pt1 | contig 11956 bp, 10 predicted proteins | sample HopSoiMetagenom2_FD_96841 | JGI IMG/M metagenome (GOLD analysis project Ga0136846, IMG submission 96841) | Grasslands soil microbial communities from Hopland, California, USA - 2 Assembly 2016 (version 4) | ecosystem: Environmental > Terrestrial > Soil > Grasslands | place: USA: Hopland... | reverse complement strand
TTCCCGTTACCGTGCAGCGCCTCATCCTGGCGTTCACGACAGGTCTCTTTCTCGCCTGTGCCGCTCATGTGAGTGCACAGGGGGATACGATTCCACTCAGCTCGATCGAGCAGTAGCAGTCGTCCCGCGTTGGACCGATGATGGCGGCGTCACGCTTCGCGTAGCGCCGCCATCGGTGTTTCCCGGAACACGTCGCGCCCGGTGAGCATGCCGATCGAGACGGACACGCCGATCATCGCGAGCGCGACGCCGAGCGCCGGCAGTGCAGCCGGCACGAAGGGCTGCTTGAAGACGAAGTGCATCAGTCCCCATGCGCCGCCGATGCTCAGCACGATGCCGACGATGCTTCCCAGTGCGCCGAGCAGCAGATACTCGGACAGCATGATGCGACCGACCTGACGTCGCGTCGCGCCGAGGACCTTGAGCAGCACTCCCTCGCGCAGCCGCTCGCGTCGAGTTGCGCTCACGGCGCTGAACAGGACGGGCACGCCGAGCGCGAGGCTGAGGCCCGCGAGGAAGCGGATGGCCGCGGTGACGCGGTCGAGCACGCGACCCACGGTCTGCTGGATCAGAGTGAGGTCGAGGCTCGAGACGTTCGGAAATCTCGCGACGACATCACGCTGCAGACGCGCGACGGCGTTCGGGCCGCGAACGTCGGCGAGAAGCACGAACTGCTTCGGCGCATCCTCGATCGCGCGGCGCTCGAACACGACGAAGAAGTTGGGCTCGAAGCGCGTCCAGTTCACCTCGCGGAAGCTCGTGACGCGCGTAGGGATCCGGACTCCCTGCACGTCCCACGTGATGGTGTCTCCGATCGCGAGCTTCAGATCCTCCGCCACTCCCTTGTCGACGGAGACGGCTGGCAGAGAGCCCACGGGTGTGCCGCCGGTGTGGAACTTCCCAGCGGTGACGCGGTCGAGCACACGGCTGACCGTCTGCTGGATCAGGGTGAGGTCGAGGCTCGAGACGTTCGGAAAGCGCGACACGACGTCACGCTGCAGCCGCGCGACGGCATTGGGGCCGCGCACGTCGGCGAGGAGAACGAACTGCTTCGGCGCATCCGCGATGGCGCGGCGCTCGAACACGACGAAGAAGTTGGGCTCGAAGCGCGTCCAGTTCACCTCGCGGAAGCTCGTGACGCGCGTGGGGACGTGCACGCCCTGCACGTCCCACACGATCGTGTCGCCGATGGCGAGCTTGAGATCGTCGGCGACCCCCTTGTCGACGGACACCGCGGGCAAGGTGGACGCGGGAGTGCCGCCGGTGTGGAACTTCCCCGCGACGACGCGCTCCGAGGGGACGATCTCGTTGCGGAAGGTGGAGCGGAACTCGCGGCGCATCGCCCAGCCGGCACGGCGGCGGCCGCGCGTCGTATCGCCGATGATGTTCGTCGAGGCGACACCGTTGATGGCAGCGATCTTCATCGGCACGATCGGCGTGCGCTGCACGACCGAGTAGCCGTCCGCGCGGATCAGCGAGTCGAGCGGTGCACCCTGGTCGTCCTGCACGTCGAAGAACACGACGTTCGCGCGCGAGGCATCGACCTTCACCGAGACGGTGCGCAGCAGGTTCCGCTGCACCTGGTACACGGTGCTCATGAGGAAGACGCCGAAGCCGAGCGCCAGCACCACGGCGCGCGTCTGGTTTCCGGGGCGGTACAGGCTCGCGATGCCCTGGCGCAGGACGAACGGCCAGTGTGGCCGCACCGCACGACGGGCGAGCGCGCTCATCGCGGATGCCGCCGCGAAGAGGAGCCCGATGGCGACAGCGATGGCGACGGAGAAGCCGAGGCCCTGGCGCGGGTTCTCGGCGCGCGCGACACCGAGGCCGACGATGCTCAGGACGATCCCGAGGGCGACGAGCACGCGCACCGGATCGAATGACGCGCCGCGGAGCGCATCGACGTCGCTCTCGCGCCGGAGCGTCTGCAGCGGGCTGACGTTGCGCAGCGCGACGAGCGGGCGGAGCGCGAACACGAGTGCGACCCACAGGCCGACGAGCAATCCCATCCCGACGGCGGTCGGCTCGACGCTGACGGTCACGTCGACGGGAAGGAAGTCGGCCAGCACGTTGGGGAGCCCGAGCTGCAGCACCATGCCGAGCAGCGCGCCGGCGGCCGCGCCGACGAGCCCCATCGCCGCGGCCTGCAGCAGATAGATCGCGAGCACCTGGCCGCTCGTCGCGCCGAGACAGCGCAGAATGGCCACGGTGTCGATCTTCCGCATGACGAAGGCGTTCACGCCGCTCGCCACTCCGATGCCGCCGAGCAGAAGGGCGACGAGGCCGATCACGCCGAGGAAATCGCGGAGCTGATCGATCGCCTCGGTGAGGTTGAACTCCGTCTGCGCCGCGGTGCGATAGCGGACCTGTGCTTCCTCGAGGCGGCTCTTGAAGCGGTAGATGAAGCGCTGCGGCGGGAGCTGAGGCGTGAGCTTGAGGACCGTCTCGTGCTCGACGCGACTGCCGAAGAGCAGCAGCGAGGTCTCCTTCAGGTAGCGCTCGGGGATGTAGATGCGCGGACCGATCGCGGACGTGACGGCCACGTCACCGGGCACGTTGACGAGCGTGCCGAGGATGATGAAGCGCGCGAAGCCCAGGGTGAGCGTATCACCGATGTGGGCATCGAGCGCGACGAGCAGCGACGGATCGACGAGCGCGTAGCGCCCTTGCTGGAGACGGCCCCACTGATTCGCCGGCGACGTCGTGATCTCGCCGTAGAGCGGATAGCGCTCCGTCACCGCCCGCACCTGCGCGAGCCGCGTGTGACCGGTGCGCTCGACCAGCGCCATCGAGCCGAAGGTGGAGACCTGCGCGAGCCCGACGCCCTCGCGGTTCAGCGAGTCGAGGGCGTAGATGACGGACTTCGGGTAGTTCGGCAGGCGCGTGGTGAGCGAGATGTCGCCGCCGAGCAGGGCGCGGGCCTGCTCGCGAACGCTGCGCTGGGTGTTGCTCGCGAACGAGTCGATGGCGACGAGCGCCGCCACGCCGAGCGAGATGGACGACATGTACAGCAGGAGGCGCCGGCGCGCGGTGCGGCTCTCGCGCCAGGCGAGATGAAAGAGCTGTGTCGTCCGGACCGCCATGGGTCAGTCCTCGAGCGCGGCGGCCGCCGCGACGGCGTCGTTCGACAGGTCGCCGCGCGGCCCGCTCGGCGCGTCGCTCACGACGACGCCGTCGGCGAGCCGGATGATGCGCTGCGCGCGGCGCGCGAGCCCGAGGTCGTGCGTGACGAGGACGATCGTCGTGCCCGATTCGCGGTTGAGCGTCTCGAGCAGCTCGACGATGTGCGCACCGGTCTCGCTGTCGAGGTTGCCCGTGGGCTCGTCGGCGAAGAGGAGGCGCGGCGAGTTGCTGAACGCGCGCGCGATGGCGACGCGCTGCTGCTCCCCGCCCGAGAGCTGATTGGGAAAGTGGTGCGCCCGATCGCCGAGGCCGACGCGGGCGAGCAGCTCGCGGGCGCGCGCCGGCGCGCCGTCGTCGCCGCGCAGCTCGAGGGGGACCTGCACGTTCTCGAGCGCGGTGAGCGTCGGAATGAGCTGGAAGCTCTGGAAGACGAAGCCGACCTTCGCGCCGCGAAGCTGGGCGCGGCGGTCCTCGCTGAGCTTCCCGAGATCGTCATTGTCCATGATCACGCTGCCGCGCGACGGCACGTCGAGGCCGGCAAGCAGGCCGAGGAGGGTCGTCTTTCCGCTGCCCGAGGGGCCGACAATGGCGACGAAGGCTCCCTCCGGGATCGTGAAGCTCACGTCGCGGAGCACGGCGATCCGGTGGTCCCCGGACTGGTATTCCTTCGTCAACTGGCGAGCTTCAAGCATGCGGTCTCACAGAGTGATGGGCGCGCTGCTGGCCAGCGCCATGGCGATCTCGTGCACGCGCTCCGACGGTGCGGCGGGGCGTCGTGATTCGACGGCCGGAACAAAGCCGGCCACAACGGAAGAAAATCCCGTGCGCAGCGCTTCGGGAGCGCCTTCGGCCGGCGGGAACGCCGCGCCGGAAGCGCGACGCACCATCCTGTTCCTCGGCACTTCGCTGACGGCGGGGCTGGGACTCGATCCCGACAGCGCGTATCCGCAGCGGATCCAGCGGAAGATCGACGCTGCCGGGCTCCCGTACCAGGTCGTGAACGCCGGGGTGAGTGGGGAGACATCGGCCGGGCTGCTGCGCCGTCTCGACTGGGTGCTCAAGCGTCCGGCAGACGTGGTGGTCGTGGAGACGGGAGCGAACGACGGCCTGCGCGGGCTGCCGATCACGGCGACGAGCGCGACGATCGGGAACGTGCTGGATCGCATCCGGCGCGATCGTCCCGCCGCCGCGTTGCTGCTCGTCCAGATGGAGGCGCCGCCGAACATGGGGCAGGAGTATACGCGCGCCTTTCACGCGATGTTCCCCACGCTGGCGAAGGAGCACGGGGCGACGCTGATGCCTTTCCTGCTCGACAGCGTGGCGGGTCGGACGAGCCTGAATCAGAGTGACGGGATCCACCCGAACAACGCCGGTGAGGCGATCGTGGCGAACAACGTGTGGCGCGCCCTTCAGCCCATGCTGCCGAACCGAAACTAGAAGAGTCTGCGCGCTCGCGGATCAGTGCGTGGCGAGCGCGCTTCCGGAGAGCAGCAGCGCGAACCAGAGCACCGCCATCGTCCAGGCGCTCACGCGCCGATGCCGCCAGCGATCGTCCTGTCGCCGCGCACTCGTGTCGTCCTCGCGGAGCAGGCGCGCGTCGAGACGCGACGCGAGCCTGAAGTTGGCGAGCAGCAGGGCGACGAGGAGCATCTTCGTCCAGAAGACGGGCGACGCGGCGAACGCCTCGAGGTCGGCGAGGAAAAGCAGGATGCCGCAGACCACCGCGACGGTGAGCGCGATGCCGATCGCGCGGCGCGACGGCGACGCGACGCGCAGATAGCGCCGACGCTCCGCATCGTCGGCGGGATCGAGACGCAGTGCGCTCGCTTCGGTGGAGAAGGTCAACGCGGCGGCGACGACGAGGCCCGCCACATGACCGAACAACACGAGCGTGGCGACGATCGTCGAATGCGCGTACAGCTTCTGCCACGGCTCAGCGAGCGCGTCCACCGTCGCGAGGTCGGGGACGAGCTGCCACAGTCGCACAGACATCGGTCCAGGAAGGGATGACATAGAAGACGCTCCGGCTCGGCCCGATTATTCCCGACGGATCGAGGAGAGGACGGATGGAATACTCCGATGCATCGCACCGTCTCCGCTCTCGAATCGGTCGCGCCGCTTGGTGCGATGCGATGAACTTCCTCACATCCGTCGAGGCAGCATATGCCAGCTCAACCGTCGCCTTCGCGCGCGCTCGTCGCGTCGGCCGCTCTCATGGCAGCAATCGTCGTCAGCGCCACCGCGCTCGCGTGCGGCTCGGACAGCAAGATCGTCACACCGACCAGCGTGTCGTTCGGCGCCACGCTGAACGGTGCCGGAGAGTTCCCGGCCAAGAACGTCCCCGGTGTGGGAACGGCACTCATCGTCAAGACGGCAGGGGTCTACACCTACACGATCAACTTCTCGGGAATGTCCGGCCCGGTCGTCGCAGGGCACATCCACGGGCCGGCCGCGGCGGGGGCGAACGCCAACGTCATCGTTCCATTCAACACGACGGGCGCAGGGACGAGCGGGACGATCACGGGCACGTTCACGTCGACGAACACGGCGACGATCTCGACCGATTCGCTCGACGTGCTGATGCGGACGGGCAATGCCTACGTCAATCTGCACACCGCGGCGAATCCGGGGGGCGAGATTCGCGGGCAGCTGCTTCAGCAGCCGTAGTCGAACGACTCAGCCGGCGCGCTCGATCACCGTGAGCAGCGCGCCGGCCGAGGCAGGGCGGCGCTCCGATTCAGGCGCGATCATGCGTGCGATGAGGTCGCGCAGGAGCGGCGCGACGACGTTGCGTGACGGGCGTGACGGCTGCAGCACATCGGCACCTGCGGTCTCGGTGCCGCCGAGCTTCTGCGCGAGGAACGCGAGTGGAGAGTCGGTGCGGAAGGGGGTGGCGCCCGTGACGCACTCGTAGAGCACGACGCCCGCCGCGTAGAGGTCCGCGGTCGCGCTGGGTGCCTCGCCGATGAGTTGTTCGGGCGACATGTACTCGGGCGCGCCGACCGTGGCGCCGGCGAGCTGCGGCGCACGCGATGTGAGCTCCGGCCCGGAGCCCGCCACGTGTTCGCGAATCCGCCGCTCGACGGCAGCGAGGGCGAAATCGCCGACGCGCAGCACGCCGTCGTAGCCGAGATGGATCTGCCGCGGCGTCAGCCGGCCATGGACGACATGCTCCGCTTCGGCCGCAGCCAACGCGCGGCAGAGCTGCTTGGCGATCGTCAGCACGACGTCGTCGGCGAGTGGACCGGTATCGCGAATGAGCGCGGCGAGCGACAGTCCGTCGACGTACTCCATCGTCACGAAGGGGATGCCCCCCTCTTCGCCGACGTCGTACATGCGGACAACGTTCCGGTGGACGAGGCGCATTGCCGCACTCAGCTCGCCACGCAGCGCAGCGACGAGCGCCGCGGGATCACCGCCGACGCGTGCGGGGTGCATGCGCTTGAGCACGACGGTGGCACCGCCGACGCGGTCGCGCGCGCGATACGTCACACCGAGCTCGCCGGCGCCGAGCACCTCTTCGATGCGATATCGCTCGGCGACGACGTCACCGGTGCGGAGCTCGTCCGGCGATGCGGGCGAGGTCGGCGCCGCGGCGCGCGAGGGTGCGCTCGCCGAGCGTCCACCGACGACGCCGAGCCGGTGTACGGCGACGCTCGGCGCAACTGCCACCGCCGCTTCCGCTCCAGCGAGCGTCGCCGCCGTCGCGCCGACCACTGCGGCGAGCAGCTCGCGGTCGCGCAGCTCCGAGGCGAGATCGTGCACGGCCACGCCGAGCGCGCCGAGCGGCGCGGCACCGTGCGCCGGGATCACACCGCCGCTCGCGTAGTCACCCTGCGTCGCGCGCTCGGCAAGCGTGGCCAGTGCCTGCGCGGGACGGCCGAAGCGCGTGGCGGCGACGTACGCGGCGAGCGCGCTCAGTCCGAGGCCGACTATTGCACCGAGTAAAAGGGCGCGGCGCACCTGCGCCAGCTCGGCACTCGCGGCGTCGTGCGCGCTCATGACGACGTAGCCGCCGATCACCTCGCCGCCCGCCGTCGTCACGGCCGCCCCCTGCGTGGCGTAGCGCGTACTGCCGATGATCGCGTGCGAGCGCGGTTGGTCGGAGACGTTGGAGGCGAGATGCTTTCCGAGCGGAGTGGTGAACGAGGTCGCGGCGATGCGTGCGCCCTGCGCATCGCGCACGAAGAACACGATGTCGGCCGACGTAGCCGCCTTCACGTCGCGCGCGAGCAGGGAGTCGACCACCTTCGTGGCGACGAGGGCTCCACTCGGCGCGCTGCCCGGGACGGCGATGGGCACGGCGACCGCCTGGAAGAGCAATGAGTCGCGCGACACGCCGAAGCCATTGGTGACGTGACCCTGGAGCGCGCCGGCGACGAGCGGGACTCCGCTCAGATCCGTGCCGGAGGCGTCGGGCTCGTCGCTCTTGGCGAGCAGCGTGCCTCGCTCGTCGACGACGAATGCCCAATCGGCGTCGAGCTGCGATGTCGCCTCGATCGTCTGGTCGAGGATGTCGTAGCGCAGCGAGTCGGCAAAGTGGGTCGACTGTTGCTGCTGCTGGCGCCGGTCCGCGATGAAGGAGCGGAAGCTCGGCCCCTGCACGAAGACACGGGCTCCCCCCGTCAAGCTCCGCTGCCGACCGGACAGCACCTGCGCCACGAGGTCGGCCGACTGCTCCAGCTCGCGCTGCACCACGGTCTCGGCGTTGCGCTGGACCCAGCGCGACAGCAGGACGAAGACCAGTGTGAGCACGAGCAGCACGAGCGCGACGCCGCTCGCGAACACCTGGAGGGGCAGCGCGGCGGAGCGAGGGAGCGAAAGGCGCGCGGGGAGGGGGAGCCGCATCAGTAACGATCCGCCCGCGTGGCGGCGTAGGGCAAGCCGAACTTGTTCAGGTGCGGCGCCGCGACGTACGCGCGCGCGTCGAGCACGACGTGCTGGCCGGGGAGCCCGGTCGCGGGCACCACGATCTCACGCGTCACGGGTCCGCCCGCGTGCTCGTGCCATGCATGAAGTACGTACGTGCCGGCGGGCACGTTGGCGATCATGAAGCGCCCGTCGGCAGCGACGGTGGCCACGTACGGGTTCGGCACGGCGATGACGAAGCTCACCATGCGCGAGTGGATGTTGCAATAGATGGGGTAAATACCAGGCCGTGCGAACGTCTGGGACCTGCTGACGCCCCGTCGGTACAGACTGAGGTCGAACGGGCCGGCTTCGGCGTTGGAGAACACGTTGTGGCTGAACGGATCCTGATTGGGAAACGCGACGCTGCCGCCGGCGAGGATCGTGCGCACGTGGGGCACGAACTCGCGGCCCGTCATGGCGATCGTCGTCTGGCGGAGCATTGGGCGCGGCGCTCCCTGCGGCTCGACGCGCCCGCGCGCCTCGAGAAAGACCACCGCGGTTCCCGGGTCGCTCCGGTCGGCGCCCTGCCGCTCGATGAGGGAGATCTGGCCGCTCACGTCGCCCTGCGCTCCCGCGACCGCGGTGATGCACAGCAGCGCCGCGAACGCCGCGAGGATGTGTGCGGCGCCTCTCCGATTGCGAACCTCAGAGCTCAAAGCCGATCCCGAGGTTGAGCTGACGCACGTGGCCCGTCGCGCCCGTGTCGTACTTCGTCGCCACGCCGCGCCACTCGAGGCCGACGAAGAATGGCTCCGACGGGCGCCAGAGCAGGTACGTGGAGCAGACGGTGTTGCGCGTACGGACGGGACGGTCGGCGAGGTCCACCACGTCGAGCCCGCAGCCCGCGCCGCCGAGCAGGGTGGAGAGGAACTGCGCGTTGAGCTGTCCCCACCCCGCCTGGTCGTTGATCGGTGGGCCGAGAGGCTCGTTGCCGATTGGCTTGCCGAACGCCTGGTTGATGCCCCCGCCACCGAGCCCGCGCACGAGGCGCCCCGCGTACCACTCGCCGCGCAGCTCGACACGCGGCGTGAACGAGATGCGCCAGTCGGCGGTGACGGCATTGCTGTTCTGGAGCGGCGCGTCGCCCACCGCCACCCAGCCGTGATGGACGCCGACGCCGATCTCGCCGCCGCCATCGCCGATCGCGACATCGGTGCCGCCGGCCGACGTCGTGTCGCCCCACCGCGCACTGAGACGCCCCTCGAACGCGGGACGTGCGGCGCGTTCTCCAGCGTCCTCGAGGTCGGGATCGCCGGGGTACTGCGCGCCGGCGAAGGGAGTCATGACGGCGCCCTGCACGACCCATCGCACCGTGGTACGCGCAAGAGGCGTGGTGGCGACGCGCTGGCTCAGGCGGACGGTCGGCAGCCAGTTCCAGAGATTGCCCGATCCGGAGAACTCGGGGATGCCGATCGCCGCGACGCTGATCGGCGTGAGCCGAGAGACGAGGGGCACATCGGAGCCGACCATGAGATCGGTGCGCGACCAGTGGAGCGTCGCGGTGGTGGTGCGGAGCCGTGGCTCGGGGAAGAGCCGGCGATCACCCGGACCATTCGAGACGCCGCCGAAGAAGTCGATCTCCAGGTCGCCGATGAAGCTTCCGCCGAGCACCTGCGAGACCGTCACCACTCCGCCGAGGCGCGTCTGCCGCACGGTGGCGCCGAAGGCCTTCGTCTCCGCCGACGGGTCGGTCGGCGCGAGCGCGACGAGCGGAACGTCGACGCTGTTGGCGCGCCCGCTCGTGTAGAAGGCGTTGGTGATGATCATGCCGGTCAGGTCGAGCTGTAGACGCGACCGGGTGTGCACCGTGGTCTGCGACTCGGTCGCCATCTGCTGGCGCAAGGCGGCGATCGCCGCTTCGGCGCGTGCCAGCCGTGCGGCCAGCGAGTCGGGCGAGAGGGAATCTGGTGCGGCGGGAGCGCTCGGCGGCTGGGCGCTCGGTGCCGGCGTGCTCGGTGCCTGCGTGCTCGGTGCGGGGGCGTTCGGCGCCGTCGGCGTCTGCGCGAACGCGGCGGCCGGCTCGGTTGCCAGTGCCACCGCGATCGCGACGAGGAGCCGTCCGACACGAATGTGCGAAACGCGGGGCAGGCGAAAGTTCAGCGCGTACTCTCCGAGCGCCAGATGGACTGGAGCGACTCCGTGGGGACGTTTCCGACGAGGACGTTGCCCGTCGAGGAGTCCGGCCACGCGACGACCGTGCGGTCGCCGTCGGCCGCGCGAAGCAGGTGATGATCCGCTATAGCAGCCCTGATCGCGGGGTGTTGGAAGAACACATCCTCCGGGACGAGATACTGCACGAGCAGACGATCATCAAGCCGATACGCCAGCACCGCGGCCGGCTCGCCGCGCACGTCGGTGGTCCAGGCGGCGAGCAGGCGGAGGTTCGGGGCGCGCAGCGGCTCGACCGGGAAGGAGACGGCGGCACGCACGGCGTCGAGATCACGCGCGCGGCCGGGCAGGTCGCCGCGGCTGACCCGGGCGTAGTCGTCGACGACGGCGCCGAGCAGCGGGACGTCGTGGACCGGCGCGGCGAGGGCGCGCGTGGAGGGGGTGAAGCGGGACGCCGACCCCGACGTCACGGCGAGGGTGAGCGCGAGGACCGTCGCAACGACCCAGCCCGAGGCGACGAGCCAGAGCATCCGCGGCCCGGGGGTGATCCGCGCGTCGGCAGCGATGCGCGGCGCGGTCGGGACGGGTGCGGCGTCGATGGCGGCGCTGATGCGCGCGCGGAACGCTGGGGACGCCGCGGCGGGCGGCTCCACGGCGAGGCGTGCACGCAGCGTGTGGTGCACCTCGAGGCTGTGACGGCACTCGGCGCAGCCGACGAGATGGGCGTCGATCTGGGCGACGGTCTCCGGCGGGAGCTCGCGGTCCGCGTAGGCCCCGAGCAGCTCACGGAGCACTTCGTGGCGAGACTCGCGCGCGGCCTCTTCGGGCGAGGGCGAGACGGCGCGGTTGGCGAGGCTGGAACGATCGTCGCTCATCGCGGGCCTCCCTGCGCAGTACGGCGTTCCGTGGTGCGAGCATCGGCGGCGACGCCGCCGCGCTCGGCCATGATCGCGCCGGCGAGCAGCTTCCGCCCGCGCGCGATGCGGCTCATCACCGTACCGATCGGTACCCCGACGATCTCGGCGATCTCGACGTACTTGAAGCCATCGATGTCGTGCAGCTCGACGGCGGCGGCGAAGTCTTCCGGGATGGCGCGGAGGCCGCGATGCACCGCCTCGCCGTCGAGGCGGGAGACCACCTCGCTGAAGAGCGCATCGTGCTCGCCGCCGACGAGCTCCTCGTGCGCGTCCTCGAGTCGGGTGATGTAGACCAGCTGTTGCCGGCGCCCGGACTTTTCGCGCATGTCGCTGAGGACCGTGCGGAGGATGCGGTAGAACCAGGGGCGCGCGTTGGCCTCATCGCGGAGGTCGGCGAAGCCGAGCCAGGCGCGGATGCAGGCTTCCTGGACGGCGTCTTCGGCATCGGCGACGGAATCGGTGCGTCGGATGGCGAACGCGAGCAGCCGGTCCAGATGCGGCATCACCACGGCTTCGAAGCGTGCGCGAAGCTCGGCGATGGGGTCGACGGCGGGGGGGCTGGTGGACATGAGCGAGTGTGCGAGGACGGCAATCGATCGGTCCGTCGTCGCCGCAGCCAGTATAGCGTGCGCGGCGACGGTGGGCGATACGGACGGGCGGAAATCCTACTGTAGAGGAGACGGGGTGAGGGGTAGGGTTATTCCGGGAGCGGCCAGGGGTGAGCGGTGAGCGGTCAGCTGAGCCCAGCGGCGAGCGGAGAGCGGCGGGCGGACAGCAGTCAGCTCAGCGGTCAGCTTTGCGGCGAGCGAAAGTGGCGGAGCGGGGGTGCGTTGGAAGGGTATGACGGCGCGTGAGTGCTTTGAGAGGCGCCAGTTGCCGGGGTGGCTTTGGGGCGC
>Ga0136846_1242080_pt1 | contig 11957 bp, 11 predicted proteins | sample HopSoiMetagenom2_FD_96841 | JGI IMG/M metagenome (GOLD analysis project Ga0136846, IMG submission 96841) | Grasslands soil microbial communities from Hopland, California, USA - 2 Assembly 2016 (version 4) | ecosystem: Environmental > Terrestrial > Soil > Grasslands | place: USA: Hopland... | reverse complement strand
TGCGCGTGCTCGCGCCGCTCGACGTACCCGCCGACGTCGTGGTCGTCCGTCGCACCGACGCCGTGGTCGCGTGCGACGCGGACGCCGTCGTGCCGGTCGTCCCGGCGATCGTGGCCTGGCCCGCGAGGTATGGGGCCGGGTCGACCGCCGTGCCGTTCCGGCGGACCTCGAAGTGCACGTGCGGGCCGGTGCAGTTGCCCGTGCACCCGACGTAGCCGATGACCTGTCCCGCCTGGACCTCCTGGTTCACGGAGGCGCCGATCCGCGACATGTGCGCGTAGCACGTCGTCACCCCGCCGGCGTGGCGGACGCACACCATGAGGCCGTAGCCCTGCTCGGTGCCGGCCTGCACGACCGTGCCGCACTGGGCCGCATGGATCGGCGTGCCGGTCGGGGCGGCGATGTCCTCGCCGGCGTGGGTGTGGCCGGATCGGGCGTCGCCGAAGTGGCCGGTCACCGTGCCGTTGACCGGCGCCTGGATCCGCCCGCTCGTGCAGCCGCCGGCGGCCGGGGCGGTCGTGGGCGCCGGGGTCGCCGAGGGCGCCGGCGTCGGTGCCGGCGCCGCGCCCGACCCGGCGGACCCGCTCGATCCGGCCGAGCCGCTCGATCCGGCCGCCCCGCTCGACCCGGCGGAGCCGCTCGACCCGGCGGAGCCGCTCGACCCGACGGCGGACCCGCTCGATCCGACGGCGGACCCGCTCGATCCGGCCGACCCGCTCGACCCGACGGCGGACCCGCTCGATCCGACGGCGGACTCGCTCGACCCCGTCGAGCCGACAGACCCATCGGAGGCTCCCGAGCCGCCGGCCGCCGCCACGCCGGTCCCGTCGGGCGACGCCGCCCCCGAGCCCTGGCCGTCCGAGTCGCCGTCGACGACGAGCCGCAGCGACGCCCGGGTCGGGGCGGCCGACGGCGCGCCCTTCGCGCCGGACTCGTCGTAAAAGAGGACCCGCCCGTTGAACAGCGCCGCCCACGTGCGCGCGTCGACGATGCCGCTGACGCCCAGCCCGTGGGCGCGCTGGAAGCGCTCGACGCCCGCGCGCGTGATCGGCCCGAAGATGCCGTCGGCCGCCACGCCGACCTGGCGCTGGATCGCCACGACGGCGGGGCCGACGTCGCCGAAGCGCAGGAGCTGCATGCGCCCGCCCGTCGCGGCGGCCAGCGACGACAGGTCGAGACCCGAGTCGACGGCGCCCGAGCGGCCGCCCGAGGTTCCGGAGCCGCGCGACGAGCCGCCCGCGAACGCGGGCATCACCGGCGCCGCGACCATCGCGGCGCCGACCGCGAGCGACGTCCCCTTCCGCCGCTGGCGATGGCTGCGGCTCGCCTGCTCCAGCCGCCGGCGCTGGCGCGAGCGCGAGAGCGACTGCTCCCAGAGCTCGAGCGTCGCGAGGTCGCGACCGAGCCGTGGGTACGGGTCGAGGTCGGAGGGCCTGTGGTCCACGACGTACGTCTCCCTTCTTCCGTTGTGCGCCTACGGGGTGAGCTGACGGGCTCGCGCACGGAAGTTGCGCTACGCCGCGGACGCGGCGATTCGCCCCTGCGGCCATGCGGCCGCTTCGGGTCCCCCGCCCGGCGCCCCCTGAACGGCGCCGGTTCGGCATGACGGCACATAACAATCCACGGTCCGGACGGAAGTTGCGGTGCCGCGCCACTAGCCTGCGCGCCCATGGCCATCAGCGGCGAGCAGTCGACCGAGATCGCGGCGAGCCCGGAGGCGGTCTTCGCCGTCGCCTCGGACCTCGAGCACTACCCCGAATGGCAGGACTTCCTCCAGCGGGTCGCCGTCAAAGAGCGCGACGGCGACGGCCGCGCCGTCCTCGTCGAGGCGCAGGCCGACGCGAAGGTCACCGCCCTGCGCCTCGTCCTGCGGGCGAGCAGAAGCGAGCCGACCCGCGTCGCCTGGCGCAGCGAGGGCGGCGACGTCAAGGCGCTCAGCGGCGCCTTCGACCTCTCCCGCGCCGGCGACGGCCGCACGCGCGCTACGTTCGCCCTCGAGGTCGACCCCGGCTTCAAGCTCGGGCTGCTCCTCCGCGGCGGCGTCGGCGAGCGCCTGCGCGACCGCATCCTGAGCGGCATGCTCGACGGCCTGCGCCGCCGGGCCGAGTCGCACTGAGGAGCGCCCGAACGCCGCGTCACCCCTCTGCCGGCGCCGGCGGAGGGATCCCCGCCGGCGGGTCGAGCGGCAGGCGCTGGTCGGCCCGGAACCTCCACCACTCGGCGACCGCGATCTGCGCGGAGGCCGCGACCGGGATCGCGAGAAGCGCGCCCGGCACGCCGAACAGCGTGCTGCCGAACAGCACCGAGACGAGCACGACGAACGGATGCACGTCGAGCGCTCGCTTCTGGATCTGCGGCTGGATGACGTTGTTCTCGATCTGCTGGTAGATCACGGCCCAGATCACCCAGACGATCGTCGCCGTCGGGAAGTGGACGAACACCGTGACGAGGCCGACGATCACCGCGGCGATCGTCGCGCCGACGAGCGGCACGAGGTCGAAGAAGAACACGACGACCGAGAGCGGGGCCGCGAACGGCACGCCGAGGATCTCGAGCACGATGAACGTCGTGAAGCCGGCGATCGTCGCCTGCGCGAGCGCGCCGGCGACGTAGTTGCCGACCGCGACCGCCATCCGGTCGACGACGCGGTCGATCATCGCCGCGCGCTCGGGCGGCTGCAGCGCCGCGGCTCTTCGCAGCCACCCGCGCCCGCCCGCGACCATGAACACGCTCAGCACGAGGATCGTCACGCCGGCGAAGATCGAGTTCACGAGGCCGAGCCCGAGGTCGCGCAGCGTGCCGGCGGCCCCGCCGAGCCGCTGGGGGAGCTTGCGCGCCTCGTTCTCGAGCTGCGTGACGAACCCGTAGTCGTCCTCGAGCCCGCGCAGCGTCTTGTTGCGCTGCACGAAGCGCTGCACGTCGCCGGCGTAGCGCGGCGCGTTGTTGGCGAGGTCGTTGCCGCCCGTGACGACGGGCGGCACGACGATCCCGCCCAGTCCGACCGGCACGAGGAGCAGCGCGATGTACGCGAGGGCGATCGCCGGGCCGCGGCGCCCGATGTGGCGGTGCAGCCAGTTGACCGGGCCGGACATCGCGATCGCGAGGAACATCGCGATCACGATCCATCCGAGCGGCCGGCGCAGCAGGAAGATCAGGTACAGCGACACCACGACGCCGACGACGATGAGGACGTTGCGCACGATCTCGCGCGGCGTTGACTCGGATCCGTGCATGGCGAGCGCTCGGAGTATCGGCACCGCTCCGGACGGCCCCGGCCCGCCGCCGCGCGCACCTCTTCGCCCGCATGGCGGCCCCGGTACGATCAACAGTGAAGAGGAACGACGACACATGACCTTCCTGGGCATCGCGCTGGTGCTGATGGGCGCCGGCCTTCTGGTCGCCGAAGCGCACCTGCCCACGTACGGCGTGCTGGGGGTGGCCGGCGTCGCGTCGCTCGTGCTCGGTGGCGCCATCGCGGTCGACGGCGCCGGTGGCGGCGTCGTGCTCGCCGTCGTCGTCGGGCTCGTCCTCGCGCTCGTCGCCGGAGCCGCGCTCTTCGCCGTGGTCCGCGGCGTCGCGTCCGTCGCGCGCCGGCGGACCCGCACCGGGGCCGAGGGCCTCCTGGGCCAGGTGGGCGAGGTCCGCCACGAGCTCGAGCCGGTCGGCCAGGTGTTCGTGGACGGCGCGCTCTGGCGCGCGCGGCCGTGCGTCACCGAGGAGGAGGAGCACCTCCGCGCCGGCGATCCGGTCGTCGTCGAGCGGGTCCAGGGCCTCACGCTCACCGTCCGCCGCGCCGACCCGTGGGAGGTCGACCGATGACCGCCGTGCTGCTGATCCTCGTCATCCTCGTCGGGCTCGCCGCCACGCTGGTGGCGGCCTCCGTGCGCATCCTGCGCGAGTACGAGCGCGCGGTGGTCTTCCGCCTCGGGCGCCTGCTCGGCCAGAAGGGCCCGGGCATCGTCGTGCTCATCCCCGGCGTCGACCGCATGGTCCGCGTCGACCTGCGGACGGTCACCTTCGACATCCCGCCGCAAGACCTCATCACCCGCGACAACGTCCCGGCGAAGGTCAACGCGGTCACGTACTTCCAGGTCGTCGACCCGATCAGGGCGGTCGTGAAGGTCGAGCGCTACCGCGCCGCGACGTCGCAGATCGCGCAGACCACGCTGCGCTCCGTGCTCGGCAAGGCCGACCTCGACATGCTGCTCTCCGAGCGCGAGCGCCTCAACGAGGCGCTGCAGCAGATCATCGACGAGCAGACCGATCCGTGGGGCATCAAGGTCACGACCGTCGAGATCAAGGACGTCGGCATCCCGCAGGGCATGCAGCGCGCGATGGCCCGTCAGGCCGAGGCCGAGCGCGAGCGCCGCGCGAAGGTGATCAACGCCGAGGGCGAGTTCCAGGCCTCCGAGCGGCTCTTCGACGCCGCACAGATCATGAGCGCGAACCCGACGGCGCTCCAGCTGCGCTACCTGCAGACGCTCCTCGAGCTGGGCTCGAGCCAGGCCTCGACGATCGTCTTCCCGCTGCCGATCGACCTGCTCAAGCCGCTGCTGCAGGCCACGCAGTACGACGGCACCGAGAAGCGGCCGCCGCCGCAGCCGGTCGCCGGCGACGAGAACGGCGGGGCGAGCCTCGAGCCCGCCGGCGATCCCGCCCACGCGCTTGCCGCGCCCGCCGAGGACCGGGGCGACATGGACGCCGTCGAGGCCCAGGTCGACCGCGCCAGGGCGCAGCACGAGCGCACCGAGGCGGAGCTGCCGGAGTGAGCGTCAGGCCGGCGGCGCGACGCAGATGAAGCCGAGCGGCTCGTCGCCGAGCGCCTCGAAGCAGTGCAGCTCGCCGCCGGAGACGTAGACGGCATCGCCCGGGCCGACCTCGTGGACGTCGTCGCCGAGCGTGACGCGCGCCCGGCCGCGCTCGATGACGACCCCGTGGTCGTGCGGATGGCTCTCGCGCGCGGTGCGTCCGCCCGCGGGGACGTGGAAGTAGCGCACGCGGTAATGCGGCGCCCCGTCGGCCGGGCCGATGAGCTCGTGCTTCTCGACGCCGGCGAGCGCCGGGTCGTCGTAGGCCTGCGCGGCGACGCCGTCCCACGCGCGCTCCGCCCGGCGGCGGTGCACCGTTCCCATGGTCCGGTAGGTTCGCACCATGGCGGTCACCAAGATCATCGAGCTCGTCGGCAGCTCGACCGAGAGCTCCGACGACGCGGTGCGCCAGGCGCTGGCCGAGGCGCAGCGGACGTTGCGCAACATCAAGGCGCTCGACGTCGTCTCGACCGGACTGCGCGGCGACGGCCTCGGCGAGTGGCGCGCGCACGTGCGCATCTCGTTCCTGGTCGAGACCGTGGGCGAATAGGCACATCGGTACAACATCGCGGGCAGATCGCGCATGGTCTGAAGCGGCCCTGGGCAAGAACGAGCCCCGTGGCGGGCGCCGTGGGTCCCCGGGCGCAACACCTCTCCCGCGAAGGCGCGGGTCGCGTCGTGACGACGCTTCCTCGCGCGGCGACGTCGCGCGTGCTCGACCGCATCCGCCTGATCGCCCGCACGCTCGAGGACGAGCCCGGCCTCACCTCTCCGGAGCTCGCCGAGCGCGTCGGCTTCGGCCGCCGCCACATGAGCCTTCTGCTGCTGCGCCTCGAGGAGCACGGCATCGTGGTCCACGAGGGCCGGCGCTGGTTCCCCGGGCCGGAGACAGTCGAGCTCATCCGCGGCTGAGCCGCGGGCTGCATCTCAGCCGCCTGCAAGAGATCCTGCAAAGAGCAGGAATCGCCTCATATAGGTTGACGCCCGCTTCGCGCCGAGTCGCCGCGCCCTCCGGGGCCGGGGATCGGGGGAACCACTGCGGCCGGGATCCGGCCGTGGGGCGAATCGCCGCCACCCGGCGGCGTAGCGCTCGGCATGCGCCGGGTGCGAGCCCGACAGCTCACCTCGTAGGCGCGCAGGGACATGACGATGCCGCCACTCACTGCTTCCGCCCGCCGCCGCGCGGGCGCCGCGCTCGCCGTGTGCGCCCTCGCGCTCGCGGCGCCCAGCGGCGCCCTCGCGCTGCCGACCCTCCACCACGGCGACCGCGGCCGCTCGGTCGTCCGCCTGCAGCACGCGCTGCACGTCCACGCCGACGGCGTCTTCGGCCGCGGCACGGTCCGCGCGGTCAAGCGCTTCCAGCGCCGTCACGGCCTCCATGCGGACGGGGTCGTCGGCGCCTCGACGTGGCGCATGCTGCGCCGCAGCATCCACCGCCGCCACCGGGTCGCGCGCAGTGCCGGCTCGTCAGTCCGCGTCGCGACCCGCGGCGCCTCGGTTCGCGTGCTCCAGCGCCGCCTCGGCGTCGCCGCCGACGGCGTGTTCGGCCCGGGCACCGCTCGCGCCGTGAAGCGCTTCCAGCGCCGCCACGGCCTGACCGCCGACGGCGTCGTCGGGCCGGCCACCTGGCGCGCGCTCGGGATCGGCGGGCATCGGCCGGTGCTCAAGCGCGCCCACCTGCGCCACCGGCACCATGCGCGCCGCGCCGGCATCCCGGGTGCGGTGAGCCGCGCGATCGGCGCCGCCAACCGGATCGCCGGGCTGCCCTACCGCTTCGGCGGCGGCCACCGCTCGTTCTCCGACAGGGGCTACGACTGCTCGGGCTCCGTGTCGTACGTCCTGCACGGCGCCGGGCGGCTGTCGAGCCCGCTCGACTCCTCGCAGCTGATGTCGTACGGCGCGCCGGGGCGCGGGCGCTTCATCACGATCTACGCGAACCCCGGCCACGCCTACATGGTCATCCGCGGCCGGCGCTACGACACGACCGGCCAGTCCCAGACCGGCTCGCGCTGGCAGCCCCACGGGCGCTCGAGCGCCGGCTACGTCGTCCGCCATCCGCCCGGCCTGTAGGTCGGGCGGTCGGGCTCAGGGCGCGCTCGCGCGCTCGCGCTCGACGAGCACGCGGCGCAGGATCTTGCCCGACGCCGACTTCGGGATCTCGTCGAGGACCTCGATGCGGCGGACCTGCTTGTACGTCGCCACGCGCGCGGCCACGAACGCCTGGAGCTCGGCGACGTCGAGCTCCGCGCCGCCCGCCGGCACGACGAACGCCTTCGGCACCTCGCCGGCCTGCTCGTCGGGGCTGCCGACGACGGCGGCGTCGGCGACGCCCGGGTGCTCGAGCAGCAGCGCCTCGAGCTCGGCCGGGGCGACCTGGAAGCCCTTGACCTTGATGAGCTCCTTCAGGCGGTCGACGAGGTAGAACCAGCCGTCCTCGTCGGCGTGGCCGATGTCGCCGGTGTGCAGCCAGCCCTCGTCATCGAGCGTGTTCGCGGTCGCCTCGTCGTCGCCGAGATAGCCCTGCATGACCTGCGGCCCGCGGATCCAGACCTCGCCGTCCTCCCCGGGTCCGAGGTCGCGGCCGTCGAGCAGGTCGGCGACCTTGCATTCGGTGCTCGGGATCGGCGGGCCGATCGAGCCCGGCCGGTTCTCCTCGCGCTCGACCGGCACGGCGTGCGTCACGGGGCTCGTCTCGGTCAGGCCGTAGCCCTGGACGACGAGGCAGCCGAGCCGCTCGGCGCACGCGGCCGCGAGCTCGGCGCTGAGCGGCGCGGCGCCCGAGTTGATCCACTTCAGGCTCGACAGGTCGCGCCCCTCGACCGACGGATGCTTGGCGAGCGCGAGGATGATCGGCGGCACGAGGTGGACCTTGGTGACCCGGTGGCGCTCGAGCACGGCGAGGAAGCCGTCGAGGTCGAACCGCGGCATCGTGACGACCGTCGCACCGGTCCGCAGCGCCTGGTTCATGATCACGGTCATGCCGTAGATGTGGAAGAACGGCAGGACGCCGACGACGATGTCGTCCTCGCCGAGCGTCTGCACCGCGCGGATCTGGCAGAGGTTCGCGACGACGTTGCGGTGCGTCAGCATCACGCCCTTCGGCAGGCCGGTCGTGCCGCTCGAGTAGGGCAGGGCGACGAGGTCGCCGGGGTCGGCGGCGTCGGGCAGCGGCGCGCTCGGCTCCGCCGTCAGCAGGTCCTCGAACGCCGTGTCGCCAAGCACGAGGAGGTCATCGGCGCCCGCCTCGCGCGCGCGCTCGGCGAACGGCTCGGCGACGATCGCCAGCGTCGCCCCGGCGTTGCGCAGCTGGAAGCCCATCTCCTCCGCCGTGTACGCGGGATTGACCGTCGTCACGACGGCGCCGAGCGCCGCCACCGCGTGGAACACGACCGCGTACACCGGCGCGTTCGGCGCGCACAGCGCCACGACGTCGCCACGTCCGACGCCGCGGTTGGCGAGGCCGGCCGCGAGCGACCGCACCTGCCGGACGAGCTCGGCGTACGTGAGCGTCTCCCCCGTCGGCCCGTCGATGAGCGCCGGCCGGTCGCCGCGCGACCCGGCCTGCTCGAACACGAACGCCGTCAGCGTCACGTCCGGCACGTCGACGTCGGGGAACGGGCTGCGGAAGATCATGGCCGCCACGGTACCCGCGGGCGGACCGGGCCGTTAACGCGCCGCGCCCGCCGGCGGGAGGGCGCCGGCGGGCGCGCGGGAGTGCGCGTTCGTGTCAGCCCGGATCACCCGGTGAAGCGGGGCCGCACGGCCTGGGCGCACCGCGTGATCGTGATGCGCAGGTTGCGGGTCTGCGTCTGCGACGCGGCGGTGAACTCGACGCGGGCCACGACGCCGTTCGCGCCGCGGCGCAGCGACGCCGTCCGCAGGGAGAGCGTGAACCGCCCGTTGCCGTCGGCCTTCGTGGCGGTCTTGACCTTGTGGCCACGGACGAAGAAGGTCACGCGGCGGATCTGGCGGCCGGTGACGCTCGCCGTGACCGAGCGGGTCGTCGGGCACGCGCGCGGGCCGCGGAACGCGGCGGTGCCCCGCTCCGGGCGGCTCGTCAGCGTGACGCCGGCGACCTGCTGGGCCGGGGCCTGCGAGGTCGCGGTCACGGTCGGCGTGACCGGCGTCGACGGCAGCGTCGGGTTCGACGGCGGGGTCGGCTGGGTCAGCGTCGTCGTGAACGTGTCCTCGTCCGTGACGACCTCGTCGTTCTGGTCCGTCCCCGTGACGTCGGCCACGTTGACCACCGAGGTCTGGCCGGCCGCCGTCTGCACCTGGCAGGTGTAGGTCCACTGGTCGCCCGGGTCGAGCGCGTCCGGCGTCGCGTCGCCGTTGGTGGACTGCCGGGCCGGCGCGGCGTTGCACTTGGCGTCGGTGACGGCGACGGCGGCCGCGGCGAACGACGTCTCGCCGGGATTCGTGACGTCGAGCGTGTAGGTGAGCAGCGCGCCCGCGGTGGCCGTGGCCGGGCCGCTCTTGACGATCTTGATGCCCGGCTGGAGCTTCGTGTTCGTGAACGTGCAGGTCACGGTCTCGCCGGCCGCCGGCGTCACGGTGGCGCTGCGGCCGGCGACGTCGGCTGTGCCGCTCGAGCACGCGATGCCCGTGAGCTTGTAGCCGAGCGCGTGCGCGTCGGCCTCGGTGATCGTGTACGCCCTGCCGGGCTCGACCGAGCGTGTGTCGCTCGCGCCGTCGGCCAGGTCGAACGCCGCGCCGGTCGGGGTCTCGCTGAACGAGAACGCCGTCTTCGGCGTGGCCGTGTCGGCCGGGACGGTGCTCTTGGCGACGACGATCCTCGCCTTGCGCACGTTCGTGATCGTGCAGACGACGGCGTCGTTCTGGCCGACCGGGACGTTGACGTCGCCCGAGCCCTCGGCCACGACGGTCGCGCCCTTGACGCACTTCGTGGAGCGAACGTAGTCGCCGAGGTTGGCGCCGTACTCGCCGACGGTGTGCGTGCCGGTCGGGACCGTCGCCGAGCCGGAGCCGCCATCGCCGACCTGGGAGGCGACGTTCTGGCCGTCGACCTGGAGGTCGAAGCGGCCGGCGTCCCTCGCGGGCGCGAGGTACTTCTCGACCGTGATCGTGCCCGTCTTGCGCTGGTTCGTGAAGACGCAGGAGACGACGTGGTCGACGCCGACGCGAAGCTTCACCCCGTTGCCGTAGCGCGTCGCGGAGCCGTAGGAGGACGGCTTGTTGTACGCGCCGTCGACGGTGCAGTCGACGCTCTTGAGCTCGTACTTGTCACTCGCGGGCTCGGAGACGACGTAGTCGCCGAGGTAGGCGTAGCGGCCGGTGTTCGCGTGGACCCGGCTGTTTAGGTAGGTCTCGCCGCCCTTCAGATCGAACCCGCCGACCTTGATGGCGGGCGGGGCGTCGAAGTGGAAGACGTCGGTCTGATCGCCGCCCTCGTTGACCTTCTTGATCTTGACCGTGCCGTACGTCGCGAAGGCGCTCGAGGCGCCCGCCGTCCACGACACGCCGACACATGCGAGGAGCGCCAGGAGCCCGATCCGGGCAGCGGCGCCTCGCGTCCCGGCCGCGGCCGGGCGCAGAGCCCCAAACATCGATGTACCCCCGAGTTCGACCGCCGGGATCACCCCTGAGCCCGGCGTCAATTCCGTGCGCCGGCTCGCTCCGCCACCCAGACGGTGAGCTCGACAGCCTGTCGCGCGTAGCAGTCCAGACCGCTTGGCCACAAGGTTGAGTGGTCCATATAAGAGGTCGAACGGTTGTCCAGTCCGCTGGGCGGCGCCCGTCCACCGTCGCTGGACGCCGAGCGGCGCGGCCATGGCCGCCGGCCGGCCCGGATGCTGCGGCTACGTGTGGATGTGGACCGGCGTGCCGCGCTCGGCGAGCCGGTACAGCCTGAGGATGTCGCTGTTGCGCAGGCGGATGCATCCGTGCGACGGCCGGCCCGGGATGAGCCCGGGCTCGTTCGTCCCGTGCAGCCCGACGACGCCGCCGCCCGGCCAGTCCGACAGCGTCGGCGCATACGCGCTCGTGCCGATCGCGCGCGGGCCGTAGAGCGGAACGCCCCGCACGTGGAACTTCTCGCGCACGTAGAAGTGCCCGGACGGCGTGATGGTCCCGGCCTTGCCGACGCCGACGCGCGCAGTGAAGACCTGTTTGCCCTTGTCGAAGACGCGCAGGCGCAACGTGCGCTTGTTCACGTCGATGAGCTTGTGGCTGACGTTGAGGTCGCTCAGCGCGCTCTGCGCCACCCAGCCCGTCGTGCCGTTCGGCCGGCGCGGGACGCGGATGTGCAGCCAGGCGTTGCCCGAGGGGTCGGTCCACCGCGACAGGACGACGTAGAGCTCGGGGAACCCGTCCTCGGTCAGCAGCCGCAGACGCGTGACCCGGCGCGAGCGCGCGGCCGGGCGCGAGTAGACGACGGCGCGGCGCCCGGGATAGGCCCAGCGCGTGACGAGCTGCTCGTCGGAGAGCTTGACGGCGTCCGGCGGGCTCGCCGGCGGGAGCGGCGCGGGCGCCGCGGCGGCGTGCACCGAAGCCGCGCCCGCACCCGCGAGCGCGACGGCGCAGCCCACGATCGACGCTATCCGCCTGCCGGGCTTCATGCGGGCCCAAGGATAGGGCAGGCTGGCTCGGGCGGCGACCGATAGCCGGGCCCAAGCTACTTCTTCGTCGTCTTGGCGGCGCGACCCTTCGCGGCGGTGGTGCCGCACGTCGCGGCGCCCGTGGCCTTCGCGCCCTTCCTGGCGGTCCTGGCCTTGGCGGACTTGCCGGCCTTGGCGGCGTGGGCGCGCGCGGCGGCGCCGCAGCGCTTGGCGGTCTTCGCCGTCCTGGTCGCCTTGCGGGCGGCCGGCGCGGCGGCGGTCCGCGCCGAGGCGGCCGTGGCGAGCTGCTCGTGGCCGGCGACGGCGCCGAAGTCGGTCGTGTACGTCGCGCCCCAGGACGGGTCGCCGGGGGTGCCGAGCGCGATACCGAGGCCGATCTCGGTGAACTCGCCGGTCAGGATGTTGTGGCGGTGGCCGGGGCTGTTCATCCACGCGACCACGATGTTGCGCGGGGTGCCGAGGTCGCCCTGGCCCCACGCGAGGTTCTCGCCCACCGTCCAGTCGCCGTCGGGCTCGATGTAACGGGTGGCGGTGAGGCGGTCGACGAGCGTGCCGCCGTCGGGCGAGACGT
>Ga0136846_1235852_pt1 | contig 11957 bp, 9 predicted proteins | sample HopSoiMetagenom2_FD_96841 | JGI IMG/M metagenome (GOLD analysis project Ga0136846, IMG submission 96841) | Grasslands soil microbial communities from Hopland, California, USA - 2 Assembly 2016 (version 4) | ecosystem: Environmental > Terrestrial > Soil > Grasslands | place: USA: Hopland... | reverse complement strand
CTTGTGCCGGCGGCGCGGATTCTTGTGGGCCATGGCCAAATGGAGAGCGACGAACTGGAAGATGTGATGACCAAATTCATTAATGGTGAGGCAGACGTTCTCGTCTCCACCACTATTATTGAGAGCGGCATCGATATTCCGAATGCCAACACCATCATTATCGACCGCGCCGACCGATTCGGATTGAGCGATCTTTATCAACTGCGCGGGAGAGTGGGACGGTACAAGCACCAGGCCTACGCCTACTTGATGCTCCCGCGCCACGCGAATCTCTTGAGTGATGTTCGAAAGCGAATCAGCGCGATCAAACAATATTCGAGTCTGGGAAGTGGATTCAAAATCGCCATGCGCGACCTGGAAATTCGTGGCGCCGGAAATCTTCTGGGCCCGCAGCAGAGTGGGCATATCACCGCAGTCGGATTTGATCTGTACTGCCAGCTTTTAAAACAAAGCGTCGGCGCTCTCAAAGGAGAAAAAGTAAAACGCCGCACCGAGGTGCTGTTGCGCCTGGATTTTCTGGCTCTGAACCCGGGCGAGGAGGGACGCGCCGTCGAAAGTCAAAAACCAGCCAAAAACAAAAAAAGAGAAGATGAAGAGGTGGTGCTCGTTCCGCGTGAAACCGCTACTTATTACGATTTTGAAGAGACCGTCCCGTTTGAGGAAGAAAACGAGAAACCGTCACATAAAACTCCAGCCTACATTCCCCTGAATTATATCCCGGACGCACAACAGCGCATTTCGATGTACCGCAAACTCGCGCAGGCAATCGACAAAACCGGAGTGGAGGAAATCCGGACCGAATTGCGGGATCGCTATGGAAAATTGCCGCCGGCTGTCGACCTGCTTCTCCAAATCACCGAAATCAAAATTCTGGCCAGCGATAAAAACATTTCCGCAATCGAGACCGACGGCTCAAAACTCAAATTGAGCCGCAATAAAGACCCCCTTTTGGTCGGAGGGAAATTTCCGCGGCTCGCGCGGAAGGAGGCTAAAGGGAAACTCAACGAAATTAAAAAACTACTTCTGGCATCGTGATTTCGGTGAAACCAAACTTTCAGAAGGTTCGGCGGTTCCTCTTTACAATCATCTTCAAAGTGGCACATTACCGCTCCCGCGCCGATGTGGCGGAATTGGCAGACGCGCTAGACTCAAAATCTAGTACTCGCGAGAGTGTGTGGGTTCGACCCCCTCCATCGGCACCATTTAGCATCAGCAGCCCTCTTTCACGATGAGCCCTTGGCCATGAATAAGAATCTTCGAACTCCCGTCCTATCGCAGAATCTGATGCCCGTCTTATATAAGAGCTCGAAACTCAAGCAGTATGGCTTTCCACTCCTCGCCACCCTTTTCCTTTCCTTAACACCCTCTGGAGCACAGGAAAAAGGAAATACAGGCCGCCCAGCGAACGAATATCGCGATTTCGCAACTGGTCACGACGGCGATCCGTTTCATGGTCGGGAGCTTTTCGCTTCTGAACGGCTCGGGTGCGCAAAATGCCACACCGTCGATGGAACCGCCGGGAAAGCGGGGCCTGATCTGTATGCGGTGGGCGACAAATATCCAAGACGCGAGCTAATCCAGTCGATCCTCGAACCGTCGGCCACGATCGCTATTGGCTATGGGGCAACATTGATTGAAACAAAGACCGGAGATGAAATTACAGGTGTCATTAAAGGCGCGACTGACTCAGCGATAGAATTAATGACAGCCGATGGGCAAAGGGTGAACATTCCGACCAGCAAAATCAAGGCCCAACGGGGAAGCGCTGTCTCGCTGATGCCAGAAGGTTTATATTCCGGGCTGACCCGCGAGGAGTTTGCCGACCTTATCAGTTATCTAACGACGTTGCGCCAACCCGAAAACGCGACCAGCAGCAATCAGGGGATGCCGCTTGAAATCCCGCGGCTCGCCAGGGAAGTGGGAATTCGGCCCTTCATTAGCGAGGAACTCAGATTTCCGCATGCCTACGTCTCCAAGCCGGGAGACGTCCGTTACGGGCTCGTTTACTTTGCGCAAATTCCGGGAGAAGCAGACCATTTCCTCGCGATTCACCAAACCGGAAAGATTTGGCTGATCGAGAAAAGTCCTCAACACGAAAGTAAAAGCTTGTTTGCAGATTTTGGTCCCGAATTGTTTAATGAGCGCGGGCCAAACGGCCTGCTTGGTTTCGCCTTTCATCCCCGCTTTCGTGAGAATCGAAAATATTACCTCAAACATCAGGTGTTCGAAGAAGGCAGGATCGCCACCACGCTGGTGGAAAAGGAAGCAGCGCCAGACCTTGCGCACGATTCCGGAAAGCCTTCGCGCCGTCTTTTAAAAATTGTTTGCGTCACTCAGGATCATACGGGCGGATGCATTCAGTTCGGCCCGGACGGATATCTTTACCTCGGCATGGGTGACACGGGCCCGCAACAGGATCCTCAAGGTCACGGGCAGGACATGCACACTCTCCTCGGCAAAATCCTTCGCATCGACGTGGACCATCGTGATGCCGATTTGCCCTACGCCATTCCGGCGGACAACCCATTCCGTAAAAGTGATGCGCGGCCGGAAATTTGGGCTTTTGGCTTTCGCGAACCGTGGCGCTTCAGCTTCGACGGCACCACCGGTGACCTTTGGGTGGGAGATGTCGGCCAGGACCGAGTGGAAGAAGTCGATATTGTTCGGCGGGGAGAGAACCACGGCTGGAATGTGTTCGAAGGCTTTGAACCTTTTTCCAATAAGTACCGGCGCGAAGGCGCAAGCTATACCATGCCGGTTTTCGCTTATCGCCGGAAGTACGGAAACTCAATCACGGGTGGATACGTATACCGCGGTGACAAGCGTTCCTCCTTTTACGGCGCGTACATCTGCGGCGATTACACCTCTCATTGGATTTGGGCAATTAAACAGGAGAATCGCGTGTTGAAAGCAGTTCGCGCAATCGCTACCTCTCCGCAAGCCATTGCTTCCTTCGCCACTGACGAGAGTGGCAACGTCTATCTCGTCGGTTACGAAGGGATGGTTTATCAACTCGACTTCAGTCACTCGAATTTCGATGAAATGCAAGTCTCGGAAAAGATTGCCAGCAGCAACCAGGGACGCGGCGAGAAATGAGATCTCTTCGCTGCACCTTCCGTATCTATCTTTCGTCGCTCGCTTCAATCGCCTTCCTGGCAGGCGCGAACTTGATCGGCAAAGAGGGCCTGCCCGATTCATCTCATTTTCGGAAAGTCGTCCTGGCAACAAATCTCCTTGAGCCGATTCAACTCTCGATCAGCAAACGAGGTGACGTTTACTTCGCGGAGCGGCACGGCGCAGTCAAAGTCTGGAAGCCGGAGACACAACAGACGACAATGGTCGGCCAGTTAAACGTCTTCACTGGGCCGGAGGACGGATTGCTGGGACTGGTTCTCAATCCCGGGTTCGAAACGAATCACTGGCTGTACCTTTTCCACTCCACCGTTGGGATATTGGAAAATCGCGTCTCCCGTTTCACCGTAAGAAACGACTCGCTTGATCTCACTTCCCAAAAAATATTGCTCCATATTCCGACGCTCGCAAAGAAACCGAATCATTCAGGCGGCGGTTTAGGCTTTGATGCCGCCGGAAATCTTTACGCTTCGACCGGGGATTACACATTTATCAGCGATTCCAACGGTTATGCGCCTTTGGACGAACGACCGAGCCGAGAAGTTCATGATTCACAGCGCACGGCCGCAAACAGCAACGATCCGCGCGGCAAAATTCTGCGCATTCATCCGGAAGACGGCGGCTCCTATACAATTCCAGCGGGCAACCTGTTTCCGCCCGGCACACCAAAAACTCTGCCCGAGATCTATATCATGGGTTGTCGAAATCCGTTTCGCTTTAGCATCGATCAACAAACCGGTTGGCTCTTCTGGGGCGATGTCGGTCCGGACGCATTGGAGGCAAATCCTCAACGGGGACCGGCCGGCTTTGATGAGTTCAACCTTGCGAAGCAAGCCGGGAATTTCGGATGGCCTTACTTCCTCGCGAACAACAAACCTTACGTAAAATACAATTTTGCCACGAAACAGTCGGGAGAACCGTTCGATCCCGCAAAGCCGATCAACGATTCGCCTAACAATACGGGCGTGCGCGAACTTCCACCGGCTCAGCCCGCATTCATTTGGTATCCACCCGCGCCTTCCACACGTTTCCCGGAATTCGGCTCGGGAGCGCGCTCCGCCATGGCCGGTCCGGTTTACCATTTCGATGCGGCTCTGAAATTAGACCGAAAATTTCCCGAACAGTTCAACAGTTTGCTCTTCATCTTCGAGTGGGAACGAGGTTGGATCAAAGCGCTGCGTTTGACGGAAAGCGGCGAGCTAAAGGAGATCCTTTCCTTTCTGCCGGAAATGAGATTCAAACGGCCTATCTCGATGAACTTCGGTCCAGATGGAGCGCTCTACATCATCGAATGGGGAAGTGCGTGGTACAATAATAAAGACTCGCAAATCGTGCGCATTGAGTATGTACATGGAACATGAGTTTATGGCGAACCATTCTGCTCCTGAACATTGCCGCGATCATCCGGGCAGACATTTACATTGCTCCCTCCGGTTCGGATAACAATGACGGAAGTGAATCGAGACCATTTCGGAGCCTGGAGCGCGGTCGCGATGCCGTTCGGGAACTGAAGCGGAATAAGAATCTCGCCGCCGGCGGGACCACCCTCTCGTTGCGGCAGGGCGACTACATCCGCACCGATACGCTCGAAGTGACGGATGCTGATTCAGGAACAGCCGAGGCTCCAATCGTCTGGCAGGCCTATCATGACGAACATGTGAGGCTGATTGGAGGGCAGATTCTCCCCCGTTTTATCAAAGTGACCGATCCCGATGTTGTGGCGCGATTCGATGAGGGAGCGCGTGGGCATGTGATTCAGATCAATCTCCGCGAATTGGGCATTACAGATTTCGGTGAGATGAAGTCACGTGGATTCGGCCGTGGTGCGGTGGCGCATTGTGAATTGTTCTTCAACAGCCGACCGATGCCATTGGCCCAATGGCCGAACGAAGGCGATTGGGAGAAAATCGCTGGATTTCCCGACCCCACCGGAACTGGGGATGACCATGGCGGCAAGATTGGCGACCTGAAGAGCGGGTTTCTCTATGCGGGAGAGCGCCCGCGGCGCTGGAAAGATATCAGTGATCTCTGGGTGCACGGATACTGGGCGTGGGACTGGGCGAATTCCTATGAACACGTCGCCGAATTGGATCCAGGACGTCACTTCATCCGCACCGCACCACCGTACGGTCACTATGGATTTCGGAACGGCCAACGATTCAAATTCCTAAACGTGCTCGAGGAACTGGACCAGCCAGGCGAATGGTTTATGGACCGGAAAAAGGGGGTGCTCTACTTCTGGCCTCCGCAGAGCGAGAAAAATGGTGAGGCCGAAGCAGTTCTTTCCCTGTTGAATCAACCCTTAATAAAAATGAGTGGTGCTTCGCATGTCGTAGTTCGCGGACTGATCCTCGAGGCGACGCGCGCGAATGCGATCGAAATTCGCAGAGGCACGAGCAATCTTATCACTGGCTGCCTGATTCGGAACATCGGCGACAGCGGGGTAGTCATTGAAGGAGGCAAGGGTCACGGCGTGACGAATTGTGACATTTTCGATACGGGCGATGGAGGTGTGTCGCTGGATGGCGGCGATCGACAGACGCTCACACCGGGCGGGCACTTTGTGGAGAACTGCCACTTTCAGAGGCAGGGGCGCTGGTCAAAATGCTATGTCCCGGCGGTGCTCCTGGGCGGCGTCGGCCAACGAGCGTCGCACAACCTTATTCACGATCATCCGCACGCGGCCATGCTTCTGAGCGGCAACGATCATCTGATCGAGTTCAACGAAATCCATCACATCGCATTGGAAACCGGCGACGTCGGCGCCATCTACATGGGACGTGATTACTCATTTCGCGGAAACCGAATTCGCCACAATTACATTCATGAGACTGGCGGTGTTGGGATGGGCTCGATGGGCGTTTACATGGATGATTGCGTCAGCGGCACGGAAGTTTTTGGGAACATTTTTTACAAAGTTCATTGGGCGATGTTCATCGGCGGGGGCCGTGATCATCGGGTAGAGAATAATCTTTTCGTCGATTGCGATCCTGCGGTTCGTGTGGATGGGCGCGGCTTGGATCACTCGCCTGTCTGGCGGGAGATGGTGAATGATTACATGCGAAAGCAACTCGCGAACGTTCCCTTGAGCCTGTACCGCGAACATTATCCAGCAATAAAAACTCTCGATGCGTATTACGGTCCTCCGGAAGGTCCAGCTATCGTTGGTAACGCTTTCAAAGGAGTTCCACCGGAAGGCAATGTCATCACGCACAACGTCGCGTTTGGAAAGTGGTTTGATGCCGGTTGGAACGCCAAAGCGGAGATGTTTGAGCTCCGCGACAATTTTGTCAGTTCCGACATGAGCTTCGTTGGACCGGCAGCAGAAGGCTTTCGGCTGCCGAAAGATTCTCCTGCCTGGAAGCTCGGCTTCACGCCGATCCCATTCAAGCAAATTGGATTGCAATCCAATGCCGATCGCCAGGGACTTGAGCGACTCGCGATGGGCCGATCCCGTTGATCCCACAGTGGCATTCACGCCCCGCCTGAAGTGGTGGAGACCAAGGCGCCATTTAGGCTTTTCACTTTCGAGAAATCCAGTCTTAACCCTCAACTTCCAACCCTCCACCACGCCCAAACGTCTCATGGCAAGCTTTGAACGAATTCGTGGCCGCCACCGCTCGATTGTCATTGTGAAAACGCCTGAATATTGGTAATTCCATAACGATGAAACGAATTATTCTTTGCACGTTGGCCTTGTTTTGCGCGCTCTCTTTTACTCGAGCTGCCGATTCAGAAGAAGGCTTTGTCAAAATCATGGATGGCAAAACATTCAACGGCTGGAAGGCCAGCAACGAAGCCGAAAAGGCCTGGAAAATCGAGGATGGTGCTTTCCGCGCCCAGGGCTCGTGCTCTCACCTTTTTTATGTCGGTGACCAAAAGCCGTTTAAAGACTTCGAACTAAAGGTCGAGGTCATGACGGAGCCCAGCTCCAATGGCGGGATTTATTTCCACACGAAATACCAGGACAGCGGCTGGCCGAAAGGGGGCTTTGAATGCCAGGTCAATGTGAGCCAGCAGGATTGGATCAAAACCGGCAGCCTTTACGGCATCGCCAATATTGCTTTGACTCCCACCCAGGACAACAAATGGTGGACCCAGCACATTATTGTCAAAGGCCACACCGTCACCGTGCTGATCGATGGCAAAAAGGTCCTCGAATACAATGAACCGCCCGGCGCTGAACCCGTCAAGGACTTCGAGCGCAAGATCGACCAGGGCACTTTCGCTCTGCAGGCCCATGATCCAAAGAGTATCGTTCGCTACAAAAACATTCGTGTGAAACGACTCTGAGCGATTGACTCTCTGGAAGTAGGACAAACTTCGGGCGGAGCTGCTTCCCTCTTGGACAGATTCCGCCTTCTTATTTAGCAGGGCGGAAAAATGCTGAGCAGCACAATAAGGCCGGCGATGGCGGTCAACCCCGCGATAAAAGAATAGAGTACAACCCTTCCGACTATGCCCATTCGGCCCTCCTTCCTCTGCTCTTTGCGTTCTTCCGCGGCCGCTGGCTCTACTAAAGGTTTTAACCGTTCAAGTTCTCCCATCGGTTCAAAAGTGAACCCCTTTTTTGAAGGCGGCGTAGGACTTTTCGTGCCTGCGATGGATTCCTTAGCCTCTGTTGACCGTTCGAGAAGTGCATTCATAAGCTCTCACTAAATTAGACACTGCTGAACCTATTTCGTTGCATCAACGCTTGTCGTGAAAGCTGCATTCAGCAGGGGCGCCGATAACCCCAAGAATGTAGGAACCGCCAGCAGGACAGCTCGGCCACCCGCTTTGCATGTATTTCGCAAGTTCAGGTTTTGAAACGGGTGCGCCATCCTCAATTTTATTTTCCAGAGCCCATTTTTCTTTGGCGCCATCGATCAACCGTAAATTGTTACGGCAGGCATTCGCTCGCGCGGTCGATCGTGCCGGCACCATGCAGGGCAGCAGCATCGCGAAAGCCAGAAGCAAAAAGCCCAGAAGTACACCATAGAGCAGAATTGTTCGGGACGTATTTCGCGCAGATTGCGGCGGGGAGCCATCGCAATCACGGTCGGACCGAGATTCTACTGGTGTTGCATATTCTCCAGCGCCCACTGCTCTTTAGCTCCATCGATTCGCCGCAGATTATTGATGCATGAATTGAGGCAAGCGACGCTACGGAATCTGCCAAAATTCGGCCACGCAATCATGCCCAAGACCAGCAAAGGCAATCCATAAAGAAGCGCTCGTGCCAGAATCCTCCGCTTCTTACGGACCGGTATGTTTGCGGGATCGCACTCACATTCCAAATTATTGCCCATTTCGGGCGCAACATTTTTCATCCAAAGGTATCTAATTACTATAATGCTCTATCGTAAGAACGCCGATGGACCTTGAAGGTTTCGATCAAAACACGGTGCAAATCGAATATTACATTAAGCTCGGGCTGATCTCGCTCTTTCTTTGCGTGGGAGCACTCTTTGTTTTCCGTCCGCCCCGACACACCATGCCTAGCCTGCAGAAACGGATCGATCGCGAATTCCCGGACGTGCCAAAAATCACCTCTCGGGATCTTGCGGCCTGGCTTGCCGATTCAACACGGCCGCAACCGTTGATTTTCGACGTCCGAACATCTGAAGAATACGCCGTCAGTCATCTCCCGGGCGCGACTTTGCTGGAACCGGGAACTCCAGCAAAAATCTGCGAACGTCAATTTGGAGGGCCTAAAGAAGCAGTCCTTTATTGCTCGGTTGGTTACAGGGCCTCGGAAATGGCTCGCGAGTTGATGCGCTCCGGCTGGAAGGACGTTGCAGTCCTGCGTGGCTCAATTTTTCAATGGGCGAACGAGAATCGCCCCCTGGAAGCAAACGGAAAACCGACTACCCTGGTGCATCCCTATAGTTTTGCCTATGCGCACCTGATTCGCCCGCAAGTCCTGGCGCCTCTGCCCAAAACCACCCTCTTCTTGAATCATCTGCCACCACTGGAGAGATGGCGTCTCGGACTGAGCGGGTTGCTCCTTCTGATCTTCCTCACCTGGGAAAGTCTCGCCCCTGCCTTTCACTGGTTCCGAAACGGCCCTTCTCGCGTGATGCACGGCTGGCGAAATTATCTGCTGGGTTTCATCAACATCGTCCTCGCCGGGCTTCTCTTTGTTCAGGCCTGGCTCATGGCTGCTTCCTGGGCCGACACTCACCGCTTCGGCCTCTTGAATATTTTCTCTCTAACGGCAGCCGCACGGCTCATCGTGTCAATCCTTCTGCTCGATTTTTGGACCTACTCCTGGCATTGGATCAATCACCACGTGAAATTTCTTTGGCGCTTTCACCGGACTCATCACACCGAATTGAACATGGACGTCACCTCAGCCGTGCGTTTTCACTTTGGTGAAATAGTCCTTTCCGGATTGTTGCGCATACCGCTGATCATTCTGTTCGGCCTGCAATTCCACGAGCTTGTCATTTACGAAATGCTCCTGTTTGCGATCGTCCAATTCCATCACGCCAACATTCGCCTCCCGGCGAAACTCGATCGCCTCCTGAGCTGGTTCATCGCCTCGCCCGGCTTTCACCGCGTCCACCACTCCCCTGACTGGGCAATGGCGAATTCGAACTACTCCTCTTTCCTGAGTATCTGGGACCGAATCTTTCGAACCGCTTCACCAAGACTGTTCGCAACCAACCCGCAGACAAACACGCAACTACAATCGGCTGCGGGTTCCGAACCTTTCGGCGTAGTGGGGATGGAATCACCAGAACATCATACTTTGATCGGACTCATCGAGACGCCTTTGGAATCTGATGGGCAAATGAGCGCTGTTTGGAAGGCGTCAACGGCCCGGTAAATCAGCCCTTCTCGATCGTGACGCTCGTATTGTAATCCGGAACGCCGCCGGCTTTGTCGTAAATGCCGCGGGGGATGATCACGTTTCCTTCGGGCCAGTGAACCTGCAAATTGCCGGGCGCAATCGGAGCGAGAAAGACCCGAGCGCGGTAGTTGCCCATTTCATTTTTCAGGAGAACGGGGTCGGAGTTCGCGAGATGCAGGCGGGCAGCATCGTCGGGATTCATGAGAACGGCGTCGCGCGGGGCGCCGTTGAGCGGATCGATTTCGGCGTAGATGAGGGTATTGAATTGCTTGCCGCGGCGCGTGCTGACTTCAAATTCGCCATCCTTACGGCTTGCGCCCGGCAGAGGGACAGCACGGAAATGGGATTTCCCATCGGGCGTGGGGAATTTCCAATCAGCACAAAGGTGCGGCCCGCCGTACTGATAGTTGTCGCCGGTTTTGCGCAGGTGCTGGAAACCATCGTAGAAAGGCACGACACGCGCAATTTCCTCCCGCATGGCCGAGCCGGTTTCGCAGCCGAGAAGTTTCTACCTTTCCGGATAGGCGCGCGCGGCAAGTTCGCGCAGAATTTTCCATTCAGCTTTTGCTTCGCCCACCTGGCGCGGAATTTCCGGTGTGAAAATGATGCGCCGCTCGGTGGTGGTTTCGGTGCCGCCATCATCCTGTTCGTAACGGGTTTTTGCCGGAAGCAGTATTACTTCTCCTTCAGCCGGAATAAAAATCTGGTCCGTGAGAATGATGTCCTGGTGAATGCGCATCGGCACTTTGGCCATCGCCTTCGCGACGTAACTCGGGTCAGGCAAGGTCCGGAGAAAATTTCCGCCCAGGCAATAGAGCAGGTCGAGGTTGCCGCGAGCGCAGGCTTCGACCATCTCCGGGCCCGTCATGCCGGGCCAATTCGGAATCTCAAAACCATATTGTTCAGCGAGAGCGGCCGCAGTCTCTTTATTCACCGGTTTGCCTCCAGGAAACGCGGTGGCATACGCCCCCATTTCCGCGCCGCCCTGCACGGAGGAGTGTCCCCGGATGGGCATCAGCCCGCATTTATCCCGACCGACGAAGCCTTTCATGAGGCCCAGGTTCAGAATCATTTGAACGGCATCCGCACCGAAGGCGTGCTGCGTGATTCCCATGCTCCACACCAGCACGGCGTTTTTCGCCTGACCGATGAGCCCAGCAAATTCCTCCATGGCCGCCCGATTCAGCCCCGACTGTCGTTCGAGAGAAGGCCAGTCGAGAGACTCTGTTTGGCGTTTCAGCTCTTGGATGCCCAAGCTGTGATTGCCGATAAAATTCTGGTCGTACCAACCTTTCGCAAAAAGCACCTTCAGCACTCCGTACAGAAAAGCTATGTCGCCGCCCTGGGAAACGGCGAACCAGTAATCGGCGATATCCGTGCCGAAAACGGCGCTGCTCAAGGTGGACGGAACCCAATAGCGCGACATGCCGGGTTCGAGATACGGGTTCACGAGAACGACTTTCGTCCCGAGTTTTTTCGCTTCGTGCAGGTATTTGGTTGTGACCGGCTGGTCATTGGCGGGGTTCGCGCCAAAGAAAATGATGAGGTCGGTGCCGTACCAATCCTTGTAGCTGCAGGTGGTGGCGGCGACACCCACCGCATGCTTCATCGCCGCCGTGCTTGGAGCGTGGCAAAGGCGGGCGGCGTTATCGACGTTGTTCGTGCCGAGAAAACGGGCGGCTTTCTGGGCCATGTAGTAAACTTCGTTGGTGATCCCGCGCGAAGTCAGAAAAAAAGCGATCCGCGTCGGGTCGGACATTCGAATCTTTTGCGCGATCCGGTCGTAAGCCTCATCCCAGGAGAATCGGCGAAAGCTTCGCGCATTTTTTTCACGGATGAAGGGGTACGGGATACGGCCGAACGCGCGGAGTTCAGCATTCGACAATTTTTCGAGCGGAGCGATATCGGAGAGGAGCGACTCCTCAAAAGGCGCCATCGTGTTCAGCCGAAGCAGATTCAGGCGGGTCATGCAGAGAAGCGTGCCCTG
>Ga0136846_1214193_pt1 | contig 11958 bp, 6 predicted proteins | sample HopSoiMetagenom2_FD_96841 | JGI IMG/M metagenome (GOLD analysis project Ga0136846, IMG submission 96841) | Grasslands soil microbial communities from Hopland, California, USA - 2 Assembly 2016 (version 4) | ecosystem: Environmental > Terrestrial > Soil > Grasslands | place: USA: Hopland... | reverse complement strand
GGCCTGGGCGGTCCCGGGACGCACTCCCTGCGCTCCTGCGTGGCTCACGTCACCGCCGACTCCGAGGCCGACGCCTACCTGCGGGCCCGCCGGCTCGCCACCTTTTTCGCCCGCCCGGGCCTGCTCGAGCTCGGACGGCTCGGCGAGGAGACGGACCTGCGGGCCCTGCTGCCCGCTTCGTCCCGGCGCGCCTATGACGTGCGGCCCCTGGTGCGGGCCATCCTGGACGGCGGTGACGGTGACGGGGCGGGCGGATTCGACGAACTCCAGCCCCGCTGGGCACCGAACATCGTCATCGGCCTGGGACGGCTGGCGGGCCGCACGATCGGGGTGGTCGCGAACAACCCGATCCGCAAGGGCGGCTGCCTGGACTCGCTGAGCGCGGAAAAGGCCTCCCGGTTCGTCCGGATGTGCGATTCGCTCGGGGTCCCGCTGCTGGTGATCGTGGATGTCCCGGGCTACCTGCCCGGCGTCGGCCAGGAGTGGAACGGCGTCGTGCGCCGGGGCGCGAAGCTGCTGCACGCCTTCGCGGACGCGATGGTGCCGCGGGTCACGCTGGTGACCCGCAAGTCGTACGGCGGCGCCTACATCGCGATGAACTCGCGCGCGCTGGGCGCGACGGCGGTCTTCGCCTGGCCGGACGCCGAGATCGCGGTCATGGGCGCGGAAGCCGCCGTCGGGATCTTGCACAGGAAACAGCTCGCCGCCGCGCCCGAGCCCGAGCGGGACGCGCTGAAGAGCCGCCTGGCCGCCGAGCACGCGCGCCGCGCGGGCGGCGTCGACCGGGCGATGGCGATCGGGGTGCTCGACGAGGTGGTCGCCCCCGGGCAGACGCGGCGCCGGCTGGCCGAGGCGTTCGCTGCCGCCCCGGCCGGCCGGGGCCAGCACAGGAACATCCCGCTGTAACTACGCGGTCATGACTCGGTCAGCCCGGTCATGACTCGGTCAACCCGGTGAGCAGGTCGTTCAGCCGGGTGACGAACGTGGCGGGCTCTTCCAGGCGCGCGCCGAGGGTGAGCACGGCCTGGCTGAACAGGACGTGCGCCCACTCGGCCAGCCGCGGGTCGGCGGGCTCGCGGTTGAGCCGCTGGATCAGCGGGTGCTGCGGGTTGATCTCCAGGACGGGCTGGATGGGCAGCCCCGAGCCTCTCAGCCGGTGCGCCAGGCTGTTCTCGTTCTCCGGCTCGTTGGCCACGATGCAGGCCGGGGAGGTGGTCAGGCGGCTGGAAACCCGGACGTCCCAGGCCTGACCCGCCAGCACCGCCTTCAGCTGGCCGACCAGGCCGGACAGCACCGTGCTGGCCTGCTCCTTGGCCTTCGCCCCGGCCTGGTCCTCCAGCGGCCCGAGATCGGCGGTGCCCTGCGCGACCGACTGCAGCCGCCTGCCCTCGAACTCGCGCAGGTTGCTGATCACCCAGTTGTCCACGTCCTCGCCCAGCAGCAGGACCTCGACACCCTTGTCGCGGAACGCCTCCAGGTGCGGGCTGGCGGCCGCGGCGGCCAGGGTCGGCGCCAGCAGGTAGTAGATGTCGCGCTGGTCCTCCTTCATCCGGGCCACGTAGTCGCGGAAGGACACGACCGCCTCGCCGGTACCGGACCTGGTGGAGGTGAAGCGCAGCAGCCGGGCGATCTCGTCCCGGTTGCCGAAGTCGTCGGTGATGCCCTCCTTGAGGATGGCGCCGAACTCACGCCAGAACGTGGCGTAGCGCTCCGGCTCGTTCTCGGCCAGCTCGGCGAGGAGCTTGAGCACCTTCTTCACCGCGTTGCCCCGGATGTGGTCAACCACCCGGCTGCCCTGCAGGAGCTCCCGCGAGATGTTGAGCGGCAGGTCGGCCGAGTCGATCACGCCGCGGACGAACCGCAGGTACTGCGGCATCAGCTGGCCGTTGTCCTCCAGCACGAAGACCCGCCGGATGTGCAGCTTGACGCCGCGGCCCGGCTGCGGGATCCACATGTCGTACGGAGCCCGGGACGGGACGAACAGCAGCAGCGTGTACTCGTACGTCCCCTCGATCTTGCTGTGCACCCAGGCCAGCGGGTCGGTGTAGTCGCCCGCGACGTGCCGGTAGAAGCCGTGGTAGTCGGCGTCGCCGAGCTCGGCCTTGGGGCGCGCCCACAGCGCGGACGCCTGGTTGACGGGTGCCTCCGCGGGCTCCTCTCCCTCACGCTGGCCGCCCTCGAGCTGGCCGTCGTCAGGTTCGCTGCCCCCGGGCTGCTTGTCTTCCGCCATGACGATGGGCAGGCTGATGTGGTCGGAGTACCGCTGGATGATCGACCGCAGCCGGTAGCCGCTCAGCAGGTCGTCTTCGCCCGGGCGCAGGTGCAGCACGATCGTGGTGCCCCGGGACGGGCACTCGGCCGGTTCCAGCGTGTACTCGCCCCGCCCGTCGGACTCCCAGCGGACGCCGTCGGCGGCGGGCAGTCCCGCCCGGCGGGTGGTCAGCGTCACCCGCTCCGCCACGATGAACGAGGCATAGAAACCCACGCCGAACTGGCCGATCAGGGTCGCGTCCTGGCGCTGGTCGCCGCTCAGCGTGTGCAGGAACTCCCGGGTACCCGACCGGGCGATCGTCCCGATGTGCTCGATCACCTCCGCGCGGCTCATCCCGATCCCGTTGTCGGCGACGGTGATCGTCCCGGCTTCGGCGTCGTAGCTGACCCGGATCTGCAGCGGTCCCTCGTCCTGCGGAAGCTCGCCCTGCGACAGCATCTCCAGCCGCAGCCGGTCGACGGCGTCGGACGCATTCGAGATCAGCTCACGCAGGAAGATTTCCTTATTGCTGTAGAGCGAATGGACCATCAGGTCGAGAATCTGGACCACCTCGGCCTGGAAGCTGAAGGTCTGCTGTTCCGCCTGCTCGTTTGGTGCCTGTTCCGCCTGTACGCTCATCACTGTTCCTTTCACGTCACCGGGGTAGCCTGAATCCCTGAATCAGCCGTCGAGCCAGCCGTGTTTCTTGGCGAACCCCAGAAAGCCCTGCCGTATCTCCAGGATCTGCGCCCCGGTAAGCGCCGGTATCGTCCGCAGCAGCAGTTCGGTGAGTTCCGTCGCGAATTCGCCGTGGGACAGCACGTCGCACATCTGCTCGTCCTCGGCCTCGACGACGGCGAACCCCTGGGCGGACAGGACCGGCGGCGCCATGGGACCGGGCTTTTTCTCCGTGCAGCGCACCGCGAACGCCTTCCGCCCCCGGTCACCCGCCATGACCTGGAATTCGAGCGGCGCACCCGGCACCAGCTCACCCGGGTCCCCGTCGAATACCGATGCGTGCAGGAAGATATCCTCCCCGCCGTCGTCCGCGGCCACGAAACCGTACCCGCGACCCGGATCGAACTGCAGCACCTTGCCCGTAGCCATTGATGCACCTACCTCCGCCCTGCGGGCGGCGGCATATCACACGCCGCGTCATCCGTCCCCCGCCACGCGAATCCAGCCGCCACCCTGCCGAAAGCCTGCCTGAGCCAGACTGTAACTCATTGATACCGGCGTTCAACTGAATCAGCGCCGCAGTTGTACGCCCTTGATCGCCCGGATAATATGACCCGGTCAAATTCCCGGCCCAGTATTTGACCCCGGCCGCGGAATATCGGTATGAACATACCGTGCGCGGTTTCGCGCCATTTCCGGATAGCCCGGGGAGAGCCATGACGCTGGTCGGCCGGGATCAGCAGCTCGCGGCGCTCGAAGCCGCCTACCGCGACTGCGGGCCCGGCCGCGGGGCCATCGCCGTGATCCGCGGCCCGGTGGGCAGCGGGAAGACGGCCCTGCTGCGGGCCTTTACCGGGCGCCCGGCCGCGGCCGGGGCGGTCCTGCTCGGCGCGGCGGCCTCCCGGGCCGAGCGCGGGCTCGAGCTGGGCATCGTCGATCAGCTGTTCCGCTGCCCGCCGGCCGCCGCCGTCGCGGCCGAGGCGGCGGAGCTCATCGAGCGCGGCCGGCGAGACGGCCGGCCGGCCGGGGTGTTCGAGCGCCTGCCCGGGCTGCTGGGCCGGCTGGCCAGCCCGGGTCCCGTGGTGATCGCGGTAGACGGCATCCAGCACGCCGACGTGGTGTCGCTGCGGTGCCTGTCCTATCTCTCCCGGCGGGCCGGCGCCGTCCCGCTACTGATCGTGCTGACCGAGTGCACCGGCACCCTCCCGGCGGACCGGCTGCTCCACGCGGAGATCCTCGGCCAGGGGAACTGCCGCCTCATCCCGGTCGGCCCGCTGCCGCCATCCGGCGTGGCCAGCCTGCTGGCCGGGTCCCTTGGCGCCGGGGCCGGGCCGCGGCTGGCGGCGGACGGCCACGCCATGACCGGGGGCAGCCCGCTGCTCCTGACCGCGCTGGCCGAGGACGCCAGCCCAGCCGGGGCCGCGCTCCCGGCGGGGTTCGCGCTCCGCCCGGGGCCGGCCTTCGGCTCAGCCGTCGTCACCTGCCTGCATCGGTACGACCCCGCCCTGGTCGAGCTCGGCCAGGCGGCCGCGGCCCTCGGCCGGGAGGCGACGCCGGCCCTGCTCGGTGAGCTGCTCGCGGTCAGCCCGGAGTCGGCGGCGCGGGGACTGGACGTGCTGGGCGCCTCGGGACTGCTCGAGTCGGGCCGGTTCCGGCGGGAGGAGGCCCGCCAGGCCGTGCTGAGCCACATGACCGCCGCCGAGCGCGCGGTGCTGCACGGCGCCGCGGCCCGGGCCCTGTACCGGACCGGCGCCCCCGCCGCCAGCCTGGCCAGCCACATCATGGCCGCGCACCGGATCGGGTCCCGGTGGGCGGTGGCGGCGCTGCGCGAGGCCGCCGAGCAGGCGCTCGCGGCCGGGGAAGGCGGGCGCGCCGTCGAGTACCTGATGCGCGCCGAAGACGAGTGCGCGGACGACCGGCAGCGAGCCGCGATCATCTTCGCGCTGGCCCGCGCCGAATGGCCGGCCGATCCGGAGCGGGCGGCCCGCCACCTGCCCGAGCTGGTGGCCACCGCCCGGGCCGGGCTCCTCGGCGGTGACTGCCTGGAGGAGCTGGCGCACTACCTGCTCTGGATGGGGGAGACCGGCAGTGCGGCCGAGATCTTGACCGCGCTCGGCGCCGGTTCCGCGGAACCGGACGGCGCCGGCCCGCGGCTGCCGCTGCGGTCACCGCTGGACTTTCTCTACCCGGACGTGGCCGGCCGGGTCCGCGGCGCCGTCCAGGACACGGTGAGCCCCGCCCGCGGGGACCGGGATGAGCCCGAGGCGATGGCCGCCGTCGCGGAGGGCCTGCTGGCCGAACGCGGCCTGAGCGACTCCGCGCTCGCCTGCGTCAGCACCGCCCTGCTCGGCCTGATCGGCCTGGACGCGGTCGACCGGGCCGCCTCGTGGTGTGACATGCTGCTGCGCGAGTCCGACGCGTCTCGCGGCAGCCCGCTCTGGCGGGCCGTGCTGACCGGCTTCTCGGCCATGATCGACCTGCGGCGCGGCAACCTGCCCGCCGCCGGAGAGCAGGCGCGGACGGCGCTGGACATGCTGACCCCGAAGGCCTGGGGCGTCGCCATCGGCGGCCCGCTGTCCAGCCTGCTGCTGAGCAGCGTCGCGGGCCGTGACCAGGAAAACGCCGCGGCCTGCCTGCGCACGCCGGTCCCCGGGGCCATGTCCGGAACCTGCTACGGGCTGCTCTACCTGTACGCCCGGGGGGAGTACTACCTGGCGACCGGGCGGCCGCAGGCGGCGCTCGCCGACTTCTCCGGCTGCGGTCGCCGGATGCTGGCGTGGGGTCTCGACCTGCCCGGGCTCATCCCCTGGCGGGTCAAGTCCGCCGAGGCGCACGTGGCCCTGGGCAACCACCTCGAGGCCAGGGAACTGACCCGGGAGCAGCTGGCCAGGACCGGGGTGCGGCTTTCCCGGACCCGGGGCATCTCGCTGCGGGCGCTCGCGCTGACCAGCCACCCGGCCAAGCGGACCGCCCTGCTCAGGGAATCGGCGGAGATGCTGCGGGATTCCGGTGCCCGGCTCGAGCTGGCGTACACCTTCACCGAACTGAGCAACGCGCACCTCGCCCTGGGCGAGCACGGCCGCGCGCACTGGGCGGCGCGTCAGGCCAGGAACCTGGCCGAGCGATGCGGCGCCCGGACGCTGGCGGACCTGCCGGACGCCGCCGGCCGCGGCTCCGGCCCGGAAGCCGGCCCTGGCGCCGGCCCTGAGGTTAGCCCCGGCACCAGGCTGCTGCCCCAGCTCAGTGACGCCGAGCAGCGGGTGGCGATGCTCGCGGCCTACGGTTACACCAACGGCCAGATCGCGCGCAAGCTCTACATCACGGTCAGTACCGTGGAGCAGCACCTGACCCGGGTCTACCGCAAGCTCGGCGTGGCCAGCCGGGCCGAGCTGCCTATCGGCCTGTAGCCCGCCCGGGACCGCCGCCCGCCCGCGCGGCCCCGCCGCCGGCCTGCTGCCACTCCTTCGCCTTGTTGACGGCGTCGAGCCGAGATACCGCCCCGAGCTTGACGAAGATGTTCCTGAGATGCCGCTTCACGGTCGCCTCGGTCAGCTGCAGGCGAGCCGCGATCTGGCCGTTGCTGAGCGCCTGCGCCACCAGGTCGAGCACTTCGGCCTCCCGGGCCGACAGCCGCACCGACGGTGCCGCCTGCTGACCGGCCCCCAGGCTCTCCCGGGAGACCCCCAGGATGATCCGGTCGCCGTCGGCGCGGATCGCGCGGATGGCCACCACCAGCTCCTGCCAGTGCACGCTCTTGAGCAGGTAGCCCCGGATGCCGGCGGTCAGCAGCGCCTGTACCAGCTGCGGGCCTTCGTACATGCTCAAGATGATCACCCGTGACTGGGGCGACCGGTTCTTGATCTCCTTCACGGTGGTGGTGACGTCGGCGCCCGGTATCTCGACGTCAAGCAGGACGATATCCGGCTTCGTCTCGTCCACCAGCGCCATCGTGGTGTCGCTGTCCTTGGCCTCGCCGACCACCCGCAGGTCGCTCTGCGTCTCGAGAATCTCCCGGAGGCCCTCGCGGACCAGCGTGTGGTCGTCGACGAGGAGGATCGTGATCCGGTCAGCCCTGTCGGTCATCGGGGCATCCCGTTAGCGGTACGAGCAGCTCGACGTGCGTGCCCTGGCCCGGACTGCTGGCAATCGCGAGGCGCCCCCCGATCAGGGCGGCCCGTTCCCGCATCGAGGCCAGGCCGGTGCCCGCGGAAGCCGGGCCGGCCTGAGCGGGGTTCACGAAGCCGAGGCCGTCGTCCTCGACCCACGCGTACAGCTCGTGCGGCGCGAGGGCGACCCCGATCAGCACCAGCTGCGGACTGCCGTGCTTGAGCGCGTTGCGGATCGCCTCCCTGATGATCAGGAAGGCCTCGTCGATGACGGCGGGCGGCACCCAGGTCTCGTCCCCGCTGACCCGCAGCCGGACATCGGCGGTGGCGATGTCCGGCGCGACGGAGTCGATGTACTGGATGAGCGCCTTCTCCAGGCTCCGGACCGAGTCCTGCCGCAGGCCGGACGTCACCGCGCGGAGCCGCCGCATGGCCTCGGTGATCGCGTCCTTGGCCATCGTGGCCCGCGGCGGCCTCGCGGCCGGATCGGCCTCGCGGTGCAGCTCGTGCAGCTCGAGCTGGCGAAGCGCCACGCTCATGCCCTCGCCCAGCCGATCGTGCAGGTCGCGGGCGATGCGGTGCCGCTCGTCGATGTGGGCCTGGTCGACGCGCTCGAGCAGGTAGCCGGTGTAGGCCAGGGTGGTCTCCCGGATCCTCTTGTTGATGCTCTCGTTCAGGACCAGGACACCGGTGGTGAAGCAGGGCAGCAACGCGGGATCGTCCTGCACGTGCCGGGCCAGGACGCTGACGGCGACGTCGAAGAAGGCCGCCGCCGCCCGCAGCAGGTCCGCCGGGCTCAGCCTGGTCTCGGGCCGCGCCTCGCCGATCATCCAGTTCAGCATGGCGTAGCGGTCGTCGGCGCGGATGTCGCCGCCCTCCACGCCGACCGCGACGTCGGCGATGATCTCCGCGGCGTTGGTCATCGCCTGATCGCGGGTGCCCGGCTCGGCCATCACCGGGCTGCGCAGCGTTTCCAGGCTCTCGGCGTACGACGTCAGGATTACGGGGGTCTCGGCCCTGATAAGCGCGGCGAAGCGCGCACGCTGCGCGGCGGTTCCCCCGAGCGGGCGCATACCCTCTCGAGCCAGGTCGGCCACCACGGATCCCCCTTGACGATAACGGTCCGCCAGTCATCCCCCGTGGCATGCTGCAGGCCTCAGGAAATCCCGGTGCCCCCGGATGGTGCTTGTCGGGTCGCTGGCTGGCTGCCTTGGCGCTCACCAGGACCGGCTCCGGTACGTACCGGAGCACTCGCCCTGCTGTTGAGCGCTCACATTCTCGCTCATATCCGGACAACCGGTCAACGACCGGCTGACCTGCCGCGGCAGGTCAGCTGACCAGCCGGCCGAGACGACCGGCCGGGACGGCCGGGGCCCGATGTGCCGGACCCCGGCCGCCGCCTGCGGCAGATCATTCATTAATGCTATGTTTATCTCGGCGTAACGTCCCCGGCATGAACCGCAATTCAGCTGTTCCCGGGCGCCGCTCTGCGCTGAGGCATTGGCATTGACTCATTTGTTATTGACCGTGCATTTTGGTTACGCATGGCTACCGCTCGGTGACCGAATGAAGCTACCTGCCTGGCCAGGGGGTAAATCTGTTTGATCTTGACAGGCCATCCTCAAGTCCGCGACACTAGGCCTGGGATAAACGCATTATCCCGAAAGCCCGGCGCTGAGCTGACAAAGCGCTGAGCTGATTAAGTCATATGTAATCTTTAAAGGTCGGTTATCTCATCTCGTCGTGATTGGCGGCGGCGGCGGAGATCATGAGATCTGGCACGGAGCTTCCGGTGAAGTTTGAGATCTTTGGGCCTCTGGAGGTCACGGCGGGCTCCGGTCGGCTTGAGCTTGGCGGCACCCGCCAGCAGATCGTCGTGGCGACCCTCCTGCTGAACGCGAACCGGCTGGTCACCACCGACCGGCTGCTCGAGGCGATCTACGGCGAGGACCTGCCGCCGACCTCACGCTCCCAGGCGCAGATATCCGTCTCGTCGCTCCGGCGCCTGTTCGCGGCCCATGGTCAGCACGGGATCATCTCCACCCGGTCCCACGGGTACGTCATCCAGGTCGGCAGCGGCCAGCTCGACTCCCAGCGGTTCGGGGAGCTGGTCGCGGCCGCGCGCGCGGCCCGGGCCGAGCGCAATCTCGACCTCGCCGTGGCGAACTACCGCGACGCGTTGCGGCTCTGGCGGGGGCCTGCGCTCGACGGCATCGACAGCCAGCTCGTGCGGGCGGCGGCGAGTCGGCTGGACGAGCAGCGCATCGCCACCACCGAGGACCGCATCAGCCTCGAACTCGACCTGGGCCGGCACTACGAGCTCGTCACCGAGCTGGCCGAGCTTGTCGAGGAACTGCCGTTGCGGGAGCGGCTGCGCGGCCAGTTGATGCTGGCCTTGTACCGCTGCGGCCGCACGGCTGAAGCGCTTCAGGTCTACCGGCAGGCCCGGCACACCATGGTCGCCGAGCTCGGCATCGAGCCCAGCGAGCGGCTGCGCAAGCTCGAACACGACATCCTCACGTCCGCCCCGGTGCTGGCGCCGCCCGCGGAGCCCGCGAGAATGCAGGCGCCGCGGAAGCAGGTCCCCAACCTGCTCCCGACCGACATCTCGGACTTCACCGGCCGTGCCGGGCAGCTCGCGCAGATCCGCCAGGACCTGATCCGCGCGGCCGCCCAGGATGCCCGGAGCGCGGTGCCCGTCACCGTGATCGTGGGCAAGGGGGGAGTGGGGAAGACCTGCGTCGCCGTCCGTGCCTCACACGACGTCGCCGCTCACTATCCCGACGGGCAGCTGTTCGCCGACCTGCACGGCGGCGGCGCCGATCCGGTCAGCCCGGTCCAGGTGCTCGGGCGCTTCCTCCGGGCTCTCGGCGTGCCGCCCTCGCAGATACCCGAAGGCCTCGACGAGCGCGCGGAGGTCTACCGCAACCTGCTCGCCGACCGGAAGGTCCTGGTCGTGCTGGACGATGCCGTGAGCGAGAACCAGGTGTCGCCGCTGCTTCCCGGCAGCGGTTCCTCGGCGGTGATCATCACCAGCCGCAGGCGGCTCGCCTATCTCGCGGGCGCGGCCCACGTCGAGGTGAGCGTCTTCGCCCCGGCCCGGTCGCTGGAACTGCTCACGCGCATCGCCGGGGCCGAACGGGTGACGGCGCAGCCGGAGGCCGCGGCCGCCGTCGCCAGGTACTGCGGTCATCTTCCGCTGGCGCTGCGTATCGCGGGCGCGCGGCTCTCCGCGCGCCCGCACTGGAGCATCCAGAAGCTGGTCGACCGGCTCGCCGACGAGACGGGCCGTCTCGATGAGCTCAGGCACGGCGACATGGGCATCCGGCCGAGCATCTCGCTGACCTACGAGAGCGCGAGCGAGCCGGCCCGGAAGCTCTTCCGCCGGCTCGCCCTGCTCAACGTGCCGTATTTCTCCGGCTGGCTGTGTGCCGCGCTGCTCGACCAGCCGTACACGTATGCCGAAGACCTGCTCGACGACCTGGTCAACGCCCAGCTGATCGAGATCAGCGGGAACGGCGTCGGCGCGCACAGCCAGTACCGCTTCCACGACCTGATCCGCGTCTTCGCGCGTGAGCGCCTGGCGGCCGAGGAGTCGGCACCCGAGCGGCAGGCGGCGCTCGAGCGCGCGCTCGGCGCCCTGCTCCACATCGCCGAGGAGGCGCACCGCCGCCACTACGGCGGTGACTACGTCGGACTGCAGAGCGACGCCAGGCGCTGGCCGCTGCCCAGCGCGCTGACCAACGAGCTGATCAAGGATCCGCTGGCCTGGTACGACCGCGAGCGTGCCACGCTCGTCGCCGGCATCCGGCAGGCGGCTCAGGCCGGGGCGGTCGACCTGTGCTGGAGCCTGGCGCTGAGCGCGGTCACCTTGTTCGAGTCACGGATCTACCTGGACGACTGGCGGGAGACGCACGAGGTCGCGCTGGCCGCGACCCAGAAGGCGCACCATGTCCGCGGTCAGGCCGCGATGCTGTATTCCATCGGGTCGCTCCACATCGCTCACCAGCGGTTCGATGAGGCCACCGAGACCTTCAACGCGGCGGCCCGGCTGTTCCGCGGCGTCGGCGACGAGGAGGGCATTGCCCTGGTGACCCGTTACCTGGCCCTGCTCGACCTGCTCAGCGGGCGGCTCGAGCAGGCGGCCGCGGGCTACGAGCGGTCGCTGGCCATATTCAGGCGGACCGGGGACATGGTGGCCACCGCGTACGTCCTGCACGGCCTGGCCCAGATCAGGCTGGAGCTCAACGATGTCCCGGGCGCGAAGGAACTCCTGTCCGAGGCGCTGCGGCTGACTCGGACCGTCCACTGCGGCCGGGTCGAGGCTCAGGTGCTGTACCGGATCGGTGAGGCCAGCCTGCAGTCGGGCGACCTGACCGAGGCCGTCGGCGCCTTCGAGCTGGTCCTGGCCAGCACGCGGAACCAGGGCGACCCGGTGGGGGAGGCCTACGCCCTCATCGGAATGGGCCTGGCCAGGACGCGGCTCGGCGAATTCGGCCAGGCCCGGGCCACGCTGCGGCGCGCCCTGGAACTCGCCGGCGCCGCCGGGCAGCCGCTCACCGAAGCGCGCGCCCTGCTCGGGCTGGGCGAGCTGGACCTCGCCAGCGGGAATCCGGAGCAGGCGGTGGACCTCGGCCGGCAGGCGCTCGCCGTCTTCAACGGCATGGGGGCGCCGAGAGACGCGGTGCGGGCGGCTAACCTGCTCGACGGCGCCGGTACCGCACCCGGTGATCGCGGTCCCGTCACCGCGGTCATGACCGGGTAGGACGCCGCCGCCGGCTCACGCGGCGGCGCCCTGCTGCCGTAATCTGGGCTGCCGCTGGCCGCCTCAGTTGCCTTCGTTATGCCACTGCGTGTTGTCCAGGTACTCCCGGCCGTACGGACCTGAGGCACTGACGTGGAGGCCTGCCGCGACGGAGCTCG
>Ga0136846_1224924_pt1 | contig 11960 bp, 11 predicted proteins | sample HopSoiMetagenom2_FD_96841 | JGI IMG/M metagenome (GOLD analysis project Ga0136846, IMG submission 96841) | Grasslands soil microbial communities from Hopland, California, USA - 2 Assembly 2016 (version 4) | ecosystem: Environmental > Terrestrial > Soil > Grasslands | place: USA: Hopland... | reverse complement strand
GGCAGCTTCGGCGCGTCGCCGCGCTCGGCCGGCACGGCCTGCGTCCGCTCGCGCCCGACGAGCTCGAGCGCCCGCGGCTTCGTCGGATCGCGGCGCAGCAATCCCGCGCGCTCGAGGTTCGCGAGGTGCGCGTGGACTGTCGACGGCGACGCCAGCCCTACGGCCTCGCCGATCTCTCTCACGGTCGGCGGATAGCCGTGCCGGTCGACGTACTCGACGAGGAAGTCCCAGATCTCCTGCTGTCGTCCCGTCAGCATCTCCGCCTCCAAAGGGTCGCGTGGTCGAACGTGTGTTCGTGACAAGGCTAGGGACTCCTTCGGACGTTGTCAACGCGCGGGCTCGCCGCCATCGCCCAACGAAATGCGAAAGGGGTCAGACCCAGAGGGTCTGACCCCTTGAAGCCGTCCATGCGCTGGAGAGGACTTGAACCTCCACGGGCCGTAAAGCCCACAAGGCCCTCAACCTTGCGCGTCTACCAATTCCGCCACCAGCGCTCGAGGGAAGGCAAGTGTAGCCAGGCCGTTATCGTCCGGCCGTGCGCGACCTCTGCCTCCTTGCGGTCGACGTGGCGACGGCGGCGGGCGCCGAGTATGCGGACGCGCGCGCGGTCGTCGGGAGGGAGCAGTACGTCGCGACGAAGAACGGCGCCGTGCAGCAGCTCGCCGACGCCGAGAGCGAGGGGATCGGCGTGCGCGTGCTCGTCGACGGCGCGTGGGGATTCGCGTCCGACCGCCGGCTTTCGGCGGACGGCGCCCGGGACGCGGCGCTGCGCGCCTGCGCGTTCGCGAAGGCCGTCGGCGGGGGCGGCCGGCGAGCGCTCGCGCCGCTGGAGCCGCAGACCGGCACGTACCGGACCGACGTTCGCATCGACCCGTTCTCGATCTCGCTTGCCGACAAGGCCGCGTTCTGCCTCCGCGCCGACGAGGCACTCGCCGGCCCGGCCGTCGTCGTGCGGCAAGCGATGGCGCGAGCGCTCCGCGAGCAGAAGGTGCTCGTTTCCTCGGAGGGGACGGACGTCGAGCAGGAGACGATCGAGTGCGGCGCGGGTCTCGACTGCGCCGCTGCCGGCGACGGTCTCTACCAGACGCGCAGCTTCCCCTCGGCATACGTCGGCATGGTCCAGCAGGCCGGCTGGGAGTTCGTCGAGGGCCTCGAGCTCGAGGCGCAGGCGCCCCGCGTCGCCGAGCAGGCGGCGGCGCTCCTGCAGGCGGACGTCTGTCCGGCGGAGGTCACGACGCTCGTCCTCGACGGCGACCAGGCGGCGCTGCAGGTGCACGAATCCGTCGGTCATCCGACCGAGCTCGACCGCGTCTACGGAACGGAGGCGGCGTACGCCGGCACGAGCTTCCTCAAGCCCGAGGATCTCGGCACGCTCCGCTACGGGTCGGAGCAGATGAACATCACCGCCGACCCGACGACGCCCCGCGGCCTCGGCACGTTCGCGTTCGACGACGAAGGCGTTCCCGCGACGCCGCAGCCGATCGTCGAGCGTGGGGTTCTCACCGGCTTCCTGACGTCGCGCGAGACGGCGGCTCGAATCGGTGCGGGAAACGGCGGGTCGATGCGCGCCGACAGCTGGAACCGGATGCCGCTCGTCCGCATGACGAACCTGCATCTCGAGCCCGGAGCCGGAACGCTCGAGGACCTGCTCGCCGACGTCGACGACGGCGTCTACATGGAGACGAACAAGAGCTGGTCGATCGACGACAAGCGGCTCAACTTCCAGTTCGGCACGCAAATCGCGTGGGAGATCAAGCGCGGCAAACTCGGGCGGATGCTGCGGGACGCGACGTACACCGGGATCACGCCCGTGTTCTGGGGGAAGCTCGACGCGGTCGCCGGGGCCGACTCGTGGACGATGTACGGCATCACGAACTGCGGCAAAGGCCAGCCGGGACAGGGAGCGCATGTGTCGCACGGCGCGGCACCCGCACGCTTCCGCGACGTCCAGGTCGGCGTATCGGCGTGACCCCGCGCGCGCTCGAGGTTGCGCGCGCCGCGCTCGAGAAGATCGACGGCGACGCAGATGTCGTCGCGCACGGCGAGTCATCCGGTCTCGCACGGTTCGCGTCGTCGGAGGTGCATCAACCGACGCTGATCGACAATCTCGTCGTGACGGTGCGTGTCGTGCGCGGGAACCGCGTCGGCGTCGCGCAGACGAACCGGATCGACGACGACGGCCTCACGGCCGTCGCCGCGCGCGCTGCCGACGCGGCGGCGAATGCGCCGGCGGACGCCGCGTTCCCCGGACTCGCGCAGCCGGCTGAAGGCGCGACAGTGGACGGATTCGACGACGCGACCGCCGCGTTGTCGCCGGAGGATCAGGCGCGCCGGGCGACGCACGCGATCGACGCTGCCGACTTCCCGGTCTACGGCTTCTTCACGAGTGGCGTGACGGATCTCGCCGTCGCATCCTCGACGGGCGTCGCCGTCGAGCAGCGGCTCACCGACGCGATGACGCTCGTCGTGGCTGCCGACGACGGCCGTTCCGGGTACGCCGAGGCGCTCTCCTGGCGCGACCAGGACGTCGGCGGCGCAGCCGTCGCACGCGAAGCCGCCGAAAAGGCGGAACGAACGGCTGCAGCCGAAGCTGTGGAGCCCGCCACGTACGCGGCCGTGCTCGAGCCGTACGCGATCGCGGACCTCCTGCACTCCTTCGCGTACGACTCCCTCGGAGCGCTCGGCCTGCTCGAGGAGCGCGGATTCTTCGCCGGACGAATCGGACAGCGCGTGTTCGACGAGCAGATCACGATCGCCGACGACCCGCACGACGTACGCGGGCTGCCGAAGGCGTTCGACTTCGAGGGTACCCCGACACAGCGGGTGGAGCTCGTCACCGACGGCGTCGCTCGCGGCGTCGTCTGGGACCGCGCGACGGCGAAGCGCGCCGGCGGTGGGCAGGAGACGACGGGCCACACGCCGCCGCAGGACGCGTTGACGTGGGGTCCGCTTCCACGGGCGCTGACGATCGCGCCCGGCAACGCCGAGTCGATCGACGAGCTCGCGCAACGCGTCGGCGACGGCCTGTACGTCACGCGCCTCCACTACCTCGGCGTCGTCCACCCGCGTGAAGGCGTGATCACGGGGATGACGCGCGACGGGACCTTCCGGATCCGCGCCGGAAAGATCGCCGAGCCACTCGTGAATCTGCGGTTCACGGTGTCGGTCCCGGAGCTCCTGGGGCAGGTGCTCGGCCTGACCCGCGAGACGAAGCTTGTGAACACGAGCAACTTCTATGGCGGCCGTTATCCGTACGGCGTACGCACACCGGCCGTCGCGACTGCTCGCTTCAACGTGACCGGCGTCGGAAGCGCGCCGGGGATCTAGCCGCTACCGCGCGATCGTGACACGCGTGTAGTCGACGTCGCCGAGGACGTTCTCGCGCCAGGCGCGCAACCTCGGCGAGACCCAGCGCGCATCCGCGACCCAGCAAATCGGGATCACACGCGCGACGCTTTGCAGCTGCCTGTCCAGGCGATCGAACGCGCCGTGTTGATCTGCGACTCCGAACGGGACCTGCAGCCCGACCGGCCCGAGCAGCGCCTCGCGCTGCGGATACAGCGCGGCGTCGCGGACGAGCCATGCGTCGGCAGGCGTCGAGGACGGGACGAGCTGCGGCCCCAAACCGACCTCGCGCCACTGCGCATAGAGGAGGCCGAGGGCGTATCGGAGTGTCGGGTCGGTCGGCTCCGCGATTCTCACGCGACGGAGCGGCAGCGCCGGGATGTCGTGCAACGCCCGCCGGTACGCGGTCGGATCTGCGGTGCCTGGACCCGCGACCGCGTACGCAGCCGTGGCGCCGCCCTCGGCGACGAGTGCCTCGTAGTCGCCGCGGTTCGCGGTCGCCGCGTACGCCTGACGGATCCGCTCCGGAACCGCATCGTTTCCGAACTCGACGACGTCGACCGCAAGCAACGGCCGGACGTGCAGCCGCGGTGACCCGCGGAACGCGCCGACGTCGCCGAGCGGGATCGCCGCCTCGTCGAGCTCACCGCGGCGGATTCCACGCACCATTGCGAACCGACCGAGCCGCCGAAAGACGATCCTCCTCGCGCCCCGGCGGACCTCGACCGCATCCCGCGAGCCACGCACGAGACGAAACGGCCCTCTGACCGCCGGCGGTGCCGCGGCGATCGTCGTCAGCGCATACGGAAACCGCCGCCACTCGCGCGAGAGCTCGACGACGACCAGATCCGGCCTCGGGACGCGGACCTGCGCGACCGACGTGAAGATCCAGTTCGCGGGCGATGCGCGCAGGCGGCGGACGCGCCGCAGTTCCGCGGCGACCAGCGACGCCGAGCGGCAGGTGAAGGCCCAGACGCGAAAGCTGTGCGTCGCGCGCCAGGCGGTGCAGAGCCCCGGGACGACGCGGCCGCCGGCGTCCGTCCGCAGCGGCGTTGCGTACAGCGCACGAGCGATTCGTTGCTCGTCAGGCGTCGAGACGAGAGCAGGGTCGAGCGGCCAGCTGAACCCCGCCAGGCCGACGCGAATCGTGTCGGGTCGCCCATTGGGCGAGATCGCCGCCACGCGGGCGGGAGTGCCGGACGAGCACCCCGCGCAGAGGAGCGCGACGAGGACTAGCGCAGCTCGTGGAACAGCGCGACGCAGTTGATTGCGAACAGGATCGCGACGACGACCGTGACACGCGTCAGGTTGCGCTCGACGATGTGCGTCCCGCCCTGCGAGGCCGGTGTGTACCCCAGGCCGCCGAGACCGGCGTCGCGGCCTGAGTGCATGAGGATCAAACCGACAAGCCCGATCGAGAGCAGAACCTGGATGACTGCGAGCGCCTGAATCATCGGCCCGCAGGGTACCTACCGGTCGACGACCTCGACGATCGCGTCGATCAACTCCGCGGCGATCCGGTCCTTCGTCACGTACCCCGCGGCACCGGACTTACGTGCGCGGTCGACGTCGGAGCGCGAGTTCGATCCCGTGAGCATCAGTACGCAGGTCGACGGACGGTCGGCGAGGATCTGGCGCGTCGCCTGGAAACCGTCCATCACGGGCATCGCGATGTCCATCAGGACCACGTCGGGATCGATCGACCGCGCGAGCTCGACCGCCTCACGTCCGTCACGTGCGTGGCCCGCGACCTCGATCCGCTCGTCGGTTGCGAGAATCGCCTCGAGGGCCTGCGCAAACAGCCGGTGGTCGTCGGCGATGAGGACGCGAATAGATATCGGCAGTTTCGCGGCAGCCTCCGACATGCCCCGCCGAAATATGCCCTGTTACGGTGCGTTTGTGAAGTCCGGGGACGCGCGGGAGCGGATCCAGAAGCTGCTCGTCACCGGCGACAACCGGCTCAAGCAGGGCGTCGACCCTGCAAAGGCGCGTGAAAGCTACGAGCAGGCATTGACCGCGGCACGAGAGGCGGGGCTCGAAGACACGATCCGGCCGCTCGTCGAGCTCAGGCTTGCGGACCTCGAGCGGCTGCGAGGAGAAGCTCCTCCACCCGCGCCGCCTGGCGGTTGACGTCGTAGCGCTCGGCCGCGGCCCGGGCGGCAGTATTCGGGCACGGGAGCGAGGCCGCAGCCCGCAGGGCGTCGGCCAGCGCCTCCTCGTCGGCGGGGTCGACGAGCACGCCTGCCTCGGGCGGAACGAACTCCTGCGGGCCGCCGATCCGCGTCGCGACGACGCTGCGGCCGCACGCCATCGCCTCGAGTAGCGCCTGGCCGAACGGCTCGATCAATGCCGGCCCGCAGACGACGTGCGAGGCGGCGATGCGTTGCGGGACGTCGACGTGGGGGACGACGCCGACGATCTCCACGCCGGCACGGCCCTCGAGCTGAGCGCGGAGCGGACCGTCGCCGACGAAGGTCAACGTGCCGGAACCGATCCGCTCGAACGCGCGTGCAAGCCGGAGGACGTTCTTGCGCTCGGTCAGCGAGCCGAGGCAGAGAAAGCGCGACGGTGCGTCCGGCGACGGCTCGACGCGGAAGCGCGCGAGGTCGACGCCCGAGGGGATCACGTGTGTCTTGCCGCGCGCTTCGACGACCTTCGACTCGAGCTCGCGACGCAGGTACTCCGACACCGCGATCACCGCGGACGCACGGCGCACGACGAAGCGCGTCGCCTCGGCGATTCCCGGGTACGCGCCGATGTTGCGAACGTCCCGGCCGTGGGCTGTGACGACGAGCGGCGCGCGCGACGCGAGCGCGGCGATCAGGCCGGTAGGAACGAGAAAGTGCGCGTAGACGACGTCGGGCCTGAACGAGCGCACCTGCGCGAGCGTCGTCTGGGCGAGCGTTGCGTAGCGGAGCGGCCCGCCGGCGCGGTGGTCGAGAACCGCGCGGTCGAGCATGTGGCCGCGCGCGGCGAGCGCCGTTTCCAGATCGCGTACGAAGACTCCGAGGTCCGGGTCGTCCGCCCCCGGGTAGAACTGCGAGACGAGGAGGATGCGCACGCGCGCATTCTTGCGCGCGTGCGCATCTGCCACTCGCTTACTTCGCGGACTCGTACTGCTTCGCGTCGAAGACGTCCGCGAGGCTGTTCACGCTCGCGTCGCGCGTCGACAGCGGCCTGAGCCCGTATCGCTGTTCGATCGTCGCGAGGATCGACGTCGTGTCGTACTGCGTGTGATCGACGACCTCGTTCCCGCGCAGGAACGGCGAGACGACCAGCGTCGGGATCCTCGTCCCCGGCCCCCAGATGTCGGAGCGACCGGGTGCTGCCGGATTCTGCGGCGTCCCCGGCGGCGGGACGTGATCCCATTCGCCGCCGAACTCGTCGTACGTGACGATGACCATCGTATTCTTCGCGCAGGCGCTGTTCTCGATCGTCTGCAGAAGTGACACGAGGTGATTGTCGCTCCCGGTCTCGCTCGAGTAGCCGGGGTGCTCGTTCTCGAGCCCGAACGGCTTGATGAAGCTGACGGGCTTCAGCGCGCAGTCCTTTCCTGACGCCTGCGCCGTCTGGATGAACTCCTCCTCGTCGCGGAGGTGCGCGCGACGGTTTGCGAGGCCCTCAGGCGTGTCGGGATCGAACGCCTTGAAGTAGTTGAACGGCTGGTGGTGGTACTGGAACACGTTGCTCGGGCAGTGCGGGAAGACGGCGATCCCCGCCGACGGGTCCACCTCGGGGTCCGCGCACGTCGGCCCGTTGCCATTCGTCCAGCCCGGAGCGTCGACGTCCCCGTTCGCGTTCGACCAGCCGCCTGCGTACCAGGCCCAGTCGATCCCGCCTGCGCTCAGGCGGTCGCCGATCGTCGGGTTGGTCTGCGCCGGGAGCTTCGCGCCGAACGCGCCGAACGGCCGGTACGGCGGCTGCGACGTGTTCACGGCGTAGTCGCCGCACGCAAGCGGGAGCGCCGTCGAGCCGCACTTCACGGTCAGCTCGCGATCGCGGATGCTCGAGGCGTCCGGCGAGACGTACAACGGATACGTCGCGAGCCCCCACGTCGCGTTGAGCGACCGCGTCTGCACCATCCCGTTCCGGTCGACGACCGAGTGCCGGTCAGCGCTTGTCCCGTCGCTCACGGCATTCGGAAAGACGGGTGTCGTCGCGGCGATCAGCCACTGGTGGTTCAGGAACGACCCGCCGAACGCGGACTGGAAGAAGTTGTCTGCGATCGCGTAGTGCGGATGGCCGCCCGAATGCAGGTAGCGGTAGATCGGCAATGCACGCGTGTCGTAGACGCCCATCGTCATGCCCGCCGCGTCGCTGCCGGTTGCGTACCGGTCTTGCCGCCCGCCGTCGAGCTGGAACTGCTCCTGGTAGAACTTGTGCACGAGGTCTCGCGTGCAGCCGCCCGGCAGCCCTTGACCTTCGGGGACACCGAACGGGAAAGCGAAAGCCTTCGACACCGTCGGACACGTCGTCGCCGTCGGCGGGAGCAACGAATCGATCGTCCACCATGTGTTCGAGAACGCGCTCGAGAACCCGTGGGCCGTGTCGTTGCAGGTCGCGGGCAGCCCGACGAGGTTGACGTCGTTCTGCAGCAGGCACGTGAACGGAACGCCGTTCTGGTCGACCTGAGTCGTGTGGCGAGGGTCGGCGTTCGCGAGCCCGTTCACGCCCTCCCAACCCCCGTAGAGATTGTCGAAGCTGTGGTTCTCCTCGTAGATCACGACGATGTGATCGAGGCGGGACAGCCGGTCGTTGCCGGCACCCTTGCCGTTGCCGTTGGCGCCCGCGGCTGCGGAGGCTCCGATCGCGGCAAAGACGATGACGGCAGCCAGCGCGACCATGCGGCGGCCACCGAGTCGGTGCAACACCCTGCTCATGTTCTCCCCTCGTTCGTAGACCCGGTGCGCGAGGATAGCGCGCCGCGTGCGCGCCCGTAGGCGTCGACCCGCCCTGATACACAATTGCGGCCGTGGAGCAACCGGTCGTCCATGTCGGGGGCCTGACGAAGGTCTTCAAGGTGCCCGAGCGCGAGGCGGGCTTGCGCGCGGCCGCGAAGAGCCTGGTCCGTCGACGCACACGCGACGTGCGAGCGGTCGAGTCGATCTCGTTCGACGTCGCGCGCGGTGAGGTGGTCGGTTTCCTCGGGCCGAACGGCGCAGGCAAGACGACGACGTTGAAGATGCTCTCGGGCCTGCTCTATCCGAGCGGCGGCGAGGCTCGAGTCCTCGGCTACGTCCCGTCGAAGCGCGAGCGCGACTTCCTGCGCCAGATCACGCTCGTGATGGGGAACCGGAACCAGCTCCAGTGGGACCTGCCTGCGCTCGATTCGTTTGAGCTGAACCGCGCGATCTACCGAGTCCCGCACGAGCAGTTCCGCTCCACGCGGGACGAGCTCGTCGAGTTGCTCGAGGTCGGCGACCTCGTCCGGAAGCCGGTTCGGAACCTCTCGCTCGGCGAGCGGATGAAGGTCGAGATCGTGGGCGCGCTGCTGCACCTGCCGCAGGTGTTGTTCCTCGACGAGCCGACGATCGGCCTCGACGTGACGATGCAGAAGCGGATCCGCGCGTTCGTGGGCGAGTACAACCGCAAGCACGGCGCGACGGTGCTCCTGACGAGCCACTACATGGCGGACGTGGAGGCGTTGTGCCGGCGCGTGATCGTCATCCACCACGGGCGGATCCTGTTCGACGGCCAGCTGAGCGCGCTCGGAAACGAGTTCGCCGCGTACAAGACGATCGGCGTCGTTCTCGAGAACGGCGCTGCGCCGCTGGACGCGTACGGCGAACTGATCCACCGCGACGGCGATCGCGCAACGCTGCGCGTGCCGAAGGCGGAGACGTCCCGCGTCGCGGCACGCCTGCTTTCCGAACAACAGGTTCTCGACCTCACGATCGAGGAGCCGCCGATCGAGGACGTGATCGAGCTCGTGTTCGCGCAGCCGCAATGACCGTCGAGGCCGCGCCGCTCCCGCAGGCCGGCCGGCTGCGGTCGTTCGTCGACTTCTACGCGACGACGATGCGAACGGCGGTCGCGACGCAATTCCAGTACCGCGCGGCGAACTACTTCTACATGCTCGGGATGGTCGCCGAGCCCGTGATCTACCTCGTCGTCTGGTCTGCGATCGCGCGCTCCAACGGCGGCAACGTCAACGGGATCACGGCCGAGGGATTCGCCGCGTACTACATCGTCTGGACGCTCGTCCGGAACATGAACATCGTCTTCGGCGCGCCGTTCTGGGAATGGCGGATTCGCGAGGGCCAGTTCTCCGGCCAGCTGCTTCGGCCGATGCACCCGATCCACTTCGACATCGCGTACTTCGCCGGCTGGAAGTTCGTCGTCATCATCCTGTGGATTCCGATCGCCGTCGGTCTCTCGCTCGTGTTCCATCCGGCACTGTCCCCCTCCGCGCTCGAGATCGCGGTGTTCCTGGTCGCGATCTGGGGCGCGTATCTCCTGCGCACAGCGGTCCAGGAGACGATCGGGATGCTGAACTTCTGGACGACGCGCGGCGCAGCGGTCTTCGATCTCTACATGGCGAGCGAGCTGCTTCTGTCGGGCCGGCTCGTACCGCTGAAGCTGATGCCGGAATGGGTGCAGACGCTCGCGAACTTCCTCCCGTTCAAGTGGACGTTCGGCTTCCCGATCGAGTCGCTCGTCGGGAACATGTCGACCCAATCGCTGTTGCTCGGCCTGGCGGCACAAGCGCTGTGGATCGTCGGCAGCTTCGTCGTCTTCCGGTTCGCGTTTCGCTTCGCGGTCCGGCATTACTCGGCGGTCGGCGGATGAATGCGATTCGGATCGGCTGGCTCTACTTGAAGGTCGGCGTGATGAACGAGCTTCAGTACCGCGTCAACTTCTTCGTCCAGCTGCTCCAGTCGCTGATCCAGGTCGGGACAGGGCTCGTGATGCTGTCGCTCGTCTACTCGCACACGAAGGAGCTCCACGGCTGGAGCGAAGCGGAGCTGTTGACGCTGATCGGCGTCCAGATCGTGCTCGGCGGCGTCATCCACACGTTCATCCAGCCGAACATGGAGCGGCTGCTCGAAGACGTCCAGCAAGGGACGCTCGACTACGCGTTGACGAAACCGCAGGACTCGCAGGTCCTGCTCAGCGTGCGGCAGGTGCGTATGTGGCAAGTCGTCGAGATGATCTCGGGGCTGATCCTGGTGATCGTCGGCTTGACCCGTCTGGAGCAGTCGATCGGGCCGGTCGACGTGCTCGCGTTCGCGTTCTCACTCGCCGTCGGCGCCGTGCTGATCTATTGCTTCTGGTTGATCGTCACGACCGGGGCGTTCTGGGTCGTGCGCATGGAGCATGTCCTCGAGCTGTTCGAGGGCGTCTACCAGACCGGTCGCTGGCCGGTCGGCGTCTATCCGGGCTGGCTGCGCTACAGCGTCACGTTCCTCGTCCCGGTCGCGTTCGCCGTCACCGTCCCGGCGCAGGCGCTGACGTCACGTCTGCAGCTGCAGACGTTCCTGATCTCGGTCGGCTTCGCGGTGGTTCTGTTCACCTTCACGCGCTGGTTCTGGCATTTCGGCCTGCGGCGCTATTCCGGCGCCTCGGCGTAGCCGGAACCGAGTCGCACGTCGACTCCGCGCGCGTCTAGCGCTGCGCGTCGTACATCCCCCACTCATCGCGAAGCGCGTTGCAGATCTCGCCGACCGTGCAGCGCGCGCGCAAGGCCTCGCGCATCGGCGGCAGGAGATTCCCGGTGCCGCGCGCCGTCTCGCGGACGCCGTCGATCGCGGCATCCGCCGCGGACGCATCGCGCTCCGCGCGGACGCGCTGCGTCCGGTCGAGCTGGCGCCGTTCCGCCTCCGGATCGAGCCGGTGCAGCTCGATCGGCTCGGTCTCCGACTCGGTGAAGCGGTTGACGCCCACGATTACCCGCTCTCCCGCCTCGATCTCGCGCTGATAGGCGAACGCGGCCTGCTCGATCTCGTCCTGCACGAATCCCTGCTCGATCGCCGCGACCGCGCCTCCGAGCTCGTCGACGCGCTCGATCAGCTCCCACGCGCGCGCCTCGAGCTCATCCGTCAGCGCTTCGATGAAATACGCGCCCCCGAGCGGGTCGGCTGTATCCGTTCCGCCGGCCTCGTGCGCGAGCAGTTGCTGCGTCCTGAGCGCGATCCCGGCGCTGCGCTCCGTCGGAAGCGCCAGCGCCTCGTCGTAACCGTTCGTGTGGATCGACTGCGCGCCGCCCGCAACGGCCGACAGCGCCTGGATCGCCACGCGCACCACGTTGTTCTCGGGCTGCTGCGCCGTCAGCGTCGAACCGCCGGTCTGCGCATGGAAGCGAAGCGCCTGCGCTTTCGGGTTCGTCGCGCCGAACCGGTCGCGCATGATCCGCGCCCACAACCGTCGCGCGGCGCGGAACTTCGCGACCTCCTGGAAGAAGTGGTTGTGCGCGTTGAAGAAGAACGAGAGCCGGACGCCGAAGTCGTCCGGCGAGAGCCCCGCGTCGATCGCGGCTTTGCAGTACGCGATGCCGTTTACGAGCGTGAACGCGAGCTCCTGAACGGCCGTCGATCCTGCCTCGCGAATGTGGTACCCGGAGATCGAGATCGTGTTCCACTTCGGAATCCGATCGGCGCAGTACGCGAAGAGATCCG
>Ga0136846_1211822_pt1 | contig 11960 bp, 8 predicted proteins | sample HopSoiMetagenom2_FD_96841 | JGI IMG/M metagenome (GOLD analysis project Ga0136846, IMG submission 96841) | Grasslands soil microbial communities from Hopland, California, USA - 2 Assembly 2016 (version 4) | ecosystem: Environmental > Terrestrial > Soil > Grasslands | place: USA: Hopland... | reverse complement strand
TGGGAGGTCGTCAACTTGGAGAAGACGGTCGATGAACTCACCGCCAACGGCGTCATCTTCGAGCAGTACGACAGTGACCGGCTCAAGACGAACCCGAAGGGTATCGCTGAGCTCGGCGAGGAACGGGCGGCCTGGTTCAAGGACCCCGACGGGAACGCTTACGGAATCATCCAACGCTGACGGCCCCCCGACCGGTCGCCCGTGAAGCATGACAGTGTCGGTGGCCCCGCTCAGTCTGCGGCCAAGTCCTCGCGACACGTCCGCTATTCGGCGCGGCCTTCCGTGCGCACGCTCATGCCGCTGAGGGCGTGCTTCTGGTAACGAGACCCACCGGTCTCGTGGAGTACGTCGATCTCTTCCGCAGGGGGAAGCCAGCCGCTCGCGCGGGACTATCGTGCTTCATCGATGGTCGTCATCATTTGTACGTAACAAAGGGAGAGCCTGATGAGCGCCGTGGACCTGGACAAGGACGGCGGGCTTGACGAGTCCGTGCTGAGCGGTCGGGCCGTATGACCGTGCTGTCCGACCTCGTCGATGCCCTCGCGGACGGAAGAGTCGAGGTAGTAGACCTCACGGCACCTCTCTCCGAGGAGACACCGATCCTCGAGCTGCCGCCGGAGTTCGGGCAGACCGCGCGCTTCCAGCTGGAGGAGATCAGCCGGTACGACGACCGCGGACCGGCGTGGTACTGGAACAACTTCCGCACCGGCGAACACACCGGCACCCATTTCGACGCCCCGAACCACTGGGTGACCGGCAAGGACAAGGCGGACGTCGGGTCGGTGCCGCCGGCAGCGTTCCTGGCTCCCGCAGTCGTGCTCGACGTCGCCGACCGGGTGTCTGATGACCCCAACTTCCTGATCGAGGTCGAGCACATCCGGGCCTTCGAGGCCGATCACGGTGCCCTGCCTGCGGGCGGTTGGCTGCTGTGCCGCACCGGCTGGTCGGCCCGGGTCACCCAGGCGGACATGATCAACAACACCGAGACCGGCCCCACCAGCCCTGGGATGTCGGCGGACTGCGCGCGTTGGGTGGCTGAGGAGTCGGCCCTTCAGGGCATCGGGGTCGAGACCGTCGGCACTGACGCCGGCGCCGCGCACTCCTTCGACCCGGCGTTCCCGTGCCACTCCTTCCTGATGGGCAACGACAAGTACGGTCTGGCGCAGCTGCAGAACCTCGACCGGCTGCCGCCGACGGGCGCGGTGGTGGTGGCCCCACCCCTGCGGATCGTCGGTGGATCCGGCTCGCCGGTTCGCGTGCTGGCCCTCGTGGAGCGTTGACCGACGGCCATGAAGGTCTCGCAGGCCGTGGGCGGCGCCCTGGTCACAGCGGGGGTGGACCACGTCTTCGGCGTCGTCGGCTCCGGCAACTTCCTCGTGACCAGCGCGATGGTCGATGCCGGGGCTCGCTTCGTCGCCAGTCGTCATGAGGGCGGTGCAGCCACGATGGCGGACGCCTATGCCCGGACGGCGGACACTGTCGCGGCCCTGACCGTGCACCAGGGCTGCGGTCTGACGAACGCGACGACCGGGATCGCAGAAGCCGCCAAGTCCCGCACGCCGCTGCTGGTGCTGGCCGCGGAGGTGTCCCAACCACGGTCTAACTTCTACGTCGACCAGGAGGCACTGGCACGCTCGGTCGGCGCTGTCCCGATGCGGATCACGTCCGCGGCCACGGCCGTCCAGGAGGCGGTCGACGCGGTGGCCGCCGCGCTGCACGGGCGGCGCACCGTCGTACTCAATCTGCCTCTGGAGGTCCAGGCGGAGGAAGCCGTGGCTGTGGCACCACCCCGCCTGCCGGAGGCCCCCGCGCCTGTCGAGCCGTGCGCGGAGGACGTGGCCCGACTCGTCGAGGCACTGCGCGAGGCCCGGCGGCCCGTGTTCGTGGCGGGTCGCGGCGCGCGGTCGGCTGCCGCTCGCGACGCCGTCAGCGCGCTGGCACAGGCGTACGGCGCACTGCTGGCGACCTCGGCGGTGGCCAAGGGCCTGTTCCATGGCGAGGAGTGGTCGCTCGACGTGTCCGGCGGTTTCGCCTCACCGCTGGCCGCAGAGCTGATCCGCGGTGCCGACCTGATCGTCGGTTGGGGATGCGCGCTGAACATGTGGACGATGCGTCATGGCGCGCTCATCTCGCCCGATACGGCAGTCGTCCAGGTCGACGACACGGAGGAGGCGCTGGGGGCTCACCGGGAGCTCTCGTTCGGCGTCGTCGGGGACACGGCCGCCACGGCATGCGCCGTGCATCAGGCATCGGACGTCGAGCGGGAGGGGTACCGCACCGAGGACGTGCGCGCCCGAATCTCGGAGTCGCTGCAGTGGCGGCAGGTGCCCTTCGAGGACCTGTCCGGTGATGGGCGCATCGATCCCCGCGCCGTGACCATCGCGCTGGACGACCTGCTCCCGGCCGACCGGGTCGTCGCAGTCGATTCGGGCAACTTCATGGGCTACCCGAGCATGTTCCTCGCGGTGCCGGACGAGCGCGGCTTCTGCTTCACCCAGGCCTTCCAGTCCATCGGCCTCGGACTGGCCACCGCGATCGGTGCCGCGCTGGCCCAACCGGACCGGCTGCCGGTAGCGGCGCTGGGAGACGGCGGCGCGTTGATGGGCGCCGCGGAGCTCGACACCGTGCGGCGGCTGGGTCTCCCCATGGTGGTGGTGGTCTACAACGACGCCGCCTACGGCGCCGAGGTCCATCACTTCTCGCCGGACGGACACGACCTCGCCACCGTGACCTTCCCCGACACCGATATCGCCGCCGTCGCCCGGGGCTACGGCTTCACCGGCGTGACGGTCCGCCAGCAGCACGACCTCGCCCAGGTACGCGACTGGCTCGACGGAGCACGCGACACCCCACTGCTCATCGACATCAAGGTCGTGGCCGACCAGCCCTCGTGGTGGCTCGAAGAGGCGTTCCGGGGGCACTAGCCGGATGCGGTCGGTTGCGAACCTCGATGCGGCGTGTGCCTGCTGGACTCGCTGACGTCAGCCACCGAACGCGTGGCAACGGCCTGGCGCACGAGCACGAGGCGTCTCACTGACGCCACCGCCCGCTCATGCCGCTGTCGGACCGCCGCCCGACCATGGCTCCGTCGGGCCTCCGCCCGACCACGCCGCTGTCGGGCCCGCCCGGCCATGGCCGCTGTCCGGTGCGCGGTCATGCCGAAGGTCGGATGCGACCGTCTCGCATCACACCGCCGACTGCGCCTGTCCGACGCCGGCACGACGCTCGTTGATCACGATCTTGCACTCGCCGGTACGAGCGGCCGATGGTGGCGACGGGGTACCAGGCGCAGCAGCGGGTCAGGTTGAGGCTTCCGCTCCGACCGGTAGCTCGGCCACCACCGACGTCGGCCCGCCGGCTGGGCTGTCTACGACAAGGGTGCCTTTCACCAAGTTCACGCGGTCGGAAAGCCCCTGGAGCCCGTGTCCTGCGATCGTGGACGCGCCACCCACCCCGTCGTCACGAACCTCGACCCGCAACCTGACGTCCAGCTGGACAGCGACCGACACCGCGGCGGCCCGCGAGTGCCGAGCCGCGTTGGCCAGGCACTCCGCAGTCACGAAGTAGACCAACGCCCTTGTCTTGGTGGGCAGGTCGTCCACCGGCCCGGTGATCCTCACCTCGATGGACGGCCCGCCCGCGCCGGCCAGCGACCGCAGAGCGGCCGCCAGGTCGCCGCCCGCTACGGAGTACGGCAGCATCCCGCGCGCCAGCCGGTCTAGCCCCGCATCCACCTCGTCGAGCCTTTCCACGACGGGCGCGATCGTGGGCCCGACCTCGCGAGGGTCCAGCAGCTCACGGACGCGAGCCAGCCGCCGGCGAGGGCCGGCGTCGAGTCGCGCCATCAGCGCCTCTCGTTCCTGCTCGTCGACGGCCAGCAACCGGGCCGCCGAGCGCCGGACCTCCTCGGCGGTCAGCCGGATCTGGGTGCCGACGCGGACCCGTTCGAGGACCAGTACCGCAGCGCGGGCGGCGGCGGCCGACAGGTCCGGGTCCGGTCTCGCGCCGGGCCCGTGCACGAGGGCGAGCGATCCACCGCCCTCAACGGGCACCACGCTGACCTGTCCCGCCTGTTCGTCGAGGTCCGGCGCGACCGCGGGCCGGCCGGCGTCGTCGCGCCACCCCTCGCCCGGCCGGAAGACCACGATTCGGAGGTCCGGGTCGCCGAGCGCGTCAGCCAGCGCAGCGGACAGCGGCGTGGCAGGTCTGTCGTCCTGGCCGAGCTCGACCACCACGCCGGCCATTGCGCGATCCCCTCCCGTGCGGTTCCGCACCGCGAGGGCGGCGGCCGCCACCACGAGCGCGGCGTTTCCTGTCCGGCCGTCGAGCCATCCGACGGCGATCCCCGCCCAGACGGCGGCCAGCATGGCGAGCACCGCCGCCGCCCGACGATCTCTCCGGGCGGTCAGCACCGCAAGTGCCGCAGCGACCATCGCCGTGAGCAGACCGGTCCAGGTCGCCACCACCAGGGGCGTGCCGTACGCCGCCACCAGCACCGGCCACCGGAACCGTCCCGTCGCCGCCGGCCGGGCGAGCAGGTGCAGCACCGGGCCGCGATAGGCGAGCGCCAGCGGTCCGTCGAGCGCGTGCCACCAACCGTCCGGGGTCAGTGCCAGCGTCGCCAGGAACCACAGCGCGGCGGCCAGCAGCGCCAGCTGGTCCGGGGACCCCCGACGACGCGCGAACGCCGCGAGCACGAAGGCGGCACCCACGAGCCAGTCGGCCAGCCCTGCGCCTGTCGACTGGTCCGCGGCCACCTCGACGGCAGCGCCGCCGACCAGCAGGGCGGGAGCGGCGGCGTACCGGCTCAGTCGATCTTGTGCCACGGCTGCTCGTAGAGCGGGCCCGCGCCAGGATCCTCGACCTCGATCTCGGTGAAGGTGAGAGTGCCGTCGTAGAAGCTCCAGTGCGCCCGCTCGGGCGGCAACCCGTCGGGGCCGTAGGTCATGAGCAGCCGGTCGTCGTCGACCACGTACCGCCCCCGCTGCGGTCCCTGGTCGGGATAGTCCGGCTCCTGGGTCTCCAGGAACGTGCCGTCGGGCCGGAGGACCCACGTGTAAGTGATGTCGACTGCAAAGTCCGTGCCGACCAGCCCCGCCGTGGCGAACTGATCGGACGTCACCGGGTCTCCTCGTAGGTGCCCGGCGGGATTGTCGGCCCGTCGGCGGGCCTGCCCGTGGTGGCTGTCGATGGTCCTGCCACCGGTTCGGCCTCCTGGTGCAGCGTGCGGGCCTGCGTGTCCGATGTGGCCACGGGACAGTTCTCGGGAAGGACGGACGCCTCGTTCCCTGTCGCGGAGTCGGGGACGTCGGTCGCGATGTCCGTCATCACGCGGCGGGCCGCGGCGCCATCGGGCACCGGCGCCGCCCGACGCCAGGCGTCCAGCGAGGCGGCCGACGGCTGCACGACCACAAGGCCGTTGTCGCAGAGCTGGGACAGCTCGTTCGCCTCGTCGCCGGCCAGTCGGCTCGCCTCCCAGGCCACCGTCTCCGCGCCCGCGTCGACGAGCACGCTCCGGTCGTCCTCGGAGAGGTCGTGCCACGAGTGCGACGAAGCCGCCAGGACCTCGAACTTGGGGATCAACGCGAACGACGTGAGGTACGGCGCGGCCAGGTCGTAGCCGTTCTGGCCCAGGTAGATCGGTGCCATCTCGACGCCGTCGAGGGTCCCGGCCTTCAAGGCGTCCCGAACCCCAGCGGCCAGCATGCCCTGCACGGGCCGGGCGCCGAGCGCCGACAACAGTGCCGTGGTCTGGTCGCTGTCACTGACCCGGATCGCCTTGCCCCGCAGGTCCGACTCGTCGACGACCGGCTCCCTGGTGAGCAGGCGTCGCGTTTCTCCCGGCACGAGCCCCAGCCCCACCACGTCGTCGGTCGCAGCCATCTCCTCCAGCAGATCGTCGGCGATGTCGCTCCGGGCGAGCGCGACGGTGGCGTCCGTTGAAGTGACCAGGAACGGCGCCTGGAGGGCGACGAAGCCCGGATCCCCAGTCGCGGCCCAGTCCCGGGAGGGGATGAGCGCGAGGTCGACCTTGCCGGACCGGAGGTCGCCGGCGAGCAGGGCCGGCCCGCCCGGGGTCTCGGAGAAGTACGTCGTCTTGTCCACGTCAACGGCGAGTCGGCCGCCGGAGTCCCGGTCAACCGCCTCGACGAAGTGGGCCAGCGAAGGGTCGCCCGGATCCGCCGCTCCGAGTCGGAGCGTCACGGCCTTGCCGTGGCCGCGAGCACCCTGCTTGTCCACCGCGGGGCTGCCACAACCCAGCGCGAGCGCCGACGCGGCCACGACGGCCGACGCTGCCCGGGCGGATCGCATCACGCCACCAGTGTCGCGCTCCTCCGCTGTGTCCGCATGGGTGCGCGCACGCGCCGGGGACTGCCTGAGCCTGCGTGCAGACACGCAGCCTCTCGGCTGCCACGATCGGCCCATGGCGCCGGAGTGGCTGCGGTTGGTCGTGGCCCTGGTCTGCGCGGTCTCGGCAGTAGCGATCCTCCGTCGGAGGCTCGCCCCCTCGGCGGCGACCGCCCTGCTGGCGTGCGCGTTCCTGCTCGTGCCAGCCGGCGCCACGGACACCGCCTCGGCGCCACGCTTTGCCGCGTCCTTGATAGCCACTCCCATGGCCCCGATGTGCGGTGCGGTGGCGGGCCTGTGGTGGCCGGCGCGACCACTGCGCCGTCGGCTGCTGGCGCTGGGGTTCGCGGCCTTGGGGGCAGCCCTCGTCGCGGGGTTGTTGCACGCCGCCTCCTTCGACCCGGCCTCGACCGGCTGTTCGCTCTGTCCCGACAACCTGCTGGCTGTCCCGCCGGCGCAAGGTCTGGCCGCCCCGTCGGACCGCATCGCCGCCGTCCTGCTCGGGGTGACGGGCCTCGTGGTCGCGGTCGTCGCCGCCGGGCGATGGTGGCGGTCGGGCTCGCTCGACCGGCGTGTCGCCTGGCCCATGCTGTTCGGCAGCGCCGGGGTGGCCGCGATGATGGCGACGGACGCGGTCCACCTGCTGACCCGGCCCCGAGACCTCTTCGACTACTGGGCGGGCCCGATCTGGAACGCCCAGCTGGTCCTGCTCGCGCTGGTCGCCGTCGGCGGGTGGTGGCGCCTCTCGCTGCCCCGCCGGACGGCCGACCGGGTGGCCCGCAAAGTCCTCGCGGCCACGCCGGACGTCGCCACGCTGGTCGGCTCGCTGGCCCGCGAGATCGGCGACCCGGACCTAGTGGTCACCTACCGCCGGCTCGACGGCACCCGGATCGACGTCGACGGGCGTCCCGCCGCCGCGCTCGCCGACCGCGCGGTTCTGCGCCTCACGCGCGACGGGGCGACGTACGCAGAGCTCTGGCACGCCGCCCGCATCGACTCGCAGTCGGATGTCCTCCGCGCCACGGTCGACTCCTCCGGACTCGCACTCGAGTACGTCGCCGCTCAGGCGCGGCTGCGAGCCGAGACCCTGGACGCTCAGGCCGCGCGCCGTCGCGTGGTCGCCACCGCGGACGCCGAGCGCGGGCGGCTGGAGCGCGACCTGCACGACGGAGCTCAGCAAGGCCTGATCACCGTGAGCCTGCAGCTGACCGCCGCGGCGGCCCGAAGCGCTCCGGCCGCCGTCGCCCGGGCCCAGGAGGAGATCACGCTGGCCCTGCAGGACCTCCGCACATTGGCGCACGGACTGTTTCCCGTGAGCCTCACCGAGGCCGGGCTGCTGGCGGCCCTGCGCGAGCTCGGCGACCACACGCTCGTCCCTCTCGTCGTCGACGGTGCGGCGTTCAGCCCGATGGGGGCCGAGGTCGACATGGCGTTCTACAGCCTCGTCGTCGACGTCGCGAGCGCGACTCCTGAGGCCTCTGGGGCAGTCGTGCGGGTTGCTCTCGAAGGCGGCGACGGGTCGCCGGCCCGCGTCCGGGTCTCCGCCACGCCAGCCGACCCGGACCGGGCGCGACTCCTTCTCGTGCGGGCCGAGGACCGGGTCGCGGCACTCGGCGGCACGCTGTCGGTCGTCGCCACCGAGGACGCCCTGGTCGTGGAAGGGGAGGTCCCATGCGGGTCGTGATCGCCGAGGACATGGCGCTGCTACGGGCCGGGCTCACCCAGCTGCTGAGGGCCGCGGGCATCGAGGTGGTCGGCGAGGCCGGCGACGCGGAGGCGCTGCTGGCCCTCGTCGCGGCGTACGCGCCCGACGTCGCGCTCGTGGACATCAAGCTGCCACCGACACACACCGACGAAGGTCTGCGGGCGGCGGTCCGGATCCGGCAGGAGCACCCGTCCACGGCCGCGCTGCTGCTGTCGAGCTACCTCGACGTCCGCTATGCCTCGGACCTGCTCGAGACCGGGGCGGGAGCCTGCGGCTACCTGCTGAAGGAGCGGGTGGCCCACCCCGACATTCTCGAGGACGCCCTGCGCCGGGTGAGTGAGGGGCAGTGCGTGCTCGACCCGGCAGTGGTCACCCAGCTGATGAACCGCAACCGCGTGGAAGGCCCGCTCGACGACCTGACCCCGCGCGAGCGCGAGATCCTCGACCTGATGGCCCAGGGCCACTCCAACGCCCGCATCGGCTCCCTGCTCGGCCTGAGCCAGCGCACGGTCGAGTCGCACGTGCGCAACCTGTTCGTGCACCTCGGGCTGGAGGACACCCGGGACAGCAGCCGTCGGGTGCTGGCCGTGCTGACCTACATCAAGGGCTGACCGCTCCTGCGTGTGCACACGCAGTCGCTTCGGGTGATCGCACGCATGAACCCGGGGCTCGCCGTTCCTACCGTCGAAGGATGAAGCGACTCCCCACCCTCCTCTTCGGCATCGTGCTGCTCGTCGGCACCTGGAGCCCGACCTCTGCCACCCAGGCCAGGCCCCCACAGGTCCACCACCGTGCGGCTGTCGCGAGCTTCGGGACCGCGCTCGAGGGCTCCGCGCCCACCGGGCACGGGCCGGCGGCGACGGCGTACGACCCGAGCACCGACACGGTCTACGTCGGCAACGGCTTCAGTCCCAACGGCGACAACCTCGGCGGCAACACCGTGTCGGTGATCGACGGACGACGGTGCGACGCCCGCTCCGTGTCCCGCTGCCGCGGACCGTGGCCGACGCTGACCGTCGGCAACGAGCCCAGCGCCCTGACGATCGACGCGGCGCACGACACGCTGTTCACAGCCAACATCGACGACAACACAGTCACCGTCTCCGACATCGGCCGCTGCGACGCCCGCGACCGTTCGGGGTGCGGCTCGCCGCCCGTGGCGACGATCGCCGTCGGCGGGGGCCCCTACGGTCTGCACCTCGACAAGGCGACGCGAACCATCTACGTCGCCAACCTCGCCGACGGCTCGGTCTCGATGATCGACAGCAGCACCTGCAACGCCGACCACCCCGAAGGCTGCCCGACCGGACCGGCGACGTCCTTCCTCGTGCCGGACGGCCCGGTTGACATCGACGTCAACGCGCTCACCCACACCGCGTACGTCGCCACCCTCGCGGGTTTCGACGCCGTCGACACCAAGAGCTGCAACGCCACCATCCAGGCGGGCTGCGCCAACCGTGGCCACTACCAGATCTGCGACGGCTGCTTCGGCCCGTTCTCGGTGCGTGTCGACGAGTCCACCAACACGATCTACGAGCCGGACGGCTCGAACGCGATCGTCGCGATGGACGGCCGCGACTGCAACGCCGAAGACCTCGCCGGCTGCGCGACGGCGCCGACCGGCACGGTGCAGCTGCCCGGGACGTCCTACTCGCACCTGGCCTACCTGGCCGTCGACGAGACGCTCAAGAGCGTCTACGTGCTCAACCACAAGGACGACACCATCGTGATGATCGACGGCACGATCTGCAACGGCAGGCACCTCGCCGCGTGCGACCGGCTGGAGCCGGAGTTCGTGCACACGGGCACCAACCCCCTGGGCATCGGCCTCGACGAGGGCACCCACACGCTGTACGTCGCCGACCAGCTCGACGACGACCTGTCCGTGATCGACGCCGCACGATGCAGCGCGAAGGACCGCTCCGGCTGCCGCCGGCTCCCGACCCGGGTCCACCTGGACTCCCCGCGGGGGGTGACCGTCTCGGAGCCCGTGCACACGGCGTACGTAGCGTCCGGCTCGGACAAGGTCACCATGATCGACATCCGCGAGTGCAACATGGAGCAGATATCCGGCTGCGCCGGACCGCATCCGAGCGTGACGGTCGGCGACGGGGCGCTGGCGATCTCCGTGGACGAGGCGCGACACACGGCCTACGTCGCCAACGCCGGGGGCGGCGTGAGCGTGCTCGACACCCACACGTGCAACGCCCACCCGTCCGGCTGCGCCGTGGTCGGCACCCTCGCCGTCCCGCAAGGCAGCCCGGCCGACGTCGTGATCAACCAGAAGACGCGGACGCTGTACGTCGCGGCCAGCAAGGCGGGCCAGAGCGACACTGTCGTGGCCTTCGATGCCTCGACCTGCAACGCCACGACCACGTCAGGGTGCGGGCAACAGGGCGGGCTGATGCCGATCGGTCCGGTCAGTGCCTGCGGCGACCCGCGGGCGACCTCCCGGCTAGCACTCGCGGTCGACCAGCCGACCAACACGGTGTACGCCGCCCAGATCCCGTGTGACGAGTCGGTTGTCGCCGACAGCGTGCTCGTCTACGACGGCCGGCACTGCCGTGGCGGTGACCTGTCCGGCTGCGGCGCCCCCGTCGCGAAGGTCCGCGCCGGCGACGACCCGTTCGGGCTGGCCGTCGACGAGGCGACCCGCACGCTCTACGCACCGCTGCTCGGCAACGGGGAGCTGAGGGGCGCCGTTGCGGTCATCGACGTCCGGTCCTGCAACGCCACCGTCACGACCGGCTGCAGCCAGGTCGCCGCCCGGGCCCCCGCGGGTTTCGGGTCGCTGGGCGTTGCGGTCGACGCCCGCAGCCACGACGCCTACGTCACCAACGACGAGGACGCCAGCGTCTCGGTGGTCGACGGCGCGGCCTGCCGCGCCGGCAAGACCGCCGGGTGCGCGAAGACGCCGGCCCTGCTGCCGACCGACGACTACCCGGCCGCATGGATCGCGCTGGCGCCGTCGGTGCTCACGGCGTACGTCACCAGCGGTCCGAGGAGCACAGTGTCGCTGCTGCCGATGATGCGAAGGTGGTGAGGGCGATCCGACCTGGTCGCGGTCGATTCGCCTGCTCAGCTGCCGACTGGTTCAGGATCGCCAGAACGGCCCGGCCTGTCTGCCGATGAGGTCCACGACGGCGTTGGCAACTGCCTCGTAGTGCGATGGCGGGTGGACTTCCTTGCCACCCGCTTCGTACGAACGCGGACCGTAGAGGAACCGATCACCCTGCACGAACGGCCCGAAGGCTCGCCGAAGCTCAGTCGAGGTAGTCGCGCAGCACCCGAGAGCGGCTCGGGTGGCGGAGCTTGGACATGGTCTTGGACTCGATCTGGCGGATCCGCTCGCGGGTCACGCCGTAGACCTTGCCGATCTCGTCGAGGGTCTTGGGCTGGCCGTCGGTGAGTCCGAACCGCATGCTCACCACACCTGCCTCGCGCTCGGACAAGGTGTCCAGGACCGCGTGCAGCTGCTCCTGGAGGAGCGTGAAGCTCACGGCGTCGGCGGGGACGATCGCCTCGGAGTCCTCGATCAGGTCGCCGAACTCGGAGTCACCGTCCTCGCCCAGCGGCGTGTGCAGCGAGATGGGCTCCCGGCCGTACTTCTGGACCTCGATGACCTTCTCGGGGGTCATGTCGAGCTCCTTGGCCAGCTCGTCCGGCGTGGGCTCGCGGCCGAGGTCCTGGAGCATCTGGCGCTGGACCCGGGCCAGCTTGTTGATGACCTCGACCATGTGCACCGGGATGCGGATGGTGCGGGCCTGGTCGGCCATGGCACGGGTGATCGCCTGTCGGATCCACCAGGTGGCATAGGTCGAGAACTTGTAGCCCTTGGTGTAGTCGAACTTCTCGACCGCGCGGATCAGGCCGAGGTTGCCCTCCTGGATGAGGTCGAGGAAGAGCA
>Ga0136846_1238849_pt1 | contig 11961 bp, 9 predicted proteins | sample HopSoiMetagenom2_FD_96841 | JGI IMG/M metagenome (GOLD analysis project Ga0136846, IMG submission 96841) | Grasslands soil microbial communities from Hopland, California, USA - 2 Assembly 2016 (version 4) | ecosystem: Environmental > Terrestrial > Soil > Grasslands | place: USA: Hopland... | reverse complement strand
GCTAGACTCGCCGGACGGCTGGCCGGTCGTCAATTCCCCGAGCGAAAGATCTGTCGCCGAGAGCTGCGGGCCTTCGGTCAGCAGCACCGCACGCTCGATCGCGTTCTCGAGCTCGCGGATATTGCCCGGCCAGTTGTATCGCATCAGCAGCTTCTGTGCGTCAGTGCCCAGGCCATCCACCCGCTTCTTCAGTTCCCCGGCGAACCGGCGCAGGAAGAACATCGCAAGTTGCTGGATGTCTTCCTTCCGCTCGCGAAGCGCGGGCATTTCGATCGAGACGACGTTCAGGCGGTAATACAGGTCCTCACGGAACAATCCGCTGGCGACCATTTGCGGCAGGTTGCGGTTGGTCGCGGCGATCAACCGCACATCCACGCGCAGAGTCCTCGTGCCGCCCAGACGCTCGAACTCGTGCTCCTGCAGGACGCGGAGGATCTTGGCCTGCGTATTCGCGCTCATGTCGCCGATTTCGTCCAGGAACAGCGTGCCGCCATCCGCCTGTTCGAAGCGGCCCACGCGCTGTTTGTCCGCACCGGTGAACGCGCCCTTCTCGTGTCCGAAGAGTTCGGACTCGAGGAGATTTTCCTGCAGCGCCGCGCAGTTCACTTTGACGAAGTTGCGCGCGTTGCGAAGCGAGTTGTGGTGAATGGCCCCGGCGATCAACTCCTTGCCGGTGCCCGTCTCGCCGCGAATCAGCACCGTCGTGTTGCTCTTGGCCACCTTTTTCACGATGGTGAGCACGCTTTGGAGCGCGCAGCTCGCGCCCACAATCCGATCGAAGTCGTAAATGTCCTGCTGGGTGTGGCGAAGGTATTCGATCTCGTGGCGGAGCCGGCGATGCTCGATCGCCTTCGCGATTTTCAGCTCCATCTCCTCAATCTCGAACGGCTTCTGCACGTAATCGAACGCGCCGATCTTCATCGCTTCGACCGCGGTATGAATCGAGCCAAATGCCGTCATCAGAATCACGGCGGTGTTCGGTTGAAGCGACTTGGCCGTACGCAGCACGTCCATACCGTCGCTGCCGCCCATCTTCAGGTCGCTCAAGACGACGTCGTACTGCCCTTCGTGGAGCTTCTCGATGGCGACGTTGCCGTTAGGCGCCTCGTCGACCTCGTGATGCGCGTCCGACAACGCGCGCACGATGCCGCGCCGAAGCGAGTCGTGATCGTCGGCTACCAGAATGCGACCCATACAGATGCTCCTACTCCGTCTCTCTAGACCGGGGGGCTTCGCCCCGCCGGACCCCCCGTCGCCGTTCGCTCGCGGGGGCCCCTATGCCGCGCTCCGCCCCGGCGGCCGCGCGCCCGCGGCGCGCTCACGTCAACCGCGAATCACCGAAACAACTCGTGGCTGCCGCTGACCGGCAGCGTGACCCTGAAGCGCGTGCCTCCCGTGGGCGGCGCGCTCACGTCGATGCGTCCATCGTGGGCATCGACGATTTTCCGGACGATCGCCAGTCCAAGTCCCGAGCCTTGCGGTTTGGTCGTGAAAAACGGGCTGAAGATCCGGTCGATGACGTCGGCGGCCACCCCGGGCCCGTTGTCGGCGACTTCCACCTGGATCATCGGCCCCGCGTGCGTGTCGCTCCCCGCCGTCGGTTCTTCCTCGCCCGGCAGTTGCTGGGCAACCAGCCGGACGATGCCGGTGCCGGTCATCGCTTCGAACGCATTGGTGAACAAATTGGTGAAAAGCTGACGGAGCTGATGCGGATCGCCCTGGATTGGCGCCAGGTGCTCCGGCAGGACGACTTCGACGCGAACCTCGCCGCGTGGCACGTGGCTCTCGGCCATCGAGATCGCATCGCGCACGACATCACTCAGCGAGATGCGCTCGACCTGCAGCCGGATCGGCCGCACGAAATCGAGCACCTCGATAACGATGGCATTGGCCATCTTGGCTTCCTTGATGATGTCGCGAAGAATCGATTGCGCGTCTTCCGATTCGACGAGCTGACGCTTGAGGATCCCGGCCATGACCTCGATGCCGGCCAGCGGATTCTTGACCTCGTGCGCGATCGCGGCGGCCATTTCTCCGAGCGCCGCAAGTCGATCGCGAAGCCGTTCGCGTTCCTCGAGCTGTTCGACGCGCGTCAGATCTTTGAAGAAGAGCGTCGCACCCGTGATCTCCCCTTCCTGGCTTCTGACCTGCGAGAGCGTGTAGCCAATCACCTTGCCGGTGCTCTTCAATCGCAACTCGGCGCGATTCGGCAGATGCGATAAATCAAAAGCGCCCGCGACGATGCGACAGACGTCTGGGCGCTCCTTGAGGACCTGGGTATACGGAATCCCGATATCGCTGTGGTCGGACGTCAATCCGAGGATGCGGTAAGCGACGTCATTCATGACGGCGATACGGCCGTCGCGGGTCACCGCGAGAACGCCGTTCCGAAGGTTCCAGACGAGGTCGTGATAGAAGCCGTCCGGCACGCCGGCCCCGGCGGGGGTCGGCTCCGCCTTCTTGGGCCGGGATTTGCCCCGCGAGCTGACGACGGCGCGAGGCGCACGCCGAGCGGCAGCCCGGGGTTTTGGGATCGGCATAGTCGATGTCGCCGGCACGTACGGGCCTGGCTCAGGCCCCAATATTGTAATCGCGCGATCTTCGTCAGCCAATGTCTTGTGCATCTGTAGCTTAGAGGACGTCCGTCCTGCCCGGGGGGAAATCAGACACAGTCCACCCAAGCCAGAGGCACACCTCGACCGCATCCGGGGCAAAGGGTGTGCCCCGATATTTCGTGGGGAATTGGGGTGAAATGCTCAGAAAACTCGTTTGGGCGGTGGGGCTTGTTCGGCAGAGGTGATTACAAGTCTAACACCCGATTACAAATCTGTTTGTTGCAGCGCCTCCCATTGATGCATCAAGTCTCCGACCTCCCACATCAGTGCCTGATGCTTGTCGATAATAGGTTTCGCCTCATCGTGATTGTCATAGAACCCCGGGGCGGCCATGGTGGTCTCGATGTCGCGGATCGCCTGCTCGCGCTCGGCAATGCGGGTTTCGAGGTCGCTGATGCGCTTGAGTCGGGCGTCCAGCACCTTTCTGGACTTGCGCGCCTCTGATTCGAGGCGTTTCCGCTCTTCGTAGGAAACCGCGGCGGCGGGCTGTGCCTCAGCCTGTTCGGGCTTCGGCGCCTGACGGCTGCCGTCCCGCCTCACCAGCCGCGGCGTGTCCTTCGAAACTGCCAGCGGTTCTGTTTCTGTCTCTCGAGACAGGGTTTCGACACTCTGCGCTACATCGCGCGGGGTCTGAGCCGCCAGCTCACCGTCCATTTTTTTTGCAGGGCGCTTCACGTCAACCCGCTCGCTCGAGGCACCCATGGCACCCGAGGCACCCTTGACACCCGAGGCACCCTTGGCACTTGAGGCACCCTTGCCACTCAAGGCCCCCTTGGCACCCAATACCTCGCTCCGATTCTTCTGGCTCCACAGGAACTCTTCGTAGTTCCCTGGATAGAGGAGCGCGTCCCCCCCGCCAATGCTGATCACCTTCGTCGCCAGCTTGTCGACGAAATAGCGATCGTGCGAGACGAAGATCAGCGTTCCCCCGAAGTCTTCGAGCGCATCGAGCAGGACGTCCTTGGAGTCGAGGTCGAGGTGGTTCGTGGGCTCGTCGAGCAGCAGCGTGTTCGACGGGCGCAGGAGCATCCGCGCGACCGCAAGGCGCGTGCGCTCTCCGCCAGACAGCACCCGAACCGGCTTCTCCACGTCGTCGCCCGAGAAAAGAAACCCGCCGAGGATGTTGCGGATATGCGGGACCATGTGCATCGGCGCCTCACCTGCGAGCGTCTGGTAGACGGTGAGGGTCGGATCGAGGCGTGTCGCCTCGTCCTGCGCGAAATACTGCGTGATCAGCTGGTGCCCTTCGTTGCGCGTTCCAGCGTCCGGGCTTTCCACCCCCGACAGCATCCGCATCATCGTCGATTTGCCGGCGCCGTTCGGGCCAATGAGCGCGATCCGATCGCCGCGCTCGATATGGACGTTCACGCGGTCGAACACCACTCGACTGCCATACGCCTTCCGCACGTCGCGCAGATCGAGCACGGTGCGGCCGCTCTTGGCGGAGGCAGGAAACGTAAAGTGCACACGTTTCCGCTCAGGCGGGATCTCGATGGGAACGATCTTGTCCATCATTTTGATCCGGCTCTGCACCTGCGCGGCTTTCGTCGCCTGGTAGCGGAATCGATTGATGAACGCCTGCATCCGTTCGATTTCGTCGTCCTGGTCGCGCTTCTGCTGCCGGAGCCGGTCCATGCGCGCGTCGCGCTCCACCAGGTAATCGCTGTAGTTGCCGGTGTAGTCGGTGAGCTTGCGAAGGCCAATCTCGGTGATGCGAGTGACGACCGCATCGAGAAAGAAGCGATCGTGCGAGACGAGAATCACCGCGTGCGGGTAGTCGCCGAGGTACTCTTCGAGCCAGTTCCGCGCCTCCAGATCGAGATGGTTCGTGGGCTCGTCGAGCAGCAGGAGTCCGGGCCGCGTCAGCAGCAGCTTCGCGAGCGCGATGCGCATCTGCCACCCGCCGGAGAACGTCTCGCTCGGTTTGTCGAAATCGTCCGGCGCAAAGCCGAGGCCGCGCAGCACCGTCGTGATCTTGAGATCGATGCTGTACCCTTCGCCGCGGCGGAAGTTCTCCTGCAGTTCGCTGTACTGCGTGAGCATGGTCGCGTGTTCGGCTTCACTGGCGGAGTCGTCGCCCAGCCGCTCTTCGAGCGACTGGATCTCGGCGCGCATATCAAGCAGGGGTTTGAAAGCGAGCCCCGCTTCCTCGAGGAGCGTGCGGCCGCTGTGCGTCAGACCGTCCTGCGGCAGGTACCCGACGATAAGGCCGGATGGCTTGACGACCGTGCCGGAGTCCGTCTCCTCCAGTCCTGCCAGCATTTTCAGCAGTGTCGTCTTGCCGGCGCCGTTCGGTCCCGCGAGGCCGACGCGTTCGCGATCGTCGATCTGCCAGCTGACGTTATCGAGAAGCACGCGATCGCCGAAGCTCTTGCTCAGAGACGCTAGTTGGATCATTCGGGAGGGTTACACGGCGCCGACAGGCGCGTGCGGATGTTCAATTTTAACATGCCGGCACATTGCGGCCGTCCCGCTACGGACTGGCAGGCAGGCGGTGAGGAGTCGATTGGGGCGCGTAACTTGAGCCTGAGGCCGGAACCCCCAGGCGGTGAAGTGAGAAGGTATCGGGCCGAATCAGAATGCAGTCGGGCACCGTCGCGGTCTCGGCCGCATTTCTGACTCGGTTAGGGAGCCGGCTATGTGTCGGCGCACGTGCCGTTGAGGCCGCACGCACTCGGCAACGGCAGCGTCGGTTAGCTCCAGACTGCTTTTTTCATGACTTCTGCTCCCGTCGGCAACCGTGGAACAAGTTCGACTTGGAACTTTATATGACTGTTACGTCATATAGAGTAGTCCAAACGACACAATGAGTCAAGAAATTTCCGCGGGCGGTCTATTCGCCGAGGGCTTTCGCGGCGACGGCGAGGACGCGGGGAACACGAAACGGCTTGGTGAGATACCCGGAGACGCCGAGATTGACCGCTTCGATGGCGCTGGCTTCGGTTGAACAGCCGGTGATGATGATGACGGGAATGTCCGCCTTCAGCCGCCGGGCCTCGCGGATGACGGCAAGGCCGTCGACGCCGGGCATCTTCAGGTCGGTGATCAGGAGGTCGTAGGGAATCATCCGCAGCCGCTCGAGCGCGGTGCGGCCGTCTGGCGCGAGATCAACGTCGTATTCAGCCAGGGCCAGCGTTTTCGACAGCAGATCGCGAATCGTCGCTTCGTCGTCGGCAACCAGGACTCGCGGTCGTCCCGCGACCGGCGCCACGGCGCGAGTCGACGAGGGCGCTGATCCCCGCGTCGCGCGAGGTCGCTGACTCTCGAGCCACGCGTCGATATCGCGCTTCCGAAAACGCCACTGCCGTCCGACACGCACGGCCGGAATCTTTCCCGCTTTGATCAGGCGGTACACGGTCCGGAGATTGACGTGCAGGTAGTCGAGGACTTCTTCGGTCGTCAGGAAGCCTTCATCCATGGGGTCAGCGTACTCTATCAGACTCGATGATGCTTCGGGCGCATATATGGGAGCGCTGCTGAACGCATTATCTGATGCGCTCGAGCGCGCAGGTGCTTATTCGAGTGCCGAGAACTCGATCGTGAAGCGAGCGCCTCCGCCGGGGATATTCGTCGCCTGGATCGTGCCGCCGTGTTCCTGGATGATTCCGTAGGTGATCGCCAGCCCGAGACCGGTGCCTTGGCCGACATCCTTGGTTGTGAAAAACGGATCGAAAATCCGTGGAAGTGCGTCCGGCGGGATGCCGGGCCCGGTGTCTTCAATCGTCAGTCGCACTGTTTTCGCGTCAGTGATCGACGCGACTTGCGTCCGGATCTGCCCGGCTTTCCCGGTGGCCGCAATCGCGTGTTCCGCGTTGATTAGAATATTGAGAAGCGCCTGCTGTAGAAGCAGCGCATCCCCTGAAATGCGCGGACTCTCCTCGTGCTGGCGGACGACTTCGATCTGATTTCGTCGAAGTGACGCGCCGCGGCTCGCGAGCGCACGCGCCAGCACGCGATCGAGCCGCAGGCGGCGCCGCGACATTCGCTGCGAACCGGTGAAGATCAACAGATTTCGGACGATCTTTGCCGCTCGATCGCCCTCCTGATAAATGCGGCGCAGCGTTGGTCTGACCGGCCTCGCGGCCTCGGACGTTTCGATCAGCAGTTCGAGGTGACCGAGCACGCCCTGCAACGGGTTGTTCATCTCGTGCGCGATTCCTGCGACGAACTGACCGAGCGATGCCAGCTTCTCCGATTGCGCCAGCCGTCCGCGAAGCGCTTCGCGCTCGCTTTCGAGCTGGACCTGCGCCGTGATATCGCGGGCCACGAGCACGCGTCCCCTGGGATCGCCTTCGTGGTTGATCAGCGGTGTCACGGTCGCGGCGAAGATCCCTCCAAGCCGATCGTCGGTGATTTGGCGCGTACGCACCGATGTTGGGGCGGACGGCTGCTGGTCGCCCACACGTGCCGCCGCCTCCGATGCCGCCACCCACTGCGCGATCTCGGGGTTCACCAGGTCCGAAAGAGGCCGATCGATGACGTCACTCCTGGCGCTTCCCACACGGGCGGCGAACGCATCGTTCATCTGGACGACGCGCGTGCTGTTGTCGGTGACGACGACGAGATCGATGAGCGAGTTGAACGTGTCCTCAAGGAGGCGGCGCTGCTGGATGACCTCCTCGAGCAACTGCACGTTCTCGAGCGCGAACGAGAACTGACGGCCGAAGTCGTACACGGCGTCGACGAACTGTCGATCGTCGACGCCACGCGGCTCTCCTTCGACCACGACCGTGCCAAGCGCCCGGCGCCAGCCGCGGAGTGGCGCGACGAGAATCCGGTCATCCGCCGGTGCGGGCACCAGCCACTGCGGCCCATCAAGCCGCAGCCCGCGTGCCGGAATCGTGTCGGATTCGGTCAGGACGCGGCTGGCGGATCTGGCGTATTGGTGGTCGGAGGAACCCGAAAGCGCGAGTTCGCGCGCCCGCCGATGGTGAATCCAGACCGATATTCTGCGAGTCCCAAACAGGTCGTTGACGTCGGTGCAGAGCGCCTCGAGGGCGTCGCGGACGTTCAGGCTCGCGGAAATGCCGCGGGAAAACCCGAGCAGCAGCTCCTGGATGCGCCGGTGCAGCGAAAGAGCAGGCTCGAGCGCCATGCATTGAAGGATTCCGGGCATTCTAAGAGGTTGAGCGGAAAAGGTAAAATGGACCTCCGACTGTGCCCGCCAGTCCGGCGTCTAAACCATACGAACGGCGGGCGACACGCACGGTCCGACCGGTCTTCGACGAGCATGCCGTCCACAGATGAAGAGCTGGTCGCCCGCTCAATGGGGGGCGATCTCGACAGCTTCAACCAGCTCGTCCTGCGTTGGGAACGGCCGATCTACGCCTTGGCCTACCGGGTCATCGGCCGCGAAGAGGACGCGCGCGATGTTGCCCAGGAAACGTTCCTGCGCGCCTTCCGTGCGCTCAAGGGTTTCAAAGGACAGGCAAAGTTCTCGTCATGGCTGTATCGGATCACGCTGAATCTCTGTCGCGACTGGATCCGGCGCGAACGCCGGACTCCGCTCGTGCAGGCACCCGAGGGTGTCGACGTCATCGAGCTGGCGGGAGAGGGCACGCCGTCGGAGACGGTCGAGGAACTCGTCTCCAGACACGAGATAGGACGCGCTGTGGCTAAAGCGATGTCGCAATTGCCTGAGGAACAGCGCACGGCAATCATCCTCAAGGAGTACCACGGCCTGACGTTCCAGGAGATCGCGGATCTTCTCGATTGCCCGCTGAGTACTGTAAAAACACGTCTGTATCAGGGGCTGACCGTCCTGCGGAAGCAGCTTCGGGACGCAGGCGTTGAGAGCACGTTTGGCAAATGACCGGGTACAACCCGGGAGGGCGAGATAGACCTATGTGCGATAGCAAGGAATTGCTGGTTTCTTTTCTGTACGACGAGATCGATCCGGCCGAGAAGCATGCGTTTCAGAGGCATCTGTCGACCTGCGTCGAATGCCGCGACGAGCTGGCGGCCCTCGGCGCCACACGTGCGCAGGTCGCGCTGTGGACACCCCCGGATGGCGACCTTGGGTTTCGCATAGTCCGCGAGGCCGAGTCGCCGAAGCGCCGGTGGTTCCAGTTGTCGCCCGCGTGGGGGCTCGCGGCAGCGGCGATGCTGCTGGTGGCCATCGGTGCTGCCATCGCCAATCTCGATATTCGGTATGGCAGCGATGGACTCGTGGTGCGGACCGGTTGGAATCACGTCAATCCCGCACCGCAATCCGCCGACAGCAACGTCACCCCCGTCGAGTGGAAGGCCCAGGCCGACCAGCTCGATCGACGCCTCCGTGAACTCGAACAGACGATGTCGGCGCGAGCGGGATCACCCGTGCAAAACGCGTCGGCTTCGGACCTGTCGGACGCTGAGTTGCTGCACCGCGTCCGCGACATCGTGGGGCAGAGCGAGACGCGCCACGAGCGCATGGTGGCGACCCGTCTCACCGAATTGATGCGCGAGTACGACGCGCAACGGCGGCTCGACCTCGCCACCATCGATCAGGGTATGACCCGCCTCCAGAACTCCAGCGGTGTCACGAAAGATCTTGTCCAGCGGTTACTGGTGAGAACCGCGTATGACGCGAAGTAGATCTGAGGTGAGGGTCGTGAAGCGAGCGATCGCGGTTGCGATGATAGCGATACCGGTGTTGGCATCGCCGGGCATGCTGGCCGCGCAAACGGCGATTGCCCCCGGGGCCGAACAGATCCGCCGGCACGAACAGATCAATTTGTTCGAAGGCACGCTCGAACGGGCGGTGACCAACGCCGCCCGCCGCGTCGCCAAGGATGTCCAGTCGCATACCAGCAACGCGAATTTCATTACCAGCGATGCGCGCGCGAAGGGTTTCATCCTCGACGGATACGGCGTCTTCGTCTACGTCGAGATTCCCGCACTGGATCTGACGCTCAGTCTGATGCTCGATCAGCTCGACCGCGAACCGCCGCAGAAAGCGGAAGCGGATCAGGGGAAGGCCGAAGCGAACCCCGTCAGCAACAGACCAGAGCCGAAATCGGAACCAAGTCCGGTCATCCCCAAAGTTGCACGAGACACGCTGAAGTCGGTGATGGACACCGGGGAGAAGTATCGCGGCGAGGTCCAGCTGCAACTTACAGATGCGATGCTGGACTTTACCAAGAATCTCGAGCTGAAGCCTGACGAGTGGCTGTCGGTGGCCGCACGGGGAAGTGACGGGACCCTGACGCCGGGAGAAATCCTGCAGCTGAGGACAGTGGTGCTTCGGGTGAAGGGGAGCGACCTGTCCGACTATTTTGCGGGCCGGCTGACCAGAGAGGAAGCCCGTGCAAAGGTCGAGGTTCGCCAGTTCTAGGCCGACGCTGCTAGAATTGCCGAATGATCCGGCGCACGACGCTCGTCGCCTTCACCGTGGTCGTTGCCTTCGCATCCGCGTGCGGCAAAGAGGTCGACCTCAAACAATCGCTTCAGGTCACCGACGTCTCGTCGGGCTGGTTTGACGCCGGCATTCAGAAGGGAAAGAACAAGCTGGTCCCGAGCGTCACGTTCAAGCTGAAGAAAAACCCCGGCGTCAGACTCTCCTCCGTCTCGCTCAACGTCGCGTTCATGTTTGTCGGCTCAACCGAGCATGCCGATGACGTCTATCTCCAGAATGTGCCGTTCGAGGGGGACGAGACCAAGCCGATCGTCGTCCGAACGCAGTGGGGTTTTACCGGCGACCCTCCACAGACGCGCGCGGAAATGCTGAAACACAGTCAGTTCCGCGACATGGAAGCGCAGGTCTTCGGCAAACAGAGTGCGTCGCAGTGGATTGATCTCCAGCGTATGCCCATCACGCGCCAGTTGCTGACACAGTAGCCCGCACGTGTCGCGCGACGTCAACGCCCCAGCGATCGCTGCGCCATCGTCGCTGCTCGATCGACGACTCGGTCCGATTGACGCCGCTGCGATCGTCGTCTCCAACGTCATCGGCGGCGGCATCTTTTTTGTGCCGATCATCGTCGCGCAGATGGTGGGAACGAGCGGAGCCATCCTCTGGGTGTGGATCATCGGCGGTGCGCTGGCGTTCGCCGGGGCGATGGCGTATGCGGAACTCTCCGCGCTCCGGCCGCGAGCGGGCGGCGAGTACGTCTACCTCCGTGAAGCATTCGGTCCGCTCGCCGCGTTCTTGACCGGGTGGACCTCGTTCATTGCGGGGTTCTCGGGGGCGATCGCCGCCAGCGCACTGGCGGTTGCCGACTACATCGGGCGCTTCATTCCAGCCGCGGCGGATGCGACGCCGATTTTCACCATTCCGCTGCCGTTCGTTCCGCTTGTCGTCTCTCGCAAGGCAGTTGTCGCGCTCGTACCGATCGCGGTGCTCTCGTTCATCCACATCCGCGGCCTCGGCCCAGGACGCATCGTCCAGAACGTGCTCGCTGGCCTGAAAGCAGGCGCGCTTGCCCTGATCGTTGCGCTCGGATTCATGATTGCTTCCGGTGGGACCGGCGGAGAGGCTGCGACGACAGGGCTGCCGATGTCGGGCATGCTGCTGGCGCTCGTGCCGATCATGTTCACCTACTCGGGCTGGAACGCCGCCGTCTACGTCGCGGAAGAAGTGCGCGATCCTGGACGGAACGTTCCGCTGGCGCTCGGTCTCGGCACGCTGACGGTGATCGTTCTTTACGTCGCGTTGAACGCGTTATATCTGCACGTGCTTGGCGCCGCGCAGCTTGCCGCGTTGCCCGGTCGGTTGCTGGACGTCGTCGGCGAGCGGCTCTTTGGTGTTGCCGCCGCGAACGCGATTGCGCTGTTCACGATCGTCAGTTTGAGCGCGAGCATCAGCGCGATGACGCTCGCGGGTCCGCGCGTCTACTACGCGATGGCGCAGGACGGGTTGTTTCTCGGCGCCGCGTCACGCGTGCACCCGCGCTACCATACACCTGCCGTCGCGATCGTGGCGCAGTCGCTCTGGACGGTTGTCCTCGTTCTTTGCGGCTCGCTGTCGCAACTCGTCAGTTACACCGGCTTCGCCGTGATCTTGTTTTCAGCGGTCGCCGTGGCATCTCTCTTCGTGCTCCGATGGCGCAATCCTGACGCGCCTCGCCCATTCCGGGCGTGGGGTTATCCGTGGGCGCCGGCGGTCTTCGTGCTCGCGTGCGGCGCGATGGTGGTGAACGAAATGATCCGCAACGGCGCGACCGCGCTCGCCGGTGTCGCAGTCATTGTCGCGGGCATTCCTGTCTACTTCGTTTTTCGGCGCGCTCGCGCAATCACTCATCACTAATCACTCATCGCGAATCCTTGATCCTTGAGTCCCTGCATCGCTGAATCGCTGGATCCTCGGATCCATTCGATGATGGGAGGATTCAAGGATCAGGGATTCAAGGATTCGAGGATTAGTGAT
>Ga0136846_1230459_pt1 | contig 11962 bp, 8 predicted proteins | sample HopSoiMetagenom2_FD_96841 | JGI IMG/M metagenome (GOLD analysis project Ga0136846, IMG submission 96841) | Grasslands soil microbial communities from Hopland, California, USA - 2 Assembly 2016 (version 4) | ecosystem: Environmental > Terrestrial > Soil > Grasslands | place: USA: Hopland... | reverse complement strand
GCCTGCCGGGCAGGTACTCCTTGACCAGCCCTTTTACGGCGAGGGCTATTTCTTCTGCGCCTTCTTCGCGGCGGCCTCGGCTTCTTTCTGCTTCAGGTTCTCGTATGCCGCCTTGTTGAACTTCTCGCCGCTGCCTTCCGCGACCTGGCGCACCACGGCCCAGTGCTCCTTGTAGGTGATCGGGAAGAAGCGGTCGGCACCGTCGAATGCTTTCTGCATCTCCGGCGGGAAGCGATAGTCGTAGAAGCACTTCAGCATCGTGTCGCGCAGCTTGGGCTCTAGGTCGTGGGCATACGAGAACGACGAAGTCGGAAAGGTCTGGCTGCGATAGATGACGCGGAAGTCCTCGGCCTTGACCTGGCCGCGCTCGACCATGCGCTTGAAAACATCGGAGGCCACCGGGCCGCCGTCGAAGTCGCCGGACAGCACGCCCATCACGGTCTGATCATGCTTGCCTGAATAGAGAACCTTGTAGTCCTTGTCCGGCACCAGGCCTTCTTTCGGGAACAGCACGCGCGGCGCGAGGTTTCCGGAATTGGAAGAAGGCTGCACATGCGCCACCTTCTTGCCCTTCAGGTCGGCGAGCTTCTGGTAAGGGCTGTCCTTCTTCACCAGGAAAATGAGCTGATAGCCCTGCCACTCTTTTGCGTTTCCCTTTACCGCGAAAGGAACTGCGCCCGCCAGATTGACCGCGTAGTTGGTCGGGCCGGTCGAGAACCCGCCGACATGCAGCCGGCCCGAGCGCATCGCCTCGATCTCGGCTGCGTTCGACTGCACCTGGTAGAACACGACGCGCTTCGCCGTGCATTTGGACAGGTAGTCGGTGAACGGCTTGAACGCGTTCTCGTATACCGCAGGATCTTCCACCGGCGTGTAGGTGAAGACGAGCGTCGAGGGATTCTTGAACTTGCGCGGATCCTTGGGCGGGTCGGCGACGAGGTCGCGGTTCTCGTCGCAGTAGAGCGCATCGAGCTCGCCGCGGTTGGCGCAGCTCTCCTGGGCCAGGGCCGACGCGGCGCCGAAGGCGGCCGCCACCGTGAACAATGCGATACGAATCATGGCGTTCCCCCTCGGACGAAACAATATTAGCCTAGAATCCGGCGGATGCCGCTCGATGTAGTCGTGCTCGCCGCCGGTCAGGGCAAGCGCATGCGCTCCGATCTTCCCAAAGTCCTGCATCCGCTCGCCGGCCGCGCGCTCCTCGCTCACGTGATTGACACGGCGCGCGCTCTTTCGCCGCGCAAGACCATCGTCGTCCACGGCCATGGCGCCGACCAGGTACGCGCCGCGTTTCCCGAAGGCGATCTCGAATGGGTGCTGCAGGCCGAGCAGCTCGGCACCGGCCATGCGGTCCAGCAGGCGATGCCGAAGGTCGATGCGAAGAGCATGGTCGTCATCCTCTACGGCGACGTGCCGCTGGTGCGCGCCGAAAGCCTGAAGCGCCTGATCGATGCCGCCGGTGATGGCGTTGCGGTGATGACGACCGAGCTCGACGATCCCAAGGGCTATGGCCGCATCGTGCGCCAGCCCTCCGGGCGCGTGGAGCGCATCGTCGAAGACAAGGACGCCTCCGATAAGGAGCGGGCCATCCGCGAGATCAACGCCGGCTTCATGGCGCTGAGCGCCGCGCGGCTGGGCGCATGGCTGAAGAAGATCGGCAATAAGAATGCCCAAGGCGAGTACTACCTGACCGATGTCGTCACCCTTGCCGTGGGCGAAGGCGTCCCGGTGCATGCGGTAAAGATCGCCGATGCCGACGAAGTGGCGGGCGTGAACTCCAAGCGCGAGCTCGCCGCGCTCGAGCGCGCCTACCAGCGCCGCCAGGCGGCGAAGCTTCTCGAAGCCGGCGTGACGATCGCCGATCCGGCGCGCATCGACATCCGCGGCTCGCTCGAATGCGGACGCGACGTAGCCATCGACGTGAATTGCGTCTTCGAAGGCAAGGTGTCGCTCGGCGACGGCGTGCGCGTCGGGCCGAATTGCGTGCTGCGCAACGTGTCCATCGGCGCGGCCAGCGAGGTGTTCGCCTTCTCGCATCTCGAGGACTCGCAAGTCGGCGCCAAGTGCCGGCTCGGACCCTATGCGCGGTTGCGCCCGGGGTCCACCCTTGCCGAGGATGTCCACATCGGTAATTTCGTCGAAGTGAAGGCGAGCCGCCTCGGCAAATCGTCGAAGGCAAACCATCTCACGTACATCGGCGATGCGGAGGTCGGCGAGCGCGTCAACGTCGGCGCCGGCACCATCACCTGCAACTATGACGGCGCCGCAAAGCACAAGACCATCATCGAGGACGAGTGCTTCATCGGCTCCGACGCGACGCTGGTCGCCCCGGTGCGTATCGCGCGCGGTTCCTACATCGGCGCAGGCTCCACCATCAACAAGGACACGCCGGCCGGCCAGCTCACCGTGGCTCGGGCGCGCCAGGTTGCCATCCCCGGCTGGAAGCCGCCGAAGAAGACCAAGGCCTAGCCATGTGCGGCATAGTGGCCGCCGCTTCGCGGCGCGACATCGTTCCGATCCTCGTCGAAGGACTGCGTAGGCTCGAGTACCGCGGCTACGATTCCGCCGGCATTGCCGTGATCAACGGCGCCTCCGTGAAGCGAGTACGCTCGGCGGGGCGCGTTGCCGAGCTCGCGGCGCAGACCGATGCGCAGCACGTCGGCGGCGCCACCGGCATCGCGCACACCCGCTGGGCCACGCACGGCGCACCGACCGAACGCAATGCCCATCCGCACGTGTCCGGCGACTTGGCGATCGTGCACAACGGCATCGTGGAGAACCACGAGGCGATCCGCGCGCGGCTGAAGAAGGCGGGCTACGAATTCACTTCCGACACGGACACCGAGGTCGCGGGGCACCTCATTGCCGAGCATCGCAAGTCCAGCGATTCTCTTTTTACGGCCACCACTCGCGCCGCAGCGGAGCTGGAAGGCGCCTTTGCCTTTGCCGTCGTCTCGGCGAAGGATCCGGAGGCGGTCGTGGTCGCGCGCCGCGGCCCGCCGCTCCTCCTTGGCGTGGGCGATGGCGAGACCTTTGCCGCCTCCGACGTCTCGGCGCTCCTCTCCGTCACGCGGCGGGTCGTCTACCTGGAAGACGGCGATTGCGCCGAGATCCGTCCGAGCGGATACAAGGTGGTCGACGCGAAGGGAAAGTCGGCCGACCGACCGGTGCACATCTCCGAGGTCAGCGACGAAGCCGTGGCGCTCGGACCGCACCGGCACTACATGCAGAAGGAGATCCACGAGCAGCCGGGCGCGTTGGCCAATACGCTCGAGGTGATCACCGGCGCGAATTCGCTGCACCCCGGCCTGTTCGGCGCCGACGCCGAGGCGCTTCTGCGCGCGGCGAGCTCCGTCCATATCGTCGCCTGCGGCACCAGCTATCACGCCGGCCTGATCGCGCGCTACTGGCTGGAGGACATCGCCGGCATCCCCACCCGCGCCGAGATCGCAAGCGAATATCGCTATCGCCGCTCGGTTCCGGACAAGGAGGGACTTTTCGTCACCATCTCGCAGTCCGGAGAAACGGCCGACACGCTGGCCGCGCTCGAGCACGCCAAGGCGCTCGGCTACTCGGCGACCCTTTCCATCTGCAACGTGCCGGAGAGCTCTCTCATCCGGGCGTCCAAGCTCCGTTTCCTGACGCGCGCAGGACCCGAGATTGGTGTCGCTTCGACGAAAGCTTTCACTACGCAACTCGGGGCCTTATTCCTGCTGACGCTCGTCATCGCCCGCCTGCGCGGGCACCTCGACGCCGATGCGGAGCGCGCGCACCTGAAAGCGCTACGTCACCTACCAACGGCGGTGGGGACCGCGCTCGCAACCGAGTCGAAAGTGGCAAGCTGGGCGGCGCGCTTTGCCACCAAGGAGCACGCGCTTTTCCTCGGCCGCGGCATCCACTGGCCGATCGCCATGGAAGGCGCGCTCAAGCTGAAGGAAATCTCCTACATCCACGCCGAGGCTTACGCGGCGGGTGAGCTCAAGCACGGGCCGCTCGCGCTCGTCGACAAGAACATGCCGGTGGTGGCCGTTGCGCCGACCGATACGCTGATCGAGAAGCTCAAGTCCAACCTGCAGGAAGTGCGCGCGCGAGGCGGCGAGCTCTATGTGTTCGCCGACCAAGGCGCGGGCTTCGCCGAAGCGGAGGGCTTGCACGTGATCGAGCTCGGCTCGCATGCCGGCGCGCTTTCCCCGATCCTGCACGTGGTTCCGCTGCAGCTGCTGGCGTATCACACGGCGCTCGCGCGCGGCACCGACGTCGACAAACCCAGAAACCTGGCGAAGTCCGTCACAGTCGAATAAGCGGTGTTGAAGACGACGCCGTTCCATGCGCGCACCGCGCCGCTCTGCGTCAGCGATGCCTGGCGGCGCTGGGCCGGCCACGTGGTAGCGAGCTCCTACGAGCTCACGCACGAGCGCGAGTACCACGTCATTCGCGTCGCCGCCGGACTGCTCGACGTCTCCCCGCTCTACAAATACTGGGTGCGTGGCCGCGACGCCGCGCGCTTGCTGGATCTCGTCGTCACGCGCGATGTGAGGAAGGCCGCGGTGGGCCAGGTCCTCTATACGCCGTGGTGCGACCATGCCGGCAAGGTCATCGACGACGGCACCATCGCTCGATTGGACGAGCAATCGTTCCGCATGACCTCTGCCGAGCCGGGCCTGCGCTGGTTGCAGGACAACGCGGTCGGCCTGCAAGTGGAGATCACCGACGTATCCGATAGCACCGCCGCCCTGTCGTTGCAGGGCCCGATGTCGTGGCCGATCCTCGAATCGATGGGCGCGCCGCCGCTCAAGTATTTCCGTCTCGCCAGCGCAACCTTGCGTGGCATACCGGTCACCATCTCCCGCACCGGCTATACGGGGGACCTCGGCTTCGAGATCTGGGTCGACGCCGCGCAAGCCATCCCATTGTGGGACGCGCTGATCGACGCCGGACGCCCATTCGGCGTCATGCCGACCGGCCTGCTCGCACTCGACATGGCGCGCATCGAAGCCGGCCTCATGCTGATCGATGTGGACTATGTGCCGGCGCGCAAGGCGCTGATCGCGAGCCAGCTCTCGTCGCCGTTCGAGCTCGACCTTGCCTGGACGGTGAACCTCAACAAGGAACGGTTCATCGGCCGGGCGGCTCTGGCCGAGGAGAAGGCACGCGGGCCGCAATGGCTTTTCGTCGGCGTTGAAGTGGACTGGAACTCGCTCGAGCGGCTCTACGCCGAATGGGGTCTCGCGACGCGCGTTCCGGGCGCGGCGTGGCGCATGAGCGTTCCAATCTACGCACGCGGCGAGCAGGTCGGCTACGCCACGAGCGGTGCTTGGTCGCCACTGCTCAAAAAGTACATCGCGCTCGCGCACCTGCGCGCGCAATGGGCGAAGCCCGGCACGCCGCTCGAGATGGAGATCACGGTCGAGCACCGGCGCAAGCGTGCCGCCATCACGGTGGTGAAGAAACCCTTCTTCGATCCGCCGAGAAAGCGCGCATGAAGCGGCACGACGCCATCATCGTCGGCGGCGGACACAACGGCCTTACGTGCGCGGCGTACCTCGCCCGCGCGGGCAAGAAAGTGCTGGTCCTCGAGCGGCGCGAGCGGATCGGCGGCGCGGCGTTCAGCGACGAGGTGTTTCCGGGATTCCGCTTCTCCGTCTTCTCTTATGTCGTGAGCCTGCTGAGGCCGGAAATCATCCGCGAGCTCGAGCTGGCGCGGCATGGCCTGCAGATCCTGCCGCTCGAGAGCACGCTGACGCCGCTCGCCAACGGCGATCGCCTGGTGCAATGGTCCGATCACGACCAGAACCGCGCCGAGCTGGCCCGCCATTCGCCGCGCGATGCCGAGGCATACGACGAGTTCGGCGTTCTGCTTCACCGCATGGCGCGAGCGGTGAAGCCGCTGCTGCGAATGGCGCCGCCGGATCCGGCGTCGCTACATCCCGCCGAGCTTCTGGACATGCTGCGCGTCGGCCGCTATTTCCGCGAGCTGCCACAGAAAGATCTGCACGCCCTTTGGAAGCTGCTCACGATGAGCGCCGCCGACTACCTCGACGAATGGTTCGAGAGCGAGGCGCTGAAGGGCACGAAGTCGGCGAGCGGCATCATCGGCACCCTGCTCGGCCCGCGTTCGCCGGGCACGGCATATGTGCTGCTGCATCACTACATCGGCGAGCTCGCCGGCGTGTTCCGTGCGTGGGGCTTCGCCAAGGGCGGTAACGGCTCCGTCAGCGCCGCCATTGCGGCAGCTGCGCAGGCGCATGGTGTCGAAATCCGTACCAATGCTTCCGTGTCGCGCATTCAGGTGAAAAGCGGACGAGCGGCGAGCGTCGTCCTGGAGAACGGCGACGAGCTGGTGGCCGGCACCATCGTTTCCGGCGCCGATCCGCGGCGTACCTTCCTCGGCCTCGTGCGCGAGGAGAACCTGCCGGAAGACTTCGCCGCCGCCATCAAGCGTTATAAGTTCCGCGGCGCATCGGCCAAAGTGAATCTCGCGCTCGGCGAGCTGCCGCGGTTCACCTGCCTGCCCGAACCGGGCCCGCATATGCGCGGCGCGATTTCGATCAGCCCGAGCGTGGATTACCTGGAGCGCGCGTACGACCAAGCGAAGTACGGCGAATTCTCGAAGCGGCCGTACATGGACATCGTCATGCCGTCGATGCTGGACCCTTCGATGGCGCCGCCGGGCAAGCACGTGATGTCGATATTCGTCCAGTACGCCCCCTATCACCTGAACGGCGGCTGGACGGATGAAAAGCGTGAAGCGTTCGGCGATACCGTGGTGAACACGCTCGCCGAGTACGCACCGAATCTGAAGAGCGCGATCCTGCACCGGCAGGTGGTCACGCCGGCCGATATCGAGCGCATCGTCGGCCTCTCGGAGGGGAACATCTTCCAAGGCGAGCTTTCGCTGCAGCAGATGTTCTTCCTGCGCCCGGCGCCGGCGTGGGCGCGCTACCGCACGCCGATCCATGGCCTGTTCCAATGCGGCTCCGGAACGCATCCGGGCGGCGGCGTGATGGGCGCCTCGGGCCGCAACGCAGCGATGGAAATCCTCGGGGTGCGCGCTTGAGCGAAGTCGTCGTCCTCGGCGCCGGCCCGGATGAGCTGGTCGCCGCACGCGTTCTGCAACAAGCGGGGCGGCGCGTGATCGTCGTGCAGGAGCATGCGGTGCCGGAGCGCGTCGTCGGCTGGGCTCCTGCCCAGATCGGCCGCTTGGAAGCGACGCGGCCGGACCCATGGCTGCGCACCGCGGATGGCGTCGAGCTCTTCGCTGACGTGAAGCGCAGCGCTAAAAGTCTGGGTCCGCGCGATGCGGAACGATGGCCGCAATTCTGCGATCGCATGGCGCGGCTCGCCGCGTTGCTGCAGGAAATCTATCTGCAGCCGCCGCCGAGCCTCATAGACATGCGCTTCGCCCTGAAGGTGCGGCGCCTGGGTCGCGCCGGCATGGAAGACCTGATGCGCTTGCTGCCGATGCCGGCCGCCGAGCTGCTCGACGAGTGGTTCGAGAGCCACACGCTGAAAGGCGCGCTCTGTGCGCTCGCCGTGCGCGATATCCAGCAGGGTCCGCGCTCCGCCGGCACGGCGTTCCGGCTGCTGCACTCGCACCTCGGCAGTCCTCGCGGCGTTTTTCGGCCCGCGACGGTGAACGTCGCGCCGTTGCGTTCGGGGCTGACCATCCGCGAGTCGCCAGTTGCGCGGATCGACGTAAGCGCGGGCGCCGTCACTGGCGTGACCCTGGCGAGCGGAGAGACGCTATCCGCGACGCTCGTAGTGGCGGGGGCAGACCCTGCGCGAGTGCTGGGCGAGCTCGTCGAGCCCGGCTGGCTGGATCCCGACCTATTGCGTGCGACACGCCACGTCCGTAGTCGAGGCGTCGCGGCGCGCGTGCGCCTCGAGCTCGACCGTGCTCCGGAATGGCCAACTCTCACCCTCGCCGGCACGGCGGACGACGTCGAGCGCGCCTACGATGCAGTGAAATATGGCCGCGTCTCCGACCGCCTCATCATCGACGCAGTGGCCGACGGCCCGGCAGTCGACGTGCACGTGCAATACCTGCCGCATACAGCGGTGGACACCGCCGACATCCAGGCGCGCGTGGTGAAGCAGCTGCAATCGCATCTGCCGGCTATTCGCTCGAGTACCGTGGAATCGCCGGTCGATCTCGAGCGTATCTACGGCTGGCCGGAGGGACAGCCGCATCACGCGGAGCTGTCGCTCGACCAGGCCTTGTGGATGCGGCCGTTGCCGGAGCTTTCCGGGTACAGGACACCGCTTCGCGGACTGTGGCTCTGCGGGCCGGCGATGCATCCGGGCGCCGGAGTGATCGGTGCTGCGGGCCATAACTGCGCTCGCGCCATGCTGGGTTCGCCATGAGGCGCGGCCAGGTCATCGCCGCCTTCGCCGGCGTGGCGCTCGCTGCCGTGGCGGCCGGCTTCTATGCTTACGAGTGGAGCGTGCGGCACAGCCCGATTCCCTTCGCGCGCGCCGGCAACCCGAAGCCAGTGCCATCGCTCGAGATGCAGGATGCCAACGGCCAGCGGCGCAAGCTCGACGACTTTCGCGGCAAGGTTGTGCTGCTAAACATATGGGCCACTTGGTGCGCGCCTTGCCGGGAGGAGATGCCGGCCCTAGACCGATTGCAGGCGGAACTCGGCGGACCGGCGTTTCAGGTCGTGGCGCTATCGGTCGACCAGCAGGGAGCTGACATCGCACAGCGTTTTTTCCGGGAGATCGGGGTCAAATCGCTCGACTTCTACATCGACCCCTCCGCGCGGGCCGCCTTCCGGCTCGACGCGCCGGGCCTGCCGGTGTCGCTCCTCCTCGACCGGCAGGGGCGCGAGGTGGGCCGCAAGCTCGGCGCCGCCCAGTGGGATTCGCGCGAGGTGGTCGACGAGCTGCGCCGCCGCATAACGCGGCCCGAGTAAACTAGTCTGATGACCGTCTACCTGCACTCCGCGGCCCGGGCCACCGACGTGCCGATGACCGATGCCGAGCGCAAGGCTCGCATCGAGCTCGCCGCCTGCTACCGCGTCTTCGACATGCTCGGTTGGACCGAGATGATCTTCAACCACATCACGCTGCGCGTGCCGGGCGCGGAGCCGAGGTTCCTCATCAATCCCTTCGGCCTGCACTACCGCGAGGTGACGGCGTCGAGCCTGGTGCTGATCGATCTCGACGGCAACGTGCTGCGCGAGAGCAAGTGGCCGGTGAATCGCGCCGGCTACGTGATCCACTCCGCGATTCACGGTGCGCTGCCGCAAGCGCATTGCGTGATGCACACGCACACTACGAATGGCGTCGCAGTCTCGTGCCTGAAGAATGGCTTGTCGAGCGACAACTTCTACGGCGCGATGCTGCATGGCCGCGTCGCTTATCACGAGCTGGAGGGCGTGACGGTCGATCTCGGAGAGCGCGAGCGCATCGTGCGCGATCTGGGCGACAAGCACGTCATGATCTTGCGCAACCATGGGCTGCTGTCGTGGGGCGCGAACCTGGCCGAGGCCTACCTGCGGCTGTGGACGCTGCAGCGCGCGTGCGACGTGCAGCTCGCCTGTGCGCAAGCCGCCGGCGAGGTGATTCGTCTTTCGCAGCCGATCATCGACCGCATGCTGGCCGAATCCGGCCCGGGCGAGGCCAAGACCTGCGAGGACGTCTTCGCCGCCATGGTGCGCCTGGTGGATGCGCGCGACCCTTCCTACCGTGACTAAGACGCAGATTGACGTTTACGTAAACGTCAACTAGCCTGCCGCCATGACGGATCTCTCCGACTCGGCGAAGCTCGTCTACAAGGCAAGGCACAAGATCCGCTTCGTCACCGCGGCGAGCCTGTTCGACGGCCACGACGCGTCGATCAACATCATGCGCCGCATCCTGCAGGCCTCCGGCGCCGAAGTCATTCACCTCGGCCACAACCGCTCGGTAGAAGAGATCGTCAGCGCCGCGCTGCAGGAGGACGTGCAGGGCATCGCGGTGTCGTCCTACCAGGGCGGGCACATCGAGTTCTTCAAGTACATGGTCGACCTGCTGAAGCAACGAGGCGGCGGCCACATCCAGCTATTCGGCGGCGGTGGCGGGGTGATCGTCGCCGACGAAATTCGCGATCTGCAGGAGTACGGCGTCGCGCGCATCTATTCCCCCGAGGACGGGCAGCGCATGGGGCTGCAGGGCATGATCAACGACATGCTCGCGCGCTGCGACTTCGATCTCGCGCAGTACGCGCCCAAGGAACTGAAGCCCGGCGACCCCCGCTCGCTCGCCCAGCTCATCACGGCGATCGAGCTCGGCGCGTTCAAAGGTGCTTTGCAAGCTGAGAAGGCACCCGTGCTCGGCGTCACCGGCACCGGCGGCGCGGGCAAGAGCTCGCTCACCGACGAGCTGGTGCGGCGCTTCCGTCTCGACCAGGGCGAGGAGCTCGGCATCGCGGTGCTCTCGGTAGATCCGACGCGCCGCAAGACCGGCGGCGCGCTCCTCGGCGACCGCATCCGGATGAATGCCATCCACGGCGGGCGCACGTTCATGCGCTCGCTCGCTACCCGCGAGACGGGAAGCGAGCTCTCCGCCGCTATCGGCGAGGCCATCGCCGCGTGCAAGGCGGCGGGCTACCAGCTGGTGATCGTCGAGACCGCTGGCATCGGCCAGGGCGACGCGGCTATCGTGCCGCACGCCGACCTGTCGCTCTACGTGATGACGCCCGAATTCGGCGCCGCGAGCCAGCTCGAGAAGATCGATATGCTCGACTACGCGGATCTGGTGGCGATCAACAAGTTCGACCGCAAGGGCGCAGACGACGCGCTGCGCGACGTGAGGAAGCAGGTGCAAAGGAACCGCGAAGCGTTCCGCGAGCCGGCGGAGTCGATGCCGGTGTTCGGCACCATCGCCGCGCGCTTCAACGACGATGGCGTGACCGCGCTCTACCACGCGCTCGCCGATCGTTTGGCGCAGAAGGGTCTGCCGCTGCGCGAACGCCGCCTGCCGCGACCGGCCGTGAAGGCGTCGTCCGCGATACACGCCGTGATCCCGGCCAAGCGGCAGCGCTACCTGGCGGAGATCGCGGATGGCGTACGCGACTACCACGAGTACATCGCGCGCCAATCTCGCCTGGCGCGCGAGCGACAGCAGCTGCGTGCGACGCTGGAGATGGTCGGCAAGGACCTCGCGGACGTGCGCGCCGTTTTGGCAACGAAAGAAACCCAGCTCGCCGCCGAAGCGCGGCAACTACTCGACACCTGGCCCATCACGCAAAAGGCGTACTCCGGCGAAGAGCACGTGGTGAACGTGCGCGGCAAGGAAACCCGCACGCGGCTGACGACGACTTCGCTCTCCGGCACCCTCATGCCGAAAGTCGCGCTACCCAAGTTCGAAGACCACGGCGAGATCCTGCGCTGGCGCATGCGCGAGAACCTGCCGGGCGAGTTTCCCTTCACCGCCGGCGTGTTTGCGTTCAAGCGGGAAAACGAGGACCCGACGCGGATGTTCGCGGGCGAGGGCGACCCTTTCCGCACCAATCGCCGCTTCCACCTGCTTTCCAAGGACATGCCGGCGAAGCGCCTGTCGACCGCGTTCGACTCGGTGACGCTGTACGGCTTCGATCCAGACGAGCGTCCGGACATCTACGGCAAGGTCGGCAACTCCGGTGTATCGATTGCCACGCTCGAGGATATGAAGGTCCTGTACTCCGGCTTCGACCTGTGCGATCCAGCGACGTCGGTGTCCATGACCATCAACGGCCCGGCGCCGACGATCCTGGCAATGTTCTTTAACACCGCGATCGACCAGCAGCTGGAGAGGCTCGGCCGCCGGCCGACGCCGGATGAATTCGAGGCGATCAAGGCAAAGGCGCTGTCCGCGGTTCGCGGCACGGTGCAGGCCGATATCCTGAAGGAAGACCAGGGCCAGAACACCTGCATCTTCTCCACCGAGTTCTCGCTCAAGGTGATGGGCGACATCCAGGAGTACTTCATCGAGCATGAGG
>Ga0136846_1235823_pt1 | contig 11963 bp, 9 predicted proteins | sample HopSoiMetagenom2_FD_96841 | JGI IMG/M metagenome (GOLD analysis project Ga0136846, IMG submission 96841) | Grasslands soil microbial communities from Hopland, California, USA - 2 Assembly 2016 (version 4) | ecosystem: Environmental > Terrestrial > Soil > Grasslands | place: USA: Hopland... | reverse complement strand
GCCCATGGTGGCTTCGGCGCCGTTGAAGTTCTTGCGGGTGATGACGTTGATAACGCCGCCGATTGCGTCGGCGCCGTAAATCGCGGACGCGCCGTCCGAGAGAATTTCAATGCGCTCGACCGCGGCCAACGGGATCGAGTTCAAGTCCGAGCCCGCTTCGCTGAACTGCGGCGACAGCGGCGCGCGGCGGCCGTCGATCAGAACGAGCGTGCGGCCGCTGCCCAAGCCACGCAGGCTGATGGCGGACATCGACTGCGCCGAGCTGCCGGAGGCAGGACGGTTCGCGCCGAACGAGTTGAAAGTGGAATCCTGCAGCAGGTCGGCGACGGTGGTCTTGCCGCTGATCTCGATGTCCTTGCGGGTGATCACGGTCACCGGCAAAGCGCCTTCGACTTCGGCGCGCTTGATGCGCGTACCCGTCACCTCGACCTTGGTCAGCGTCTTCGGTTCATTGGGATTGGTAGTCGTATTGTCCTGGGCGAATGCACTGCCCGCTACCAAGGAAGCGGAACTTGCAAACAACGCAAGCTGGATCGCCTGAGGCAGCATTTTGTGATTGGTCATGTTTTCTCTCTCTCTAACGGAACCACGACGTTGGGTTGAAGACCAATGCCTCATTGGCTTGGCCAGATTTAGTCGCCCAGTCAACGCGACTGGTGCCGAAGGATAACGCAATTTTCACTTTATAGGAATAGTCATGCGCGATTCAGTAAAAGCGCTGATTTTTCTATAGAAATCAATATGTTAATAAATGGTAAGGGGCGCGTGGCGCCGGCCGGGATCAGGCCAGTTCGGCCGCGATCGCCGAATGGATCGTGGCCAGCGCGCCCGGCAGGCGATCGCCATAACCCCGCAGGTATTCGCCGATCGACTCCATCTCGTCGTACCAGCCTTCCTTGTCGACCACGAGCAGCTGCGCCAACGCGGCGGCATCCAGCGCGAGACCGTCTACATTGAGGTCGCCGGCCTTGGGCAGATTGCCGATCGGCGTGGCGACCGCGTCGGCTTCGCCGGTAACGCGCTTGAGCATCCATTCGAGCACGCGCAGGTTGTCGCCGAAGCCCGGCCACATGAACTTGCCGTCGCTGCCCTTGCGGAACCAGTTGACGTGGAAAATTTTCGGCAGCTTGGCTCCCGCCTTGTCGAAGCTGAGCCAATGCTCGAAATAGTCGCCGAAGTTGTAGCCGGCGAACGGCTTCATCGCCATCGAATCGCGTCGCACGATGCCAACCGCGCCGGTCGCGGCCGCCGTCGTTTCCGAAGCCATGCTCGCGCCGACCAGCACGCCGTGGGTCCAATCGCGTGCTTCGAACACCAGCGGCACCAGCGACTCGCGCCGGCCACCGAACACGATCGCGGATAGCGGCACGCCCTGCGCGTCTTCGGCGTGCGCGCTGTAGCTGGCGCAATTTTTCGCGCTTACGGTGAAGCGCGAATTCGGATGCGCGGCCGGACCGTTGGCCTTGTCGTACGGCCGGCCCTGCCAGTCGGTGACCGGCACGCCGTCCGGCAGGCCTTCCCACCACGGTTGGTTGTCGGCGGTGACGGCGACGTTGGTGAAGATCGCATCGCGATTGAGCATCGCCAACGCATTCGGATTGGTCTTGGCGCTGGTGCCCGGTGCGACGCCGAAGAAACCGGATTCCGGATTGATCGCGTACAAGCGGCCGTCGGCGCCCGGACGCATCCAGCAGATGTCGTCGCCGATCGTCCACACTTTCCAGCCGTCCTGGCGATAACCTTCCGGCGGAATCAGCATCGCCAGGTTGGTCTTGCCGCAGGCGCTGGGGAATGCCGCGGCGACGTAATGCGTTTCGCCTTTCGGATTCTCGATGCCGACGATCAGCATGTGTTCGGCCAGCCAGCCTTCGCTGCGCGCCTGATAGGAAGCGATGCGCAGCGCATGGCATTTCTTGCCGAGCAGCGCGTTGCCGCCGTAGCCGGAACCAAACGACTTGATGGTCAGTTCCTCCGGGAAATGCATGATGAAACGACGATCGGGATTGAGGTCGCCGATCGAATGCAGGCCCTTGACGAAAGAACCTTCGCGCTCGATGCGCGCCAGCGCCGCCGCGCCCATGCGGGTCATGATGCGCATGTTGGCGACCACGTACGGCGAGTCGGTGATCTCGACGCCGCAACGCGCCAGCGGCGAATCGATCGGGCCCATGCAATACGGCACGACGTACATCGTGCGGCCGCGCATGCAGCCGGCATAGAGCGCTTCCATTTTCGCGTGCGCATCGGCCGGCGCCATCCAGTGATTGTTGGGACCGGCGTCCTCTTCGTTCGTCGTGCAAACGAAGGTCAAGTGCTCGACGCGGGCGACATCGCTCGGGCTGGAGCGATGCAGATAGCAGTTCGGATGGGTCTGCTCATTGAGCTTGATCAGATCGCCGGTGCTGAGCATCAGATCGACCAGTTTGGCGCTTTCGGCATCGGAGCCGTCGCACCAGTGGATATGTTCGGGCTGGGTCAGTTTGGCGACGGAATCGACCCATTGATTGAGCGCGGCTAGCTGGCTGGACATCGTTGACGGGCTCCTGGCGGGGCCATTAAGGGGAAAGAGGTGCCCGGCGTGGCCTGGGCGATCATGCAATTGTAACCGCCCGACCCGGCTCAGGCCGGGATCAGCGTATCCATCACGTGGCTGACGTAGGCCTCGAATTCGTCGTGATGCAGGCGTGGCTGACCCAATTGCAGGCTGAGCTGCAGGAAGCCGACATACGCGGCATAAAGCAATCGCGCGCGGTTCTGGGCATCGATCCGGCCCAGGCCGGCTTGCCGGAAACTGGCGGTCAGATAGTCGAGCCGGCGTTCCGAGACCCGACTGAGCACCGGTTTCACCACCGGGTGATCGAGGGCTTTCAACAGTTCGCTATATATAACGTGCGATTTCAGTTCGCGCGCGACCAGCTGAAACAAGGCTTTGAGACGCGCGCGCGGGTCCGACACCGCCTCAAGTTGGCCGAACACCATTTCCTGCTCGGTCTTTTCCCAGCGCTCCAGCGCGGCGATCAGCAACGCTTCTCGCGACGGGAAGTGCCAGTAGAAGCTGCCCTTGGTTACGCCGAGCCGTTTGGCCAGCGGCTCGACCGCGACCGCAGCAAATCCGGATTCGGCAATGACGTCCAGGGCGGCCACCGCCCAATCTTCGGCGCTCAGGCGGGCCGGTTTTTCTATTTTCGATGCGGAAGCGACCATACGGTTGCGATTGTAGCGATTCGAGGTGGACGGAGCGACCGAATTCCGGGCCTGATGTACCATACGGATAAGTATTGACAGCCCGAATCCGGACACTCCATACTTTCGCGTATGGTAAGCATGATTCTGCCCCGAAAACTACCGCCCTCAAAAATTTTCCACTTTCGTGCTGGCGATTCTCTCGAGCTGGTCGGCGAACGCTTATCGGCGGATGGGCATCTGCAGTCACGGCCCCCCGTGCTCCTGGCACACGGCTTCGGCCAGACCAGGCAGAGCTGGAACCAGACCCAGTATCGATTGGCGCTGGCCGGGCACGACAGCCTGAGCTGGGACATGCGCGGTCACGGCGATTCCGCCCGCAATCCGGCTGGCGTTCGCTATCAAGCCGAGCAATTCCGGGAAGACGTCATCGCCGCCGCCAGGCAGCTGCCCGGCGCGCCGATTTTGGTCGGCGCCTCGATGGGCGGATTGACCGGCCTGATGGCACAGGCGCAACAGCCGCTTTTTTCCGCGCTGGTCCTGGTCGACGTGACGCCGCGCTGGGAAGCCGCCGGCGTGCAGCGCATCCAGGCCTTCATGACCGCGCATCCGCACGGTTTCGATTCGTTCGAGCACGCCGCCGAAGCGATTTCCAGTTACCTGCCGCACCGGCGCGAACGCAAGACGCCGGAACAGCTCGCGTCATTGCTGCGCAACGATCCCGATTCCGGTCAACTGTGCTGGCATTGGGATCCGCGAATGCTGAGCGAATTCGTTGCCGGCAGCGAGCACCTGCAGGAAGCGATTTCCGATGCCGCGGCGAGCATCGATATTCCGATGTTGCTGATCAGCGGCGGCCGCAGCGATCTGGTTTCGGCGCAAACCGTCGCCCATTTCCTCGAACTGGCGCCCCGGGCGCGACATGTGCAGCTGCCGAAGGCGACGCACATGCTGGCCGGCGACGACAACGACGCTTTCATCGACACCCTGCTGCAATTTTTGAGCGCACAATTCCCGGCCAACCCTTCGGTTGCGCGGTAACGGAGTTCCCATGAGCATCCTCGCCCCTATTCTTGCCTTGCTGGTGATCGCCGCGATCGCCGCCTATCACCGAATCTCGCTGGCGGTATTCACCGCGCTCGCCGCCAGCGCGCTGGTAGCGGTCGGCCTGTTCGGCGGCAATTTCACCACGACGGTCGTCTGCGCCGTTTTGCTCGGCCTGTTCACGCTGCCGATGCTGATCACCCCGATCCGGCAGAAGCTGATCACCGCGCCGCTGCTGAAGTTCTATACGAAAGTCCTGCCGCCGCTGTCGGATACCGAAAAGGTCGCGCTGGAAGCGGGCACGGTCGGTTTTGAAGGCGAACTGTTTTCCGGCCGTCCGCAATGGGACATGTTGCTCAATCAACCGAAACCGGAACTCACCGCCGAGGAACAAGCTTTCCTCGATGGGCCGGTCGACGAAATCTGCCGGATGACCAACGACTGGGAAACCACCCATGTGCGTTCGGATCTCGCGCCGGAAGTGTGGGACTTCCTCAAGAAGCACAAATTCTTCGGCATGATCATTCCGAAGGAATACGGCGGCCTCGGCTTCTCGGCCTACGCGCATTCGCGGGTGATCATGAAGCTGGCGTCGGTGTCGTCGACACTGAGTTCGACCGCTGGCGTTCCCAACTCGCTGGGTCCGGGCGAATTGCTGCTGCATTACGGCACGCAGGAACAGAAAGATTATTACCTGCCGCGACTGGCCGACGGCCGCGAGATTCCCTGTTTCGGCTTGACCGGTCCGACCGCCGGTTCCGATGCGACGTCGATTCCCGATTACGGCATCGTCTGCACCGGTCGCTGGAACGGCGCCGAAGTGGTCGGCGTCCGGCTCAATTTCAACAAGCGCTACATCACGCTGGCGCCGGTCGCGACCATCATCGGCCTCGCGTTCCGGATGTACGACCCGGACGGATTGATCGGCGACAAGAAAGATATCGGCATCACCTTGGCGCTGGTGCCGCGCGGCACCACCGGCATGGAAATCGGCCGCCGGCATTTCCCGCTCAATTGCGCGTTCCAGAACGGCCCGATCCACGGCAAGGACGTGTTCGTGCCGCTGTCGCAATTGATCGGCGGCGAAGACTACGCGGGACAAGGCTGGCGAATGCTGGTCGAGTGCCTGTCGATCGGCCGCTCGATCACGTTGCCGTCGACCTCCAGCGGCGCGTCCAAACTCGGCGCGGTGGTGACCGGCGCCTACGCGCGCATCCGCAAACAGTTCGGTTTGTCGATCGGCCGCTTCGAAGGCGTCGAAGAAGCACTGGCGCGCATCGCCGGCAACACTTATGCGATGACCGCGCTGTCGCAGGCGACCGCGGCAGCGGTCGATCGCGGCGAGAAACCGGCGGTGCCGTCGGCGATCGCGAAATATCACTGCACCGAGATGGCGCGCGAAGTGGCGCGCGACGCGATGGACGTTCATGGCGGCAAGGGCGTGCAACTCGGTCCGAACAATTACCTCGGCCGCGGCTGGCAGGCGGCGCCGATCTCGATCACGGTCGAAGGCGCGAACATCATGACCCGCAGCCTGATGATCTTCGGCCAGGGCGCGATCCGCTGCCATCCCTGGGTGCTGAAGGAAATGCGCGCCGCGCAGAATCCCGATCCGGTCGCGCGCCTGCGCGATTTCGACACCAACCTGTTCGGGCACATCGGCTTCGCGATTTCCAATGCGGTGCGCAGCTGGTTCTTCGGCCTCACCTCGACCCGCTTCGGCAAGGCGCCGGGCGATGCCTACACGCGGCGCTATTACCGCAAGCTCAATCGCTATTCGGCGAACCTGGCCCTGCTGGCCGACACGTCGATGCTGCTGCTCGGCGGCAAGCTCAAGTTCAAGGAGAAGTTGTCCGGCCGTCTCGGCGATGTGCTGAGTCAGTTGTACCTGGCCAGCGCGATGCTCAAGCGTTACGAGGACGAAGGCCGTCCAGTGACCGAACAACCGTTGCTCGCCTGGGCTTTCCACGATGCGATGCACAAGATCGAACTGGCGATGTCCGGCGCGCTGCGTAATTTCCCGATTCGTCCGGCCGCATGGGTCTTGTGGTCGCTGGTGTTCCCGCTGGGCCGGCGCGCGCAGCCGCCGTCGGATCGCTTGGGCCGTCGCGCCGCCGCGCTGTTGATGTCGCCTTCGGACGCACGCGACCGGCTCGCCGATGGCGTGTTCCTGACGCCGTGCGCGAACAATCCCGCCGGCCGGATCAATGCGTCACTGGCGAAAGTGATCCTCGCCGAGCCGGTCGAACGCAAATTCCTCAAGGCGCTGAAGAACAGCGACATCGAGGCGCTCACCTTCCCCGAGCAGTTGAACGAAGGCGTCGCCGAAGGCTGGATCACCGCCGAGGAAAAGACGCAGCTCGAAGAACTGCGCGAACTGACCTGGGACGCGATCATGGTCGACGATTTCGATCCGGCCGATCTGGAAGCCGCGTCGCTGCATCGACAGGCGCAGATGTTCCGCGCCGCCTAGGCTGTTCTGTGGGAGCCAGTTTGCCGGCGGTCGGCCGAACAGGCTTGCAACGTGGTTTTTTCGCCGGCGAGTTGGCACCTGCAGAATTTGGCTAAGTCCATGACCGAGATCACGCCGACGCTGGCCTTGTGGCGCAAACTCTCGCGCTGGCCGTTCGGCGCGTGGTTGTTCACGCGCGCGGCCTGTGCCAAGACACCTTACTTCGGCAGCATTTCGCCGTGCATCGTCGCGCTCGAAGCCAACCGTTGCGAGGCGACGATCGAAGACCGGCGCAAGGTCCGCAATCACATCGGCACCGTGCACGCGATCGCGCTGTGCAATCTGGCCGAGCTGTGCATGGGCGCGATGGCCGAGGCCAGCATCCCGGCCGGAATGCGCTGGATTCCGAAGAGCATGAGCGTGCAGTACCTGAAAAAAGCCCGCGGCCGGATGCGCGGCGTCGCGACACCGGCGATCCCATTCGCAGTCAGCGCGACTGGCTACGAATTGCCGATCCAGGTCGATGTATTCGATCCGGCCGGCGAGCGGGTGTTTTGCGCCGAGATCCGGCTATGGCTCAGTGCGAAGCCACCGGTAGCGGCTCCGGCGACATCTTCTTGAGCTGCTCGTTGAAGAAGTCTTCCGAATCCTCGACTTTTCCGTCCGGGAAGCGAATCTGATACTTCTTTCCCGAGAATGACGATTCCGATGCGCAGTACTTGATGAAGTCCTGTGCCGTCTTGACCCGCGAGCCGGCGCTGTCCCACTTCATCCGCAGATGGTGAATCGCCTGGTCGGCCGAATATTCGGAACCGTTGCGGATGAACACCGCGCCTTTGATCTGCTGTATCGAATCGATCAGCGCCTCGATCTTCTGGGTTTCGGTCATCGGCGGCTTGGCGACAGCGGTAACCGCGGCCAAGGCAAGCAAGAACGCCAACGTCAACTTAACGAAACTTTTCATAAGCCACCCGTCGTGCTGGATGGCAAGACGATAAGCGCCCCAGATTGAACCCAAGTTAATTGATCGCGAGCCAATTGAACGCGAGCGGCGCCTCACTGACCCAGCTCGGGCGTGCCGAAGTCGGTGCCGCCGGCCGCCATGTCCTTGCGCGCGCGCTCGGCGAGCGCTTCGTAGCGCGCGCGAAACTTGTCCAGCGCGTCCTCATCGAGTTCTTCCAGATCGAGCAGGGCGTTGTGCGCGCCTTCGACGACCCGGATCAATTCGTCGAGCTTGATCTGCATCGCCTCGGTGTCGCGGTTCTGGGTGTTCTGGATCAGGAACACCATAAGGAAGGTCACGATGGTCGTGCCGGTGTTGATCGCCAGCTGCCAGGTGTCGCTGTATCGAAACAAGGGTCCGGTGACCAGCCAGACGACGATGATCGCGACCGCCAGATTGAAGCTGACCGGTCGTCCGGTGTAGCGCGAGGCCCACTTCGCGAAGCGCGTGAAGCCGGTGTTGCCTGCCATGATCGATCTCCTTGCTGCGGTGGCGATTCAGGAACGGGATTCGCGCGCCAACTCGGGCGCACGCGCCGCGCGCCAGCCGAACCAGCCCGACAGTGCCGCGGCTACCGCGCAAATCAACGCAAAGCTGGCGATGCCGAAGCCAAGCGGGGTCAGGATCGCCATCGAACCCGAGGAGACGACGTCGCCGAAACGCCAAACCGCTGTGTCGACGACGTTCTTGCCTTTGTAGCGGGTTTCGCGGCTGGCGCGCGCATACAGACTGTCGGACGCCGGCTTCGATAGCCCGTAGGCACCGGCCCGCGTGACGACCAGCAACGCGACCACGGCCGGTTGGCCGATCAATGCCGCGGCCAACAACAGCAACACGTTGACGATTGCCGGAACCACGAGTCCGATGCCAACGCCGAAGCGCGCCAAAAGCCAGCGGGTGATGCCGATCTGCACCAGCATTTGCAGCACGTTCACCAGCAGATCGATGCGCGCATAAAAACCCTTGCGCGCTTCGGCGGTCACGTAGTGACTGCCGGCGTAATCGGCAACCAGCGCATACGCGACGGTGCCGACGACATCGCCCAGCAACATCAGCGCCGCCATCTTGCGCAGGAACGGCGAAGTCAGTGTCTGTCGAATACCGGCGAGCACATCGCCGCCGATCCCGCTGCCTTGAGCGAAATCCCTTTCGCGATCGGGATTCCGATGCCGCTGCGCCCATTTGGCCAAAGCGAGCACGCAGACGATCACCAGCGACAACATGATGGCCGCCGCGAACAACAGGCTCTCGATCGGCAATGCCGCGGCGACCAGAGGTCCGGCGATCGCACCGGCGGCGCCACCAAGCGCGACCACCGGGAACAGCCGCTTCGCCTGTTCGCCGTCGAACAGATCGGCCAGGTAACTCCAGAACACCGACACTACGAACAGGTTGAAGACGCTGAGCCAGATGTAGAAAACGATGCCGAGCAGGCGCGGCCCGATCACTGCCTGGGCGCGAAAGGCGGGAACGAACGCCAACAGGCACAGGATGAAAAAGCCGTACACCAGCGGCATGAAGCGCTCGCGCGGAAAGCGCGCGACCAACCAGCCGAATACCGGCGCCAGCGCCAGCGTGACCAGAAACGTGCCAGTCCAGAACGGCCACAGATTGGTTGAGCCGACCGCCGCGCTGAACTGGTCGCGTACCGGCCGCAACATGTAATAGGACGCGAGCAGCAGGAAGAAGCAGCTGAAGGCGAGCGCCAACGCTCGGCGCTCGTGGGTCCTGGCGCCGGTGATCAGCCGCCAGGGACCGGACTCGCCGGCGGTTGGCGCGGAACCGGGCATGCACTCTCCATCACAAATCCAGCTATCAGCTTAGCCGATGGCCAAAAACCCCGTTCCGCTGGAGTAATTGCTCTAAGGCAGGCGCCTAGCCTCGTTCTTTCCGAAAAATATCCCTCTCGTGTACGACTACATCATCGTCGGCGCCGGCTCGGCCGGTTGCGTGCTCGCCAATCGGTTGAGCGAGGATCCGAAAGTCAGCGTGTTGCTGCTCGAAGCCGGTCCGCGCGACTGGCATCCGTACATCCACATGCCGGCCGGCCTGGCCAAACTGGTCGGCAAGAAGGGCGTCAACTGGGACTACAACACCGCGCCCGATCCGCATCTCGACGGCCGCAGCCTGTGGTGGCCGCGCGGCAAGGTTCTCGGCGGTTCCAGCTCGATCAACGCGATGTGCTACATCCGCGGCGACGCCAGCGACTACGACGAATGGGCCGAACTCGGCGCCGATGGCTGGCACTGGTCGAACGTGTTGCCGTATTTCAAGCGCGCCGAAGGCAACAGCCGCGGCGCGTCGGAATTGCATGGCGGCGATGGTCCGCTCGGTGTCTCCGATCCGCGCCATCTCAACCCGCTGTCGCAAGTATTCGTGCAGGCCGGCGAACAGGCCGGTTTCGCGCATAGCGAGGATTTCAACGGCGCGGCGCAGCAGGGCTTCGGCCTGTATCAGACCACCACCCGCGACGGCGCGCGCAGCTCGGCGGCCGAAGCCTATCTGAAGCCGGTCCGCTCGCGGCCCAATCTGAAAGTCCTGACCCGCGCGACCGCCGGCCGCGTCACTTTCGACGGCGAGCGCGCCAATGGCGTGGTTTATGCGATCGCCGGCAAAGGCGCCTACTGCGAAGGCGCCGCGCGTGAAGTGATCCTGTGCGGCGGCGCACTGAACTCGCCGCAGCTGCTGATGCTCTCGGGCATCGGCCCGGCGGCGCATCTGCGCCAGCATGGCATCGATGTGCGAGTGGATGCTGCCGGCGTCGGCGTCAACCTGCAGGATCATCTCGACATCTGCACGATGCAGCGCTGCACGCGACCGGTGACTTACGACCAGACCAACGACGTCGCGATCGGCCTGAACTATTACCTGCACAAGCAGGGCGCCGGCACCAGCAATATCGCCGAGGCCGGTGGTTTCGTCCGCAGCACGCTGGCGACCGACGAACGCTGCGACATTCAGTTCCATTTCGTGCCGGCGCAACTCGACGATCACGGTCGCAACCGTTTGCCCGGCTTCGGTTACACGCTGCACGCGTGTTTCCTGCGTCCGCGCAGCCGCGGGCGCCTGTACCTGAGCAGCGCGAACGCGGCCGACAAGATCCGGATCGAACCGGGCTATCTCAGCGATGCCGGCGATTTCGATCTCAAGGTGATGATCGAAGCCGCCAAGCTGTCGCGGCGGATCCTGGCGCAGCCGGCGTTCGCGCCCTTCCGCGGCGAGGAATTGTTTCCCGGCCCGTCGGTGCAGAGCGACGCGCAAATCGCCGAGTTCATCCGCCGCAAGGCCGAATCGATCTATCACCCGGTCGGCACCTGCAGGATGGGCGCGAACGATGATCCGGATGCGGTGGTCGATTCGTACTGCCGAGTGCGCGGCGTACAGAACCTGCGGGTGATCGATGCCTCGGTGATGCCCAAGCTGATCGGCGGCAATACCAATGCGCCGACGATCATGATCGCCGAGCGCGCCGCCGATCTGATTCGCGGCCGCGCGATGGCCGAAGCAGAGGTCGTGCAAGTGGCTTCGTGGCAGAGCGAATCCACCGCCGCGTAGGGTGCGCCTTGGCGCACCGTTTTCATCTTGTTGTTGACTAGGAATTCAAAGCCAAGACGGTGCGCCAAGGCGCACCCTACGATTTTTGTTCCAGCAATGGCGGCAGCGGGCAGTGCAGGCAGGCGCAGATCGTGCGCAGCAATTCCGCTTCGGCCACGGCGATCCGGCCGTCGCTGCTGATCGCGGCGACCACTCCTTCGATCAGTAATTCCTTGCCATACGGTTCCACCATGTCCAGGACCGGCCAGACCTCCTCGAGCGCGGCGGTCGGATCGGCTGGCGGCGCATAGGGCGCATTCAAGCGCGGGAACACATGCGCCAGTCCGGCCAGATAAGCGCGCAGCGCTTCGGTGGGATGTTCATGGCCGGCGTTGGCGATGACCGCGAACAGCGTGACCGCCGAGGCGGTGACATCGGCGAGCTTGCGCGAACCCGGCTTCCAGGCCGCGCTGGGATCCAGCGCTTCGCTGACCTGGGTGCGCAGCATGCTGCCCAGGCAATACTCGAACAGATCGACCTGGCCGTCGGCGTGCACCAAGGCATAGATGCTGTCCATGAACTGCTGCAATTCCGGGCGCGGGCGCCGGCGCAGCAATGGCAGGGCCAACGCGGCCAGCGGCAATCGCAGCATCGGGTGCAGGTCGTCGGTCTGATCGGCGAATCCGACCGCGGCCAGCGCCACCGCTTCGCCCATTCGTGCCTTCAGTTCGAATTGTTGTTTCTTGC
>Ga0136846_1225439_pt1 | contig 11963 bp, 13 predicted proteins | sample HopSoiMetagenom2_FD_96841 | JGI IMG/M metagenome (GOLD analysis project Ga0136846, IMG submission 96841) | Grasslands soil microbial communities from Hopland, California, USA - 2 Assembly 2016 (version 4) | ecosystem: Environmental > Terrestrial > Soil > Grasslands | place: USA: Hopland... | reverse complement strand
GAGGCTCCCCCCGAGGCGGAGGCACCGGCCACCGGGGACACCGAGGGCACCGAGGTGTCGGAATGACCGAGATCACCGCGGCCATGGTCAAGGAGCTCCGAGACGCGACGAGCGCCGGGATGATGGAGTGCAAGCGCGCGCTGCAGGAGACGGGCGGCGACTTCGACGAGGCGGTCAAGCTGCTGCGCGAGAAGGGCATGGCGTCCGCGGCGAAGCGCGCGGACCGCGCCACGAGCGAGGGCAAGGTCGGCGTGATGGTGCGCGACGACGTCGGCGCGATCGCGGCGATCGGCTGCGAGACCGAGCCCGTCTCGAACAACGACGACTTCCTCGCGTACGCCGAGAAGGTGCTGCGGACGGTCTTCGAGGGCGGCGAGGCGGCATCGCTCGAGGCCGAGCGCGTCGAGCTGGCCGCGAAGCTGGGCGAGAACATCCAGGTCGCCGGGGCGAAGCGCATGGAGGTGTCGGAAGGCGAGGTGCTCTCCTCGTACGTGCACTCGCCCGCGAACAAGGTGGGCGCGCTCGTGCTCACGAAGGGCGGCGACCCGCAGGTCGCTCGCAGCCTCGCGCTGCACCTGACCTTCGCGCGGCCCACCTACGGCGGGCGGGACGAGGTGCCGCAGGAGCTGGTCGACGCGGAACGCGAGATCCTCGCCAACTCCGACGAGGTCAAGTCGAAGCCCGAGAACGTGCGCGACAAGATCGTCGAAGGCCAGCTGAACAAGAAGTTCTACGGAGAGTCGGTGCTCACCGAGCAGACGTGGTACCGCGCGGACGAGTCGACCGCCAACGTCGGCAGGTACCTCGCCGAGCAAGGCGTCGAGCTCGTCGACTACGCCTGGTACGCGGTCGGCTAGTGCCCCGCCGGGCGGAGCACTAGGTTGGGCTTCAGCCGCGTCGTGCTGAAGGTCTCCGGTGAGGCCCTCATGGGCTCGGCGGAGTTCGGCCTCGACGCGCAGACCGTGGACGAGCTCGCGAAGGAGCTCGTCCAGCTCCGCGCCGACGGCCTGGAGGTCGCGGTCGTGATCGGCGGCGGCAACATCTATCGCGGGCTCTCGGCGAGGGCGCAGGGGATCGACCGCGCGACGGGCGACTACATGGGAATGCTCGCGACCGTGCTGAACGCGCTCGCGGTGCAGGAGGCGCTGGAGCGAAACGGCGCGGACACACGAGTGCTCTCTGCGATCGACGTCCAGGAGGTCGCGGAGCCGTACATCCGGAGGCGTGCGGTGCGCCACCTCGAGAAGGGGCGGATCGTGATCTTCGCCGCGGGCACCGGCAACCCGTACTTCACGACCGACACCGCCGCCGCCCTGCGCGCGCTCGAGATCGGCGCGCAGGCGATCCTGATGGCCAAGCACGGGGTGGAGGGTGTGCTGGACGGTGACCCGCGTGAGAATGCGCACGTGCGGCTGATCCCGCAGCTCACCCACCTGGAGACGATCGAGCGCGGACTGAAGGTGATGGACACGACGGCGCTGTCGCTCTGCATGGACAATCGACTGCCGATCCACGTCTTCGAGCTTGCGCCCGGCAACCTCGGGAAGGCAGCGGCCGGCGAGAGGATAGGAACGGTCATCTCAACCCCCGAAGGAGACGAACGGTGATCGAAGACTTCATCGGCGACGCGACCCAGCGGATGGACAAGTCGGTCGACGCGACGCACGAGCACTTCAACTCCGTCCGCACCGGGCGCGCGACCCCGGCGCTGCTCGACCGCATCACGATCGACTACTACGGGACGCCGACGCCCCTCAAGAACCTCGCGACGATCAACGCGCCCGAGCCGCGCATGCTGACGATTCAGCCGTTCGACCCCAGCTCGATCAAGCAGATCGAGAAGACGATCCAGGAGTCCGGCCTCGGACTGACGCCCTCGAACGACGGCAAGGTGATCCGCCTGCCGATCCCGCAGCTGACCGAGGAGCGGCGCAAGGAGCTCGTGAAGGTCGTCCGCTCGATGGCGGAGGAGGGCAAGGTCGCCGTGCGCAACGTGCGCCGCGACGCGATCAAGCACCTCGAGGAGCTCGTCAAGAACCGCGAAGTCGGCGACGACGAGGAGCGCAGCGCCGAAGGTCGCGTGCAGAAGCTCACGGACGAGCACACCTCCCGCATCGACGACCTGCTGAAGCGCAAGGAAGCCGAGATCATGGAGGTCTAGGGCCTCCGACCTCCTTGCGGCTCCTCTCTCGAATCAGAACGCTCGCGCGTATCCGGCCGCTGCCGGCCGCCGACCTGCCAGACGTCGCGCAGTCGGTCGCGATCATCCTCGACGGCAACGGTCGCTGGGCGAAGAAGCGCAGGCTCCCGACTGCCGCCGGGCATCGCGCAGGTGCGCGCACGGTGCGGCGCATCGTCGAGGCGTCGATCGACGTCGGTATCCACGACCTCGCCGTCTTTGCATTCTCGACGGAGAACTGGTCGCGCTCGGAGGAAGAGGTCGGGGCGTTGATGGACATCTTCGCGGAGACGATCGAGCGCGAGTTGCCCGACCTCGCCGAGCAGGGCGTGCGCGTGCGCTTCATCGGCCGCCGCGACCGCGCGCCCGAGGCGCTGCGGCGACGGATGGACAACATGGAGGACCGCACGGAGCTGAACACGCGCCTGAACCTGTGGGTCGCGTTCGACTACGGCGGCCGCGCAGAGCTGGTCGAGGCGGCTCGGCGACTCGTGGAGAGCGGGGTGGACCCGCGCGAGATCGACGAGAACGTCTTCGCCGCCAACCTCTACGCACCCGAGCTGCCCGACCCCGACCTCCTGATCCGAACGAGCGGCGAGCTCCGCATCTCGAACTTCCTGCTCTGGCAGCTCGCCTACACGGAGCTCGTGTTCGTCGACACGTTCTGGCCAGACTTCGACGAGAGCCATCTACGCGCCGCGCTGGCGGAATACGCGTCGCGCCGCCGAAGATTCGGCGGCAGATGAGCTCCTTCGCCTCGCGCGTCGTCATCGCGCTGGTGTTGCTGCCGGTGGTGCTCGGAGCGGTCTACCTCGGCGGCTGGTGGGTCTTCGCGCTTGTCGCGGTCGCGGTGGCCGTGTCGCTGCACGAGTACTGGCTGATGGCGCGCTCGCTCGCACCGCTCGCGCCCGCCGGGTACATCGGGGCGGCCCTCGGGCTGGTCGGCGCCGAGCTCTCCGGGGTCGTCTGGATGCTCGGTGGGATCCTTGCGACCTTCGCGCTCGCGTTCCTGCTCAAAGCGATCTCCGAGGCGCGTCCTGCGGCGACTGCCGCTGTCAGCGCAACCGTGATGGGCGCGCTGTGGATCGGCGGCGGCCTCGCCTTCTTCCTCCTCCTCCGAGACCTGCCGGAGCACGGTCGGCTCGCGCTCGTCACTGTGCTGCTCGCGGTATGGGCCGGCGACACCTTCGCGTACTTCGGCGGCCGGCTCGTCGGGCGGCACAAGATGGCGCCCGCGATGTCGCCCGGGAAGACGTGGGAGGGCTTCGTGTTCGGGGCCGCCGCGACCGTTTTCGTCGCGTTCGTGGCGCTCTACAAGCAGGACTTCCTGACGATCGGCGAGTCGATCGCGCTCGGCGCCGTGCTGGCGGTCGCCGGGCCGATGGGCGATCTGTTCGAGTCGCTGCTCAAGCGGGACGCGGGCGTCAAGGACAGCGGCAACCTCCTCGGCGGGCACGGCGGCATGCTCGATCGCCTGGACGCGTTCCTGTTCGCCGCCCCTGCGGCCTATTTCACGATCCTGGCCTTCACGACCTAACGGGCACACTGTGTCCATGACGCGGGTTGCGCTGCTCGGCGCCACCGGCTCGATCGGCCGCCAGGCGCTCGAGGTGATCGGCGCGCGCCCGGAGCTGGAGCTGGTCGCTGCCACGAGCGGCTCGACGGCGATCGACGGGCTGGCGCCGCACACGCAGGTCGGCGGCGACCCGACCGCCCTGCTCGAGCGCGCGGAGCCGGACGTCGTGCTGAACGCGACGCTCGGGTTCGCCGGGCTGCCCGCGACGATGTGGGCGCTCGAGCACGGCGTCACGCTCGCTCTCGCGAACAAGGAGAGCCTCGTGGCGGCGGGCGACCTGGCGACCGCCGCCCGGGCGCGTGGCGGCGGAGCGCTGCTGCCGGTCGACAGCGAGCACTCTGCGCTCTTCCAGTGCTCGCAGCTCGGGGAGCCGCAGAGTCTCGTGCTCACCGCCAGCGGGGGCCCGTTCCGCGGCCGCACGCGCGACGAGCTTGCCGACGTCACGCCCCAGGAGGCGCTCGCGCACCCGACCTGGTCGATGGGGCCGAAGATCACGATCGACTCCGCCACGCTCGCCAACAAGGGGCTCGAGGTGATCGAGGCACACTTCCTCTTCGGCCTGCCGTACGAGAGCATCGAGGTCGTCGTTCATCCCACGTCCATCGTGCACGGGCTCGTGCGCTTCCGCGACGGCGGCGCGATCGCCCACCTCGGCTATCCCGACATGCGCGTCCCCATCTCCTACGCGCTCACCTATCCCGAGCGCGCCGCCACGCCCGTCCCGTCGCTCGACCTGACTGCGGGGCCGCTCGAGTTCTTCGAGGCCGACGAGGAGACCTTCCGCATGCTGCCGCTCGCCCGCGAGGCCGGCGAGCGCGGCGGCACCTACCCGTGCGCGTACAACGCTGCGAACGAGGAGGCGGTGCGCGCGTTCCTCGACGGGCGCATCGGCTTCCTCGACATCCCCGTGCTCGTCGAGGAGGCGCTCGCCCGCGTCGACGGCGCACCGGCGCGCGACCTGGACGAGCTGCGCGAGGCCGACCGGGAGGCGCGCCTTGTCTTCGCGGCAGCGAGCCGCAGGCTCGACGAAGGCGAGAAACGCGAGCATGTGCCGGCTCTGCCGGCGCCGGAGCAGCAATGGGCGTAGCAGCGGCGATCTTCGGGCTCGCGTTGCTCGTGATGATCCACGAGGCAGGTCACTTCTTCGCCGCGCGCGCAGTCGGCATGACGCCCCGGAAGTTCTACCTCGGCTTCGGCCCGCCGATCGCGAAGACGGTCCGAAACGGCGTCGAGTACGGAATCGGGTCGATCCCCCTCGGCGGCTACGTGAAGATCCCGGGGATGAACCGCCCCTCGCCGGGCGATCTGCGCAAGCTGCTCTCGCCGGAGCAGGCGCAGCGGCACGAGGACGAGCTGAGCTCGCTCGACGAGGCGATCGAGCGCGGCGACTACGACACCGCACACGAGCGCGTCCTGGCGCTGCGGCCTGCGCTCGGCTCGACACGTGCGTGGCAGGAGATGGAGGGGGCGCTCGCGCGCGACGCGTACTGGCGCGCGGCGACGTGGCGACGGCTGACCGCGATCTTTGCAGGGCCTGCCGTCAACCTCGTCTTCGCGCTCGTCCTGTTCACGGCGCTGTTCCTCGTCTCCGTCACGCGCGACACCAACGTGATCGGGCGCATCTCGCCGGACACGCCTGCCGCGGCTGCGCACCTGCAGGTCGGCGACCGCGTCGTGCTCGTCGCCGGGCAGGCCGTCGCGCCGAAGGACATCCCGAAGCACATCCGTGCGACCGAGGGGCGGCCCTCCAAGGTCGTCGTCAAGCGGCACGGCCGCCGCGTCGTCGTGCCGCTGCGCGCCGAGAAGATCGACGGCGCGTACCGGATCGGGATCGCGATCGAGGCGCGCTACGGCCCGGGCGAGTCGCCGCCCGCGGCCGCACAGGACGCCGTCGCGCTGACGTGGCAGATCACGGCCGACACCGTTCGCGGGATCGCGCACCTTGCGACGGGCCGCGACACGGACCAGGTGTCGAGCTCAGTCGGGATCGTCAAGGCGTCGGCCGCAGCCTGGCGAGCCGGCCTGCGCACCTTCCTCTTCGTGCTCGGCCTGATCAGCCTCGCGCTCGGCCTCCTGAACCTGCTGCCCGTGCTGCCGCTCGACGGCGGGCACATCGTGATGGCACTCGTCGAGAAAGTCCGCGGGCGGACCTTCCCGCAGTCGGTCTACATCCGCTACTCGGTCGTCGGCCTCACGATCTTCGGCGTGCTCATGTACTTCGGCCTGCGCAACGACCTCTTCGGGCCGGGAGGCTGACGGCATGCCGGACCCGATCGCGCACGAGCTGACGTTCCTCTTCACGGACGTGGAGGCCTCGACGCGCCTGCTCGAGAAGCTCGGCCCGGGGTACGGGATTGTGCTGGACAAGCACCGCGCGCTGATCACGACCGCGATCGAGTCGAACGGCGGACGCGTCGTCGACTGCCGCGCCGACGAGTTCTTCGCGGCGTTTCCGAACTGCAAGGGCGCGGTCGCCGCGGCCGTCGCCGCACAACGCGCGCTCGGTGCCGAGAAGTGGCCCGCGAACGCCCCCCTGCGCGTGCGGATGGGCATCCACACCGGCCGTGCACACAGCGCGGGCGACGGCTTCGTCGGGCTCGCGGTGCACCACGCCGCGAGGGTCTGCCAGACGGCGCGCGGCGGCGAGATCCTCGTCTCCGACAGCGTGAACCGCGACGGCTTCGAGGCGATCGATGTCGGAGAGCACCCGCTCCGTGGCATCCCGCGGCCGACGCGGCTGTTCCGGGTCGTCGCGGACGGCCTCGAGACGGTGTTCCCACCGCTCCCCGGCGCGGTCCCCACCGTGGCGCCGGTTCGGGTCGCTCTGGCCGACGACTCGGTGCTCCTGCGGGAGGGAATCGCCGCGCTGCTCGAGGAGGAGGGCTTCGAGGTGATCGGCCAGGCCGGCACCGGGGTCGACCTGCTGGCGCTCGTGGACGAGGCGCTGCCCGATGTCGCGATCGTCGACATCCGCATGCCGCCGACGAAGACCGACGAGGGGATCCGGGCCACGCACGAGATCAAGCGGCGCCATCCGAAGACAGGCGTCCTGCTCCTCTCGTCGTACCTCGACGTGAAGAGCGCCGTCGAGCTCTTCGCCGCACAACCGAGCGGCATCGGCTACCTGCTGAAGGAGCGGGTGGCGGAGGTCGACGACTTCACCGACGCCGTGCGGCGGATCGCTTCGGGGGGCACGGTGCTCGACGTCGCGATACTCGACGTGTTGCGATCGGGCGAGCCGAGTGAGCGCGAGCTCGCGATCCTGGATCTCGCCCGCGAGAACGCGTCCTAGCTCTGCCTCGCCTCGGGCGAGAGGCGCTCCTCGTCGGGTCGCAGCGCGATGCCCTGCGCCGCGAGCACGCGCAGTACCAGCGGGCGCTTGTCGGCGTCGTAGCCCTCGGCACCCCCATGCGCGGCCTTCCAGGCCGCGTATTCGCCGCGCAGGCCCGGATCGGCGCGCAGCGCGTCGCGGAAGGCGAGCCGCTCGCGCCACAGGTCGCTGCCGGGCACAGTGAGGTGGACGCCGCGGCCGGGCGCGGTGAACAGGTGCGCCTCCGGGCGGTGCGGCCGGTGCACGTATCCGAGCTCCTCCAGCGGCGCGAACGCCGCGCGCGCCTCCTCGAGGTCGCGGATCCCGGCGATCATGTCGATGATCGGCTTCGCCGCGAGCCCGGGGACCGACGTCGAGCCGATGTGGTGGACGCCGCCGACGAGCCACGGCCCCAGCGTGCGTTCGAGAACGGCGCGCTCGGCCTCGAAGCGGCGTGGCCACGCCGGGTCGTACGCGACGAGCGGTCGGCTCAGAGGCGCAGCTTCTTGAGGTTCTTCGCGCTCTGCGCGGCCGTGTGAACGACGAGGGGCAGCTGGACGACCCCGAAGCCGTAGACGGCGCTGAGCACGTTGCCCCGCACCTGGTAGACGAGCAGCGAGTCGAACCTCAGCGTCTTCTTGCCGACCTTCTCGGTGATGTGGTCGATCAGCCCGAGCGAGTTCGGGACGAACTGGCCTTTGATCGGGTCGAACTGGTTCTTGATCATCCCGGCGCCCGGGATCGCGCTTTTGACGAAGCCCTTCGGGCACGACCTCACGGCGGCACGCAACTCCCGCATCGCCATGGCGGCGCCGCCTGGTTTGTAGGCGACGACCTCGTTCGAGAGGAACGGCCCGCCGCCGGTGTTGCGGATCCAGGACAGCTGCACGCGCGCCACGCGCATCTTCTCGCTGCGGAAGGTCTGGCCACAGAGGTCGAGCGTGCTCACGCCGGCCACCTCACGACCGTGCGGGATCTCGCGCGTGATCGTCCCCGGCCCGACCTGGGAGGCACGCAGCACGACGCGGTCGACGGCCCGCTGCGCCGGTGTCTGCTTGGCCGCGGCCGCGAGGGCCACCGACGCACAGGCGCCGGTCAGCGCGAGGCAGGCGCAGACGGCAAGAGTCCTCATCGACCCAGCATAGGACGGCATCCAGCCGGGACGGACCCACCGCTAGGCTGGTCCGGTGGCCAGTAAGCGGTCGGTAACGGTCGGCGGCGTCCAGATCGGCGGCGGGGTTCCCCCCGTCGTCCAGTCGATGACGCTGACGAAGACCCACGACGTGCCGGCGACGACGGCGCAGATCGCTGCGCTGGCCAGTGCCGGGTGCGAGCTCGTGCGCGTGGCGGTGCCGAAGAGCGAGGACGCCGACGCGCTGCCGAGGATCGTCCGGTTCTCGCCGATCCCGGTGATCGCCGACATCCACTTCAACGCGAGCCTCGCGCTGCGCGCGATCGATGCCGGTGTCGCGGCCGTGCGGATCAACCCCGGCAACATCGGCGGGCCCGACAAGGTCGAGCAGGTCGTCCGGGCGGCGAAGGCGAAGGGCATCCCGATGCGGATCGGGGCGAACTCCGGCTCGCTGCCGAAGCACCTCGCGGAGCTCGCGCAGGTCGACCAGGCCGAGGCGCTCGTCGAGGCGGCGCTGGAGGAGGTGCGGCTGCTGGAGCAGCTGGATTACCGCGACTTCAAGATCTCCGTCAAGTCGAGCCACGTGCCGACGATGATCCGCGCGTACCGGCTGCTCGCGAGCAAGGTGCCGTACCCGCTGCACCTCGGGGTCACCGAGGCCGGGACGCCGTACTCGGGCGCGATCAAGAGCGCCGTCGGGATGGGGGCGCTGCTCGTGGACGGGATCGGCGACACGGTGCGTGTCTCGCTCACCGCCGACCCGGTCGAGGAGGTCAAGGCGGCGTTCGAGATCCTGAAGGCGCTCGGCCTCCGCGAGCGCGGGCCGGTGATGATCGCCTGTCCGAGCTGCGGCCGCGACAACGTGGGCGTGCAACAGCTCGCCGAGCGCGTGGAGGAGCGGCTGCGGACGTATCCGGAGTCGTTCGAGGTGGCGGTGCTCGGCTGCGCCGTGAACGGCCCGGGGGAGGCCGGTGACGCCGACTTCGGCATCGCCGGGGGGCGCGACGTCGGCTTCGTGTACGCGCACGGGCGCGTGCTGAAAAAGGTCTCGAGCGACATTCTCGTCGACGAGCTGTTCCACGAGATCGACAGGTGGATCGCGGACGGCATGCACCGCCCGAAGCGGCTGAAGATGGCGAAACCTGCGGCCCTGGCCATGGCCGAGGCCTCGGCGATCCCGCTCTGACCTCAAGGTAGCCTGCCGGGACAACGATGATCGCCCGGGCCTCCAAGCTCTTCCTGCCCACGCTCCGCGACGACCCTGCGGATGCGGAGGCCGTCAACCACCGCCTGCTCGTGCGTGGCGGATTCGTCCGCCAGGTGACCGGCGGCGTCTGGACGTTCCTGCCGCTCGGCTGGCGCGTGCACCGCAAGATCGAGCAGATCATCCGGGAGGAGATGGACGGGATCGGCTCGCAGGAGATGCTGATGCCGGTGCTCACGCCGGCCGAGCTCTGGCGGGCGAGCGGTCGCTACTCGATCCCCGAGCTGTTCAAGCTGACCGACCGCAAGAGCGCCGAATACGTCCTGCCGATGACCCACGAGGAGACGGTGACGCTGCACGCGCGCGAGATCCGCAGCTACCGCGACATGCCGCAGCTCCTCTACCACATGTCGGTCAAGGAACGGGACGAGCCGCGCCCTCGCGCCGGGCTGATTCGCCTGCGCGAGTTCATCATGAAGGACTCGTACTCGTTCGACCGCGACGCCGCAGGGCTCGACGCGGCGTTCGAGCTGAATCGCGGCGCCTACCACCGCATCTTCGACCGGGTCGGGCTGAACGTGTTCGCGGTCGAGGCGGAGTCCGGGATGATGGGCGGCAGCGAGTCCGTCGACTTCCTCGCGCAGGCGAGCTCCGGCGAGAACACCCTCGTCACATGCGAGAACGACGATTACGCCGCCGACCTCGAGGTCGCGCGCAGCGTCCCCCGCCCGCCCGATTTCCCCGCCGCCCTGGAAGCACCCGACGAGGTCGAGACGCCCGGCGTGCGCACATGCGAAGCGCTTGCCGAGTTCCTCGGCATCGACCTCGCCGCCACCTCGAAGGCGATGCCCGTGGCACGGCCCGACGGCACGATCGTGCTCGGCCTGCTGCGCGGCGACGACAGGCTCGAGGAGGCGAAGATGCTGTCCGCGCTCGGCAGCGACTACCGTCCTGCGACCGACGAGGAGATCCTCCGTGCCTTCGGCGCCGAGGGCGGCTCGCTCGGCCCCGTCGGCTTCGAGGGAGAGATCGTCGCGGACGAGTTGCTCCGCGAAGGGCAGTTCGTCGCCGGCGCGAACAGCACCGGCCGGCACCTGCGCGGCGTCGAACACGGACGCGACTACCGCGCGAGCTTCGCCGACCTGCGGCAGGCGCGCGAGGGCGACCGCTGCCCGAAGTGCGGCGGGGCGCTCCGGTTCTCGACCGCCATCGAGGTCGGCCACATCTTCAAGCTCGGCACGCGGTTCTCGGTGCCGCTCGACGCGACGTTCGTGGACGAGGACGGGACCGAGAAGCCGATCGTCATGGGCTCGTACGGCATCGGGTTGGCGCGGACGATGGCCGCCGTCGTCGAGCAGCGCAACGACGAGCACGGCATCGTCTGGCCCATGTCGATCGCGCCGTACCACGTTCACGTCGTGGTGCTGAAGGGTGCGGAGGAGATCGGCGAGCAGGCGGCCGCCGCGCTGGACGCGGCAGGCCTCGAGGTGCTCCTCGACGAGCGCGACCTTCGACCCGGCGAGAAGTTCGCAGACGCCGACCTGATCGGGATCCCGTTCCGGGTCACCGCGGGCAAGAAAAGCCTGGAGGACGGGGCGGTCGACGTCCGAGACCGCGCGACCGGCGCGGAGCGACGTGTCAATGTTGCCGAGTTGGGCGAGAATCTGACCGATGGCTAAGCGCCGGCGATACGCGTCCGAGCCGTTCGGCCCTGCGGTCGAGCGGCTGATGAACGAGACCGGAGTCACCTACCGGGCGCTGGCTTCGAAGACCGGCCTCTCCGCGGGGTACCTCAACCACCTCGTGCACGGGAACAGGCCGGTTCCCTCCAACGACGTCGTGGAGACGCTGGCGGGGGCCCTCGACGTCGAGCCCGAGCACTTCCGCGAGTACCGGCTGCGCGTGATCACGGAGAAGCTCGAGGCCATGCCGGACCTCGTCGACCGGCTGTATAGGCGTTTGAACGGCTAACAACGCGCTTCCGGATGCGTCTGACTCTACGGTCGGTGGGGTCCCGGCAAGCGACCACTGGGGGGTTAGGGGCCCCACCGCACCATCCCGCCCCGAACCCGAGGCTCGATGTCGAGCTGCGTCTCTCTGGGGACGGCTCAGCCCAAGCAGGTCGCTTGCGGCGGGCGCTCCGCATAGCGGTGGCTACGTTGGAGCCCGGCCCGAGCGCCACGCGCCGCATCTGCACAACGAGCCACGGCGCGTGCCTTCCACCTCGAGCCTCTAACCTCCGCGCCTGATGGAGATCGGCATCTACACGTTCGCGGAGCTGAACGACCAGGACCCGGCGGGGCGGATGCGCGACCTGCTCGAAGAGGTGGAGCTCGCCGAGCAGGTCGGCCTCGACGTCTTCGGGATCGGCGAGCACCACCGTCCCGACTTCGTCGTCTCCGCGCCCGCCGTCGTGCTCGCCGCGGCGGCAGCGCGCACCACGCAGATCCGCCTGACGAGCGCCGTCACCGTCCTCAGCTCCGACGACCCGGTGCGCGTCTTCCAGGAGTTCGCGACCGTCGACCTGCTCTCTGGCGGCCGCGCGGAGATCATGGCCGGGCG
>Ga0136846_1219416_pt1 | contig 11963 bp, 8 predicted proteins | sample HopSoiMetagenom2_FD_96841 | JGI IMG/M metagenome (GOLD analysis project Ga0136846, IMG submission 96841) | Grasslands soil microbial communities from Hopland, California, USA - 2 Assembly 2016 (version 4) | ecosystem: Environmental > Terrestrial > Soil > Grasslands | place: USA: Hopland... | reverse complement strand
AGCTCGCGACGAGAAATGATCACGCGGGTTACCTGGGTTGAATCGTGTACGAAACACGCCCGTCCTTTTCTGAAGGTCAGCCCGCGAGCCGCCGTCCCGACACCGATTCCGTTTGACGTACGAAATGCAGGACTCGAGCTGCCGACGGTCTCGATCAGACTGTCCTTTCCTGCGACGGTGAAGACGATCAATCCGCCGGTTACTGATACTCCGAATACCGGTTCCTGGATCGCTAACGATTGAGGGACGTTGATGACTGCCACTCGGCAACGCTGCCGAAGTCGGCTCAGTGGCGTACTCACGGTGACCGGCCCGATGCTGGCCGCAGTGATGAGCACGCCTTTGGGCTCGAGGCAGGGCTGGTCGCTGATCGCAACCGGATCGCCGTGTGAGAAGACTTCCGGCGAGAGTTTGGCCAAGTCGTTCGCCTTCGCCGCCTCACCCTCCGTGCAGCCCCCAACCATCGACAGGCCCATGATTACCGTAAGGACTTTCCTATAGCTGGGCATCGCCCCACAACTCGCAGACCCCGCGCCGAGAACCGACCCCACTGGTCGCGAGCCGACGGCCGCTAATCGCTAGCAAGCCGTTTTCAGTTGATGGTCTTCGGTATATATTCGGGTATGGGATTTGTTGAGCTTCGCGCCCATACCGCCTTTTCGTTCGGCGACGGCGGCACCTCACCCGAGGCGCTTGCAGCCCGCGCTGCATCACTCGGCTACGGTGCGCTGGGGATAACCGATACGGCCGATCTGGGCGGCATCGTTCGATTTTGTCTGGAAGCGAGACGAGTCGGGCTGAAGGCGATTGTTGGCGCCGAGCTCAATATCGATGGCTGTCCCGTCGCCTTTCTGGCGCAGAACAAAACCGGGTTCAACAACATCGCCTCGCTCGTGACGAGGTCGCGAGTTGGCGAGCTGTCTACGTGGCAGAAAGGAGACGGCAAGAAAACGCGGGGTCGGCCGCGACTTTCGTGGCAACAGGTAGCCGAGCGGAGCGAAGGAGTGCAGGTACTGACCGGCCCGCTCACGGGACTCGTCGCATCTCACCTCCGCAACGGGGAGTATCGTGAAGCGGAACACACGCTGTGCCGGTGGCGATCCGTTTTTGGTGACCGACTCGCTGTGGAAGTGCAGCTGCATCACGCCAGCGGTACGGAATCCGCGCTCGGTGCTGCATTGATCGAGCTCGCCGAGCGACACAGCGTGCCGTGGGTCATTTGCCACGAGCCACGCTACATCGACAATGGCACGCGACTGGTCCATGACGTTCTGACATCGCTGCGCTACGATACGACCATCGACGATGCTGTCGCGCGCGGACTACTACATCCAAATGGCGAGTGGCGTCTCGTCTCGCCCGAGGAGATGGGTCAGCGATGGAAAGGTCGCGAGCAAGGACTCGAGGAGAGTCAGCGCATCGCCGACGAGTGCGATTTCAATCTCTCGTGGGTTCGTCCGCCTCTGCCAAAGTTTCCTGTTCCGCCCGGCTACGACGACGACAGCTTCCTGCACGAGAAAGCTTTCGAGGGTGCGCGTGAGCGTTGGGGCGAACTCGACCAAAAGCAAATCGATCAGCTGAATCACGAGCTGCGGGTGATCGGTAATCTCGGCTTCGCCGGATTTTTCCTCGTGATGTGGGATGCGGTGCACTTCGCCAAGTCGAAAGGGATTCTCTGCCAGGGTCGCGGCAGCGCCGCCAACTCGGCGGTGGCTTATTGCCTCGCGATCACGGCGGTGGATCCGGTTCGGCATGGTCTCCTGTTCGAGCGATTTCTCTCGGAGATCCGCGTCGATGGGCAGACCGAAGCGCCCGACATCGATGTCGACATCGAGCACGATCGCCGAGAGGAGGTGCTCGACTATGTCTATGGGAAGTACAATCGCGCGCAGGCGGCGATCACCTGCGTCGTGCAAATGTACCGCGGACCGAATGCAATTCGCGATTCAATGCGCGCCTTCGGTTATCCGGTGGAGATGGCTAACAACATCTCCAAGCGCATTCATTGGAGCGATCCGGCCGAAGGGGCGAAGTACGTGGAGCAGGAGCTCGCGCCAAAGCTCGGCATCGATTTCGCCAATCCGCGTGGGCGCGCGACGCTGGCAGCGATGGCGGCGTTCGAAGGAGTGCCGCGCCTGCGCTCGACGCACGTTGGTGGCTTCGTGCTCTCGTCTGCTCTGCTCGGCGATTACATGCCGGTCGAGCACACGACGATGGGTCGCACAATCATCCAGTTCGACAAAGATGATCTCGATGCGGTCGGAGTTCCCAAGTTCGATTTTCTGGGACTCGGTGCGCTGTCGCTGGTGAGGCGCGCGTTCGACATGATCGAGGCACGCACGGGAACGCGGCCGGAGATGTACAGGCTGCCGCCCGACGATGAGAAGACCTACGAGCTGATCGCGAGCGGTGAGACGATTGGAACTTTCCAGATCGAGAGTCGAGCGCAGATCGCTTCAGTGCTGCACACGAAGCCCGATCGGTTATACGACATCGTCGTGCAGGTGGCGCTGATTCGCCCCGGTCCGATCCAGGCAAACTTCGTCCATCCATATACTGCGCGCCGTCGCGGACTCGAGCCGGTGACGTATCAGCATCCCGATCTGGAGCCGATTCTCAAGAGGACGCAGGGCATCCCGATTTTCCAGGAGCAGGCGATGGCGATCGCGATGAAGCTCGGCGGTTATTCGGCGGCTCAGGCCGACGAGCTGCGCCGCACCATGGGACACATCAGAAAAGTCGAGAAACTGCATCGCGTGCTCGAGCAGCTCCGACAGCGGATGGTGGAGCGCGGAGTCACTGAAGATGTCGCGACCAGGATCGCCGAGGATCTAAAGAGCTTCGCGAATTATGGATTCCCGGAGTCGCACGCCTGGAGCTTCGCGCTGATCGCTTACGCGACGGGTTATCTCAAGGCTCACTATACGGCGGAGTTTTACGCCGGATTGCTCAATTCTTACCCGATGGGATTCTATCCGCCGTCAACATTGATACATGATGCTCGCCGCCACGGTTTACAAGTCTTGCCGCCTTGCATGCGCGATGGCGACTGGGAATGCACCACCGAGCCGACTGACAATCCTGACCGCCCCGCGCTCAGAATCGGCTGGCGCCACATCCGCGGACTCGGTGAGAAATCACTCGACGCGCTCAAGGCAGCGAGAGGGTGGGATCGATTCTCTTCGATCGACGATGTCATCGACAGAGCAAAGCTCCAGCGCACTGATGCACTGCAGCTGGCGCGCGCCGGCGCTTTCGCGTGCTGGGAGCCTGATCGACGTCGCGCGGCCTGGGTGGCAATGCGGGCGGTGGGAGATTGTCTACCGCTGGCGCCGGCGCGTCATGTACCGTACGAGCCGCGTCCGCTGACGCGGGACGAGCTGATCTTCCTCGACTATTTCTCGGTCGGCATCAGCGTCAGCGGGCATCCCATGGAGCATCTGCGCGACGAGCTCCGCGGCAAGGGCGTGCTCGATTCCAGACAGCTACTGAAGCTGAAGGGCGGGGAATGGATAAAGACTGCCGGCCTCGTCACCATCCGCCAGCAGCCGCAGAGCGCAAAAGGAACTGTCTTTCTGCTGATGGAGGATGAGTTCGGGTTCATCAACGTCATCGTCTCGAAGAAGATGGTCGAGGAATACGCGGAGGTAGTGAGGTTCTCGACCTTCGTGCTGGTAGAAGGGAAGTTCGAGCGCGACGACGGGGTGCGGAACGTCATCGGCAGGAAATTCAGTGAGCTCGAGGTGAAGGAGCTGGTTCATGCATCCAGGGACTTTCATTAGAGGGAGGCGGTAGGCGAGAGGGGGAGCCCTCCGTCGATCGTAGCTACGCCTCCCGCCTTCCCGCCTCCCGCCTCCCTCCTTATCCTTGGCTGATGCGGCAAGAGAAACAAGCTGGGCGCGCGTTCGCGAGTGACAATTGGGCCGGAGTTCACCCGGAAGTGCTGGCGGCGCTGGCCGCGGCGAACGTCGGTCATGTTCCCTCATACGGCGAGGACTCCCATACCCACGAAGCCGTAAGCAGAATCCGACGCGAGCTGGGTGAGGACGCTGAGGTCTTTCTCGTCTTCAGCGGCACTGCTGCCAACGTGCTCTGTCTGCAAAGCATGGTGCAGTCGCACCAGGCGGTGATCTGCGCCGAAACGGCTCACGTGCACGTGCACGAGTGTGGCGCGGCCGAGAAGCATATCGGCTGTAAGCTGCTGCCGGTGCCCGCGCCCAATGGAAAGATCACTGTCGCCGGCATTCGCGAGCATCTGCACGACATCGGCAATGAGCATCACGTCCAGCCTCGTGCGATCACCATCACCCAGGCGACTGAGTACGGAACCGTCTACACGCCGCAAGAGATCAGAGCGATCGCCGACTTTGCCCACACCCACTCATTGCTGCTCCACATGGACGGCGCACGGATCTTCAACGCTGCTGTCCATCTCGACCTGCCACTGAGAGCCATCACGAGCGGAGCGGGGATCGATGCGCTCTCCTTTGGCGGTACCAAGAATGGACTACTGGCGGCGGAAGCCGCGGTCTTCTTCAAGCCCGTCCTGGCCGATGACTTCGAGTTCAGGCGCATGCAGAACATGCAGCTCTCGTCGAAGATGAGATTCATCGCCGCGCAGTTCAACGCGCTTCTCAGCAACGATCTGTGGAAACGCAGTGCCTCGCACGCCAACAGGATGGCACAGGTTCTTGCACGAGGTCTGTCTGAGATCGAGGGAATTACTCTGACTCAGGAAGTGCAGGCCAATGAAGTGTTCGCGATTATTCCGGAGAAAGTGATCCCGAAGCTGCAGGAGCAGTGGATGTTTCACGTCTGGAACGAGAACACGTTCGAGGCGCGATTGATCACCTCGTTCGACACCACCGAGGACGACATCTCCGATTTTCTCGACCTGCTGCGCGAGAAGGTGGGATCACGGGAGAAGCAATGGACCTGAAAAACGCCGCGGCGCTGGTGACTGGCGCCAGCTGTGGCATCGGCTTCGAGACAGCGCGTCTGTTGCGTGAGCGCGGGGCGCGCGTTGCCGTGTGCGCGCGTCATAAAACCGAGCTTGAGGCATCGGCACGCCAAATCGACGTGCTGCCGATCGTCGCCGACGTGAGCAAGGAAGATGATGTGCTGCGCATGATCGACGTGGTGGTCAAGGAGTTCGACGACTACAACGTGCTGATCAACAACGCCGGATTCGGCTCGTTTGGTCCGCTGATCGAGCTGACGAGTGATGACTTCTTCAGCGTTTGGCGCACCAATGTGCTGGGCGCGATGATGGTCGCGCGCGAGTCAGCACGACATTTCGTCGGCCGCAATTACGGTAACATCGTCAACATGTCCTCCACGGCGGGGCAGCGGGGATTCGCCAATGGCACCGCCTACTGTGCCAGCAAATTCGCGCTGCACGCAATGACCGAGTGCTGGAGGGCGGAGTTGCGGCAGCACAACATCCGCGTGATGCAGGTCAACCCGAGCGAAGTGTTGACGGGCTTTGGTGCCGAGACGCGTAGTGAGGCGCGACCCGACAATCCCTCGAAGCTCCATGCGCCTGATGTCGCGCAGGCAATCGTCAGCATGCTGCAGACCGCGGATCGCGGCTTCATCACCGAGTCCACGATCTGGGCAACGAATCCGCAATAAAGGACTTCTACGTCCACGCCGGGCTCATACTACGTAAGACAGCGTAACGCGTAATTGCGGGGGAGCGGGTAGTGTGTGGGCAGCTTGACTGCCAACCCAACCGGGCCCCCAATGAATGCACAAATAACGGATCCAGCGGTCACACTCACCGATTACGGGCTCGCAGTCGAGTGCGCCGTGATCGTCGGGTTGTTGCTGCGAACGCACGTAGGCGACGAGGTATATCGCATATGGCTCGTCGTTTTCTTTGGCGCCGCGGGTGCTGCTTCGCTACTTGGCGGCACGGTCCACGGTTTTTTCAAGCCGGCGAATAGTCGTGGCCGCGCGATCCTATGGCCCGCGACGCTGATCTCGATTCTCGTTAGTGGATTGGCTGTGGCGTTCGTCGCAGCGCACATCGAGCTGAACAACGAGTCGGAGCAGATGGCGCGCGCAGTGGCCATAGCGCTCCTGACCATAATGGCGCTAGCGGTGGTGTTCGCCAGTCACAGCTTCGCGATTGCGGTCGCGGGTTATGTGCCTGCCACCCTCTTTTTACTGTACGCGTTTATCTCGGCGTACGAGCGCAGCGGTGCTCCCGCTCTCAGATGGGGAATCGCCGGCGTTTCACTCTCCATTCTGGGTGCAGCAACCCAGCGCCTGCGCGTCGGCGTGCACCGACTCTATCTCGATCACAACGCCTTCTATCACGTGATTCAGGGCACTGCATTCTGGATGATCTACAAGGGAGCGCACTTCGTCTCAACCACACTGCCATCCATCGGGAGAACTCATGCTATCACGTCGTGACTTCCTGAAGCTCGCTGCCAACGTCGGTGTCGCCAGCGCGGTCTCAGCACAGGAATCGAGCGATGTTGAGACACCCCAGGACACCGGCGTGTCGGTCAACGATGTTCACTCGCACCTCAACCCAACGCGAGTAAGTGAGATCGTGCGACCGGGATCGATCGAAGCAATACGGTCGGCGATCAGGATAGCGAATGATCGATCGCGCTCTATCAGCATCGCCGGTGGGCGGCACGCGATGGGCGGCCAGCAGTTCGCTGCAGATGCAACCCTCCTCGACATGAACGGCATGACACGCGTGCTCGAGTTCGACCGCGACAAGGGAGAAATCGAAGTGGAAGCCGGAATTCAGTGGCCGCAGCTCTACAAGTATCTCGTCTACAGTCAGCGCGGCGAGACGCAATGGTGGGCATTCGCGCAAAAGCAAACCGGAGCCGACAATCTCAGTATTGGCGGTGCACTCGCCGCCAATATTCATGGTCGTGGGCTGGCATTGCGTCCCTTTGTCGCTGACGTGATCGCGTTCACGATCGTAGGATCCGACTGCGTGGTTCGGCGCTGCAGTCGCAGTGAGAACAGCGCGCTATTCCGGGCGGCAATTGGCGGCTATGGGCTCTTCGGTCCGGTTGTCACCGCCCGACTGCGTCTGGTCAGGCGCCACAAGGTTCAGCGCGTGGTCGAAGTAATCGATATCGAACAGCTTTCCGAGATGTTCGAGCGTCGGATCGGCGACGGATTCGAGTACGGTGACTTCCAGTTCGCGACTCAGCTCACTCACGACAAGCTGTTACGCAAAGGAGTGTTCTCGTGCTATCGGCCGGTTGACGACTTTAAGCCGATGCAAACAAGCCGGCTTCGCCTCGAGACGGAAAACTGGCACGAGCTCATCTACCTGGCGCACGTCGACCGCGCCCGGGCGTTCGACGCTTACTCCAGCTACTATCTGACGACTTCGGGCCAGTACTACTGGTCGGATGAGCATCAGATGAGCACTTACGTCCCCGATTATCACGAGGCGCTGTCATCACGACTCGGCCATTACGCACACGGCAGTGAGATGATCACCGAGATCTATGTTCCGCGAGAGGCACTGTCGCGGTTTCTCACCGATGTTCGCGCCGACTTTATCGCCAATCAGACTGATTTGATCTACGGGACGATCAGATTAATCGAGGCCGATGGTGAGACGAAGCTGCAGTGGGCAAAGCAGTCATACGCCTGCGTGATCTTCAATCTCCACGTTTCGCCCGATGGTGCAGGGATCGAAAAGGCCAAACGGGAATTTCTTCACCTGATCGATCGTGGGCTCTCCTACGGCGGGAGTTACTATCTCACGTATCACCGCTGGGCCGAGCCGCGGCAGGTGATCGCCGCCTATCCCGAGTTTCCGGCTTTCCTGCAACTCAAGCGAGAGCACGATCCGACCGACGTTTTTCAGAGCGAGTGGTATCGGCATTATCGCCGCATGTTCGCGGACGGCGACTGAGTAACTCAAATCTAGTTGCGGGTGGCTGCCCGCTTGGCTTCACGCAGCTTGGAAGCATATCGATAGTGGTAGTGCCCGTACAGGAGGAGCCATGTCGCAAGCACCAGGTGAAAAACTGTCGGGATGTAAGACGCGAACCAGCGGCTCTCGCGATAAACCGTAAAGCCTAGTAGAAGTCGAGCGAACATCGTCAGAAAATAGACAGATCCAAACACCAGAAAAAACACGCCGCGACGGTATAGCGGAACGACATCCCCATTTCCAAACCTCGCTGCCGTTCGCGCGAACCAGGCGATGATGAAAAGCTGAGCGGTAAGTAAAACGGGATAAGGCAAAACGCCGCTGTGCCACGACCCGAATCGTGGTAACAGCGGCGATTCCACAACCAGTGCCAGTGGTTGCGCGACTACTCTTAGGACGAAGAGTGCCAGTAAGAGCCAGAGCCAACGAGCGTACGACTTCGAAGGATTCTGAATTAAACCAATCGTACGCTAAGTCCTGAGTTCGGTCTTCCCATTGCAGTAACCCCCGGGTCGGAGCTCTGCTCGCCGCGCAGATATTTTAGAACTTCTTCGGCGGGAAGGCGACGACCTTCGAGCTGCGCGGACTCGGCGCGCGGCTCCATCGACAGTCGTGCGCGATAGACCTCGACGACCTGTCTTCCTTCCTCGAGCGCGCGCAATGCGACACCGCGCATGTAGTAGCGATTGAAATCGCCTTCCGCCAACATCCTCGATGCCATCTCCGGCAGCTTCACCGCAGCCTGTCCCCCACCGCGAGTGCGTCGTGGCTCGAAGTCGACCATCAGATCCGAAGCGTGCTCCTCGAGCCATCGGTCATCGTAGTAGCGCAGCGCCTCGTGCAGATACCGCTGATAATCGGAGATTGCTGCGGGCCGAATTCGCTCCGAAGTGTGATAGGCGCCGCTAGCCACATCGGCGTCGAGCTCGGCGATGGCAAAACGACGGGTGGTCGGGTCGAGTGATTCATATTGCAAGGGCATACGTCACCAAAATGCGAGAGTCACAAAAGCACAATCGCATGACGCAGGCCGTTGCTACAGAAGAGGATACTATCTCAGCAGTAGATCGACTATTGCTGAGTTTTTGCGAGATTGCGAAGGCGACTCGCGAGATAAAGCACCGCGACCAGAGCGACGACGTTGAGGCCGATGACCGTCGCGGGGAATGCGGGATCGTGCAGCACGAGAAACGTCCCCTCAAATCCCCATGGCTTCCAGAGTCTCGGCCCGCCGAAACGAAGCGTCCAGTGCAACCCCGTCACGTATCGCACGGCGGTGTGCGCGATGATTACCGGCAAGACCTGAAAAAGCTGAAGCCCCAGCGACAGCGCGAGTCCGGAGCGTCTGCCGCTCCACAGCAGGACGCCGGCGACTACGGTGAGAATCATCAGTGGAATGCCGAGCATGAGCTCGACTGGCCGCGCATCGCCGCCCAACGCCTCGAGCACCAACGCGACAAGCGTCCCGAGACCAAAAACTATTTGAATCAGCGCAAGCAGACGATCGAGCAAGCTGTAGATCTGTCTCTCGCGCACCAATCGTTGCTGACTGGTGACACTTCGCGCAGCTGCGTGTTCGCCAGTGATTGGTGGGATTGGCGTCGATGTCATCTAACCTCTTACGGCTGCCGGCCGTGAATTGGTTTCAGCGGTAAATTGCATTTGAACAATCGACGAAGCCATGGCCGAGTTCATCCAGGATTCTCCGCAGCTGGCCAATCAGTACGACGACGATGCCGTGCTGCGCTCGTATTTAAAATGGCGACTGCCGGCAGCGGTTGTCGCAGAGGTCGAGCCCGACTTACGCCGCCTCGGCCAGCGAACAGTCACCGATATTCTCGCGCTGGGCGAAGAGGCGGAGGCATCGCCACCGCAACACGTGCCATATGACGCGTGGGGGAAGCGGGTCGACCGGATCGAGACCAGTGACGCCTGGCGTCAGCTGGATCACATCTCGGCGGCGGAAGGAATCGTCGCTTCTGCTTACGAGCGCACGCACGGTATTCATTCGCGCATCCATCAGTTCGCGCGATTGTATCTATTCGCGCCGTCGTCGGCTTTGTACAGTTGTCCGCTGGCGATGACCGATGGCGCGGCCCGCTTTCTCGAGGTTTATGGCGACGAATCGACGCGCCCGGTGTTCGCGCACCTGACTTCGCGCGATCCACGACAATTCTGGACGTCGGGGCAGTGGATGACCGAGCGGTCCGGCGGATCCGACGTGGCAAGTACTTCGACGATCGCGAAGTGTGAGTCCGGAAACGATTACCGGTTGTATGGGCTGAAGTGGTTTACCTCGGCAACGACATCGCAGGTGGCAATGACCCTCGCCCGCATCGAAGGTGCGCCCGCTGGTGGTTCAGGGCTTAGCGTATTCCTCGTCACACTGCGGGATCGCGATGGATTGCTGCGCAACATCCGCGTCGAACGACTGAAGGACAAGCTTGGAACGCGCGCGCTGCCGACCGCCGAGCTCACGCTTGAAGGCACTCCCGCGCGTTTGGTCGGTGGGCCAGGCGACGGCATCAGGAAGATCTCGACGCTGTTCAACATCACTCGCGTTTACAACGCGGTGGCCGCGGTTGCGGGAATGAGACGCGCGATCGCGCTTGCGACCGATTATGCGAAGCGTCGAACGGCGTTTGGAAAGCCGTTGATTGAACACCCGCTGCACGTCGAGACATTGGCCGAGCTCTCACTCCGGTTTCGCGCCTGCTTTCTGCTCGCTTTTCGCGTCGCCGAGCTGCTCGGCAAGGAAGAGTGCGGCGAGGCGAGCGAGACCGAATTGCAGCTACTCCGACTTCTCACGCCCGTCGCGAAACTATACACAGCGAAGCAGGCGGTCACGGTTGCGAGTGAAGTCCTGGAGGCGTTCGGTGGTGCCGGCTATGTCGAAGACACCGGTATCCCGCGTTTGCTGCGTGATGCCCAGGTGCTGCCAATCTGGGAAGGCACCACCAACGTTCTCAGCCTCGATGTCCTTCGCGCGATACAAAAGGCCAATGCGCTTTCGGCCTGGACTGCGGATCTGCGGCAACGTGTTGTGCGCATCGGACATTCAAACTCCGCAGCGCACGTTAGCGACGCCCTCGCCGCAATTGAAAAGGCGTTTGGCGGCGAGCAAGTCGGCTCGGAGTCTCACCTCGCTGGTGCCAGATCCGTTGCGTACCTGATCGCGCATACGGAAGCCGCGATTCTAATGCTCGAGTACGCACAGGGGGCTAGCGATGCGTCCGCTTCCACAGCAGCGCAACGCTGGTCTCAGCGGAATATTACGCGCCTCGTACATGGAGATTCATCGCACCGCGAGGATTCGCGTAGACTTGTCGAGTGAGCTACCTGGAGAAGGTCAATCCTTTCCTGACGCGGCAAGCGCGAGAGAACCTGGCTCTCCGACGGACCGTGGCGGCAGTCCAGGTCGTTAGCGGAGTTTGAACCTCATTCTCGCCGCGTCGACAATCAGATCCGCCGCGCCCTGAATACCAAGGCGTTCCGTATTTACGCTGAGATCGAAGTTCTCGTGAGCGCGGCGCTCGCGCTCCCAGTGCAGTCGCACCCACTGATCGCGCTGCTTGTTGGTTTCATCGACCAAGCGTGCCGCTTCCTCAGCGCCGACGGATTCACGCTGCATCGTGCGCGCGATCAACGCTTTCCGCGGCGCATAGCAGAACACGTGGAGCGCATCTTCGCGCGCGGCGAGCATCTCCTGGGTGCCGCGACCAACGACTACCAGCGGACCGGCGGCGATCGCTTCTTCGACGACGTGTCGCGTCACTTCGATCAGCTGCTCGTCGCTGGGCCGCTTGGCGGCGGCCATCGGCGAGGCCCACTCCTGTGATCCCATCGCCATCGCCGCGGTGAGTCTCTCTACCAGAGACGGAACGCGCTCTTCGCGCGCCTGAACCTCGGCGGCGCTCAATCCCATGCGCGCGGCAACTGCATCGACTACGGCGTTGTCGAGCAACGACCAGCCTAGAGCTTTTGCGACGAGCGCGGCTACCTCAGAGCCTCCCGAACCATAGAGGCGCGAGACAGT
>Ga0136846_1228963_pt1 | contig 11964 bp, 8 predicted proteins | sample HopSoiMetagenom2_FD_96841 | JGI IMG/M metagenome (GOLD analysis project Ga0136846, IMG submission 96841) | Grasslands soil microbial communities from Hopland, California, USA - 2 Assembly 2016 (version 4) | ecosystem: Environmental > Terrestrial > Soil > Grasslands | place: USA: Hopland... | reverse complement strand
TATTGGAGATTCATTATGCTGACCGCTGAACAAGTCCTCGCTTCCCACAAAGCCAACATCGAAACCCTGTTTGGCCTGACCCACAAAGCCTTCGAAGGCGTCGAAAAGCTGGTCGAGCTGAATGTGCAAGCCACCAAGGCTGCCCTGGCTGAAACCGCCAACCACACACAAGCTGTTCTGGGCGTAAAAGACGCACAAGAACTGCTGGCCCTGCAAGCCGGCCTGGTCCAGCCCCTGGCTGAAAAGACCGCTGCTTACAGCCGTCACCTGTATGACATCGCTTCGGCTGCCGGCGCTGATCTGGGCAAGACTTTTGAAGCCCAAACCGCTGACGCACAGAAGAAATTCGTGGGCCTGGTCGACAACGCCGCCAAGAATGCACCTGCCGGTTCCGAAACCGCAGTGGCTGTTTTGAAGAGCGCCGTCGCTGCCGCCAACAACGCATTTGAGTCGGTCCAAAAAGCCGTGAAGCAAGCCGGCGACATCGCTGAAGCCAACTTCAACACGGTGGCCGCTTCCGCAGTGAACGCCACCAAAGTGCCTGCCGCCAAAAAGCGCTAAGCCCTGGCGCCCCGGCGCTACCGTTCATGGAGCTGCTTTCGCAGGCCCTGCCCGACTGAGCAGGGTTTCAGACCAGTTGTCTCCTCGGGTCCCTTCCGAAATTCATTTTCACGGACCCCTTAAAGCCCGATCGCAAGATGGGGCTTTTTTTTGGCCAAAATTTAAGAGAAATTGGCCGCTAGCCCAATAGCTGCATAGGCAGTTAGCTATCAAAAATATAGCGATAAGGCTGCGCCTACGGCTGCGGCTGCAGCTTCTGCACCGAAGCACCTGCTGCTTCGAGCCTGGCCCTCAGTTGCGGCAATGCGGCCAGCATGGCAGCCCGGCCCGAATCGATGGCACGCTGGCGCGCCGAGAAGTCGGCGCTTTTCAGGCCCGCCAGCGACGGCCGGACCACCACGTCGGCGTCCTTCAACTCGTACTGGTTGATGCTTTTGCCCATGATGGCAAAGGTCTGGAGCAGGATCTGCAGCGTGTCGCCGGCCGGGTTGGCTTCGGGCGGGCTGGAGATATCCACCGCCACCACCACATCCGCGCCCATTTGCCGGGCAAAACGCACCGGCACCGGCGACACCAGGCCGCCGTCGACATACTCGCGGCCGCTGATCTTGACGGGCACGAACACCGCCGGCACTGCGCTGGATGCGCGCACCGCCGTGCCGGTGTCGCCGCGCTGGAACAGCACAGCCTGCCCGCTATTGAGGTCGGTGGCAACGATGCCCAGCGGAATGGCCATGTTTTCCATCAGCCGGTTCGCCACCAGATCATTGACGTAGCGGGCCAGCGCATCGCCGCGAAACATGCCGCGGCCAAAGATCGGCAGCATCCAGTCGGTGATGGCGACTTCTTCCATGTTCAGCGCGGTTTGCTGCAGCTGCGCACTGGTCTTGCCACTGGCGTACAGCGCCGCCACCAGGCTGCCGGCCGAGGTGCCCACCACCAGCTGCGGCTTGAGCCCGGCCTCCTCCAGCACCGCGATCACGCCCACATGGGCGAAGCCGCGCGCAGCTCCGCCGCCTAGCGCCAAGCCAATGCGCACCGGCTTTCTGCCAGCCTCGGCGGCTGGCGGCATCACCGGCGCAACCGGGCCGGACGGCAAGGTAGCGCAACCGGACAGCAGCGACAAAACCACCGCCAGGCCCAGCCCGGGCCGCCACCCCTGCCTGCCCGAAGACTTGGGAAGCGTAAGGGCTCTAGCAAGAATGATTCTTATTTGCTTTATCATCATCGAGCTTTAAAAATACCTGTAAGGAAGTGGAAAGTTATGTACAAAAAAGTGGTCCTCTCGTCGCTGATGCTGCTCGCAGGCCTGGCTTCAGCCCAGGAACAAGTGGTCAACTTGTATTCTGCCCGCCATTACCAGACAGACGAGAAGCTCTACAGCGACTTCACCAAGGCCACCGGCATCAAGGTCAACCGCGTAGACGCGGACGACGCCGGCATTCTGGCGCGCCTGAAGGCTGAAGGCGCGGCGTCCCCGGCCGACGTGATTTTGCTGGTCGACGCCGCCCGCCTGCACAAGGGCGATGTGGACGGCCTCTTCAAGCCCATCAAATCGCCCGTCCTGGAAGCCGCCATCCCCGCCAAGCTGCGCGCCAGGGAAACGGCCGAAGGCACGACCTGGTTCGGCTTCTCGACCCGCGCCCGCGTCGTGGTGTTTGACAAGCTCAAGGTCAAAAAGGCCGACGTGGACACCTATGAAAAGCTGGCCGACCCGAAGAACAAGGGCCTGCTGTGCACCCGCTCGGGCGCCCACCCCTACAACCTGTCGCTCTTCGGCGCTGTGACCGAGCATCTGGGCGAAGCCAAGGCCGAGCAGTGGCTCAAGGGCCTGGTGACCAACATGGCGCGCGACCCCAAGGGCGGCGACAGCGACCAGATCAAGGCCGTGGCCAGCGGCGAATGCGGCATTGCGCTGACCAACACCTACTACCTGGCGCGCATCATGCGCTCCAAGGCGGCCGACGATATCGCCACGGCCGACCGTGTGGGTGTGGTCTTCCCCAACCAGGACAGCTGGGGCACGCACGTGAACATCGCCGGCGCCGCCGTTGCCAAAAATGCCAAGAACACGGCCAATGCCGTCAAGTTCATGGAATACCTGGCCAGCCCGAGCGCGCAAGAGTACTTTGCCAACGGCAACAACGAATGGCCGGCCGTGCCGGGCCTGGGCGTCAGCAATCCGGCGCTCAAGGCCATGACGCCGTCAGGCAACGGCAGCTTCAAGTCTGAAACCATCCCGATCAGCGCCGTGGGCAACAACCAGCTCAAGGTGCAGCAGATGCTGGACCGCGTCGGCTACAAATAAGCCAGCGCCCCGCTTTTGCGAAAAGCCCGGCTGCCGAAAGGCGCCGGGCTTTTTTCATGCGCCATAATTGACGTTTACGTTAACGTCATATTGCGCTTCCCCGCACAATGACGTCAGGCAAGCCATTCAAACTCTCTCCATCTTTCATTCAAGGAACCACCATGGAAATCGCAGGCAAAGTATTTATCGTCACCGGCGGCGCGTCGGGCCTGGGTGAAGGCACGGCACGCATGCTCGTGGCCAATGGCGCCAAGGTCGTCATCGCCGACATGCAGGCCGACAAGGGCGAAGCCATCGCCAAAGAACTGGGCGACGGCAAGGCCGCTTTCGTCAAGTGCGACGTGAGCCAGGAAGCCGACGGCCAGGCCGTGGTGGCCAAGGCGGTCGCCATGGGCAAGCTGATGGGCCTGGTGAACTGCGCCGGCATCGCGCCCGCCGAAAAAACCGTGGGCAAAAACGGCGCCCACAGCCTGGCTGCTTTCAGCAAGACGGTGACCGTCAACCTGATCGGCAGCTTCAACATGATCCGCCTTGCGGCCGATGCCATGTGCAAGAACGAACCCGAGGCCACCGGCGAGCGCGGTGTGCTGATCTCCACCGCCTCTGTGGCGGCCTACGACGGCCAGATCGGCCAGGCCGCCTACAGCGCGTCCAAGGGCGGCATTGTCGGCATGACTCTGCCGATTGCTCGCGACCTGGCGCGCAACGGCATCCGCAACATGACGATTGCGCCCGGCATTTTCGGCACGCCCATGCTGTTCAGCATGCCGCAAGAAGTGCAGGATTCGCTGGCTGCCGGCGTTCCCTTCCCGTCGCGCCTGGGCACGCCGCAGGACTACGCCCGGCTGGCGAAGCACATCATTGAAAACGACATGCTGAACGGCGAAGTCATCCGCCTGGACGGCGCGATCCGCCTCGCACCGCGTTGAGTTTTCGCGCTGCGCCTGCTCAGGCGGCAGGCGGGTGCAGCGCTGCCAGCCGCTCGGTCAGCAACGCCGACAGCCGCTCAATCACCTCGTTAACCCGGGCCGGCACATAACGCCGGCTCGGCACCACCGCATACAGCGGCGCGGGCTCGCCCAGATAAGCCGCAAAGAGGCGCACCAGCTTGCCGCTGGCCAAAGAGGCCATCAGGTCGATCTCTGACTGGTAAACAATGCCCCGCCCTTCCAGCGCCCACTGCAAGGCAATCGATGCGTCGTTGCAGGCCAGCGGCCCGGCCACGCGTACCTGAAACGGTGCGCTGGCCTCCCCCTGCAATTCAAACTGCCACTGGTCCTGCCGGCGCTCGCGCACGTGGCAGACCAGGCAGTCATGCTGCACCAGCTCGCAAGGCTCCAGCGGCGTGCCGCGGCGCGCGAGGTAATCAGGGCTGGCGCAGGCCACACGCCGGGCCGGCGCCAGCAGGCGCGCCGAATGGGTCGAATCCATCAGCGGCCCGTTGCGCAGGGCGATGTCTATGCCTTCGCGCACCAGGTCCACGCGCGTGTCGCTGATCTGCAAGTCGATTTCAATGCCCGGATGGCTGCCCGCGAATTCCGCCAACCAGTACGCCAGCATCTCGCGGGCCAGCATGGCGGTGGCGGTGATGCGGATGCTGCCAGTCAGGCCAAAGGTGCCGGCGCGCACCTTGGCCTGGCCTTCAGCCACCAGTTCCAGCGCGCGGCGGGCATGGTCGACCATGACCGCGCCTTCGGCTGTCGGCCGCACAGCGCGCGTGGTTCGCTCGAAGAGGCGTACGCCAAGGGAAGTCTCCAGCCGCTTGATCGCCGCGCTGACAGCTGCCGTCGACAAGCGGCAGCGCTTGCCGGCTCCCGTCAGGCTGCCGGTTTCGGCGGTGGCCAGCAGCACGCGCAGCGTATCAAGATTGTCAAATTCCATGGAAGAGTGATTTCTACGAAACGCCATTGTGGGGCGAAGGACCGCTGGCTATATTTGCCAGCGGGCATGCAGCCCCATGACACCCATAACGACATTCAAGGATATCCCATGAGACACGCCTTCCCGGTGCTGGCAGCCACCGCGCTGCTTGCCGCCTGCGCCAGCAGCCCCAGCCCGTTCAACTACCAGGTGCCTTCCGACGAAGTGGCGCGCGGCACCAAGTACATGCAGCCCGAGGGTTCCTCGGGCTTCACGCCCAAGCCCGGCTGGGCCACCAAGACCTTCGCGGTAGCCGCCGCCAACCCGCTGGCCACCGATGCGGGCTACCAGGTGCTCAAGGCGGGTGGTTCCGCCATTGACGCGGCGATTGCCGTGCAAATGGTGCTTGCCCTGGTAGAGCCGCAATCAAGCGGCATAGGCGGCGGCGCATTCCTGCTGCATGCCAACGGCGGCAGAGTCGAGGCCTTTGACGGCCGCGAAACCGCGCCCGCTGCGGCAGACGAAAAACTCTTCATCGGCGCCGACGGCAAACCGATGGCGTTCTACGACGGTGTGGTCGGTGGACGCTCCGTCGGTACGCCCGGCACGGTGCGCATGCTGGAGATGGCGCACAAGCAATACGGCCGCCTGCCTTGGGCCCAGCTCTTTGCGCCGGCGATCCAGCTCGCCGAAAACGGTTTCAAGGTCAGCCCGCGGCTCAACACCTTGCTCAAGGGCGAGGTGCACCTGAAGAAGGACGCCACCGCCGCAGCCTACTTCTACAAAGCCGACGGCAACCCCGTCGATGTGGGGTCTGTATTGCGCAATCCGGCACTGGCCGACGTGCTGCGGCAAATCGCCGCCAAAGGCTCCAGCGCACTGCTCGAAGGCAAGGTCGCGCAAGCCATCGTCACCAAGGTGCAAGGCCACGCCACCAACCCCGGCAAGCTGGCCCTGGCCGACCTCGCCGGCTACCAGCCCAAAAGGCGCGACCCGATCTGCTCGGACTACAGCGCGGCCGGCAAGGCCTACCGCCTGTGCGGCATGCCTCCGCCCAGCTCGGGCGCGATTGCAGTCGGGCAAATCCTCGGCATCCTGAACAACACGCCTGCCAGCACGCTGGGCCTGGTCAGCGGCATCGGCGGTGTTCCCGGCACGGTGTCGCCCACACCTTCGGCCGACTGGCTGCATCTCTACACCGAGGCCTCCCGCCTCGCCTTTGCCGACCGCGGCCAATACCTGGGCGACCCGGACTTTGTGCAGCCACCCGGCGGCAGTTGGATGAGCTTGCTGGACCCGGCCTATTTGAGCGATCGCGCCAAACTGATCCAACCCGCCGGCCCCAGCATGAAGACCGCCAAACCCGGCGTTCCCGGCGCCGTCAAAACCGCTTATGCCCCCATGCCCGACCAGATCGAGCACGGCACCTCGCACATCAGCATCGTCGACGGCTACGGCAACGCCATCGCCATGACCACGACGATTGAAGACCAGTTCGGCTCACGCCTGATGACCGATGGCGGCACTGGCAAGGCCGGCGGCTTTTTGCTGAACAACGAACTCACCGACTTCAGCTTTGCCCCGACAGACGCCGAAGGCAAACCCGTGGCCAACCGCGTGCAGGCCGGCAAACGCCCGCGCTCGTCCATGGCGCCCACGCTGGTGTTTGACAAAAACTCCGGCCAACTCGTCATGAGCGGCGGCAGCCCCGGCGGCGCGCTCATCATCCACTTCACCGCCAAGATGCTTTATGGCACGCTGAACTGGGGCCTCAATGCCCAGCAGGCGATCGACCTGCCCAACTTCGCCTCGCTCAATGGCCCGAGCATCCTGGAAGAAAAGCGCTTCTCGCCAGCCACGGTAGAGGCACTGAGAAGCCGCGGCGCCGAAGTGCGCGAACAGACCATGACCAGCGGCTTGCAGGCGATCCAGAAAACACCCGGCGGCTTCTTCGGCGGCGCAGACCCGCGGCGCGAGGGTTTGGTCCTGGGCGATTAATCCAGGTGCAGAGGCTTGGCGGGCTGGTCCTGCCGGGCCGTGCCCAGGCGCTCGTATTCCGAAATCACCTGCGCGCCCAGCAGCAGCAAAGTGGCCGCGATTTCCAGGCTCAGCAGTACCACGATGGCGGTGGTGAGCGAGCCATACACCAAGCCGACCTGCGACAGCGTGGCGAAGTACCACACCAGAAGATGGCGCGTCAGCTCCCACAGCAGCGCGGCGGTGACGCCGCCCAGCAGCGCATGCCGCCACTGCAGCCGCCCTACTGGCATCACCATATATAGCGAGGTCAACAGCAGGATTTCTCCCGCCAAGCCTAACAAGTAGAGCAGCACGCCTGAAAACCCGCTGAGCGACCATTCCAACCCCAGGAAGTCCAGGCTTTTTTCACCCAAAGCCTGCAGGCTGCCGGACACCAGCGTCACCAGCAGCAAGCCCAGGCCCACAAACAGGATGTAGCAATACGGCAGGACGGCCGACACCAGCAGATGGCGGCGGCGGATCGCTACGCGGTGCAGAAAGATCACCGACATCGCGTTCTCCAGCACCGTGAAAGCCAGGGAACTGAAAAACAGCATGGTGGCCAGCAAGACCCAGCCCAGCACCTCCCGATGTGCCAGGAAATACGCCAGCTCTGTCGTGATGAAGCCGCCCTGGCCTGGCGCCAGCCAGCCGATGTAGCGGCCCAGGGCCTGCAGCAAGGCATGCTGGTCAACCACATGCGACAGCGTGATCGCGATCAGGATCAGCAAGGGAACAACGGACAGCAGCGCGTAATAGGCCACGGCGCCGGCCAGCAGCAGGCCCTGGTTGGCACGAAAACCCTTGAGCACCCGCAGCGTGAAAGCGCCGGGGTGGCCGAACACATAGGCAAGGTTGGGGGCAAGCGTCATGGAGGCGCCCCGCGGCCGGGGCTGCTGGAAAATTTCATTATGGGCAGCGCAAGCCGGCCGCGCTGCCGCCGAATGGCGCTATCGCGTGTCAGCCCAGCGCCCATGCCCTCTCAGGGCTATAGGCGCAGGCCCGCCCCGCCGGGGGCGCGTGTGCTAAATTGACCCCCCTCTTTCCACCCCATGGCCATACCCCAAACATTCATCCAGGAGTTGCTCGCGCGTGCGGACGTGGTGGACATCGTGGGGCGCTACGTGCAGCTCAAAAAGGGCGGCGCCAACTTCATGGGCCTGTGCCCCTTCCATGGGGAAAAGTCGCCCTCCTTCAGCGTCAGCCCCTCCAAGCAGTTCTACCACTGCTTTGGCTGCGGCAAGAACGGCAACGCCATCAGCTTCTTGATGGAACACGGCGGCATGACCTTTGTCGAAGCCGTCAAAGACCTGGCCCAGCAATACGGCCTGCAGGTGCCTGAAGACGACGTCTCGCCGCAAGACCGGGCGCGTGCCGCCCAGATGCGCGAGCAGCAGGCAACCCTCACCAGCGTGCTGGAAAAAGCCGGCGTCGCCTATATCAAAGCCCTGCGCAATTCCGAGCGCGCCATTGACTACTTCAAGGGCCGCGGCGTTTCGGGCGAAGTCGCCAAGACCTTCGGCCTGGGCTACGCGCCCGAAGGCTGGCGCAGCCTGGCCAGCGTCTTTCCTGATTACAACGACCCGCTGCTGGTGGAAAGCGGCCTGGTCATCACAGGCGAGCCTGGCGACGAAAACGCCGCCGGCGAAGCCAAGCGCTATGACCGTTTTCGCGACCGGGTCATGTTCCCCATCCGCAACGTCAAGGGCGAATGCATAGGCTTTGGTGGCCGCGTCCTCAGCGACGAGAAACCCAAATACCTCAACTCGCCTGAAACCCCGGTTTTCAGCAAGGGGCGCGAACTGTACGGCTTGTTTGAAGCCCGCACCGCCCTGCGCGAACACGGCTACGCCCTCGTCACCGAGGGCTATATGGACGTGGTGGCGCTGGCCCAGCTGGGCTTTGCCAATGCCGTGGCCACCTTGGGCACCGCTTGCACGGCTGATCATGTGCAAAAGCTGTTCCGTTTCACCGATTCAGTCGTCTTCAGCTTTGACGGTGACGGCGCCGGCCGCCGGGCCGCGCGCAAGGCGCTGGACGCCGCCCTGCCCTTTGCCACCGACGTGCGCACCGTCAAGTTCCTGTTTTTACCGGCCGAGCACGACCCCGACAGTTACATCCGCGAACATGGCCAGGAAGGCTTTGCCGCCGCCGTCACCAAAGCCGTGCCGCTCAGCCGCTTTATGCTGGACGCCGCCGGGGAAGGCTGCGACCTCGACACGGCCGAAGGCCGCGCCCACATGGCCAGCAATGCGCGGCCGCTATGGGGCCTGATGCCGGACGGCGCCCTCAAACGCCAGCTGCTGGCCGAGATCGCCGACAAAGTGCAGATCGACAGCCGCGAGCTGCTGCAACTGTGGCAGCCGGCCGCGTCCGGCTACAACAAGGCGGGCTATAAAAATGATAGCGGGGTGCGTATACCCGGCAAGGGCTACAGGCCAAAAACACCCTCAAACCCGGTTCATCACGCGGATATGCCCGATCCGGGCAGCTATCCGCCGGACTTCGACGAGCGTGACTACAGCGCGTCCGAGCCTTCCGGGTATTTCCCCCCTCCCTCGATGCCGGGACGCAAGTTTGGCGACCGCAGCACGCCGGCGCCGCGCCGCGTGACGGGTCGCAAACTTTCCGCCAGTCCTGAAGACCGGGTACTGCGCTTGTTGCTGACAGACCCGCAAAGCTGGGACCGGCTGAGCGCGGAAGAACACCATCTCCTGACGCAGCAACCGGCGCCGCACGGCCCCCTCTTTACCTGGCTGGAGGCGCAATTGCATGAGCACGGCCCACAGCCCTGGGCGGCGCTGCGCGAGGGGCTGCGCGGGCATCCCTCTGAACGCCACGCAGTCGTTCAGATATCAGAAATTCCCGACGGTATTGAATGCGACTGGGATGAAGTCCGGGGCATTCTGGACAAGTTCATGGAAGTCGAGTGGAAGCGAGAGTTGAGCGAACTGATCGGCCGCGGCGCCGAGGCCCTGAAAGACCCGGTTTTGAGGCAGCGCCTGCAGGTTTTGACGGCCCGGCTCAGCGCAAAAAAATAGCCTGAAAACCCGCCCAAAAAACAGGCAACAGGGTATAATCCGATTTTCGACGGCAAGCGCGACAGCAGCACCTCCGGCCCGGCCACCCTGAAACTTCAGGGACTCAACAGATGAGACGGCCACTTCCCCCAGGGAATTCCGCAAGGACTGCACACCAAATGTTCGCCCAAACAGCTTGCCCGAAAAACTGAACCGCCACATGCCCCTGGGACTTTTGCCCCTTGGCCTTGCCGGCTCCGTTTTTCGCCTCCCCCGTTTTTTTGACCCTGAACCCTTGTCACCGTGCCTGTGCTTTGTACAGGCGCCAAGGCGCATTTTTGTTTACTGGTAGCTGATCGATATTTAAAACAATTTCCGACAACTGGAGGTCCCATGCCTACTGCCAAGCCCATGAAGCCGAGCACGTCCAAGAAGCCGCAAAGCGCGCAGCCCAAAGCTGCCGCCAAGCCCAAAGCCAAAGCAGCCCCCAAAGCTGCCGCGCGGCCTGCAGGCAAGCCTCCAGTCAAAGCCGCCGCCAAACCGGCGGCCAAGAGCGCCACAAAGAGCGCCAAGGTTGAAAAACCCGGAAATCACGCCATATCTGTCTCATCCGCCAAAGCCAGCAAATCAAGCGCCCCGGTCAACAAGGCTTCCGCAAAAACCGTGAAATCCGCTCCTCCTGATTTGCCCCTGAAGAAAGCCCCACCCGTGCCGACCAAGTCCAGTCCCGAATCCAAGCCAGTTGCAGCCGTCGCCGATGTTCCGGTGAAAAAGAAACCGGGCCGTCCGCCCAAGAACCCTGCCGCTGAAGGCAGCGCGCCCGCCGCCACCGGCGCCAAACGCGGCCGCAAGCCGAAGAACGCGGCTGGCGTGGGCAAGCCCGGCGAAGACCTCGACATGTCCGACATTGAGGACGATCTGGTCGGCGAGCCAGTGGCGGAGACGACCGAAAAGGTCAAGCCACTGCGCATGAAGATCAGCAAGGCGAAAGAACGCGCCTTGATGAAGGAATTCGGCCTGGACGAAACCGTGCTGTCCGAAGAAGACATGCTCAAGCGCCGCCTGCGCCTGAAAACCCTGATCAAACTCGGTAAGACCCGCGGCTACCTCACGCACGGCGAAATCTCCGACCACCTTCCCGACAAGCTGGTCGATGCTGAAACGCTGGAAGTCGTGGTCAACATGCTCAACGACATGGGCGTGGCCGTGTACGAGCAGGCGCCCGACGCCGAAACCCTGCTGCTGAACAACACCGGCCCTACGGTTGCAACCGAAGAAGAAGCCGAAGAAGAAGCCGAAGCCGCACTGTCCACCGTCGACAGCGAGTTCGGCCGCACCACCGACCCCGTGCGCATGTACATGCGCGAAATGGGCACGGTCGAGCTGCTGACGCGCGAAGGCGAAATCGAAATCGCCAAGCGCATCGAGGGCGGCCTCATGAAGATGATGGAAGCCATCTCGGAAAGCCCCGCCACCATCGCTGAAATCATGCGGCTGGGCGAAGAAATCCGCGAAGGCAAGATTGTCATTTCCACCGTGGTGGACGGCTTCTCCAACCCCAACGAGGCCGACGATTACGTGGCCGAAGAAGACTTCGACGAATTCGACGAAGAAGATGACGACGACGGCAAGGGCGGGTCCAAGGCGCTGACCAAAAAGCTCGAAGAACTCAAGAAAGAAGCGCTCAGCCGCTTCGACAAGATCGCCACCCTGTTCGAGAAAGTCCACAAGACCTACGACAAGGAAGGCTACGGCACGCCTACTTACGTGAAGGCGCAAAAAGCCCTGAGCGACGAGCTGATGACGGTGCGCTTTACCGCCAAGACCATCGAAAAGCTGTGCGACATGCTGCGCGGCCAAGTGCTCGACGTGCGCAAGAAGGAGCGCGAGCTGCGCCGCATCATCGTCGAGAAGTGCGGCATGCCCCAGGAAGTCTTCATCAAGGACTTCCCGCCCAACCTGCTCAACCTGAAATGGGTTGAAAAGCAGGTTGCCTCCGGCAAGCCATGGTCGGTGGTGATGGCACGTAACGTGCCACCCATCCAGGAACTGCAAACCAAGCTGGCCGAGCTGCAGGCCCGCGTGGTGGTGCCTTTGGCCCAGCTCAAGGACATCAACAAGCGCATGAACGAAGGCGAGTCCAACTCGCGCGACGCCAAGAAAGAGATGATCGAGGCCAACCTGCGCCTGGTGATT
>Ga0136846_1227103_pt1 | contig 11964 bp, 10 predicted proteins | sample HopSoiMetagenom2_FD_96841 | JGI IMG/M metagenome (GOLD analysis project Ga0136846, IMG submission 96841) | Grasslands soil microbial communities from Hopland, California, USA - 2 Assembly 2016 (version 4) | ecosystem: Environmental > Terrestrial > Soil > Grasslands | place: USA: Hopland... | reverse complement strand
CTCAGTACCACTCACCGAATTACTCGATCGTTTTATTTGTAAGTTTAATTTACTGATAAAATTTACCTGCGAAAAAAGGCATTCTTTATAATTGTGACCAACACATTGTTATTTATTGAATATTCAAGGTCTTTATTTTCATTAAATCTTCGAGCAATGAGTTCGACAATTATCCAGCTTTCCCAACTTTTTACGATTTTGATCGATTGTGAGTGAATATGATCAATTATCGTCAGTTTCATTCAATTTTGTCGCCCCTGGTCTATAGCAATCTAGCTCTTTGATCAGGTTATCATATTTATGCATCCAATGCCGGGAATCAGTGGTAATAACCTTTCTTTTACGTTGCCGTATTAGCATTTTATGATGATCCAGTAAATCAAATAAATAATCCCGGCCTACCTCAATTCCGTGAGCTTCCAGCAATGGGGTTATTTTATGAAGCAGCTTACGTGTTCCTAATCGAGGAAGTTGTTGTCTCACCTCATGAACGTACTTTAAAATAACATCATCCGTATAAATCTCTTGGCCGCGACGCCATTGATGATCATACAGCGCATGACGGGTCTTGCCAAACAGCGCACATAGCCTTTGCACTCCCTTTTCAGGATAGTCCTGCTTTAATCGTTGGACTGTTTGGCACCAGGCTTTTTTCTGATATTAATTTTAAGCTGTTCTTCAGCTACGTCTATGAGAGTATTTAATGCTACAATCTTAAATTGAGCTTCTTCCAATGCCTTTTGCAAGGCCTTTACATCCGGGGCATCCTGAGTAGTTTCTTTCTTGTTGGGCTTTTTTTTCTTCATCCAGGCTTCATTCGAAGCCACAAGATCGGCATTTTCCTGCTCTAATTGCTTAATCCACCCTTCAATTGTTTTAGGTGTTTTTACGCCATACGTTAACATGGCCTCACGCATACTTAGTCGACCACTCGTTACCGCTCGAACCACTGTTCGTTTTAAATCCATACCCACATTCGGGCCAATGCGCCTTGGGCTGATCATCAGGTCGCTATTGGCGAGCCATCTAGTTAAAGTAGTGGAGTTGAGGCTATATTCCGCTAATATTGCCTGCCTGGGCTTACCTTTTAAAAACTCATCTACTACCTGAGCAATGAATTTCTTGTCATAATGTCCCCGCGCTACATAGCGGCCAACTAGACCTTGGGAGCGTTTCTTTACCATACAATCTTGATTTGTTGTATAGTTATTTTAGGACGAGGCAGTTTCATCAAAAAATGTCCGGTCAGACTGGTGAAATTCACTTACATACATTGCATGTTTCTGCTTAGCGAGTTATCTTGGGGCCGGAAACTTAGATTCCCTAAACCCCGCTTCGACTTTGTTCAGCCTTGCAACCTAAAGGAGACTGAATTAAGGCGAATGCTTTTATGTAATTGTATGAAAGTGCCCCCATTCTTCACATTGTTTCGTATTGTATCGCTTCATTTCCAGGTTGTTAGATCACACCTAATGTGCCTTTTTGCCTTGTTTTTATTTATACCTATGGCTTATCAGGCCAGTGCCCAAACGCCTGTTTCCGGTTTTTACGTAGCCAACAACACCGTTAAAACCATTGTTCAAAGCGGAAACACCATTTATATTGGCGGCGACTTTACGACAGTAGGCCCAAGCCTGTATTATGGCGCTGCCCTTGATGCCACCACCGGGTTGGGAAGCACTGCTTTTCCTCTGCCCAATGGATCTGTAAACGTAGCAGTACCTGATGGGAGCGGCGGCTGGTATATTGGTGGCGGCTTTACAAAACTGGGCAATGTTACCAGGAATCGTATTGCCCGGATCAATGCAGATGGGTCTGTGAATGCCTGGGACCCCAATGCCAATAATGTAGTAACTACCATATTTGTAAACGGTTCTACTGTGTATGTAGGTGGAATTTTTACAAATATCGGCGGACAAACCAGGAACTGTATAGCAGCCCTGGATGCTACTACCGGTCTGGCCACAGCCTTTGATCCTAATGCCAATAACAAAGTAGCTTCCATAGGAGTAAACGGTTCTACCGTGTATGCCAGCGGATATTTTACAACTATAGGCGGACAAACCAGGAACCGTATTGCAGCGCTCGACGCCACTACCGGACTGGCCACGGCCTGGGATCCCAATGCAAGTGGTGTAGTATCTTCCATAGTGATAAACGGTGCTACCGTGTATGCAGGTGGATCTTTCATTAACATCGGCGGACAAAGCAGGAACTATATAGCCGCCCTGGATGCGGGTACCGGCCTGGCTACTGCCTGGAATCCCAGTCCGGATAATGCAATAAATACCATAACCATAAACGGCTCTACCGTATACGCAGGTGGCGCTTTCACTAACATCGGCGGCCAAAGCAGGAACTACATTGCCGCCCTCGATGAAACGACCGGCCTGGCCACTCCCTGGAACCCAATTGCAAATAATCAGGTATATACTATAACTGTAAACGGTTCCACCGTATATGCCGGCGGAATTTTTACTACCATCGGCGGACAAACCCGAAATCGGATTGCAGCCCTTGACGCCACCACCGGCCTTGCCAGTGCCATGGACCCCAATTCGGATAATCAAATAAATACCATAGCCCTAAACGGCTCTACCGTATATGCCGGCGGCGCTTTCACTAACATCGGTGGCCAGGCCCGAAATCGCATTGCCGCCCTCGATGCCACTACCGGCCAGCTTACTGGCTGGAACCCGAATGCGGATAATACAGTAAACGCTATAATTGTAAACGGTTCTACCGTGTATGCCGGAGGAGCTTTCACTACCATCGGCGGACAAACCCGGAACCGCATTGCGGCGATCGATGCCACTACCGGCCTGGCCACTACCTGGGACCCCAATTTGAATGGTACAGTAAACACAATTGTTGTAAACGGTTCTACCATATATGCAGGGGGAGCTTTCACTAGCATCGGCGGACAAACCCGGAACCGCATTGCGGCGATCGATGCCACTACCGGCCTCGCCTCTAGCTGGGACCCCAATTCGAATGGTACAGTAATCACTATTGTTGTAAACGGTTCTACCGTATATGCAGGAGGAGCTTTCTCTTCCATCGGCGGACAAACCAGAGCCCGAATTGCAGCCCTCGATGCCACCACCGGTCTTGCCACTGCATGGAATCCTGCTGCAAATAATATAGTGAATGCCATTGCCGTAAATGGGTCTATCGTATATGCAGGCGGATTTTTCACTGCCATCGGCGGACAAACCAGGTCCCGGATTGCTGCCCTCGATGCCACTTCCGGCCTTGCCACTGCCTGGAACCCTACTGCAAATAGTACAGTAAATGCATTAGCCGTAAACGGGTCTACCATATATGTAGGCGGCATTTTTGGTACCATCGGCGGACAAACCAGACCCCGTATTGCAGCCCTTGACGCTGGTACCGGCCTTGCCACTGCCTGGAACCCCGCTCCAAATAATACAGTAAATGCGATAACCGCAAACGGTGCTACCGTGTATGCAGGTGGTGTGTTTACCCAAATAGGCAGTGTGATAACCCCTCGTTTTGCGGTGCTGCCCTCCGCTACATTGCCGCTTCACTTTGTTTCTTTTACCGCTACGGCACAGCGTACTGGTACTACCAAAGTAATTTGCAACTGGACAACCGCCGAAGAGCAAAATACGGCGCATTTTATTATTGAAAGAAGTGCAGATGGCACCAGCTTCTCCCGTATCGGCACGGTGGCTGCTGCCGGTAATTCGGCCTTTAATCAATATTATTCATTTACTGATAATGATCCGCTGGCAACAAGCAGCTGGTATCGCATAAAGCAGCTTGACCTGGATGGAACTGCCACTTATTCAAAGATCATAATCGTTTCTTCGATAGCCAATGCGGCTACCATCCGCCTGTTGCCTAATCCTGTACAGCAGGATGCAACGCTGATGGTTAACCTGGCAGAAAAAGAATATGTGGGTTATACCATTTTTGATCAAAGTGGAAAAAGTGTCGCAGCCTCTTTTCTTTACCTCGATAAAGGGATCAACAGCATTGGCCTGTCCCTGCAACCGCTTGTAAAAGGCATCTATACTATACAGGTTAAAGGAACAAAAACGAACACCCGGTTACAGTTTATAAAACAATAGAATATTTTCCAGGGTGTATCGCGAAATGGTTAGAGGCTATCAAAATTGGTAGCCTCTTTTTTATCTCGTTTTTATTGATCTCGCAACCCATATGTCTGCGTTTACTCTCCTTACGTTTTTGCATTGTGCACTCTTGCTATCCCTTATGAAGCCTTACAAAGTCACTTAAAATCTTTAAATCCTGTATTAACAGGTTACAAGATTGTGGTGAAGTTTTGTTGTTTACTAATATCACTACTCGAAGACTTGAGTTTTTGACATATACGTAAGCTGTTGAATTTCCAGTAGATCTTTAATGAAGTGGTTCGACATTTGTCCAGCCGGCCCGACGAAAATTAAAAAGGGCACTTCAAGTCATTGGATTTGAAGGCCCTTTTTGGTTCGAAGTATTCTTGTTGAAATAGATTTTCCAAAAGAGAATATCATCCTTTATGAATCAATTGACTCTCGTCCTCCTTTGACATCGGCCGCATTATTATTCGATTTTTGAGCTGCCTTCCAAAATTGAAATAAGGCCGCATTATCTTCCATAAACTGCCTAAGCCTTTCTCCCGGAGATTTTGAAAGCCATATTTTTAACTGTAACTCTTTTATATGTTGAGGGGTATCATTCATGATTTTAATAAATCAAATGTTTTCAAATTTAGCTTACTGATCCATTTATTGATATAGAGCTTATCCAGGTTTTCAATAGCAGCTAGATTTTTGATATCTTCCATTTGCTGTGGCGATTGAAAATCTTGTATCCATATAAGCTTAGAAATAAGCAAATCTTCCGGTGATACCACATAAATGGTTTTATCAAAAAAATCCACTTTCTTTCTTCTATTAAATTCTTCCTGTCTAAAAGCTTCATTTTTTAAAACCACGAAATCTGCTTTAAAGCCAGATGCATGATCGATGATATTGAACATGCTTCGTCTTTCTACTGCATCTTGAATGGCATCCTTGTCACAATAATAACCGGCTTTAAAATGCTCAATAAATCGATCTATATTTTTCGGTTCAAGATGAATTATGAAATCAAAATCCCGTGTTGCTCTGGGTACGATGTATATACTCATTGCCACACTACCGGAAAGCATATACGGTATATTCGATTCATTGAGTACGTCAGTTATTTTCTGGAAAAATGCTACCATATTGAGGGCAAGTTACTTCAAGTCTGTCTATTAAGCAAAAAGCATTGGCTAAGTTATTGACATTCACATACCTATGTGCTAATTGCATAGAATCGCCCTGTCTTTGGCGGGCCGCCTGCCCCACTGTATCTGACAGATCTCTGGCAAAGCGGGGATTATAAAAAATGTTGAATTGGCCATCGTGATGCCCCTTTTGTAAATCCTTGTTAAGTTGTTCCACCAGTTTTTGCGGGTCTGTAATTGCTGCGTAGGTTCCCTTTTTATATTCGGCTTCCACATACCTGATCATCTTCAGGGCTGTATCGGGGAAAATATAATTGCGGTACAACGACTGCCGGATGCTATCGATCAAAACACGGGTAACGGCAGGTGTCACCTGTAGTGATGATTCCGGCTGACTGGGCTGTGCCTGGCTCGCAGATACCCAAACACCAATCTAAAAAAGAACTATGAGCGCTTTTTTCATATTCTGATTACTTAATGATGTTAATGGAATTATACTGCTAAGGTGAGAAATATTTTGTTAAAAACTACAATTGTAGTTTGATAATTACAGAAATAGTTTTAGGTTAGTGGTATGAAAAAAAGACTCAGTGAAAAAGAGGAAACCCTGATGCAGGTCATCTGGCGGCTTGAAAAGGCTTTTGCCAGGGACGTGCGAGAGGCCCTGCCCGATCCCAAGCCACACATCAATACTGTTGCAACCACAATGCGCAGGCTGGCAGACAAAGGATTTCTTATTTATGAAGATTTCGGTACCACCTATCGTTATTCGGCTGCTGTTTCTCAAAAAGACTATACGAATAAGTTTGTGAAACCCTTACTGACTCGTCTTTTTGGTAATTCCATGAAGAATGCCGTGGCATTCTTTGCCGAGCAGGAGGAGGTGTCGGTGCAGGAGTTGAAAGAAATTATCAAGATGATAGAGAAAAAAAGAAAATAAATTCCATTGTATATCGACTGTACTATTGTATTTGCTGAAAGCGAATCTGGTCATCAGTATCTTCTTTTTGGCCTATTACTGTCTGGTGAGAACGGAAAAATTTTTCAGGTTGAACAGGATCGTCCTTTTGAGCACTATTGGCCTGGCGCTTCTTCTACCATTGTTGCCGTCCATGAAGAATACTACTGAAAGCCGACTGGGGTGGGGAATGTCCGATCTCAGTCCTTTCAGTCATTGGGAGCATCCATTCAGCAAGGCGCCAGATACCGCGACGGTAAACATACCTGCGCAAACCCCGGCATCTATCCTCCCGCCTAAGAATAATACGTTCTCAATCTCCAGAGTTGTGAATTTTATTGACGGGGTGTATTTTTTGGTAGTGGGCATACTACTGCTACGTTTGCTTTTTCAAATACAACAAGTCTGTCGCATAATCAGAAGATGCCGGCGGGAAAAAGTGAACGGCATTGTTTACTGCTATCATAAACTGGATCTGCCAGTGTTCTCCTTCTTTCACTACCTGGTAATGAACAAGGGGCAGTATTCACCGGCAGAGGTTGAACAGATCATTGCTCACGAGCAGGTGCATATACTGCAGGGACACAATTTGGATTTATTGTTGGTGGAAGTGATGAATGCATTGTGCTGGATCAATCCATTGTTTATTGGATTCAAACGAACGGTGAAACTCAATCTGGAATTTATTGCCGACAAGACGGTACTGGACAGCGGAGCAGACCCTTTATCTTATCAATACAGCATGCTTCGTTGTCTGCAGCCATCGCAGCTACCGTTGGTTAATTTATTCGCCGCATCTAAAATCAAAACACGCATTCATATGATGAACAAAAAAAGATCTCCAATCCGCAATTTATACAAATATGCGCTGGCCCTTCCTTTGCTGGCTGGCTCGTATTTCATTGTCAATCCGCTGAAAGCACGAGCTATGCCATTGAGCAATCATCAGGAAGCCGAACTTCCCGACCGTCAGGACCTGAAAGCATTTGAAGGTTATTACCAGTTTGAGTTGAATAAGAATAGTTATATTCAGATCAGGGTTAAAGGCAACCAGTTAATTCTTAAACAAATGTGGGATGACAAAGAGATTGTGTTCAATCAACAATCGGCACTGGAGTTTTTAGACGTTAGTAAAGGGTTTCCCCTCAAATTTTCCAAAAACGACCAGGGTTCGGTTATACAGCTGGTGGCCTTCAATAAAGACCACTGGAACAAGGTGAAGACTTATAAAGAGCCAAAGTACATCCATCTTCAACCAGGGGAGTTGAAATCTTTTGAAGGGTGTTACCAAATGGAAAGGCCCGATGGCACCAGGAATTATATTCAGATCGAATCAATCCCCGACGCGCTGATACTCCGCCAGGGTTGGGATGGACAGGAGGTTCTGTTTAGCCCCACATCAGCTACTGCATTCTTTGGCCGACATGGAACTTTCCCGCTTGAGTTTACTAAAGATAACAACGGTAATGTTACCCAGATGCTGGCTTTTCACCAGGACCTGTGGAAAAAGATGCAGGACCCTTCTACTGCCATAATCAAAAAACAGATTAAAGTGGGGCCTGCTCAACTAGAGGCCTTGGAAGGCGAGTATCAAATGCAGGACGGCAAGAAGATCAGCATAAAAGCCGAAAGTGAAGGCATCGTACTCAAACAGCTGTGGGATAATGAGGCGATTCACCTGGTGCCTTCTTCATCTACTGAGTTCTTTAGTAAGGAAAGGGGCATGCCGCTTGTCTTTAAGACAGACAAAAACGGAGCAGCTACAGAATTCATAGTAGGCGAAAGGGATCACTGGACGAAAATTCCGATGTAAATCATTGTTCACCTTGTATAACTTTTATATTCAGGTGAAGATACCCGCTTTATACCGGTTCCTCAAGCGTTGATTTGTATGTCGGGACTCATGGGTTTGCCAATGTGCCAAATGAAGATAGGTTAAAACCCGACAACTCCTACCGATTATGAATGTTTAATATATACGTAAGCTCTTGAGTTTCCAATAAATCTTTTATAAGCAGGTTAGACATTTGTCCAGTCCACCCGACTAAAATTTACGAGGCCCTTCAAGTCATTGGATTTGAAGGGCCTTTTGGGTTCGAAGTATTCTTGTTCAAAAATGAATCCATTTTCGGATCAGATTTAAAAGATGTTCAGCCTGTATAAAGTTCAGAGGTGCAGGCGAAAAGCATTTACTATGGCAGCCAGTGTTCTGCGTCAACTGATCTCCCTTCTATTCTTCTGAAAACCCACCTTAATGACTTCCATTACGATGCAGCTGCTCTCTATAAAACAGTCCCCATTTCCCCATTGTATTGATCACTTCGTGCAAGGTTGCTCCCAGGGGTATTAACTCGTATATAATTCTGACGGGGCCAACAAGAACGCTGATTGTTGATGATGCATCCAGGTCGTACAGTATTTTAAAACTGTTGTTGACTTTCAACTCGCTTACCATTTTTCTTAATTACAGGGGATTGATAAGGAACAATTAATTCCACGCGAACACCGGCCTTACCTGTTGTTTCTTTTTTATCAATGATCTTTAATTTCGCATGTGTCCTGGTTTGGCGGCTTAATATTTCTAAGCGTTCTTTGTTAATGAGGGTAGATAAAGACCGCTTCTGAGATTGATTGCCGGCAACCTGAAAGCCCCGGCCATTGTCGTCTATCACGCAATGGAGCGCTTTATGATCTTTTTGGATAAGAATATTGATTTGCCCTTTTTCCTGCTGGCCTGCAAAACCATGCAGGATGGCGTTTTCGGTAATAGGCTGCAACAGCATAGGCGGGATCAGGATGGCTCTCTGGTCGGCTAAACCTTCTACTTCAATGTGGAAATCAAATTGGTTGCCTGATAACACTTGCTGCAGCGTTAAATAACTGGCCAGAGCATGGAGCTCGTTTTTGAGTGACACAAAAGGCTGCCGGGCATTTTCAAGGCTCAACCGTAAGAGCTGGGTCAATCGTTGTATAAAGTTAACAGCGCTCCTGGTGTTTCCATTCTCGATCAACTCAAGTAGCCCATCCACAGAATTGTATAAAAAATGAGATTTGATCTGGCCCCCGAGTAGTTGTTGCCGCAGATTGTCTTCCCTTATGCTCATTTTATATTGCTTTTTCCTCCACACCCAATAGAGATATATGCCAAGGACGACGACACTGCAAATAATCTGAACGATCGCATTTCTTTGTCGTTCCCGGGTTCTTTCGCTTTCCTGGTTGCTTAACGCCAGCGACTTGATCTGAAGGTCTTTTTCCAGCAGGCTGTATTTTGCTTCCAACTCCCTGGCCCGGCCGATGGCGGAAGAGTCTACTTCTTTGTCATAATAGCTGAAAGCGGAATCCTTGGCGGCACTGGCCTGCCAGGGTTTTCTTTGAAGCGTTAAATTGGCTGCTTTTGCCCGCCATATTTGCTTTTGGAGCGCCCAGTTCTTTTCATGCGAAGCAAGGCTCAGCGCCGTATCCAGCAAATGTTCATCCTTGAGGTATTGACCCAGCTTTAGATAGGTGGCTGCTATATTATAGTAATATCGGGCACTCAGTTCATCCAACTCACGGCTGATCTGCATGCCCTTCAACTGATAGGCAAGGCCTTCTTTTAGATATCCTTTTTTTGAAAGAAGCGTTCCCAGGTTTTCGTACCGCACTGCGTTATAATAGGGATTGCTGAAACTGGTATCCTTCATCAATGTCTGGAAAAAAATTAGCGCAGAATCTACCTGGTTCACTTTCTCGTAGTATTCGGAAATGTTTACCGCAAAAACTGTTTTATGCTTGGGGCTGGTGCTTCGCTTAAAGCCCTCGAACAGATATTTTTTTTGCATGGGCAGGTCACCGATCTTCTCGTAAATATTGTACAGTTTAAGGCAAATGAGCGGCAGTCCCGGCGTATCAATTTTTTGGGCCATGAAATAAGCTTCACGGCCGTATCTCACCGCGCTGTCGAGGGAATGTTGGTCACCCATGATGTCTGCCGTTTGAATTTTGCCGGCCAGAATTTGCCGTTGGGTAGTATCTTTCTCCAGCGCCAGTTGTAAGGACCGGTCCACGTACCAGCGGGCGCTATCGAGCTTGTTTTCGAGTTGATACACCACCGCCATACAGCGAAGCCAGGAACACATATCTATATAGTTGTCCTTTTCTTTAATGTACGGCAGCAGGCTGTCCAGTATTTTTTTCGCGGCTGCAGTTTCCAGGTTTTGTAATAAGGGATTAACCCGCTGTTTAAAAAAGGGCAGCAAGGGATCTGCGGATGGTGATTGACGATGGTTACCATTAGTATTACAGGCCACACAAATGATGGCCAGGACGATAATTCGATACATAGCGCCTATAGCTTTTTAAAATATTGATCAACCATTTCTTTTCTCCGGCTCGACACCGGGATTTGGATGGCATCTTTTAAATAGATGATGCTGTCTTTTTTGTGGTAACGATCAATATAAAGCTTATTCACCAGGTAGGATTGGTGGGGACGCAGAAAAGTTTCATCGGATAATAATTCCTCGTACTCCTTGAGGTAGCTGGTGGTGACCAACTTCTTTCCGTCATGTAAGTAAACAGTAGTGTAGCCATACTCACCTTGCAGGTAGGCGATTTCCTTTACCGCCACGACCTGTGCAAAATCACGGGACCGCAATACGATGTTTTCCGGCACTTTTTTTTCCCTGAAACTGTTCCCGGCGATGTCTATTTGTTCCCGTAACAGGGGTTGCGCGTTGATCACTTTTTGTACCGCTTCACCTAATTCCTCTTCGTTCAGGGGTTTTAGTAAATAATCGATGGCCCCGCAACGGAACGCCTGTTTTGCATAATCGTTGTGCGCCGTAAGAAAGATGACCTTCGCTGGTACGGATATTTGTTCGAGTATATCAAAACCGGTTCCATCTGGAAGCTCGATGTCGAGTAACAACAGATCGGGTTTTCTGTTATTGATCAGCGCAATGGCTTCATCAACGGTGCCACAGGAGCCTGTGACCACTAAGCCTGGTTGTTTTTGTAGAAGTCTTTCCAGACGCTGCCGGAGAAGAGCCAGGTCTTCCACTATAATTACCTTTAGGGGAGTGGTCAGGTTCATGGTTTAGTATAAATTAAGCAATCAGTATTAAATTTAATATTAATTAAGGTTATTCCATTACGTGAGGAAGGATTGCTGTTACTTATTGATTTAAGTCAATACTTTTTATAACGTGTAAGGAAAACGAAAAGCGCATATTTCTTAATTATTCTTTTACGGATTTCGCCAAAAACCATACGGATTTGGGATAACTCCCAGCGGATTTGGGAAAGGTGAACTTCCTGTTTGTACCTCCGTTAGTTTTGACTTTGCAAACACTTACTCTTTCTTTTCGAACGGCTAGTCGTATCCGCAAAAATGAACAGTTGTAACAAAACTAAGACCATGAAAAAATATTCAATAGAAAGCTTTGAGCAATTGGTGCATACAATACTTCGTCCTAATGCAGTAATGCAGGCAACACCGGAACAGATAACTGACTGGTTGGCCACTTCAATAAAACTGAAAGAATCCCTGAGCAGGCAATTGCTGCTTGACTCGCTCTATAGTAAGACTGAAGAGGAAAATGAAATACTGGTAGAGCGGCATCAAATCATAGTTGCCACGTTGCTGAACCAGCTTTTTAACCACCAGCACCACGAATCCATTACACGGGAACATAGACATTTCTATCAAAAGGTGGCAGCACAACTGGAAGACATCATTGCTTTTCTAAAAAATAACTTTGCCCGCTTTTTCAACACAGAT
>Ga0136846_1214371_pt1 | contig 11964 bp, 10 predicted proteins | sample HopSoiMetagenom2_FD_96841 | JGI IMG/M metagenome (GOLD analysis project Ga0136846, IMG submission 96841) | Grasslands soil microbial communities from Hopland, California, USA - 2 Assembly 2016 (version 4) | ecosystem: Environmental > Terrestrial > Soil > Grasslands | place: USA: Hopland... | reverse complement strand
CGCCGTTGCACAGACACGTCCTGCCGCCTGCCTCATAGGGGATGTTGTGCTCGTAGTCGCAGGTCGCGGCGGGCCGCCGGCACACCGGACTTGCACACGTCGCGTGCCGGATCCGGGCGAGGTGCCGGAGCTTGACGCCAGGGTCATATCCGCGGGACTCGAATCGGTGGTCGCAGTTCTCCGTGGTGAGGGAGTCGATGGTGACGATCAGTTCCTTACCGGAGATCCGCAGGATCCAGGTCCCGGCGCCGCCACGTGGCCCATCGCGGCTCGCAGGCGTGAACGAGAACCCGGGTCGGTCACGATTCCCGGGTCTGCTGTGGTTGCCGTGCTTGGGGTGGTTTTTGGGTGCTGGTCGGGCGCAGCCGTGGGCGGTGGCGTGCCCGTCGGTGTCGGTGATGGTGACGCACCAGGTGGTTTTCGGGCTGGCGGCGGCGGCGCGGGCCAGATCGCGGGCGAGCCAGGGGTCGACAGGCCCGAAACCGGACAGCTCGCCGGGCCGGTTGGCTAGTCCCAGTGTGGTGGCCAGCGGGACGTCAGGTTCACATTCGCGGCGAACCCGCCGGTCCCGCCGGGGATCGAGCCGGATGGGGTGCCGGGGCGGGAGTCGCGGCCCAGGAGCAGGTCGAGGTAGGCGCGGCCGCGGAGCTGGTCCAGGTCGCCGTCCACCCCGGCGGCCCGGAGCTGGCGGGCCCACCAGGTGATCCGTTGCCCGGCCGCGATCACATCGGCCGGGGGGAGTTCGCGTCCGGCCAGGGCGGCGTTCCCGGAGTCCTCGGCCCACTGCTCGACCCGGGCGTCGCGGGCGGCGGCCTCCCGCCGGTCCTTTGCCTTCTCCGGCGCGACGTCCATAACGGCCTTTTTGATCGCCTCGCGCAGGGAGCCGGGGGTGAGCCGCCCGGCCCGTCCCAGCACTCTCGCTTCCGCCGCGCGGGCCTCCGCCTCGTCGAGGTGGGCGGTGTTGCTGGCGGTGATCCGCGCCTTCTCCGGGCTGACGATTCCGTCGAGCAGGGCGGCGCGGGTTTCGGGCAACTTGCTGTCGAGGTTCTCGGCAAGGGCGGCGAGCCCGTCCGCGGCCCGGCGGGACTCAGCTAGTGCGTGGGCAATCTCATCGGCCAGGTAATCCTCATCCCGCGCCCCGGATCCCTGGCTTGAGGCCGGTAGCTCGAGGACAGGACGGCGGCGGCGCAGCTCCGTGATGGCGGCCAGCTTCCGGGCGTGCGCGTGGGATTCGGACCGATCCCACGCGCACAGCACACCGATCAGTTCATCATCAGAGGCGCCCGCATAGGTGTCGTCCGGTCCGGCCGCCGCATCGGCCAGCATTACTAGGTCTGGGCAGCCGGGCATCACGTCCAGGCACTGCCCGGTCCCGAACGCCGCCGCCCGGCTGGACGATTCCCCGGCCCGCATTCTCGCCGATCCCGGCTGCCCGGGGCCCCGACGTCGCGCCGAGGCCGCGGCCGCCTGCGCTGCCAGCACGTCTGATACCCCGGCCGGGTCGGCGTCATTCGCCGCATGTACCCGGGTCGCCGCGGCGATCTCCGCCAGCTCAGCATCCGTCAGGTCCAGCACCTCAGGATCGAGGTAGTCCTCTTCGACCGGGTACTCCTCCGGATCGGTCCACCCGACGGGCTCGCACTCCAGCTCCGCTCGCCATTCCTCCGCCGTCATCGGGTCCGGGCGCGTGATCACCGGCTCCCACGGCACCTCACCGTCAGGCTCGCCCAGGCGCCGGGCGGGAGTCTCGTCCCGCCCGCCAGGCCCGTGAGCTGACGATGCGCCCATGGATCTCCCTTCAAAGAGTAATCCATCACTCGAAATCATAGTCGATATAGACAAATTTAGCAACTGAGTTCCGTTAAAGAATACGAGTTATGAGGGTGGGAAGGGAAGTGCTCGTGTGAAACAAGCGAGCAATCGATCAAGATCGTCATGCGCGAAACCGAGAACATCGCTATCCGCGAAGGCGCTAATCCCCGCAAGTGTCATCGCGGCGGCATTGGCCATGCCATCCCGCCAGTGCCACTGCCCCGTCCCGGCACCGGCGGATGGCTACTCCAGCACCGGCGGCTCAGAAACCTGCCTGCTCAGCACGACTTTCCCCCGGGCCCTGCGGTCCGCGATGACCCCCAGCGCGCCCCGCGCGTCAGCGAACGGGAACGCCATCACCGGCGGGTCGCCCAGCCTCCCGTCCCGCCGCAGCCCGACAAGCGAAGACCACAGCTCACCCACCACCTCGGGCCGCGCCTCGAAGAATTCACGGAAGGCCACCCCGAGCACCCCCGTGTTCCCCAGCAGCAGCCGGTTCACCTTCACCACCGGGATCTCGCCCCCGGCGAATCCGACCACCAGCAGCCGCCCGAGCGGCGCCAGCGACCGCAGGCTGTCCGTCATCCGGTCACTCCCGACGGGATCGAGCACGATATCGACCGAACGTTCCCCCAGCAAGCCTCGCACCGCCCCCAGCCAGCCGCCCGCCAGCACGGCGTGATCCGCGCCGCACCGCAGCGCGAAGTCCCGTTTCGCCTCGTCACCGGCCACCGCGACCGTGCGCAGCCCCAGCGCCCGCCCCAGCTGGATGGCCGCGATCCCGACGCCCCCCGCCGCGCCGTGCACGAGCAGCGTCTCGCCCGCGGCCGCCTGACCGCGCCGGACCAGCGCGAACAGCACGGTCAGGTAGTTGAGGCAGGCCGCTACGCCCGCCTCGAAGCCCATCCCGTCCGGCAGCGGCAAGACCCGTTCGGCCGGGGCACTGACAACCTCCTGCCAGCAGCCGGAGGACGCCAGAACCACCACCCGCTGCCCCGCGGACAGACCCGAGCCGGACCGGCCCGAGCCGGACAAACCCGAGCCGGACGGAGCCGACCGCACCACCCCAGCGGCGTCCATGCCCGGTACATACGGAACGGGTACCTTCATCTGGTACTGCCCCCGGGTCTGCAGCAGGTCGGCGAACGACACCCCCGCGGCGACCACGTCGACGAGCACACCCGTCTCAAGAGCTGGTTCCGCGGTCGGCTCCCACACGACGTCGCCGGGACCGGTGAAGCCGGTGATCTTATGCGCGTACATCACACCTCGCAGACCCTCAGATGGTTGGGACCGTTGACCCGCGACCGCAGATACCCGGTCGGCGTGACCCCGGCGAGCTCGCGGAACTCACCGGCCAGATGCGGCTGGTCGGCGTACCCGTGCCGGAAAGCCACCGTCGCCCAGTCCACCTCAGCCTGCCCGTCGAGATCTCGGGCCACGCGCTTGAGCCGCTGGATCCGGGCGAAGCGCTTAGGGGTCAGGCCCACCTGCGCGGTGAACCGCCGGCGCAGGGTCCGGGGGAGCAGCCCGAGCTGGTCGGCCACCTCGCCCACCGCCACTCCGCGGTCCAGCGCCCCGGCCGCCGCGATGACCAGGGGGTCAGGCCCAGGACCGGCCAGGACGGAACGGAGAACCTCCTCGGCAGCCGCCAGCGCGGCGCCGGGAGTGGCCGCCTCGAGCAGCCGTTCGCGCAGGCAGGCTCCCGTCCGGCCCCACAGCTCCGGCAGCGGCACCAGGTCGTCGCGCAGCGCGGATACCGGCACGCCGAAAAAGCAGCAGGCTGCCCCGAGCGCGAAGGACACGGCCACGTGCCCGTGCCCTTCCTCGAATTCGATCACCGTCGCCCGGCTGGCCGGCCCGGAGACCATCGTCCCTGGAACCTGGCGGCCGCCCCCAGACGAGCCGAACGAACGGAACGCGTCCCGGTTCAGGTTCACCCACAGCCCGGTCTCCGGCCCGGGCAGGATCTTCTCGACCGATCTCCGCGGCTGCTCGCCCGCCCGGTACGTGACCGCCGTGACCAGCTCGCCGAGCGGGCCGGAAGGGCGCCGGGTCACCACGGTCACGGCCGGTGTCCCTTTTCGCCAAGACCCCGGCCGTCACCGGCTGGCAAGATCGAAGCCACGAGCACACCGAGAACGGAGGGCATCTCACCGATGGTAGAAGACCAGGACGACGTCGACCTCGACCGCCTGCTCGACCTGGCCACCCCGTGGTGCCTGCGGGTGGCCGCCACGCTGCACCTAGCCGGGCACATCACGGACGGCCTCGGCGACATCGCCGCCCTGGCCGCCGCGACGGGATGCGACCCCGGCGCCCTGCACGCCGTCCTCGGTCACCTGGTCGCCCAGGGAGTCTTCACCGAGCCGTCGCCCGGGCAGTTCGCGGTGAACGCGCCCGCGGCGAGGCTCGCGACTACCCCGTTCGTTGATCTGGAGGGGATCGGCGGCCGGATGGCGCACACCTGGGGGACGCTGCTCGACTACGTGCGTACCGGCCAGCCCGCCTATCAGCGGGTCTTCGGCCGTCCCTTCTGGGAGGACCTGGCCGCTCACCCGGAGATCGCGGCCGAGTTCGACGCGCTCATGGGGCCGGCCGGGCACGGCGTGCCCGACTACGGTGTCGAGCTCAGCCGCGGCTGGGACACCGTGCGCACCGTCGTCGACGTGGGCGGCGGCACCGGGGCCCTGCTGGCCGCGCTGCTCAGACGCCACCCGGCGGCCCGCGGCATCCTGGTCGACCTGCCCGGCACCGTAGCCCGGGCGGGGGAGGTCATCAACGACGTCGCCGACCGGGTGACGATCGCCGGGCAGAGCTTCTTCGACCCGCTGCCCGCCGGCGCCGACCTCTATTTGCTCAAGAGCGTCCTCAACGACTGGCCCGACGAGCCGACCGTGGCCATCCTGCGCCGCTGCGCCGAGGCCGCGCGACCGGACACCGCCATCGCCATCCTCGGCGGTGTCTCCCCCGACGAAGCACCGCGCGAACTCGGCATCGACATGCTGGTAGCGGGCGGCACGACCAGCCCGCTCGCCCATTTCACCGGCCTGGCGCGGCAGGCCGGCCTGGACGTCACCGCCGCCCGCACCCAGGCCAGCGGCCGCTTCGTCGTCGAATGCCGCCGCGCGGAAGGGATCACCTCATGACCCAGGACCCGGCAGGCACCCGCCCGCTCAGCCCCGGCCAGGTCTGCTACCTGCAGCTGCCCGCGGCCGACCGGCGGCGCGCGGCGGCGTTTTACCAAACCGTCTTCGGCTGGAAGACCGGGGAGCACTATCCGGACTTCGTGTCGCCCGGCCTCATCGGCGAGTGGGTCGAGGGCCGCCCGCCCGCTCTGGAGGCCGGCCCCGTGGTCTGGCTCGCCGTCCGGGACCTGGAGGAGACCCTCGGCCTGGTCACCGCCCGCGGCGGGCGGATTCTCACCCCGCCCGCCTCCGACGGCCCGACCCGGATCCTCGCCACGATCGCCGACCCCGAGGGCAACCCCATCGGCCTGGCCGCCCACACGCCGCCCGCTCAGGCACCGCATTAACTCAAGCACCGCATTAACTCAAGCACCGCATTAAAAGGATTCAGCTTCCGGCGGACGCACGGAGGAAAGGTCCCCTCCCCACCCGTTGTTACAGTGTAATCCGGTAATCATCAACGGGCTGGGAGATGCCATGGAGTCCAGTCGGCCTCTGGACGCATATTCGCAAATCGTCACCGGCGTGGCCGAACGGCTCACGCCCAAGGTCGCCAGCCTCCGCGTTCCCCGCGCGGACCAAAGGCAAGGCCGCGCCGGCGAGAGCCTCGGCTCCGGCGTGGTCTTCACCGGCGACGGGTTCCTGCTCACCAACGCTCACGTGGTCGGCCAGTCCACCGCGGGCACCGCCGAGTTCTCCGACGGCACGTCGGCGCCGTTCCGGGTGGTGGGCGCCGACCCGCTGTCCGACCTCGCGGTGCTGCGCGCCGACGGCCCGACCCCGGAACCCGCCGAGCTCGGTGAGGCGGACACCCTGAAAGTCGGCCAGCTGGTGGTCGCGGTCGGCAACCCGCTCGGGCTGGCTGGCTCGGTCACGGCCGGCGTGGTCAGCGCGCTCGGCCGGTCGCTGCCGGCCCGCGGCCGCGTCATCGAGGACGTCATCCAGACCGACGCCGCGCTCAACCCGGGCAATTCCGGCGGCGCGCTGGCCGATGCCGAAGCGCGCGTGGTCGGCATCAACACGGCCGTGGCCGGCGTGGGCCTGGGCATGGCCGTCCCGGTCAACGAGACCACCCGGCGGATCATCTCCGCGCTGATGCGCGACGGCCGGGTCCGCCGCGCCTACCTGGGCCTGGCCATGATCCCGGGTCCGGTGCCGGCCCAGTGGCGCGAGCGCATCGGGAGGCAAAAGGGACTGCTGGTGGCACAGGTGGTCGCGAACGGCCCCGCCGCCAAGGCCGGCCTGCGGCCGGGCGACCTGCTGCTGACCGTGGCCGGGAAGCCCGTCGCGGTCTCCCAGGACCTGCAGCGGCTGATGTTCGACGAGGCGATCGGCCGTCCCCTCGCCATCACCGTAATGCGCAACGGCGCCCTAGTCGACGTCATCGCCGAGCCCTCGGAGCTAGTCGCCGCCTGAGACCGAGCCCGGGACCGAGCCCGGGACCGAAGAAAGGAAACGCTCCACCTCGGCCGGGCTCCGCAGCCGGACGAAGTGAAGCTTCGCGTTCGCGGGATCGGCCATCGCCGCCTCCAGCTTGGCCCGGGTCGCGGCGTGCGTCTGCCAGGCCCAGGCGATGACGGACTCCTCCTTGTCCACGGAGAACAGGTTCCGCCAGCGCTCGCGGTTGCCGTTCCACAGCTCGACCCGGCGGGCCGCCCGCTGGAACGACCGCCAGATGATCCGCCGCATCACCGTGCGCTTCGGCAGGTCCAGCCAGACCACGGTGTCCGCCCGGGCCCAGACCAGGTCCTTGACGTTGCTGGTGTAGTTCCCGTCGATGACCCAGCGCTCGCCCGCCACCGCCGCGCTGACCCGCCGCCGGAATTCTTCCCGGGGCAGCGGCACCCAGCCAGGCTGGTGGTAGACGGAGTCCAGCTCGAGGAAATCGCCGCCGATGCGCACGGCCAGCGCCTTCCCCAGCGTGGATTTGCCCGCACCGGAAGTGCCCACCACCGAGACCCGCCGCATGGAAACAGACACGGGCGCCGAACCTAGCAACGGACGAGCCTCCTTGTCACCCGGATTTCCGCACCGCCATGATGGGCTCATGATCCACGAACCGGTACGGTCACCCCGCGGTACCCAGCTAACCTGCCAGAGCTGGGCCACCGAGGGCGCCATGCGCATGCTGATGAACAACCTCGACCCCGAGGTGGCCGAACATCCCGACCAGCTCATCGTCTACGGCGGCTCCGGCCGCGCCGCGCGCAGCTGGGAGGCGTACGCGGCGATCATCGCCACCCTCCAAGATCTCAAGGACGACGAGACGCTGCTGGTCCAGTCGGGCAAGCCAGTCGGGGTCATGCGCACGCACGAGTGGGCCCCGCGGGTGCTCATCGCCAACTCCAACCTGGTCCCGCAGTGGGCGACCTGGGAGGAGTTCCGCCGCCTGGAGCAGCTCGGCCTGACCATGTACGGCCAGATGACCGCCGGTTCCTGGATCTACATCGGCACCCAGGGCATCCTCCAGGGCACCTACGAGACCTTCGCCGCCGTCGCCGCCAAACGGTTCGGCGGCACCCTGGCGGGCACGATCACGCTGACCGCGGGGCTCGGCGGCATGGGCGGCGCGCAGCCGCTGGCCGTCACCATGAACGGCGGCGTGGCCGTCTGCGTGGACTGCGACCAGTCCCGGATCACCCGCCGGATCGAGCACGGCTACCTCGACGAGCAGGCCGACGACACCGCCGACGCCGTCCGGCGCGCGTCCGCCGCCAGGGACAAGGGCCTGCCGCTGTCCATCGGCCTGCTCGGCAACGCCGCCGACATCTTCACGGAACTGCTCGCCAGCGGCGCCCCCATCGACATCGTGACCGACCAGACCTCGGCTCACGACCCGCTGACCTACCTGCCGCAGGGCGTCGCCTTCGAGGACATGGCCGCCCTCCGCGCCGAGGACCCGGAAGGATTTACGCGCCGGGCCCGTGAGTCGATGGCTCACCACGTGGCTGCCATGGTGGGGTTCCTTGACCACGGAGCAGAGGTCTTCGACTACGGCAACTCGATCCGCGGCGAGGCCGAGCTGGCCGGGTACACCCGCGCGTTCGACTTCCCCGGCTTCGTCCCGGCCTACATCAGGCCGCTGTTCTGCGAGGGCAAGGGCCCGTTCCGCTGGGCCGCGCTGTCCGGTGACCCGAAGGACATCGCCGCCACCGACCAGGCCATCCTCGACCTGTTCCCGCAGAACGAGGCGCTGACCCGGTGGATCACCCTGGCCCAGGAGAAGGTCCACTTCCAGGGCCTCCCGGCCCGGATCTGCTGGCTCGGCTACGGCGAGCGCAACCTGGCCGGGGTGCGCTTCAACGAGATGGTCGCGAGCGGCGCGGTTTCCGCGCCTATCGTGCTTGGCCGTGATCATCTTGACTGCGGGTCGGTGGCGTCGCCCTATCGGGAAACCGAGGCGATGGCCGACGGCTCCGACGCCATCGCCGACTGGCCGCTGCTGAACGCGCTGGTCAACACGGCCTCCGGCGCCTCCTGGGTGTCGATCCATCACGGCGGCGGCGTGGGCATCGGCCGTTCCATCCACGCCGGGCAGGTCTGCGTGGCCGATGGCAGCGAGCTGGCCGGCCAGAAACTGGAGCGGGTCCTGACCAACGACCCGGCCATGGGCGTGATCAGGCACACCGACGCCGGCTACGAGCGGGCCTCGGCCGTGGCCGCCGAGCGCGGTGTCCGGGTCCCGATGGCCGAACAGTGACGTTTGCCGAGCTCTGGCAGGAACTGGCGCCGATCGGCCGGGACCCGGGCACCGGCGGCTACCGCCGCTACTCGTGGACCCCGGCCGACGCCCAGGGCCGCGCCTGGTTCACCCGGCACGCCGAGGCGCTCGGGCTGTCCGTGGAGCCCGACCGCAACGGCAACCTGTGGGCCTGGTGGGGCGAGACCCGGACCGGCGCCATCGCCACCGGCAGCCACCTGGATTCGGTCCCCGACGGCGGGGGCTACGACGGAGCGCTTGGCGTCGCATCGGCGCTCGCCGCCGTGAAAATGCTGAAAGACAAAGGCTTTTATCCCGAACGGGCGGTCGTTCTCGCCCTGTTCACCGAGGAAGAGGGCGCGAGGTTCCGCGTTCCTTGCCTAGGCAGCCGCCTCATGACGGGTGCGGTCGACCCGGATACGGCGCGCTCCCTCGCCGGTGATGACGGTGTCACGCTGGCCGAGGCGATGACCGCCGCGGGCGCCGACCCCGTCCGGCTCGGCCCCGACGACGACCTGCTCGGACGGCTGGCCGCGTTCGTCGAGCTGCACGTCGAGCAGGGCCGCGCCCTGGCCCCGCTGGACGCCGTGATCGGCGTGGCCGAGGGGATCTGGCCGCACGGGCGGTGGCGCTTCGACTTCGGCGGCCGCGCCGACCACGCGGGCACGGCCCGGTTCGCCGACCGCAACGACCCGATGCTGCCCTACGCGAGCACCGTGCTGGCCGCCCGCCAGGTCGCCGCGGCGAACGGCGCCCTGGCCACGTTCGGCAAGGTCATCGCCGAGCCAGGCGGCGCCAACGGGGTCAGCTCGTCGGTCCGGGCCTGGCTGGACTGCCGGGCCCCCGGCGGTGAAAGCCTCGACCAGGCTTTCACCGCTATTCATTCCGCCGCCGCTGACGCGGCGGCGGCGCACGGGGTGACCCTTACTGTGAGCAAGGAGTCGTACACTCCGCTGGTGCGCTTCGACGAGACCCTGCGGGACCGGATCACCGGCGTGCTCGCCGCGGCCGGGACCGACGCCCCGGTGCTTCCCACCGGCGCCGGCCACGACGCCGGGATCCTGGCGGCCCGGATACCCACGGCCATGCTGTTCGTCCGCAACCCGACTGGCGTTTCCCACTCCCCGGCCGAGGAGGCTCACCTGGCCGACTGCGAAGCCGGCGTGCGCGCCCTCGCCCTCGTCCTCGAGGACCTGGCCCGTTGACCCGCCAGTGGCTCGCGGAGCTGGCGTGGCTCCCCGGCCAGGGCATCTGCCGCGACGTCCTGATCGAAGCCAACGGCGACCGCTTCACCGCCGTCACTCCCGGCTCGGCCGCCTCGAGCACCGAGCGCCTCGCCGGCCTCACCCTCCCCGGCTTCGCCAACGCGCACTCGCACGCCTTCCACCGGGCGCTGCGCGGCGTCACCCAGGCGGATCGCGGCACGTTCTGGACCTGGCGCGAGCGGATGTACCAGGTCGCCGCCCGGCTGGACCCGGACAGCTACCTGGCCCTGGCCCGTGCCGTCTACGCCGAGATGACCCTGGCCGGGATCAGCTGCGTGGGGGAGTTCCACTACCTGCACCACCAGCCGGACGGCCGCCCCTACGCCGACCCGAACGCGATGGGCCGGGCCCTGGTCCAGGCGGCCGCCGAGGCGGGCCTGCGGATCACCCTGCTCGACACCTGTTACCTGGCCGGCGGCCTCGACCAGTCCGGCGTGCTGCCGCTGGCCGGCCCGCAGATCAGGTTCGGCGACGGCGACGGGGCGAAGTGGGCGGCCCGGGTCGAGGCTCTCTGCCCGGACGGGCGGGACCCGGACGCGCAGGGGCTGGACGGGCAGGGCCTGATCGCCCCGCACGCGCGGGCCGGCGCGGCTATCCACTCGGTCCGCGCGGTGCCGCCCGAGCACATGTACCCGGTCGTGACCTGGGCCAGCCGCCACGACGCGCCGCTGCACGTCCACCTGTCCGAGCAGCGGGCCGAGAACGACGCGTGCCGCGCGGTCTACGGCGTCTCGCCGACCCGGCTGCTGTACGACGAGGACGTGCTCGGGCCGCGTACCAGCGTGGTGCACGCCACCCACCTGAGCTCCGCGGACCTGCAACTGCTCGGCGGCAGCCAGGTCTACGCCTGCCTGTGCCCCACCACCGAGCGCGACCTCGGCGACGGGCTGGCCCCGGCCCGCCCGCTGGCCGCGGTCGGCTGCAGCCTCACCCTCGGCAGCGACAGCCACGCGGTCATCGACATCCTGGAAGAAGCCCGCGGGGTCGAGTACGCCGAGCGCCTGGCCCGCCGCTCGCGCGGCCACTTCACCGCCGAGGCCCTGCTCCAGGCGGCCACCTCGGCCGGCCACGCCAGCCTGGGCTGGCTGGATGCCGGGGAGATCACCCCCGGCGCCCGGGCTGACCTGGTCACCGTGTCCCTGGACTCGATCAGGACCGCCGGCACCAGGTCCCATGCTGGCGGCGAGCTGGCCCTGGAGGCGGCGGTGTTCGCCGCCAGCGCCGCCGACGTCCGCACCGTCGTGATCAGCGGCCGCGACGTGGTCCGGGACGGCGTCCACCAGCTCGTCCCCGACGTGCCCGGCGAACTGGCCCGCACCATCCGCGCCGTCCTTGGCTAGCGCCGTCCTTGGCTAGCGGCTCATGACCCCCGCGTCATGCTCGGCTCTAGCTTTCCCGGCCTCCCTTGCGACAATTGGCGTATGACCGATATCCCCGCCGTGGATCTAGGGCGCGGCGTCGCGATGCCGATGGTCGGGTTCGGCACCTGGCAGTTGCACGGCGAGCTCGCCTACGAGGCCACCCGGCACGCCCTGCAGGCCGGCTACCGGCATATCGACACCGCGACCATGTACCGCAACGAGGAACAGGTCGGCCGCGCCCTCGCCGACAGCCGCCTGGACCGGGCCGACGTGTTCATAACGACCAAGCTGCCGCCCGGCAACGCGGGCCGCGCCCGGGCCACCATCGCCGAGAGCCTGAAGGCGCTGGGCACCGACTACGTAGACCTGTGGCTGGTGCACTGGCCGCCCCGCGGCCGCCACCTGGTGCCGCTGTGGCGTGACTTCATCGCGGTCAGGGACGAGGGCCTGGCCCGCACGATCGGCGTCAGCAACTACAGCATCGCCCAGATCGACGAGCTCACCGCGGCGACGGGGGAGCGGCCCGCCGTGAACCAGATCCCGTGGAGTCCGTCCCGCTCCGACGCGGGCCTGCACGCCGCGCACGCCGAGCGCCACGTCGCGCTCGAGGGTTACAGCCCGCTCAAGGGCACCCGCCT
>Ga0136846_1241434_pt1 | contig 11966 bp, 13 predicted proteins | sample HopSoiMetagenom2_FD_96841 | JGI IMG/M metagenome (GOLD analysis project Ga0136846, IMG submission 96841) | Grasslands soil microbial communities from Hopland, California, USA - 2 Assembly 2016 (version 4) | ecosystem: Environmental > Terrestrial > Soil > Grasslands | place: USA: Hopland... | reverse complement strand
GGCTGCAAGTACTGGGGGCCGATGCGCTTCCGCAACGCGCTGCGCGAGGGCGTCAAGCGCGGAGCCTTCCGCAAGGCGGGGTCCGGGCGTTACGCCCCGGCCTGACACGGGTGATGCGCGCCGCTCGCCGGGCTACAGCGCGGCGAGCGGCGCACCCCAGACCTCCAGCGGCTGCGACGGCGGCATGACCTTGTAGCCGACGTCGAGGTTGAAGCCGATGTCGCCGGTCGCCCACTTGGCGAACGTCTCGGCGAAGCGCTCCTCGGCGTTGGCGCACGCGCCGCTGACACCCTGGTCGCAGCCGTAGCCGCGCGGCACCGCGGCGTCGAGCGTCCGCCGCACCTCGTCGGGCACGATCGCGTGGTCGACGACGTGGCCGAACTCGTGCAGCACGACGCGTGCGACGCCGCGCGACCCGAAGTGCCCGGTGACCGTCGCGAGGTCGAGCGTGACCAGGTAGCGCGGTCCGCCGATCCGGGTGCTGCCGGCGATGCCCGGGCCGGGGTCGGCGACGCGGACGTCGACGAGGCCGTCGACGGCGTCGATCAGGCGCCGCGCCTGCGGCCGCGCCGCGGCCAGCGCATCGAGGACCGCGCGGCGGTCCAGCGGCGCGACGCCCGGTGCGAAACGCAGCGTCGCGGCGCGCACGTCGTCGCCGAGCAGCGGCGCGCGCCCCGGGTCGGAGTCCGAGAGGCGGTAGCGCGCTCCGTCGACCTCGCCGAGCGCGTCGCGCGGCACGGGCGCGGCGTCGGGACGCGCGGCCCGCGCCCCGGCGACCAGGGTCACCGCGACGAGCAGGCCGATCACGAGCTGCCGCGCGCCGGACATTCGACCACGTATCGGCGGCCGGCGGCGGGCGCTGAAGCCGCAGGCGCTAGAGATCGACGGTCGGCGCGCGCACGGCGCCCCCCCGCCACGCGTCGAAGGCGGCAGTGGCGATCGCAAGGTCCTGGATCGCCAGGCCCGTCGAGTCGAACAGGGTCACCTGCTCGCCCACGTCGCGTCCGGGCGCGTCGCCGGCGAGCACCGCGCCGAGCTCCGTGACCTCCTCGCGCGAGACGCGGCCGGCCTGCACGGCGCCCGTCAGCTCGCCGCCGTGCGAGGCCTGCTCCCACTCGTCGCAGAACACCGCGCAGGCGGCGACCGCGTCGATCGTGGCCTCCGCCTTGCCCGGGCCGTCGGCCCCGAGCATGTTGAGGTGAAGCCCCTCGTGGAGGTCCTCGACGCCGACCACCGGCTGCGCCCCGGGCGTGACGCAGCACACGACGTCGCAGGCCAGCGCCTCCTGGCGGGTGCCCGCCCGCCACCCGCCGCCCAGCTCGGCGGCCAGCGCGGCGGCCGCGTCCGGGCGCGCGTCGTGGCAGGTGCCGGGGCCGTAGCCGGCGGCCACGAGGCAGCGCGCCGCCCAGGCCCCGTGCAGGCCCGCGCCCACGATCCCCACGCGCCGCGCACCGGGCCGGGCCAGCGCGTCGGCCGCGAGCGCGGCGACCGCGCCGGTGCGCAGCGCGGTGACCGAGCGTGCGTCCAGCAGCGCCAGCGGCTCGGAGGTGGCGGCATCCGAGAGCACGACGACGCCGAGCACCGTCGGCAGCCCGCGCTCGGGGTTGCCGGGGAACGAGGAGATCCACTTGAGCATCGCGACCCCGTCGCCGAGGGCGGGCATCGCGCGGAAGTCGCCGTAGGGCTCGCTGCGCAGGTAGACCTTCGCGGGCATCGTCCACTCGCCCGCGTGGTGGCGCAGGAAGGCCTCTCGTGTGCGCTCGATGGCCTCGATCGCCGGCACCGCGGCGAGGACCGCGTCGTGGCGCAGGACGGGGATCACGCGCGCGCAAGGCTACCGGCGGACGCCGCGTAGCCTTGAGGCCATGCTGCTGCGGGCCGACGGGGACGACGTGCTCGCGATCGGCCAGGCCTCGCACGCGTGGCTTTCCGGACAGCTGGCCCGCGCCTGGGGCAACGCCGCCCTCGGCGTCGTCGAGCACCGCGAGGAAACGTGCCTGGCGGCGCTGCAGCACGACGTCGGCATGTCGCAATGGGACCTCGTCCCGGCGCTCAACCCGCAGACCGGGCGCCCGCAGTCGTTCCTGGAGATGGACCTCGACACGCACCTGACCCTGTGGTCGGCGGCACCGCAGCGGCTGTTCACGCAGAGCCGGCTGGCCGCGCTCCTCGTCTCGCTGCACGGCACGGCGCTCTACGAGCGCCGCGACCTGCGACGCCTGGACCCGGTGCAGGCCGACGCCGTGCGCCGCTACCTGGCCGGGCAGCGCGCGCTGCAGGAACGGCTGCAGGCCGAGACGGAGGTCGCCTGGCCGTCGCTGCGCCGCCTCCAGCGCCAGCTGTTCGCCTGGGACTGGTTGTCGCTCGCGCTGTGCCTGGAGTGGGCCCCCTCCAGCCTCGAGGGCGTGCCCACCGCCGACGGGCACGTCGAGCTGCGCCTCGAGCGCGCCGGGGAGCAGCTGTCGCTGCGGCCGTGGCCGTTGGCAACCGACGCCCTCGAAGTGCGCTGCGAGGGCCGGCGTCTGCGACAGCGCGCGCAAACCGACGCCGAGCTGCACGCGCTGCTCGAGCGCGCGCCGCGCGTCGACCTGCGGTTCGCGCTCGTGCGCGCGCCGGGCGACGGTCAGGCCGGCGCGGCGTGACCCGCGCCGGTGGCGTCCAGCTGCGCCATCCGCTGCCGACGGGCCAGGGTGACCAACAGCTCCCAGGCCACCGCGGGGTGCTCGAGCACGAAGGGCTTGAACTCCCACGACGACAGCGCGGCCAGGACGCAGTCCGTGCTCGCCGAGACCGTCGCCGTGCGCGGCCCGGCCGGGTCGAGCAGAGCGAGCTCGCCGGCGAAGTCGCCACGCTTGAGCGTCGCGCGCTGCTGGCCGCCGATCGTCACGGCCGCTTCGCCCTCGAGGATGATGAAGAAGGCGACGGCGCTCTCGCCCTGGGTGACGATGGGCGAGCCGGCGGCGACGCGGCGCTCGCGGAGGTTCGAGGCCAGCCGGCGCAGCTCCTTGTCGCCGATGCTCTGCAACAGCGGCACGGCGCGCAGCGAGTCATAGGAAACGGGCATCGGGCCCGACTATTGCCGCCTCCCCGCCATGGGTCAAGGCGCAGGGCCGCTAGGCTGCCCCGCGCGATGCCCGATCGCCGCCCGCAGCTTGAGATCGTCGCGCCCGCGGCCTCCGCGGAGGAGGCGGCGGCGGTGGTCGCGGCCCTTGCGCGCTTCCTGCGCGAGACGGCGCCACCGCCGGCCCCGCCGGCCCGGGAGCGCAGCGCGTGGCAGCGGGCAGCGCTGGTGGAGGGCGTCGATCGCGACGCGCCGGCGCCCGGCCCGTGGGGCGATCCCACGCCCTGGGGAGCGCGGTAGTTGCGTCGCACGGCCGCGGGCGCCGCGGGCGCCGCGGCCGTCGCGCTGGGGTTGTACGCCACGCTCCTCGAGCCGCGACGCCTCGTCGTGCGCCGGCGCGTGCTCGCGCCGGCGGCCTGGCCGCGCGCCCTCGACGGGCTGCGCGTGGCGCTCGTCTCCGACCTCCACGCCGGCGCTCCCCACGTCAGGCGCGACCGGGTCGTGCGGGTCGCGGCGCGCGTGCGCCGCGAGCAGGCCGACCTCGCGCTGCTGCTCGGGGACTTCGTCGACCCCGAGGTGCTTCTCGGGACCGAGATCGACCCGGCCGTGATCGCGCCGCCGCTGGCCGGCCTGGGTGCCCGCCTGGGGACGTTCGCCGTACTGGGCAACCACGACTGGCTCCACCAGGCCGAGCGGGTCCGCGAGGCGCTGCTGCGAGCCGCGATCCCGGTGCTCGAGAACGACGCGCGCGAGGTCCCCGGCGCGCCCGCCCCGCTGTGGGTGGCGGGCGTCGCCGACGAGCGCCGGCGCAGCGCGGACGTGCCCGCCGCGCTGCTGCGCGTGCCGGCCGGTGCGGCGGTGCTGCTGGCCAGCCACGATCCGGACGTCTTCCCGCGCGTGCCCGCCCGGGTCGCCCTGACCCTCGCGGGCCACACGCACGGCGGCCAGGTCAACGTGCCGCTCGTGCGGGCCCGGGTGATCCCGTCGCGCTACGGCACGCGGTACCGCCACGGCCTCGTCGTCGAGGACGGCCGACACCTGTACGTGACCGCCGGCGTCGGCACGAGCGCGCTGCCGGTCCGGTTGCTCAAGCCGCCGGAGGTCGTGATCCTGACCCTGCGATCCCAGTAGCGCCAACGCGCCAGCTTCCGCGGCGGTGTCGACCGGCGCGCGGCTCGTGCGTCGTGCGGATGCAAGCGCGAAGATCCAACAGGAGGCAGGGCATGAAGTACATGCTGCTCATCTTCGGCGACAGCGCCGTGATGTCGGGGCCCGTCGATCAGAGCTCCCCGGAGTTCGAGGCCGAGAACGCCAAGTGGGGCGACGTGACCCGGCGGATGGCCGAGGCCGGCGTGCTGGTGGCGGGCGACCCGCTGCAGAGCACCGACACCGCCACGACGGTCCGGGGCGAGGATCAGGTCGTCACCGATGGCCCGTTCGCCGAGACCAAGGAGGTCCTGATCGGCTACTACCTGCTCGACGTGCCGGACCTCGACGAGGCGCTGAAGTGGGCGCGCGAGCTGCCGAACCTCTCCTACGGCTCCGTGGAGGTGCGGCCGATCATGCAGGTCCCCGTCGCGTGACGGCACCCGCGGCCCTCGAGCGGGCGTTCCGCGACGAGGGTCCGCGCGTGCTGGCCACGCTCATCCGCCAGGTCGGCGACTTCCAGCTGGCCGAGGACGCGCTGCAGGACGCGCTGGCCGACGCGGCCGCGACCTGGCCGCGCGACGGGGTGCCCCGCAACCCCGGCGCGTGGCTGACGGTCGCGGCGCGCCGCCGCGCGCTCGACCGCCTGCGCCGCGCCCGCGGCCTGGCCGACCGCACCCAGGCGCTCGAGCAGATCATGGCCCTCGACGACCCGCCCGACGACGACCCGGTGGCGCACGCCGTCGCCGCCGACCCGCCGGCCTACGCCGACGACCGTCTGCGCCTGGTCTTCACGTGCTGCCACCCGGCGCTCGCCCTCGACGCGCGTATCGCGCTGACGCTGCGCGCCCTCGGCGGGCTGACCACCGGGGAGGTCGCGCGCGCCTTCCTCGTCGCCGAGCCGGCCATGGCGCAGCGCCTGGTCCGGGTCAAGCGCAAGATCGCCGCCGCCCGCATCCCCTATCGCGTGCCCGCCGCCGAGGAGCTGCCCGAGCGCCTGGCCGGCGTGCTGCGCGTCGTCTACCTGATCTACACCGAGGGCCACAACGCGTCGGCCGGCGAGGCCCTCGACCGCCCCGACCTGTGCGCGGAGGCGCTGCGGCTGGCGCGGCTGCTGACCGAGTTGATGCCCGAGGACGCCGAGGTGAAGGGCCTCTACGCGCTGCTGCTGCTGACCGACGCCCGCCGGGCGGCCCGGGTCGACGCAAGCGGGCGCTACGTCGCGCTCGGCGACCAGGACCGCGGGCGGTGGGACGCCGAGCGGATCGCGCACGGCCGCCGGATCCTGGAGGCAGCCGTGCGCCTCGGCGGCCCGGGGCCGTACCAGCTGCAGGCGGCGATCGCCGCGCTGCACGACGAGGCTCCGGCCTTCGAGCACACCGACTGGCCGCAGATCGCCGCGCTGTACGCGGCGCTGGCGCGCGTGGACCGCTCGCCGGTCGTGGAGGTCAACCGGGCGGTCGCGATCGGCTTCGCCGACGGTCCGGCGGCCGGCCTCGAGGTGCTCGAGGCGGCCGCCCGCGACCGCCGCCTGAACGGCTACCAGCCCCTGCACGCCGCCCGCGCCGACCTGCTGCGCCGCCTCGGCGACGCGGCCGGGGCCCGCGCGGCCTACGAGCGGGCGATCGCCCTGACCGAAAACGCGGTGGAGCGCGCCGAGTTGCAGCGCCGGCTGGCCACGCTGGGCTAGCGGCCCGCGCACGGGCCGCCGGGCCGGGTCGACCAGCCGGTGCCGGCCTGTCGCCGGCGGCACCGACGCGGGATCCGCGTTCGCCGGCGCGCCGCATCGATAGTGCCGCCCGCGCGGCCGGGGAAGCCTGCCGCCGTGCAGGCGCTCACGGTCAGGCCCGGCGAGGCGGACAGCGCGGCGGTCGTCGACTTCGCCGACCCCGATCCCGGCGAAGGCGCGGTGCTGGTCGACGGGGTCGCGCTCGGCGTGTGCGGCACGGACCGCGAGATCGTCGCGGCCGAGTACGGCGAGGCGCCACCGGGCGAGGAGCTGTTGGTGCTCGGCCACGAATCGCTCGGGCGCGTGCGCGAGGCGCCCGCGGGCTCGGGACTCCAGGCGGGGGATCTCGTGGCCGGCATCGTCCGCCACCCCGACCCCGTGCCGTGCCGCTCCTGCGCGCGCGGCGAGTGGGACATGTGCCGCAACGGCCGGTTCACCGAGCACGGGATCAAGGCCAGCCACGGCTTCGGCCGGGAGCAGTGGCGCGAGGCGGTCGGCCGGGTCATCAAGCTCGACCCGTCGCTCGGGCTGCGCGGCGTCCTGCTCGAGCCGACGAGCGTCGTCACCAAGGCGTGGGAGCACATCGACCACATCTGCGCCCGCGGTGGGACCTTCGTCGACCGCGTCCTGGTCACCGGGGCCGGCCCGATCGGGCTGCTGGCCGCGATGCTGGCCCGCGATCGCGGCCACGAGGTGACCGTGCTCGACCACAACGACGAGGGCCCCAAGCGCGCGCTCATCGAGGGGCTCGGCGCGACGTTCCACGTGGGCAAGGTGAGCGAGCTCGACGAGGAAGTCGACATACTCGTCGAGGCCACCGGCGCCGCGGCGGTCATCGTCGACGCGCTCACTGCGCCGCGCGCCTCGGGCATCGTCTGCCTGACCGGCGTCTCGCCCCAGGGCCAGCGCGTCCCGGTCGACATCGGCGGCGTCAACCGCGAGATCGTGCTCGAGAACAACGTCGTCTTCGGGTCGGTGAACGCCAACCAGCGCCACTACGCGGCGGCGGCGGAGGCGCTGGTCGCGGGCGACCAGGACTGGCTCGACGCGCTGATCACGCGACGGGTGCCACTCGATCGCCACGACGAGGGCCTCGAGCGCCGCTCGGGGGACGTCAAGGTCGTGCTGGAGCTGTGACGTCGACGGCCGCGCCGACGGCGGCGGCCACGACCGACACGGCGTCCTCGCCGGCGATCCCGCGGCGCCGCAGAGCGCTCCAGACCGTGAAGCCGGCGAGCGCGCGCACCGCCGCGACCGCGCGCCGGTCGCGGCCGTCGGCGGGCAGCGCCGCGGCGACGAACTCGTCCAGGGCGCGCTGAACGGCCTCGTGGGAGCGCGCCAGCACGGGCAGGCGCTCGGCCTCGCGCGGCACCACCGTGAAACTCACCTCGCCGCGCTCGTAGATCGCGAACAGCTCCTCGACCAGCCGCCGGACGCGCGCCGGCACGCTGAAGTCGGCGAAGCGCTCGGCGGTGCCGGCGGGGGACGGGATGCCCAGCCCCCGCAGCTTGATGCCGCCGCACGCGGGCACGAGATCCTCGACGGCCGGGAACCAGCGGCTGACCGTCGCGACGTCGACGCCGGCGCGGCCGGCGATGTCCTCCCACGACGTCGCCAGGACGCCCTGCTCCTCGTGGAGGGCCATCGCGGCCGAGAGCACGCGCGCGCGCTCGGGGTCGCCGCCCAGCCCGGTCTCGTCGGCCGACGGCGCGCCGCCGCGCATCGCGTCGAGCCACCACTGCACGTCGGCGCCCGGCTCGCCCGGCCCCAGCGCCCGCCGTGGCAGGCCCAGCGCGCCCGCCGGCGCCGTCGCAGCGTGGCCCGCGAGTTGGAGCGCCCGACGCCCGCGCGGAGTGAGCTCCCAGGACACCGTACGGCCGAGCTTGCGCCGGGCCACGAGGCCCGCATCGAGCAGGCGCCGTCCCGCGCGGCTGACCTGCGTCTCGTCGACGCCGAGCGCCTCCCGCACGCGCGCGCTGGCGACGGGCTCGCCGTCGGCGAGCAGCGCCAGGAAGGCGAACCCCTGCGTGCCCGGCGCGACGGCGTCGCGCGTCTGGGCTCCCGGCAGGCGCTCGAGCGCCCACGACACGACGCCGGCCAGCGCGGACAGCGCTCCCGTCGCGCGCTGCCGGCCCGCATCCGCGCCCTCGGCCCGGGCCAGAGCGTGCCGCGCCCCGCGCAGCGCGGGCAGCGCCTCGCGCAGCGTCTGCTCGTCGTCATCGAGCACGGCGTCGACGATCGCGAGGGCGACGGCATCCAGCGCGGCGTCGGCGGGCGGGCCGCCGGCCTCGATGCGCGTCAGGCGCGACCGCAGCGCGTCGCCGCGCCGCGCGCGCTGCGCGACCGCCGGCGCACCGGGAGCGGTGGTCGGCATTCCGCTAGGTTACGCGCCAGAGGAGCCGATTGTCAAGGATATGTCAAGTATCGGGCGATCTGGCGGACGCCTTTTGCGCGCTCTACGATCAGATCGACCGCGCGAGCTTCCGGCGCGCGGCCGAGCGCTGGCACGTCGACGCCGCCCTGCGGGCCGTCGGCGCCGAGGTCGAGCGCGCGGCGCTGGACGGGCGGCTCGACCTCGCGGAGCTGCTCCGCCGCTGCCAGGGCGACGGCGCGCGCGGCTATGCGGGCGCGCGCGGCCTCGACGCCGCGCTGGCCCACGTCAATCCGGCCTCGGCGGCGATCCCGCCCGGCCCGCTCGAGGAGTACGCGCTGCGCTACGCGGAGACCGGGCGCCTGGACAGCGGCGGGGTCGGCGGTGGCCTGCTCCCGCGTTTCGTGCGCCCGGGCCGGGAGGGACAGCTGCCCGACGAGCTGCGCGAGGCGTTCACGGCCGTCGTCCGCGTCGCCGCCGGCGAGTGGGACGCGTGCGCGCACGTCATGCTGCCGGCCTGGGCGCGGCTGCAGCGGCCCGACCGCGAGCGCGGCGTGCGTATCGCGACGACGCCGCTGATCGCCGACCCCGACGAGCTCGAATGGCGCGTCGTCGAGCGCGCCGGGCTGCGCTTCTACCGCATCGCCCCGGCCGACCGGCGGGCCACCCGGGACCGCATCGCCCGGATCGTGGCCGGCTTCGACGAGCACGGCGCCGCGATCGCGCTCGCGCCCGAGCTCTGCCTGACCCGCGCGCTGCTGCACGAGTGGCAGGCCGCGCTGGCCGAGCGCGCCGCGGCGGCCGGCTCGGCGCTGCGGCTGGTGCTCGTCGGCACCGGCAACGTCGACGACAGCGACCCGCCGGGCAATACGGCCGTCGTCCTGGACGGGCAGACCGGCGAGCCGCTGGCGCGGCAGGGCAAGGTCTACCCCTTCAACCTGCGGCCCGGCGACGTCGAGCTCTGGGGCCTGGACGGCCGGCTGCCCACGCCGATCGACGAGGACCTCTGGCCGGCCGAGGCCATCGCCATCATCGAGGCCGGCGGCGCGCGCCTGGCGATCCTGGTCTGCGAGGACCTCGCGCGCCTCGCGGCCTTCGCGCCGCGGCTCTGTGCCCACGGCGTCTCGCACATCCTGGTCCCGGTGTTCGCCCGCCCGACCAAGGACCGCCGCTGGGAGCGCGCGCGGGCGGAGACCTACAGCGACTCCACCGGGTCCTCGATCGTCGTGGCCAACAGCCTGGTCGTGGCCACGCTGCTGGACGTCGCGCCTGCGGGCGTCGCGCTCGCCGTCGCTCCCGGCGCCGGCGTCGTCGGGCGCGCGCGGCGCCCGGACGACGTCGTCGTGTTCACCCTGCGCGCCGACGGCCCGACCCTCAGCTACGAGCCGGTCCCCTAGGGGTCATTCCCAATGGTGCGGCCACCGGCCGCGCGCGAAGCTGCGGTCACTCCCTCTCCCCTCTCCCGGAGCGACACCATGCAGCCCGACGACCAGCAGCCCGCGAACGAGCATCCGCCGCCGGACGCGACCCCGCCGCGCGAGGACCAGACCACGAGGCAGTCCGCCCCGCCGCGGCGCCTGTACCGCTCGCGCGGCAACCGCGTCATCGGCGGCGTCGCCGGCGGCCTCGCCGAGTACTTCGGCATCGACCCGATCATCCCCCGCCTGGCCTTCGTCGGCCTCGTGTTCGCGGGCGGCGCGGGCGTGCTGCTCTACGTCGCCGCCCTCCTCCTCGTCCCCGACGAGGCCGACGGTGCGGCCGCCGCCCCGGTGACGCCGCGCCGCACGGCGATGATCGCCGGCGTCGTGGTCTTGTTCGCGGCCGCCGCGATCCTCTTCAACGGCTCGTGGTGGGCCGGTGGCGGCGCGGTCCCGTGGATCCTCGGCCTCGGCCTGCTCGGCGTCGCCGCCTGGTGGATCTCGACCGGGCAGTCGGCGGCGGGCAGCGGCGCCGAGGTGGCGCGGCGGATCGGGATCGGGCTCGCGCTGGTGGCGCTCTGCGTGCTCCTGGCCGCCGCCGCCTTCTGGGCCTCCGCCGCCGGCGGCGGCGCCGTCGTCGCGGCCATCGTCGTGGCGGCCGGCCTGGCCATGGTCGCCGCCTCGTTCGCCGGCGGCGCGCGCTGGCTGATCCTGCCGGCGCTCGCGGTCGCGCTGCCCGCCGCGTTCGTCGCGGCGGCGGGCATCGACGTCCACGGCGGCATGGGCGAGCGCACCTACCGGCCCGCCGCGGCGGCACAGGTGCGCGACCGCTACGAGCTCGGGATGGGGCAGCTCGTCGTCGACCTGCGCCACGCCGCGCTGCCCCCGGGCGACCACCGGATGTCGCTGCGCCTGGGCGCCGGCGACGCCGTCGTGGTCGTGCCCGACGACGTCTGCGTCGCGTCCACGGCGAAGGTGGGCGCCGGCGAGGTCCAGCTGTTCGACCGCCACGAGGGCGGCGTCGACCTGGACTTCGACGAGCGGCCGATCGTGGCGCCCAGCAGGACGCGACTGCTCGTCGACGCCGACCTCGGCGTCGGCACGCTGCAGTTCCGCCACGACTGGCCCGCGCACCCCGGACCCGGCTGGTGGGACAACTGGGGCGATCCGACGGGCAGCAACGCGGCCTGCCGGAGCCTCGCATGAGGCCGGCTGACGTCCCCACGCTCGTCGCCGGGCTGGCGGTGGCCGCGCTCGGCGCGCTGCTGCTCGCCGACGACCTCGGCGGCCTGGACCTGCGCTTCGGCCTGCTGGCCCCGGCGTGCCTGGCCGCCGTCGGCGCGATCCTGCTGGCCAGCGGCCTGAGCCGACGGCCGTAGCATCCGCCCTGGATGGCCGCCTCGTCAGCCACCACGCCGCCCGCCGACCCTGCCCCGCTGCGCCGCGATCCCGCGCACGCGAAGCTGGGTGGCGTGGCGGCCGGGCTGGCCCGGCGGCTCGGAGTCGATCCGCTGGCCGTCCGCCTCGGGTTCGTCATCGCGACCCTGGCCGGCGGCTGGGGCGCGCTGCTCTACCTCCTGCTGTGGGCGACGCTGCCCGCCGAGGAGATCGACGGCCCCGCGCCGCGCTTCCGCACCGGCCGCTCGGCGGTCGAGGTCGGGTTGGGCGCCGCGCTGCTGCTGCTGTCCGCGCTCCTGCTCGCGCGCAAGGTCGGCCTGTGGTCCTCCGACGCCCTGGTCTGGCCGCTCGTGCTGGTCGCCGGCGGCGGCGCGCTGCTGTGGCGCCAGTCGCTGGCCCCGGCGAGCGCCGAGCGCGCGCCGGCGGCCCAGCCTCAAGACCCCGTCGAGGAGCGCCGCGAGCGCGCCGCGGTGGTCAGCCGCACCGGCCTCGGGGTCGTGCTCGTGCTCGCCGCGGGCCTCGTCTTCCTGCAGGCCACCGGCGCGCTCAGCGCCGCCCGAGACGTGCTGCTGGCCGTGCTCGTGGTGGCGATCGCGCTGTCGGTCATCCTCGCGCCGCTGATCGTGCGCCTGGCGCGCTCGCTGTCAGCCGAGCGCGAGGAGCGCATCCGCTCGCAGGCGCGCGCCGAGATGGGCGCCCACCTGCACGACTCCGTGCTGCAGACGCTCGCGCTCGTGCAGAAGCGCGCCGACGACCCCCGCGCCGTAGCCGCGCTGGCCCGTACGCAGGAGCGCGAGCTGCGCGCCTGGCTGGCCGGGCGCGAGGGCGGCCACGACCGCCTGG
>Ga0136846_1231052_pt1 | contig 11966 bp, 8 predicted proteins | sample HopSoiMetagenom2_FD_96841 | JGI IMG/M metagenome (GOLD analysis project Ga0136846, IMG submission 96841) | Grasslands soil microbial communities from Hopland, California, USA - 2 Assembly 2016 (version 4) | ecosystem: Environmental > Terrestrial > Soil > Grasslands | place: USA: Hopland... | reverse complement strand
CGGTCGAGCGCGCCAGCGAGATGGTAGATCGCGTTGTCCTCGACGGGCAGCGAGCTGTGACCGCCTTTGTTGCGCACCTCGAACCGATAGTTGATGACATACTTCTCGCTGACCTGAATGTCGTTCGAGATCTTCGTATCGCCTAACGCCTCGCCCCAGCCGCCTTCGTTGAGGGCCAGGTCCGCGTCGATGAGCTCGCGTTTGTTCTTGAGCAGCCAGCTCACGCCGTTGTACGGACCGCCGCCTTCTTCGTCGGCCGTGAGCGCGACGATGATATCGCGGTCGGGTTTATACCCCTCGCGCTTGTACCGAATCAGGTTCGCGATCCAGATCGCCGCCTGCGCCTTGTCATCCCCCGTCCCTCGGCCATAGAAATACCCGTCCTTCTCGACGAACGTGAACGGGTCCATGCTCCAGTCTTCGGGCTTGGCCTCCACGACGTCGATGTGAGCGAGGAGCAGGATCGGGCGCCGCTTGCCCGTGCCGCGGTACCTGACCACCACGTTCCCTTTGGTGGGGATCGCGCCACCGACGAAGATGTCCGCATCAGGAAATCCGGCGGCCTTGAGCCGGCGCGCGACGTTCTCCGCGATCGGCGTCGTCGCCCCGGTTGTGAAGCCGGACTTCACCTCGACCATCTCCTTGTAGATCTCGCGGGCGAGCTGTCGCTCGGGGTCTGGCGGAAGAGCCTTGTTCTGCGCTTGAGCGGATGCGGCCCACAGGATGGTGCAGGCCACGATGCGCTTGATCATGAGCATCCTCGTCGGATCGGGTGCCTAACGTTGTGTGCAGCAGGTCCGCGCGAATACGAAGTGGCGAACCGTGTCGAAACTGGTGCGAGACGCTCGGTTCCACAACGTCGCCCCGTCGCCAGTCGCCAGTCGCCCGACCCTCATGGCGGCTCCCGCCGACGAGGTGTACCTTGGGTCCCAATCTCGACAGGCTTCGCCCCGTGACCACGCAGCCGTCGGAAGCGAATTCGAGCTCCATGAATGAAAAGAGGCACGGGGGTCCCGCCAGCCTCGATGGTCTGCTGCCAGCTGTCTACGACGAGCTGCGCGAGATCGCTCGGCGGCAGCTGTCCGCGCGTGAGCCCGGCAATACGCTCTCCACGACGGGACTCGTTCACGAAGCCTACCTGAAGCTCGCTGACCAGCCGGGTGCGACGTGGCGCGACCGCGCCCACTTCATCGCGCTGGCATCGGTCGTCATGCGGCACGTGCTCGTCGATCGCGCACGGTCGCGTCTCGCCGAAAAACGCGACGGACGCCGGCAACGGGTGACGCTGGACAGCGAGGTGGTTCCGGCGGAGGATCAGCCCGAAGCCATGCTCCAGTTGAACGATGCGATCGAGCGGCTCGCGATCGCCGAGCCTCGCCTCGCTCGCGTCGTCGATTGTCGATTCTTCGGTGGGATGACCGACGACGAGATCGCGAACGCCCTGGAGGTCACGCGGCGAACCGTGCAGCGCGACTGGGTCAAGGCGCGCATGCTCCTCCGTCGGGCGCTGTCGGCGTGAGCACAACGCGCACCGACTCATCGAACGACGGCCCGTCGTTTCTGCCTCCGAGCTGGACGGAGCTCCATCCGCTGCTCGATCAATTGCTGGACGCTCCGTCGGAGGAGCGCGCTGCGCGCGTTGTGGCGTTGAGCGCCGGCAACGTGGTCCTGCAGCGGCAACTCGAGCAGCTCCTCGCGGAGTCCGATCGGGACCTGCCGCTGCTCAACCAGGCCGTCGCCCACTGCTTCGACGACCTCGTGAAAGACGAGCCCGCCGGAGGGTTGCCCGAGTCGTTGGCGGGCCGGTATCGCGTCGGGCGGGAGCTCGGGCGCGGCGGGATGGCGAGCGTCTATCTCGCGCGCGACGAGAAGCACGGACGTGACGTCGCCATCAAGGTCATCAGGCAGGACCTGTCCGCGTCGCTCGGGCACGAGCGGTTCCTCCGCGAGATCGAGATCGCGGCGCGGCTTCGGCATCCGAATATCGTGCCGCTGTACGACTCGGGCGAAGTCGACGGCTCGCTGTTCTTCGTCATGCCGTACGAGGAAGGTCGATCGCTGCGTGAGCGGCTTCGCGAAAGCGGAGCGTTGCCGATTGCCGATGCGCTCAACGTGATGCGCGACGTGGCGCGCGCGCTCTGCTACGCACACGAGCATGGCGTCGTACACCGCGACATCAAACCCGACAACGTGATGTTGTCGGGCGGTGCGGCCGTGGTCACGGACTTCGGCATCGCCAAGGCGATTGCCGCAGCAGGCGGCAATCGTCCCGAGCGCGACAGCGCGAGGGACCCCCTGACCGGGGAACTGACCGCGCTCGGCACGGTGATCGGGACTCCGGCCTACATGGCGCCCGAGCAGGCGACGGGCGACACGACCGTCGACCACCGGGCGGACCTCTATTCATTCGGGTGCATGGGGTATGAGCTGTTTGCGGGGCGCCCGCCGTTTCAGGCCGAGAGCTCTCACCTCTTGATCACCGCGCATCTCGTCACTCCGCCGCGACAGATCGCGGAGCTGCGGCCAGACGTGCCCACGCGCGTGGCGGAAATGCTCTCGCGATGTCTGGCGAAGGCGCCGGCGGACCGCCCGCAGAGCGCACGCGAGCTCCTGCCAGTCCTCGATGGAGTCCCAAACGTCTCGACCGCGCAGCCGAAACAGGAACGCGAGCGCCGGCGACGGAGCCAGTCGCGATTGTGGACCGCAATCGCGGCGGTTGCCCCGGTGGTCGCGATCGGCGGTTACTTCGCGACGCGGAATTCAGCGGCGGCTGGTTCGGTTACAGTCGCCGTACTGCCCTTCGAAAACACTGTGCGCGATAGCGCCGTGGACTTCCTTGCCGACGGGCTCACCGACGAAGTTGCTTCGGCGCTGGGCCGCGTCCCGGGGATCCTGATCAAGAGCCGGAGCGGTGCGCGACGGTACCGCGGGCGACCGGACCTGGACATGAGGGAGGCGGGTGCGAGACTCAAGGCGGACTACCTGATGACCGCTGCCGTGCGCCAGGACCAAGGCCAATGGGTCCTTTCCGCCGACTTCGCCCGCGCTGTCGACGCTACGAGCCTCTGGGACACGAGCTTCGTCGTCCGCCCTAACGAGCAGGGCGCCGTCGCCGACGTGATCGCCGGGAGTCTCGCGGCACGACTTCGCAAGCTGTTTCCGCGTGCGATCGGCGTGGCGCCAGCTCGACCAGCCAACCAGCAGACGTCCAACCCGGAGGCCTTTCGGCTCTACGTGCTCGGTCAGAGCAGACTCGCCCGCCGCACGCAGAATGTGAAGGCGGCCGCGGAGGCATTCCAGCAGGCGATCCAGCAGGACTCGCTCTTCGCTCCTGCGTATTCCGGCCTGAGCATGGCGCTTGCGCTCTTCCCATGGTTCCAGAGGACGCCGGCGCCTCAAGTGCACGACTCGGTAGTCATAGCCGCGCGTCACGCGATCAGGCTCGATTCGACGCTGTCGCTGCCGCACGTTGCCATCGGGCTGGCTCAGTGGCTGGCGTACGACTGGCGTGGCGCGGAGACCGAGTTCAAGACTGCGATTCGTCTGGACCCGCGTAGCGTCGAGGCCCACTTACAGTACGGCCGGCTCCTCAGAAACAGCGGTCGCTATCGCGAGGCGTTGACCGAGATGCAGGAGGCGCGTAGACTCGACCCCGCTTCAGTCGTCGTGTTGAGCCAATTGTCGTTCGACTATCGTCTGAACGGGCAACTGGATAGTGCGCTCGTCGAGGGTCGTCGGGCTCTGGAAACGGATTCCACCAGCCCCCTCGCGATGGCGTCAGCGATACACGCATACGTCGCGAAGAACCGCATCCAGGAGGCGCGCTCGCTTGCCGTCCGTGTGCCTGAAGCCATGTGGGGGCGAGCGTATCTATTGGCGAAGTCGGGCGACACCGTGGGTGCCCGCCAATCGCTTCGCAGGCTCGATGCGCGTCCGTCCGTGTGGGGTGACGAGAGCGACCGCGCTTGGGCCTACCTCGGGCTCGGCGATACCGCCAACGCGCTGTCCGCGCTGGAGCGCGCGACCGCTGCAACGGAGCTCTGGCCGTTGACTTCGGAAGAACTGAATCCGGCAATGGACCCGATCCGCTCGAGTGCGCGGTTCCGTAAGCTGCTCGAGCGCGTTGGGCTGGCTGACTACCCGGTGGCGCGCGGTCGGTAGCCATTCGTCCCGTTAGGCCGCGCCGCTCATTGACGGCTCGGTGGCACACCGGTTCGACGAGCTCACGAACAACGATTCCATTCCGGACTTGCCCGAAGTTTTGGCCGGACGCTATCGCGTTGGCAGGGAGTTGGGCTGTGGCGGGATGGCGAGCGTGTACCTGGCGCGCGACGAAAAGCACCGGCGCGATGTCGCCGTCAAGGTCATTCGGCACGACCTGTCGTCCTCCCTCGGCCACGAGCGCTTTCTGCGCGAGATCGAGATCGCGGCGCGCCTCCGCCACCCGAACATCGTGCCGCTCTACGACTCGGGCGACGTCGATGGTTCGCTCTACTTCGTCATGCCGTACGAGCGCGGGCAGTCGTTGCGCGAGCGCTGGCCCACGCCCACGACCCGCCGTTGTGCATCGCGACGTCAAGCCGGACAACGTGCTGCTCTCGGGTGACGCGGCCGTGGTCACGGAGTTCGGCATCGCGAAGGCGGTGAGCGCCGCCCGCACCGACGCCACCGACGCCACGCTCACGCAGGTTGGCACCGTGATTGGCATGCCTGCGTATATGGCGCCCGAGCAGGCGACGGGCGATGCGGGCGTGGACCATCGCGCCGACATCTATTCCTTCGGCTGCCTAGGCCACGAGCTGTTCACCGGTAGACCGCCGTTTCGAGAACCGAGTGCGCATCTGCTCATTACGGCACACATCACGACGACCCCGCGACCCGTCAACGAGCTGCGACCTGATGTCCCAGTGCCGGTGGCCGACCTGCTCGCGCACTGCCTGGCGAAGGCGCGCGAGGACCGACCGCAGAACGCACGTGAGCTTCTGCCGGTCTTGGACGGCGCGCCGGGCATGGCAGTTCTCCCGGTCGTGTCGCCGCCTAACGAGAATCGTCGCGAGAGCAGCCGAAGCAAGTGGGTGATCGGCGCGCTGCTGGCCGCAATCCTGGCAACGGGCACGTATGCGGCCACGAGCTGGTTCGGCAGCACGGCGCCGATCACGGTCGCGGTGCTTCCATTCGGCAACATCGCAGGGGACAGCGCAATTGGCGCGCTGGCATACCGCGGCCAGCTAGCCCTTACGGCCGACACGATCGCCGCGCGCTTGGCGGCTGCGCTTCGCCGACAGTTCCCGCGCGCGATCGGGTTGGCCGAGGCCCGGCCGCCTAACCGCCACACCCCGAATAGCGAGGCGCACCGACTCTATCTGCTCGGACTCGGGAGGCTCATTCGCCGCCAGCAGACTGTGGACGAGGCCGTGACCCTGTTCCACCAGGCCATCGCACAGGACACGCTCTACGCGGACTCCGGTCTGGCGATGTCCCTCGCGCTCATGCCGTGGTTCCACGGGGTACCGCGCTGTCGGCGCTGGAGCGTGCGACCGACGCCAAGGAGCTCTGACCCCTTACGGGGCGAATTACTTCGCCGGAAGAATCGTGGCGAGGCCGCGGTCGATCTCAGCGGCCGTGATCGGACCGGGATGGACGCCCTGGATCATCCCCGACGCATCCACGAAGACCATCGTTGGGAGCCCAACGAGCCGATAGTTCCGCCGCGCGCGGCCGTGTGTGTCGAGGGCCACCTCGAAGTCGGCACCGAATTCCTTCACGAAATCCTCGACCGCCTTGTTGCTCAGCTCCTGATCGCGCTGATTCACGGCGAGCACCACGAGGCCCGAGTCCCGATACTTCTTGTGCGCGGCAACCAGCTCCGGAAATTCCTCGCGACACGGGGGACACCACGTCCCCCAGAACGTCACGACGACCGGATGCCCCCTGAGCGACGACAGCTTGACGTGTCCACCGGTGAGCGTGGGGAGATCGATGTCGGGCGCCGGCCCGGCGCCGGCGGGCTTCTGCGCGTTGCCGTTAGGCACCCACAACAGAAGTCCGCTGAAAATGACGAGATATCGCGCCACTCGCCTCACGTGACTGCGTCGAATCGCGGTCATGTGGCCTCTCAGAAGCGCCAGGCGTAGCTGGCGAACACCAGGTATTTGGCGAAGCCGCCGCCATTCAGCCCGCCCGTGGCCTGCTCGAGCTCACTCTTTTCGCGGTTCAACCACATCCGAACCGGCACGCTCAACGTGAACGTGCCCTTACCGCGCCCGACCGAAAGGCCCGGGTCGGCGTAGAGGATTTGGGACGACGTTTTGACCGTCGTTCCATCGCCGCCGCCAACCAGGTCGTGGACGGGAATGCCGTCGAGGCGCCCGCCGAGGCTCAGCGACAGCCCCCAGTCCTGCTGCACATCATACGTCGCGCCAAGGCGCGCCGAGTAGACGTCCGGTACGGACCAGTAGGCGTTGCCCCGCTTGACATCGCTCTCTGCCTTGGGGCTCACCATGTAGAACCCGGTCGCGTACGCGTTCGACCGCTCGGTAATCTGGTGGAACGCCTGGGTCCCCAGCAGGATGCCCCAACCCCCGTCGCCAGGCTGGACCCTCTGATCCGCAACGGCTCCGTCGGACTGTAGCGTGTGGCTACCGGTCGGCGCCTTGAAGCCGAGACCGAAGGCGATGTTGCCGCGTTGGTGAGTGCGCGGCGTTAGCACCCACCCCTCTCCCATGACACTCACGTCGCCGATCCCGGTCGCGTTCTGCTCGCTCCGGACGCCGGCTGTGTTATAGACGGCCAATTGCCCCGTGGAGAACGGCACGGCCAGTCGCACCCGAAACTGGTCGTTGAACGCATACCCAATGTCCGCGACAAACGTGTGGATCTTGAATTCGGGAGGCCGCCCACCCGGACCGGACGACGGGCTCGACTCCGTCCCGACGAAGAATTCATCGGACGAGAGATGTCGATACGAGAGACCCACCTGCCATTGACCCCCGGCCTGCGCGTAGGCCTGTCCGACGCCGCCGAGGTTCACGGGAGTCGTGAAACGAATGGGCTCACACCCCTGACCGGCCGCGCGAGCTGGCGCGAGCCCGACGGCGGCTGTGATGGTGAACGCGAGCGTGACACGAACAAACGCCAACGAGTTCATAATGCCTCCGCCTCCGCTGGTAGGTACCGTGGATGACTACGGGCTACCTATGTCACGAAATCTCCCCGCTGACTGCGACATTCACCCTACATCTTGGCGCAGCCCGCCTCCTGGGCGAGAAGCGTCGCGAAGATGCCGGTCGGCATGAGCGTGGCGGTCGGCAGGAGGTTCTGCTTCAGCTCCTCGTAGACCGCGCTCTGCTGCTGTTTCGTCTTCTCGGCGATGCGCGACGCGAAGCCTCGCGTCGCCATGTCACACCCCAGGAAGATGACGCCGCGACTTGTGAGCGCTGCAATGCTGGCCGCCGCGTCGTCGCCGGTTGCCGGCTTCCCGTTTTTGTCGAGCTTCTTATAGAAGATGTTGCGCTTGGCCGCCTTCTTCGTGCTCGGATCCGTCGTCTTGGTCTCGGCGCCGAGGTCGTACTTCGCCCACATGGCGTCGCTGTACAGCATCGGCACGGCGAAATGACGCAGCACGACCACGACGCTCGAGTCGGAGTCGCCTGTTTTGAAGACGTCCTTCACCCAATCGAAGTACCCGGACGCCGACCACAGGGCGTCTCCGTCGTTGATCTCGGGTGAGTCGAAGACGACTTTGTGCTTCGCGGTGATCCGGCTCATCCAGCTCGTGTCCCACGTCAGCTCCGACTGCTTCGGCAGCGACGCGTGGTTGGCGTCGGACGGCAGGGACGCTGGCGTAGGCGCCTGGCTCGACGCGCTCGTAGCAGCCGCCGCAGGGGAGCAGGCGATGGCAGCGAACGCCGCAGCGCCAGCGGCGAGCTCGCCGATGAACTGACGGCGTGGCGTGGCGGAGTCGTGCTCGGACGGTCGGCTCATGGGTCGTGGCGTTGGGGTGAGCTACCTATGACACGAAATCAGAGTCCACCCTGCGACATTCGATGAGGCATGCAGGACGACGGCGCCTTGCCGGCTCGTCATGGGCCGCTGGACTTCGCCGCTCGCTGTTTCTCGTACTCCGTCCGGAACTCACCCTCCTTCTCTGAGACGAACGCGGCGCAGCCTTTTTCATCGATGAACGGATTGGCGGCCCCGGATTTCATGCGGGCGTACTTCGTCTCGAGGTCGAAGTACGAGCCGTGTGCGCCCAGAAAGAGGTCACACGTGAGCGACTTCAAGACGCGGAACGTCCGCTCGTAGTCCTGCGCGATCGTGGGATACTTCGGGTTGTCGACGAGCCGATAACCGGGGTTCACGTTTGGGCTTCCAATGATCACGGCCTGATATGTCGTGTCACCGTCCTGCACCGCCAGGGTCCAGGTCGTGTTGCCCTTCGTGTGCCCGGGCGTGAGATGTGCCTCGAGCGACACGCCGCCGAGGGTGACCTTGTCGCCATCGTGGAGCACGCGGTCCACCTTGGCCGGGGGATAAAGCAGGGAGGCATCGTTCCCATACTGAAAGTCGGCTTTGCCGCCGGATTCGACGACGGGCACGTCGCCTTCCATGACCATGTATTTCGCGCCGGTGAGCTTCTTCACCATCGCGCTCCCGGCGTTGTGATCCCAGTGCGCGTGATTGATCAGGAGGATCTTCACGTCGCTGAACTTGAAGCCGAGCTGCTCGATGCTCGTGCGGATCATCGGCACGTTGGCTTCGAGATCGCTGTTGATGAGGATGTGGCCCTGGGGCGTCGTGATCAGATAGTTCGCCAGCCCTTTGCTGCCGACGTAGTAGAGATTCCCGGCAATGCGGAACGGAGGGAACGGCTCGGTCCAGTCGGGCGGATTTTGAGCCGATGATGCGTTGCTCACGCCTGCAAGGAACGCGAAGGCGATGTTGATGGATGGCCGGAGGTGCATGCGGAAAGATGCCGAGGGAGGCGGGAGACGGGAGACGTAAACCCGGACGCTTTCGCCCGCGAGTTTCAGCTGACCCCCAATTCCCAAACGCTCAGCGTTGCCAGGCGTCGAGCACGTCCGGGGCGACACTCGTCGTCAGCCGAACCGGTTCCGTGCCGTCGGCGTTCATCACGTAGATCTCATCGTCGCCATCGCGATCGCTCGTGAACGCGATCTGACGTCCGTCAGGTGACCATGTCGGAGCCCGATCGTTCGACGAGTCCTCCGTCAGTCGCTTCAGGTTCCCGCCGTCGGCGTCCATGACGTAGATGTCCATGTCGGCAGTGCCCGCCCCGTAGAACGCGATCTTCGACCCGTCCGGCGACCATGCGATCTTCGCGCCCTCGGCCAGTCTGTTCGTCGTTAGGCGCACCGGGTTGCTGCCGTCGGCCTGCATCACGTAGATCTCGGCGGCGCCGTTGTCCCGCGTCGAGAGAAACGCGATCTTCGACCCGTCAGGCGACCAGGCACCACCCATATTTTCACCGGGCCCCTGCGTGAGCTGCACGACGTTCGACCCGTCAGGGTTCATGAGGTAGAGGTTGAAGAGCCCGTCGCGGAGAGAGGTGAACAGGATGCGCGACCCATCGGGGGACCAGCGCGGGAACCCGTCGGCAAACGTGTTCTGCGTAAGCTGTCGGAGGCCGCGGCCGTCAGAGCCCATCGTGTAGATCTCATAGTCGCCGTCGCGCCTCGACATGAACGCGAACTTGAACCCGTCGGGAGACCAGTCGGCGCTCTGATCGACGGCCGGGTCCGTCGTCATTCGACGAGCGTGCGTTCCATCGGCGTCCATGACATAGATGTCGACGTTTCCGTCACGCGCCGAGGTGAAAAGCATGGGAACGCGGTCGACCGGGAGGGGCTTGGGGGAAACCCCATCATCCCCGCCGCACGAGAGGGCTGATACAACGGCGGCAAGCAGAAGGCTTCGCAAAGGCGTGCTCACGCGATCCACGATAGGGGCGGCGGGGTCGGAGTCAAGCCGCGGGGCTGGAGTCAATGAGCTTCGCCGAATTCAGGTGAGGGAATCGTGGCAGCTCACGGTGGCTTATGCCGGACCAGGACGTATTGGCCTCCCGAAGCCGTTGAACAAAGAAATGAGAGCCCGGTCATGCCGTCGGAGCCGTCTCCGCGCACGGAGCAAATCTGCGAACATCGGCGTCATCGATGTTCGAAATCCGCGCTAGGTCTTGCCCTTTGCCCATTGTCACGGTCGTGATGTCAGCGTGGCGCGGTCCTCACCGGATCGCGTCATCGCGACCTCCAAAATTCGGTGAGGCTCAGTGAATCCCTCTATAGGGACGATGGCGATTCCTCGCCTGTCGACTCGGAATGACAACAGCATGTCATCCCGAGCGAAGCGAGGGATCGCCGTCGTCCCGGTACAGGGGCCCGAGACTCACCCCTGATACATCGTCGACCCGCCAACGACGGTGCGAACGATCTGAATATCCTTGATCTTGTCGTTGCCCACCGTGTGAGGGTCGTCCGCGAGAACCACGAAGTCGGCGAGCTTGCCAGCCGTGATGGTGCCTTTGATCGACTCCTCGCGCGATGCGTATGCGCCGTTCAGCGTGTTGATCCGGATGGCCTCATCGACGGTCACACGCTGATTCGCGCCCCACGTCGTCCCGTCCCATCCCGTGCGCGTGACCATGCCCTGGATGCCCATGAGCGGCGCGAACGGCCCGGGGCTGAAGTCCGAGCCGGCGGCCGCTTGGATGCCCGCGTCGAGCATCGTGCGGAACGCCAGCGCCCGCTTCATGAGGTCCTGGCCGTAGAACGGGAACTTGTCGGTGTTGTAGTACGTGTACGTCGTGAACATCGCCGGCACGGCGCCTAACGCCTTCATGCGGCGCACAAGGTCGTCGTTGATGAGCGTACAGTGCGTGATCTTGGGCCGCGCGTCCGCGCCGGCCGCGGCTTTCTGCACGCGCTCCAGGGCGGTGAGATACATGTCGATCGCGACGTCGCCGTTCGCGTGGCAGTTGACCTGAATCCCCGCCCGATGCACGCGCTCGACCCACGCGTTGAGGTCGTCCTGCGTCGTCGTGACGTTGCCCTTGTATGGCGGCTGCCTGTTGGGGTAGGGAATGCTCAGCGCCATCGTACGCTCGGAGAACGACCCGTCGACGACGTGCTCCGACGTCGCGCCAAACTTGATCCACTCGTCGCCGAACCCGGTCCTGATCCCATTCGAGATCATTGCCTCCAGCATCTTGTCACCCGGCTCGTAGCTCACGCGGTGACGGAGCTCCCCGCGGGCGCGAACATCTTGGATGGCCGCGAGATCGCCGTCCTCGTGGTGCACGCTCGTCAGGCCGTAGCGAACGAACTGCTTCGAGATGTGCGCGATGCCATCGCGCTCGCGCTTGGCGCGCTCCTCGGGCGTGAACGAGGGACGCTGGCCGACGCTGTCGAACACATCGCGGGCGAGATCCGTCACGCGGCCGTTCAGGTCACCGCTCTCGTCGCGGTCGAACGTCCCACCGGGCGGATTCGGCGTGTCCCTCGTGACCTTCGCCATCTCGAGCGCCTTGGTGTTGAAGAACGACGTATGTCCGCCGCGATGTTCGACGACCACCGGGTGGTCGGTGGACACCTTGTCGAGGTCGTGGCGATTGAGTGGCCGTTTGTCCTTGAGCTTCGTGTCGTCGTGGAAGTAGCCCGCGACCCACGTGCCCGGCGGCAGCTGCTGCGCCTTCGCCCGAAGCTTCTCGATGATGCTGGCGATCGTGACGAATTCGACCTCGAACGGATTGCCGACGAGCACCTCGTACAGCAGCGTCGTTCCGTCCGCGTGATTGTGGCAGTCGGTGAAGCCCGGCACGATCGTCATCTGCTTCGCATCGAACGTCTGCGTGCGCTTCCCCGCCAGCGCCTTGATCGCCGCCGTACTGCCCACCGCGACGAACCGGCCGCCGCTGACGGCGAACGCCTGGGCGCGCGGCGCCGCGTCGT
>Ga0136846_1225072_pt1 | contig 11967 bp, 11 predicted proteins | sample HopSoiMetagenom2_FD_96841 | JGI IMG/M metagenome (GOLD analysis project Ga0136846, IMG submission 96841) | Grasslands soil microbial communities from Hopland, California, USA - 2 Assembly 2016 (version 4) | ecosystem: Environmental > Terrestrial > Soil > Grasslands | place: USA: Hopland... | reverse complement strand
GTGGCGACCGAAACCGATCTGATCATCCTCGACGGCTGCACGTTCTTCTACTCGAGCGAGAACGGAGACGTCGAGGCAGAGGACGCAGAGGGCCTCTTCTACCAGGACGTCCGCCACCTCTCGCGCTGGCACGTCCGCGTCGACGGCGGCAAGCTCGAGCCGCTGACGAGCCGCCGCGTCGACTACTTCTCGGCGCGCGTCGTCGCGATCCCCGCAGATCAGGAACCTGAAGGCCTCTCGATCCGCCGCGACCGCTTCGTCAGTGAAGGTATGCACGAGGACCTCGTCCTCGACAACGCGAGCGAGACGCGGCGGCGCGTTCGCGTCGAGCTCGAGATCGCGGCCGACTTCGCCGACGTGATGGAGGCACAGGAAGGCGAAGGGCCGAGCAACGGCAGGCACTGGATCGACGTCGGCGGCCGCAGGTACAGCCACTCGTAGGCGAGCGCGGCAACGGCGCCGCCGACGAGCGGCCCGACGTACCAGACCCACGCGTCCGTCCAGTGCCGCGAGACGAGCTCCGGCCCGAAGGCGCGTGCGGGGTTCATCGCCGCACCGGTGAGCGGGCCGCCCATGAGGATGTCGAGCGTGATCGTGAAGCCGATCGCGAGGCCGGCGATCGACTTGAACGCTCCGCCCGGGTCGGCGGCCGTGGCGAAGACGACCCAGACCAGGAAGAACGTCAGGACCCCTTCGATCACCACGCCCTGCCAGACGCTGATGCCGCTGCCGAGCGCGGGCGAGCCGAGATTGCTCATGGCTCGAACGCTGTCGGAGTAGAACCAGCGCAGCAGCAACGCTCCGGCCGTCGCGCCGAGCAGCTGAACGCTCCAGTACACGAGCGCGAGCGACGGCGCGAGCCTGCGCGTGACGAGAAAGCCGAGCGTGACGGCGGGGTTGAAGTGGCCGCCGGAGATATGCCCGACGGCCGAGGCCATCACGCCGATCGCGAGCCCGTGGGCGAGCGCGACCGAGACGAGTGTCAGGCTGCCGTAGACGCCGGATGCCTGCGCGCTGCCGTTCGTCGCCGGCAGAAGCAGCTTGTCCAGCGTCATGATCGAGCCCGCGCCGATGAAGATCAGCGTGAACGTCCCGACGAACTCGGCGAAGCCTCGACGCAGCGGATCGTGATCCATGCGCCGCGGAGGCTACGCAGCGGACCGGACGGTATCTCCTCTCGTGGTGCCGCCACGTGCGGCGGCCAGCGCCTCGTCGAGCGTCTCGAAGATCGCGAACCTCGACCCGAGCCCGGTCAGGTCGAGCAGCTGGTTCACCTCCGTGTAATTGCGCCCCGGCAGCACGAACGTGAAGCCGAGGCCGGCCTGTTCCGCTTCCCGGCATGCGGCGAGCAGCGTCGCGAGCGTCGTCGAGTCGATGAACTCGGTGTCGCGCAGGTCGACGACGACGCGCACGCCGTCGTCGATCAGCACGTTGAGCTCCGCTTCCAGGCGCCCGGCCGAATAGGTGTCGTGCTCGCCCACCAGCGCGACGACAGCCGCTGGAGGATCTCGGGGAGCTAGGGTGACCGAGATCGGCGCCATGACTTCAAAGCCGTAAACGGCCCCGGGCGCGAATCGGATACGGGTCCCCTCAGTCCTCGGGGGCCCGGCGTAGGCGCTTCGTCTGGGAGCGGCGCCGTTTCTGCTCGAGCCGGCGCTCGCGGCCCGCCGCCGTGGGCTTGGTCGGCACGCGCTTCCGCTGCACCCGCAGAGCGGCTCGCAGCTGCTCGACGAGGCGCTCGAGGGCGAGCTCACGGTTCCGGGCCTGGCTCCGCTCGTCCTGCGCGAGGGCCCGCAGGACGGGGCCGGCTCGTGAGACGACGCGCCGCTTCTGCGCTTCCGTGAGGGCCTCCGACGCCTCGACGTCGAACAGCGCCTCGACGCGGGTCTCCGACTTCTGCGCGTGCTGGCCGCCCGGGCCGCTCGAGCGCGAGGTGCGGAAGCGCACTTCGCCGAGCGGCAGCACGACCGAACGGGTCACCCGAATAGACTCGCCGTCCATGGCGGCGATTCTGCTGGACGTCGACGGCGTCTTCCACGTTTCGCGCGAGCCGATCGCCGGCGGCGCCGAAGCGGTCGAGCGGCTGCGTCGCGACGGCCACCGGCTCCGCTTCGTCACGAACAACACGACTCAGACGCGCGCAGCGCTCGCGGAGGAGCTGCGCGGCATGGGCATCCAGCTCGATGACGAGGAGCTCCAGACGACCCCCCGCGCTGCCGCGGCGACGCTCGCGGGGCGGCGCGTGCTCGCTCTGACGATGCACGCGATCGTCGGCGAGCTCGAAGGCATCGACCTCGTCGGCGAGGATGCGGAAGCCGTGCTGATCGGCGGCGCCGACGAGACTCCGGAGACGAACCTCGTCTTCAGTTACATGAACCTCGCGCGTGCGTTCCACGAGCTCGAAGCCGGCGCAGAGCTCTTCTGCCTGCACAAGAACCGCTGGTGGCAGACGAAGCACGGGCCCGCGCTCGACGCGGGCGCGTTCGTCGCCGGGCTCGAGTATGCGACGCAGGTCGATGCGACGGTCCTGGGCAAGCCGTCGACGGCCTACTTCGAGGCCGCCTTGAAGGCGCTCGACGCGGATGCGGGCATGACGTGGATGGTCGGCGACGACATCGAGGCGGACATCGCGGGCGCGCAGGCGCACGGCATGCGCACGATCCTCGTCCGGACGGGCAAGTTCCGCCCGGACGCCGTCGAGGCGACGCCGGTCCGTCCCGACGGCATCATCTCCTCGATCGCGCAAGTGCCGGACTGGTTGGAGGAGCACCTGTGAACGTCGGGGTCGACCTGATCGAGATCGAGCGCATCCGGCGCGCGCTCGAGCGCTACCCGCGCTTCCGCGACCGTTGCTTCACGCCGGCGGAGCAGGCGTACTGCGACTCGCGCCCGAATCCGGCGCAGAGCTATGCCGGACGGTTCGCCGGCAAGGAGGCGGTCGGGAAGGCGCTCGGCTTCGGCGTCGCGCGCGCGTTCGCCTGGCGCGACGTCGAGATCGCCGGGCGGCCCAAGCCGTCGGTCGCCTTGAGCGGCCGGGTCGCGCGCTGGGCCGAGGCTCGCGGCGCCGGGCGGATCGACCTCTCGATGACGCACTCGCGCGAGCTCGCCAACGCCGTTGCGGTGATCGAAGAACGCTGATGTTTACCCCGCTCTACACGGCGGACGAGATGCGCGCCGCCGAGGAGGGCCATGACGTCGACGCGATGATGGAACGGGCGGGCCGCGCGGTCGCCGACGCGGTGCTGCGCCGCTACCCGGACGCGAGGCGGATCGCTGGAGTCTGCGGCAGGGGCGCGAACGGAGGCGACGGACGGATCGCGCTTCGACTGCTCGCAGAAGCGGGGCGCGAGACGAGTGAGGAGCTCGACGGCGCCGACGTCGTCATCGACGCGCTATTCGGCACCGGCTTCCAAGGCGCGCCGCGCGACGATGCGGCCTCGTCGATCGAGCGCATCAACTCGAGCCGGGCGCCGGTCGTCGCCGTAGACCTGCCGTCGGGCGTCGACGCCTCGACGGGCGAGGTCGCGGGCGCCGTCGTCGACGCGGACGTGACCGTGACGATGCACGCGTCGAAGGTGGGGCTCGCGATCGCACCCGGACGGTTCCACGCGGGCGACGTCGAGGTCGCCGACATCGGGATCGAGCCGAGCGAGACGAGGAACCAGCTCGTCACCGACGGGATTCTCCGGCTCGTCCCGCGCAAGCGCGCAGGCGACACGAAGTACAGTGCCGGGTCGGTCCTCGTCGTCGGCGGCTCGCGCGGGACGACGGGTGCCGTGTGCCTTGCGGCCGAGGCGGCGTTTCGCGCGGACGCGGGCTATGTCGCCGTCGCGACGCACGCGGAATCGCTGCCGGTCGTCGAAGCGCGCTTGCTCGAGGCGGTCAAGGCACCGCTCGCCGAGGTCGACCGCCTGGCGCGGCGTGCGTCGGCGCTCGCCATCGGCCCGGGGCTCGGCCGCGGCGACGACGAGCGCGCGCTCGTCGGGCGGCTGCTTCGCGAGCTGGACGTCCCCGCGGTCGTCGACGCCGACGCGCTCTTCGAGCTGGCGCCCGGCGACTGGCCGGCGCCGCGTGTGCTGACTACGCACGCCGGCGAGCTCGCCCGGCTGCTGGGCAAGGAGTCCGAATGGGTCGACGCACATCGCCTCGAGGCGGTGCAGTCCGCGGTCGAGCGCTTCGGCTGCGTCGTGCTCCTGAAGGGCGCCGACACGCTCGTCGCCGCCCCCGGAGAGGGCGTGCTCGTCTCCACCGCCGGGACGCCGGCGCTTGCGACGGCGGGCACCGGCGACGTGCTCACCGGCGTCGTCGGCGCCTTCCTGGCGAAGGGGATGGACGCACGACTCGCCGCGGCGGCGGCCGCGTACGCCCATGGCCGCTCCGCCGAGCTCGGGCCGGAGCGCGGGCTCATCGCTTCCGATCTCATCGAGGCGCTGCCCGACGTGCTCGCGTAATGCACCGCTCCGAGATCACCGTCGACCTCGGCGCACTGCGGCGCAACGTCCGCACGCTCCTGCGCGCGGCCGACGGCGCGGAGCTGTGGGCCGTCGTCAAGGCGAACGGCTACGGACACGGGATGGTGGACGCGGCCGGCGCGGCGCTCGGAGCCGGTGCGAGCGGGCTGTGCGTCGCGACGATCCCGGAGGGGCTCGCGCTGCGCAACGAGTTCCGCGTCGAGCGCATCCTCGTGCTCGGGCCGGCGAGCTCGAGCCGCGAGGTCGCGCATGCGCGCGACGCTGTCCTCGAGCTTGCCATCGCGGACGAGGAGGTTCCCGACGGCGTTCGCGTGCACCTGAAGCTCGAGACGGGCATGAACCGCTACGGCCTGTCCGAGCTGCCGGCGCCGCCCGCAGACGTGGTCGGGCTGATGACGCACCTCGCGACGGCCGACACCGATCCGGATTTCGCCCGGGCGCAGCTCGAGCGGTTCGACGCGATGACGCGCGCGCACTCGCACCTGACGCGCCACGCCGCGAACAGCGCGGCGACGCTGCGCCTGCCGGAGTCGCATCTCGACCTCGTCCGCTGTGGCGTTGCGATCTACGGGCTGTCCCCGTTCAACGCCGACCCCGTCGAGGACGGCCTCGAACCGGTCCTGTCGTGGCAGTCGTTCCTCGCACAGGTGAAGCAGCTCCAGTCGGGGCAGAGCACCGGCTACGGCCGGCGCTTCGTAGCCGAGACGCCGACCTGGATCGGCATCGTGCCCGTCGGCTACGGCGACGGCTTCAGGCGCGACCTGACCGGAACCGAAGTGCGCGTCGGCGGCGAGTCGTGCGAGGTCGTCGGGACGATCTCGATGGACTCGTTCGCCGTGCGCCTCGACCGCGAGCTCCCGGTCGGGACGCCGGTCGTGCTGCTCGGGCACGGCGTCCTGGCCGAGAGCCACGCGCGCGTCGCCGACACGATCAACTACGAGCTCACGTGCGGTGTCGAGTCGGGGCCGCTGCGGGCACGACGCACGGTGATCGATGCCTGAGGCGCCGAATGCACCTGAAGGCGCGAACGTCGACGAGGTTCGCGCGCGCTTCGGCTCGACGGCGGCGCGCGTGGCGGAGCACGCCGAGCAGCAGGTGGAGATGGTGCGCGAGCAGCTGCAGACGTTCGTCGCCCCGAACGGCGACGAGCGAGCCCTCGACGTCGGGACCGGCGCCGGGACGCTGGCCCTCGCGCTCGCACCGCTCGTTCGCGAGGTCGTCGGCGTCGACATCGTCCCCGAGCTGCTCGAGCGGGCTCGCGCGAGCGCGCCGGCGAATGTCACGTTCGTCGAAGGCGATGCGACGAGCCTTCCGTTCGACACCGGCTCCTTCGATCTCGTCTGCACGCGCCGCACGCTGCACCACATCGCTAGACCGGAGCTCGTCCTCGCCGAGTTGACACGCGTGACCGCACCGGGCGGGCGGGTCTTCGTCGACGACCAGATCGCACCGGCCGACCCTCTGGCGGCGCTCGACCTCGACCGCTTCGAGCGCGCGCGGGACCCGTCGCACACGCGGACGCTTCCGGACGTCGACTTCCGGCAACTCTTCGAGGCGAACAGCCTCGTCCTGCTCCAGGCCCGGCATCAGACACATCGCCGCGAGCTCGACTACTACCTGCCGCTTGCCGGCTGCGAGGGCGAGGCGGCCGAGCGTGCGCGTGCGCTCTCGCCCGGCGGCCCGGAGGCGTACGTCGCCGAAAGCGCCTGGTACCTCCTGAGAAAGCCCTAGGCCGGGCCGCGATAGCCCGAGCGCGACGCGATCCGTGCGACAAGGCCGGGCGCGACCGCCTGCGCGATCGCGGCGGCCCGGTACCACGGCGGCACGAACGTCTCGCGCTTGTCGCGCTCGATCACCTTCAGCACATGGTCCGCGATGTGCTCCGGCCGGACGACGAGGCGGCGCATGAGCGCGCTCCGCAGAACGCTGGCCTGCGGGAAGCCCTCCGTCTCGACGAAGCCCGGATTGACGGTGTGCACGTGGATTCCGCGCGAGCGGAGCTCGGCGGTCGTCGAGCGCGAGAACGCAAGCTCAGCATGCTTCGAGGCGGAGTAGGGGCCGGCCGGACCGTAGGCGACGGTCCCGGCGACCGACACGATGTTGACCACATCCGAACGCTCCGCGCGTTCGAGCGCGGGCAGGAAAGCGCGTAGGCACCAGACGGCGCCGAGATAGTTCACGCGCAGCACCTCCTCGAGCCGGTCGAGGTCGATCTCCGTGAAGCCGCGCCGCCCCGGGATCCCGGCGTTGTTGACGAGCAGCTCGATGCGCGGATGCCGCTCGATCACCTCGGCCGCGACCCGCTCGACGTCCGCGCGCCGGCCCACGTCGCAGACCTCGTACTCCCCGCCGACCTCTTCCGACAAGGCCCGGAGCCGGTCCTCGCGCCGTGCCAGCAAGACGGTCTGCCAGCCGCGCCCGGCGAGCGCGCGCGCGATCGCCGCGCCGATGCCGCTCGACGCGCCGGTCACAACCGCCAGCCGCGTCAGTGGCAGACCCGCAGCGTGCGCGTGGCGGAGAACGTGCGCCCGCCCGCATCGGTTGCGAGCGCCGTCACGGCGTGCGTGCCTCGCAGCGCGAAGCGAGCGTTCCACGTCCCCGTGAAGACGTCCGAGACGCCTGTGCGGTCGATCGCGACCTGCTTGCCGTCGACGAGGAAGCGCACCGAGCGCACGCGCCTCGTCGAGCTGGCGACCGCGACGAGCGCCACGGTCTTCTCGACGCACGCATTCCGCGGTGGCGATACCCAGCTCACGGCCGGGCCCGAGACCCCCGTGATCGACACCGAGCGGAACGCGGTGTTCGGGAGGATGTTGCTGCTGACGCCGTTGACGTTCTTCGCCTCCTGGAAGTCCGCGGCCGAGAGCACCGCACGCGTGCGGCCGGCTCGGAGCCTCTGGGCCGCCTTCGGGATCGGGAAGATCGCGACGCCGGAGCCGGGGTCGTACAGCGCGGCTCCGACGAGCACGCCGCGGTACGCGATCACGAGCGAAAGGGGATCGACGCCGGCGCCCGCGTCCGTCACTCGCGCGACGATCGTCGGACGTCCCTGCGCCACGCGCTTCGTCACGAGCCGGATCTTCGGTGGGCGCACGTCGTTGATCCATGAGCGCAGGACGTACTGCCCGGGGAGTGAGCGGCCGGTGAAGGGGTCCGAGCCCGAGTCCACCGTCACGTAGAAGCGCTGCACCTTCGGGAACGAGGCACCGGCCACGCCCAGGTCGATCCCGAAGTCGGGCATCAGCTCGTTGACGTTCACCGGAGTGCCGGCGTACCCCTGGACGTCGCGCTCGTTCGGCGAGCCCAGGAACCACGGATCGATGAGCGAGCCGGCCGTGGCCGACTCGATCGCGACGCCGAGGTTCGCGACCGGACGGTCGATCGTCGTCGTGTACGTCGTCTCGGAGCCCGACTCGTTCATCGCCGGTCCGACGTAGTCGGGAGGCGGCCCGAATGGGGCGGACGGGCAGCAATACGTCGCCACGCGGCTCGTGCCGGTCAGCGTGCTGCCGAACTGCAGCTTCTTAAGCTGCCTTGCCGGCGTCAGCTCGACCTGTGGCCGGCCGACGTAGAACTCGTACGGGATCTTGCGCGTCTCGTCGCCGCGCCGGAGCAGGACGAAGCCGTAGTCCTCCCCCGCGGGTGCAGCGGCGCTCGCGCGCGCGACTGCGACGAGCTCCGCCTCGCCGCCCGGGGCAAGGGCGAGCTCCGGCGGCACGTCGAGCGACGCTCCTGGGGTCGCGGACTGAGCCTCGAGGTGCACCTGCCAGGTCCCCCCGCCGCCGCCGGCGTCGCGGACGCGGACGAGCAGCGCGCGGCTGTCGCTGCCGTGGTTGACGTCGAGATCCTGAAACGAGAGCGACGACGGCTCTGTGAAGGCGAGCGGCTTCGCCGCGCGCGGCAGATCGACGAGGCCGGCGCCGCCGAGCGTCACCGGGGCTTCCTGCGTGCGTGCCGTATCCGACCAGGCCGCGCCGGCTGTCGACATCAGTGCGGACTTCACCTCCTGCGCGGTCCAGATCGGGTGCAGTTGCAGAAGGAGCGCAGCAGAGCCGGTGACGTGCGGCGCCGACATGCTCGTCCCGTCGAAGACGGCGAACGGCGTTCCGCCGGTGAACTCCGGCAGGGTGGAGGAGAGGATTTGCCCACCCGGCGCGGAGATGTCGGGCTTCAACAGGTGCGCGAAGGCCGTGGGGCCGCCGGAGGAGAAGCTCGTGATCACACCGCTCCGGCCGGTCTCGTCGCGGGCGATGATGTTCGAGATCGTGACTGACGCCCGCCCGCCCGTCGCGGCGAGGTACGCCCGCAGGTGCGAGCCGTCGAGGTCGGAGATCATCCCGGCAGGGAGCGCGAGCTGAAGTGGGATCGCGTTCGCCTCTCCGGGGCGGTTGTCGGCGAGGACCAGCCCGACGGCGCCGGCGCGCTTTGCGCGGATGCCCTTCGAGGCGAACGTGCAATGGCCGCGCGAGGCGAGCGCGATCGCGCCGGCGAGGCTCCCCGCCGGCAGCGATGTCTTGTTCGCATTGTTCGGGTCGTTGTCCGGCCCGCACAGTCGGCGATCGACGCCGAGCGCGCCGACGTCTACGAGCTCGCTCGGCGTGAAGGACAGCGTGCCCGGGAAGCGCGCGCCGCCGGCGCTCGCGATCGGGATGCTCGTCAGGTCGGCTGGCGCGCCCGAGGCGCGCACCGCCAGCACGGGCGAGAAGACGTGCGTGTTCGACGTCGCGGCGACGGTGAGCGCGTCGGGGGCCGTTCCCGGCGACCCGACCGTTCCCATGCCGAACTGGTCGCGGTCGTTGCCCGCGGAGATGACGGGAACGACGCCCGCGAGCGCGACGTTGTGGATGACGGCGATCATCGCGTCGTTCGCCGGCTCGGTCTCGGCGCCGCCGCCCGAGAAGTTGATCACGTCCATCCCGTCGCGCACGGCGGACTCGAACGCGGCGGCGATCTCGGGCGTGTTGGCGATGTGCCCGATCGGCGTCGGCACGTTGAAGACGCGATAGTTGCCGATGTACGCGCGCGGTGCGACCCCCGAGAGCCCGCACGTCGGCGGGTGGTCCCGGCCGCCGGGCGTGCAGGTGCCCGCGTCGCCGGCGGCGATGCCTGCGACGTGGGTCGCATGGAACGACGCCTGCCGGTCGATCGGGAGCCGGCCGCGACGCCCGGAGTTGGGGCCCGGGAACGCCCGCGCCACGATCACCTTCGGCGTCGTCCACTTCCGCCCGCCTTTCGGAAAGCCGGCCGGGTAGCTCAGCCCGTCAGGTGCGAGGAAGGGATTCGTGCTGTCGACGCCGTCGTCGACGATCCCGATCTTGATGCCTTCGCCGCGTGCACCCGTGAGCGTGTGGAGCTGGTCGGCGCCGATCACGCCGGGGCTCGTGTCCGTGAGCAGGCGGTACGTCGCGCTCGGATAGATCTTCTGGACGAACGAGAGGCGTGCGAGCGTCGGGAGCTTCGTGAAGGGGAGCGACACCGTCAGGCCGTCGAGCACGACCTGAAAGCGCCGGCCGATCCGTGCCTGCGGGATCGCGCGCACCAGCTGAGCCGCTGCGGCGCGCTGCACCGTCCCCACGTGGGCCAGGTAGCGGCGGGAGAAGGTCGTCGTCACGTCGAGCTTCCGCGTCGTTCCGGCGGCGGCGAGCGTGCGGCCGTCCACTGCGGCGAGCGGAGCCGGCCCCAGCCCGACGATCACGCGCACGCGGCCGTCGGCGTGGTGGGGCGGGATGTACAGCCGTCCCGGCCGCGCCCGTGGGCCGTGATGGCGAACCGGCGCGAGCGTCGCGCTCGCCGACGCCACAAAGAGAAGCGCCGCAGCGATTGCGAGGAGACCCACGGAACGGCGCAAGGGCCAGAGTTTATGCTCGCCCACCATGGCTCGGTACGAGGGCAAGCGCGGTCTGGTTCTCGGCGTCGCGAATCGTCGCTCGATCGCCTGGGCGATCGCGAAGCGCCTCGCCGACGGTGGCGCGCAGCTCGCATTCACGTACCAGGGTGAGCGGATCGAGAAGAGTGTCCGCGAGCTCGCCGAATCGGTTTCGAGCCCACACGTGACCGCGTGCGACGTGCGCTCCGACGAGGACGTCGCACGCGTCTTCGACGAGGTGGGGACCGCGTTCGACGGACAGCTCGACCTGCTCGTCCACTCGGTGGCGTTCGCGGCGGCCGATGACCTGGAGGGACGCTTCACCGACACGCCCCGCGACCGTTTTTGGCTCGCGCTGGACGTGAGCGCGTACTCGCTCGTCGCGTGCGCGCGTGCCGCGGAGCCGCTGATGGAGGCGGCGGGCGGAGGCGCGGTCGTGACGATGACGTACCTCGGCGGGGAGCGCGCGGTGCCGCACTACAACGTCATGGGCGTCGCGAAGGCGGCGCTCGACGCGTCGGTGCGATACCTCGCCTGGGACCTGGGACAGAAGAACATCCGCGTCAACGCGATCTCCGCCGGGCCGGTGCGAACGCTGTCCGCGCGCTCGATCGCAGGCTTCCCGACGATGGAGGCGATCGTCGAGGAGCGCGCGCCGCTGCACCGCCACATCGATTCCGGCGACGTCGGCGCGGCGGCGGAGTACCTGCTGTCGGACGACGCGAAGAACGTGACCGGCACGACTCTCTACGTGGATTCCGGGTATCACGCGATGGGGATGTAGCCGCGTCCGAGGAGCCTGCGGTCTTCGAGGCTCCGGCCCTGCTGCGCGTCGCCTGGGCCGACCCGAAGCACATGCCGGAGCACCTCGCGCTCTGGGCCTTGAAGCACTTTGGCCCGCGCGCAGCGGCGTCAGTCGCAGGCGCAAGGCAGCGGGATCCTCCGAACGTGATTGCGCGGCAGACGCGCGTCACCGTCGCGGAGGGCGCGCTCGTCGGCGGGCCGTTCATCGTGCTGATCCCCGTCGCGTGGTGCGCGGCGCTGCTCGCTCAGGCACAGATGGTGTTCGAGCTGGCCGCTCTCGCCGGCCACAGCCCCACCGACGAGATGCGCGCAGTCGACCTGCTCGTCCTCCAAGGGGCCTACAGCACGAGCGCGGATGCGGGCGCAGCGCTCGCGCGCGTCACGAACGAGCTGCCGGGAAAGAGGCTCCCGCGCGGGACGCGGATCGCCCTGATCAGGCGGATGGCCTACATGCTCGGGCTGATCGGCGCCGGGGATGCGAAACCGAACGTGCTGCGCAGCATCCTGGGGTGGATCTTCGTCGGCGTCGTGTTCGTCGTCGGGTTCGTGCTGCCCTTCGTCTGGATCCCCTACATGGCCGTCTGGATGCGGAAGAGCACGCTCCAGCTCGGCGAACGGGCCACGGCGTTCTACGCAACCGAAGCGGGCGCGGACGCGGGGGTGACCGTCCGGAAGGCGCAGAGCGTGCGCGCCGGGCTCGCGGGAGGCTTCCTGCGAATGGCGCTTCTGCTCTGCGCGCCCGTCGGGATTGCCGTGGTCGCGTTCGCGAGCGGCGGGCCGGTGGCCGCAGGGATCGTTGTCTTCCTCGCCGTCGCTTTCCTGCTC